>Ga0157371_10002775_pt1 | contig 16424 bp, 22 predicted proteins | sample C45metaG_FD_113462 | JGI IMG/M metagenome (GOLD analysis project Ga0157371, IMG submission 113462) | Corn rhizosphere microbial communities from Kellogg Biological Station, Michigan, USA - C4-5 metaG | ecosystem: Host-associated > Plants > Roots > Rhizosphere > Soil | place: USA: Michigan...
AACGGGCATGGAAGTGGAAACGGTTATTGGCGATACAGCCTACTCAGGGAAAGACAATTTAATTTATACAAACTAGTTAATTTTAAAATAGTACTTTTTCATTAAAATACGAACATTTATGACTTCGTTGATTGAAGCGACAGGCGGCGACTCCAGCGGGATGAGTGAGACAGATAAGCCATCACAAACGACGCGTGAGCTGTGGTGATGGCTTATCGCTCACCCCGCGGAAAGCGTCCGCCTATAGCGGAAATCAACTATACTTTATTCCGTGTAAGACAAAGAAATCTGGCACTTCCTGTTCAAACTTGAACAAGAAGTGCCAGATTTTTGTTTAAAAAGAATTTTCTGTTTTAAAAGCATAAGTTTTTTAGTGGCCACCAAATTATTGGCGGGCCTTCAATTCATATACTTATTTATTTTTTAATCGCCAAACGACTGAATTAGGAAGAACAACTCGGTCTACTTTTTGAAGTAACAAGAGTTTTTTTAACTCTCTTTCCGCTTGTTGTTGGGTGATATTATAGTAGTCTGCAATTTCATTTGTCGTTAAGGAATGAAAACGATCAAAAAGCTTATCAAGAGCTGGCGTTTCTTGTTTCTTAGGGATATCATATAACATTTCTTGTAATATTTGAACGTAAATATTATATGAATATATGCCAGATACTTTGATGCCTTCATCTTCTATGTTTTCATTAAAGAATACTATACTTGGAAACGAATCTACTTCCATTTCACAAGTAATGGATAAATCACTTTGGAAGGAACGGGCACACTCTTTTGATTGTATATCCTGTGTAAATTCATCTACATCTATCTTGACTTCACTTGCAAGTTCTTGAAGGACTGAAAAAGAAGTTACATTTTTAGTTTGTAAAAATAGATGTTCCTGTATTTTATTAAAAAAACGAAGAGCCGCTTTTTTTCCTTGAAATTCTGCTGCTTTCACTGCGATAGAAGGTAAAACAGAGTGTTCTATATGCTGTAATTCGCAATTAGTATTAGAACTATTTTCATTTGGCATTTGGCAAGCAGTATTTAAATTATTCAGTTGTGTACCTAGTACTGTTCGAATAGCTAGATACTGGCCGTATTCCACTTGCAACTTCCGAATTATCGGTTGCAAATCCCAACAAGCTGAACAAAGCGGATCAAGAAAAACATACATTTCAATAGGCTTGTTTATAATAGGAGATGCGATCGTTTCAGCCGGAATTTGTATTATTGTCACATTTTTTCCTCCTCATGACTCATTTGATTGACCATGTGGTTGGCAGTAAGTACAAGTCTTCTATATAAATCTTGGCGAAGCTTTCCGTCGAGTCCGACAGTATCCATTGCATCACTCATGCAGGATAGCCAAGCTTCAGCTCTTTCGGGTGTAATAGAAAAAGGATTATGACGCATTTTTAACATTGGATGTCCATGCTCTTCTGTATATAAATTAGGTCCGCCAAGGTATTGCGTTAAAAATTGTTTTTGTTTTCTAGCGGTTTCTGTTAAATCGTCTGGAAAGATTGGCTTCAGCTTTGGATGTTTTGCAACGTTATTGTAAAACGTATCGACAAGCTGTGATAATTTCTCTGCTCCGATCTCGTCGAAAGGAAGTATTGGTTTCTGTGTCATTATTCTTTACCCCTTTGCTTTAGCACTACAATCATTCTATCAATCCAAGCCAAATATCTCAAACAATTAGACTGTTATAGAGTTCGTATACAAAAAAACGACCTATTAATTGGCCGTTTCTGACTACGTTTGGTAGTTGTTTAATACTTTTCTCACGTAGTCTTGTGTTTCTTTATAAGGTGGAATCCCATCATATTTCTTCACTGCACCAGGGCCTGCATTGTATGCAGCGAGGGCAGTTTCCATATTTCCATCAAACTGATTAAGCATTTGGCGCAAGTATTTTGCTCCACCCATAATATTTTGTTCGGGGTCAAAAATATTTTTCACTCCCAAATACTTAGCTGTTCCTGGCATTAACTGCATTAAACCGGATGCTCCTGCAGTACTAGTTGCAGAAGGATCAAAATTTGACTCTTGCTTAATAACAGATGATATAAGCTTTTCTGGGACATTATATGCTTCGGAAGCGCGTTTAATGATCTCATCATAATTAGATGAAGGCATGGAAGTAGTTGGTGCATATGTCGAAAAGGAGCTAACCAAACTTTCAGGCTGATAGGACAAATTAGATGGTAAGTATACAGGTGAATCGCCGTTATAAAATAAGGATGACATATTCTCTAAATTTGAATTATTTCCTGTAGTTTGATACATCTGTCCTAGCAATTCAGAAAACAAAGGAGTAGAAGAATTACTTTGATTACTTTGGACACTCCCAAAAGATTGCATTGCATTTATTTCTATTAAAGTTTTTAGAGATTGAATATCGATAAGCCATCAACCTTTCAACGAATTGATATATGTTACGAGACGAGCAATTTTTTTGTCCGTATATCGAATGGGAATACTGTGTTTCTTCATTAAATGAAGAAAGAATTTTTGACCATTTTCGACATCTTTACTCTCATATTCTACCTCAAAGTCTTCCGTTTGACTATAAAGAGAGTGATCTAAAAAAAGGATTCCGTTATCCATCTCTATTTTTGCTCGGTTTGTTTGCATACTCCCGATACAAATTAAGGGACCTTTATCCACCAATGGCTCAAGAAAGGGTACCGTAGGAAAATGAAGATGATGTATAATGGCCTCTCTCTCTGCATTCGACAATAATTTTGTTTTTTCTTCCATTACATGGTCTTGTACAGGAATCTTTAATGTTAATTCGTTTCGATTAGGTAACACCCGCAAACGAAAACCCATTTTCTTTTCTTTAAAATATTGATCTGCCGTATCATAATAATAATTTGTTTGTTTATGAAAATCGGATGGCTTTAATTCAAAATATGTGATGAATCGTTCAAATTCTGCTTTTGTTAGTAAATTTTTAAATTCGATTTCTTGTTCAGAATGCACATTTTCACTACCTTTCGTATTATTTCTATTATAGACGGTTTGCAATGAGTTTCAATATGTTAAAATAATGGGTAGAATGCACAGAAAGGAACGATTTATTTTGCCTATTACGTATTATGTGCACAGTGGAGTGCAATTAGAAAATGATATAAGATTTACAATAGAAGAAACATCAATCCGACCAAATATAAAAGCGGGAGGACAGATGATTACGGACTCCGATTCATTATCATTTGTCTACTTATTAGAGGATGAAACTGGGTATCACTATGTTAAATTTGGACAAGATGTTTGGCCATTGCTAGTAAACACTTTAAAAGCTTCCCAAGATCCTACATTACAATATGGGAATGTTGAACTAACTCTACATATGTTTAAAGAAGAACTTGAAATGCTTATTTTTAACATTGAAGGCAATAATAACTACGGTAATGATTTTTCAAAAGCAGTAGAAGAAGCTTTCAAGGAAATACTAAAAGCATAGAAAAAGTTCAAGTGAAGTGGAGGTAGAGCTTATGGGGCAATGGGAACGTTTTTTAGAGCCGTACAAGCAAGCAGTTTCCGAATTAAAAGTTAAGTTAAAGGGGATGCGTACACAATTTGAAATTGAGAATACGAATTCCCCAATTGAATTTGTAACAGGTCGAGTTAAACCGTTAGCTAGTATCTATGACAAGTCACTTGAAAAAGGTATTGTATTTGAACCTTCTGATACATTGGCAAAAGAAATTCCTGATATAGCTGGTTTGCGGATGATGTGCCAATTCGTAGATGATATTGAAACCGTAGTAGACATATTGCGTAGTAGAAAAGATATAAAGGTCATTGAAGAGCGAGATTATATTTCTCACAAAAAACAAAGTGGATATCGATCATTTCATATGATAATTGAGTATCCCGTTCAAACAATACATGGCGAAATAAATATATTAGCTGAAATACAAATACGTACTCTTGCCATGAACTTTTGGGCTTCCATAGAACATTCATTAAATTATAAGTATAAGGGTATTTTTCCAGAAGAAATTAAGAAACGACTACAATATGCAGCAGAAGCTGCTTTTCGTTTGGATGAAGAGATGTCGTTGATTCGAGGAGAAATACAAGAAGCGCAGAAATACTTTAGTGAAAATAAAGAGCTACCTCGCATTAACGGGCAATAAAACTTCCACAGCAAGCCTTCCATAAAATCTGGGTTCGTAAGTAGAAGGTATAAAGCAAGTAAAAGCCCGAGTGTTTCAACAAACAATCAGTGGGAAGATTCCTCACTGATTGTAGTTTCACATTATGTACTGTAAGAACTATGAAAATCAAACGGAAAAGAGGTCACGTGAAAGATGAAATTTTTTATTCAGTCTCGAAATGATGATCTATCCAACCATTTAATGGAAAGTGCAAAGACGTATTTAGTTGATTTTGGGCTTATATTAGATGAAGAAAATCCAGATATCGTGTTATCTATAGGCGGAGATGGGACGCTGTTGCATGCTTTTCATAAGTATAAGCATTTAACAAGATCTGTTGCTTTTGTCGGTATTCACACGGGTCATTTAGGGTTTTATGCAGACTGGAAACCAGCTGAAATTGAAAAATTAGTTATAAGTATTGCAAAAAAGGAGTTTGAAGTAATCGAATATCCTCTTTTGGAAGTAACGATTAATTATCGTCACGGAGAAGATAGCTCTGTTTACCTTGCAGTGAATGAATCTACCGTAAAATCACCTGACGTTACCTTAGTAATGGATGTGGAGTTAAATGGGAATCATTTTGAGCGATTCAGAGGCGATGGGTTATGTATGTCTACTCCTTCTGGAAGTACAGCATACAACAAAGCACTTGGAGGTTCTATCGTGCATCCATCATTAGAAACAATGCAACTTGCTGAAATAGCATCTATAAATAATCGTGTTTTCCGAACAGTAGGTTCTTCTCTAGTATTACCAAAGCACCATACGTGTCTATTGAAACCTGTTAAGGGACCAGACTTTATGGTAACAGTTGATCATTTACAATTATTGCATAAGGATGTGCAATCCATTAAATACCGAGTAGCAGATGAAAAAATTCGTTTTGCGAGGTTTAGACCTTTCCCGTTTTGGCAAAGAGTACATGATTCTTTTATAGATAGTGACCTTGAAAAATGAAAAGCCACGCTTTAAAACTTACTTTTGAAATGAAGGAATCGTCCATTTTATTGAGAGATGCAATTAGACAATACGGTATTTCCAAAAAAGCATTAACCAGTATTAAATATGAAGGCGGCTTGATTCTTGTCAACGGGGAAGAAAAAACGGTTCGCCATACATTACAAATAGGGGATATCGTTACAATTATTTTTCCGGATGAGAAGAAAAGTGAAGGCTTAGTTGCACAAAAAGGTGTATTTCCGATTCTTTTTGAAGATGATCATCTATTAATGCTGACAAAAGAAGCTGGATTAAGTACAATCCCATCGCGAGAGCATCCAAATGGTACAATTGCCAATCTAATAGCGGGCTACTTAGAGGAAAATGGACTAACATCTACGGTCCATATTGTTACTAGATTAGATAAAGATACTTCAGGCATTATTTGTGTGGCGAAGCATCGTCATGCGCATCATCTATTAAGTGAAATGCAAAAATCTAATGACATCTCTAGAACATATGAAGCCATTGTTCATGGGCATGTAGAAAAAGATAAATTTATAATCGATGCTCCTATTGGTCGCAAAAATAGTAGTATCATTGAGCGTATGATTTCTCCTGAGGGTAAATTTGCTAAAACGTCTGTTGAAGTATTAAATAGGTTTACTATAAGTGGAGAAGAGCTAACGCATGTGAAGCTAAATTTGCATACTGGACGAACGCATCAAATACGTGTACATATGATGTCCATTGGGCACCCTTTAATTGGAGACGATTTATACGGGGGCAGCCTAACTTTGATAGAACGGCAAGCACTTCATGCAAAAGAATTGACATTGATTCATCCATTTACAAATGAGCCCCTTAAATTGGAATCCCCTTTTCCTAGAGACATGAGCGAGATTATACAATTTATTCCCACTAGTAGAACCTGAAATTCAGGAGGAATTAGTGGGATTTTTCATTCAACTAAATAGGTATAGTTTTTTAATAATTTCCCGGGGAATAATGAATGTGGTAAGATTGCTGTTGCTTATTGATTATTAACAACATACAATAAATAATGAAAATCGCCGAGAGGAGGGATAAGTGTGAAAGAAGAAATGAATGAATTATTAATAGAGGAAACTAATCTAATAAATTATTTAAGTAATGGATTAATGCATGAATTTAGAGAGAGTTTTATGCAACTTCACCCGTATGACCAATCGCTATTTTTTGAAAAGGTGGACCAAGAAATACGACAGAAAATCTTTCACTACCTATCTCCTAAAGAAATGGCGGAGTTGTTTGAGGCCACAAAATTTGATGAAGAGCGCTACGAGTTTTACTTAAAAGAAATGGACACAGTATACGCAGCAGATATGCTTTCCTATATGTATGCAGATAATGCAGTAGACGTGCTTAACGAGTTAGGAAAAGATCAAGTAGCTAGTTATTTAAGCATAATGGATAAAGAATCTGCCCAAGAGATTAAAGACTTGTTACATTATGAGGAATATACTGCAGGATCCATTATGACAACGGAATATGTTGCTATTCCTGAAAATTCCACTTGTCGATCTGCTATGACCATTTTAAGAAGTGAAGCACCCAATGCAGAAACAATTTATTATTTATTTGTTGTGAATGAGTCTCATCGCTTAACAGGAGTTATTTCTCTTCGAAACCTTATCATCGCGGAGGAAGATACACTAATTAAAGAAATTATGAACGAACGTGTAGTTAGTGTGTTAGTGAGTGAAGATCAAGAAGAAGTAGCACGAACCATTAAAGATTATAATTTCTTAGCAGTTCCAGTTGTAGATTTTGAGCAGCATCTACTTGGTATTGTTACGGTGGATGATATTATTGATGTTTTAGATGAAGAAGCATCTGACGACTATTCCAAGCTAGCGGCTGTTTCAGATATGGATACTTTTGATAAAAGTCCTTTACAAGCAGCAAAGAAAAGACTTCCTTGGCTTGTTATCTTATTATTTTTAGGCATGATGACAGCGAATTTAATGAGTATTTTTGAGCAAACTCTAGATAAAGTCGCGTTACTTGCAGTTTTTATTCCTTTAATCGCTGGTATGGCCGGTAATAGTGGGACGCAGGCATTAGCGGTTGCAGTTCGGGGTATCGCAACTGGTGATATTGAAGAAGAAAGTAAAATGAAATTATTATTTAGAGAAGCAGGAACGGGGCTTATTACTGGTTTAATTTGCGGATTGTTAGTGATAGGAGTCGTTTTCTTTTGGAAGCATGACTTATTAATTGGTATTTTAGTGGGCACGGCTATTTTTGCATCTATTTTTATTGCGACACTAGGAGGATCTTTTATACCTTTACTAATTCATCGGATGAAAATCGACCCTGCTGTTGCATCGGGTCCTTTTATCACAACAATCAATGATGTCGTAAGTATTTTAATATATCTCGGTCTTGCAACATTATTTATATCATCCTTATAAGTATTAGGCAATTTTCACATTTTTAATTATAGGTGCATAAAGTAAAGGAAAAAGGATGTGTCTGTGAATTCTTTTAATGACCCTTTACTCTTTATAACAGGTCCTCCTGTATTTCATCTACCCCCTGGGGAGCGGATAGAAGTGACTTTTGAAGTGCCTTTAGAAGAGCCCTTAGAGGTGCCTTTAGAAGTACTAGATGAAAGTACATCGATATACGAAATGCGAAAATATATGTCAGCTAAAACAATTGCTCTAGTAGAAAAAATGAAATTTCTAGCAAAACCATTTCAACGTAAAGCATATCGACCACTCGTATTCCATTTGGAAGATGGTGTACTTCTGCAAGGGGAAGTAGAAAAAGTAGATGACGAGCATGTGACATTTTTTCTTGGTGCAGGAGAGCTAATCACTTACCGAGTGGATCAAGTGAAAAAAATCGTTTGGCGTGGAAGTATTATGAAATGATTATTGGCTACCCTTAGCGTGGGTAGCTTTTTATTTTGAAAATTAGTATCGAAAAAACCGTTCGGTAATGACCCGAACGGAATAGACACTACAGTATTAAAACGATCAGTCACATACATCTAAAAATACATCTGCTACACATTCAATTGCACAGAAACAATCCAAGTCAACTGTGATACAACTTCCTGTTAATCTGAAATCTCGTACTTTACAAAGTTTTCTTAGATCAATTTTTGTACCATCATCATTCAATAGATCTACTTCTCTTCTATCTTTGTCAATTGGTTCTAATACGCGTAAAGTTGCACAACATCTATCAAAGATATCTTCAACTCTGAAAAAGACAGAAATACAATTGTTATCACAGATATCACTATCCCTGAAAAATGCTTTAAATGGTGTACCATCTTCCGTTAATAACATAAAAACTCGTGTGTCCGCTTGGTTACGACGAGCAGGACTAAGGCCTCCAAGTGGTTCTAAAAAGCAACTAGTAGGACAACCTGGACAATCATCTGTGGCTTGATCTTGAATGTCTTTAATCGCACGAACCACATCGCAAACGCAGCGGTCATTTCTTTTGCCATCTCTTACATCTTCAACTCTTCCACAACCCATTAAATTTCACCTCCTTCTTACCTCTTTCTAATTTATGTAGCTTCTCTTTTTAGATAAGGGCAAATACCTCAGTACACCTTGTATATTTCATTTTTCAGCGTACATACTATTTTAAAAGGAGCAAGTATTCCATGAAAAAAGTAATGTACGTAGTTCTACTTTTTCTATTTATCACAGCGTGTTCAAATACAGAAGAAAAGGAAAATATCTATTCAGAAAGTGATTCTACACAACTTGAACAAGTACTAAAAAAACAAGAATCGATAAATGGATTTAAAAGTGTCATGGATAAAAATGATTTACTTGTTGCATTAGATATAAAAAGAATGAAACGTTTTCAAATGGAAAAAATTACAACTAAAATAACGAAAGAATTAGAAGAGAAATTTCCAAACAAAGAGGTGATGGTCACAGGAGATCTAAAAATTAAATGGGAGATTGAAAAAGTAATCGACCAACAATTAAAAGAAGATAAACTGGTAGAAGCGATTGAAAAAATAAAATCATTATCGAAGGAAGAGACATAATGGATCAAAAGCAATTCGAAAAAATTGTTGATGAACAGAACCCAAAGACACCATTACTTGTAAATATGTTAAAAGCATTTTTAGTTGGAGGAATTATTTGTACAATAGGGCAACTTATCACTTTTTTCTATATGCGTTTTTTTTCCTTTACAGAAAAAACAGCTGCTGGTCCAACGGTTGCAACTATGGTGTTTATCGCTATGATTTTAACAGGGACAGGGTTATATAAAAAAATTTCTCAGTTTGGTGGGGCGGGTTCTGCAGTACCTGTAACCGGTTTTGGAAATGCAGTTATTTCTGCTTCCATGGAACATAGGACAGAAGGCTATGTATTAGGTGTTGGTGGAAATATGTTCAAATTAGCTGGCTCTGTTATTGTATTTGGCGTACTTTCTGCCTTTATTGTAGCCCTAATTAAAACTATTCTAGTTAAAATGGGAGTGATCTCATGGTGAATACAACTGGAACGCTTCAATTTATGGGCAAACCAAGTATAGTAAGCACAGGTGTAATTGTAGGACCAATGGAAAAACAAAGTCCTTTTGCAGATTCGTTTGATGAAATTCTTCCATTAGAAAATGAACCTAATGAAACATATGAACAAGCCAATACTCGTTATATTGAAAAAGCTTGTTCGGTAGCTGTAAAGAAAGGACACGAAAAGCTAGAGAACGTCGATGTATTTATAGGTGGAGATCTGATTAATCAGCTGTCCCCAACCAATTTTGCTGCTAGGCAGCTATCTATTCCATTGTTAGGAGTTTTTTCTGCTTGTGCGAGTTCTATGGAATCAATTATTTTGGGATGTCTACTATTAGAATCAGGCAATGCAAAATCTATTTTAGCAGGAGCTTCAAGCCATCATCCAGCAGTGGAACGACAATTTAGATATCCACTTGAATACGGTGCACAAAAACCAAAAACTGCTCAATGGACGGTTACGGCGGCAGGTTTTGCATTATTACAGAAACAAGCAAAGAGTGCTCCTATTATTTCACATGCAACCATTGGTAGAGTGGTGGATGGCAAACAAACGAATCCTCTACATATGGGAGCAGCCATGGCACCTGCTGCAAGAGATACGATTGAAAGACATTTAACTAATACTAATAGTAAAATGGCTGATTATGACATCATTATGACAGGCGATTTAGGGAAAATTGGGTTGTCGATATTAAAGGAAATGTTTCAAGATGAGGATAGTGGTGTTATTTTACAAGATGCAGGTGCTCAATTTTATGGAGAAGACAGTTTTTTCAATGCAGGAGCTAGTGGAGCAGGCTGTTCAGCAGCAGCATTTTTTAGTCATATTTATGGTCAACTAAAAAAAGGTGTATTTAGTCGAGTATTATTGGTAGCTACAGGAGCATTATTGTCCCCTTTAACCTTTCAACAAGGGGAAACAATCCCGTGTATCGCACATGCCATAGAATGCCGAATGGAAAAGAGGGGTTAAGATGATTTCATCAATAATTACTGCATTTATTGTCGGTGGTCTCATATGTGTCATCGGACAACTATTAATGGACGGCTTTAAACTTACTCCGGCACATACCTTAAGCACACTAGTTGTATGTGGTGCCATTTTAGATGGTTTTGGTTTATATGAGCCTTTAATTGATTTTGCTGGGGCAGGAGCAACTATTCCAATCACATCTTTTGGAAATTCACTAACTCATGGTGCAATGGCTGAAGCGGAAAAACATGGGTTTATAGGTGTATTAACCGGAATGTTTGAAGTAACAAGCTCTGGAATTAGTTCAGCTATATTATTTGGTATCATTGGTGCATTTATTTTTCAAAAGAAGAAAACAACGTACTAGTTGAATCGCCCTCATTCCCTCGAACCCCCTGCATATTATACTTTGAAGAGGAAAGGAGGGAAAGATATGTACGGCTACTGTGGTGGTGGAGTAAATCCAGGGTATGGTTACGATAATAATTGTTGTGGCAAACAAAGCACAACATTTGTACTAATCGTAGTTTTATTCATTCTATTAATTATTGTCGGAGCAAGCTTTCTCCCTTAATTCAAAAATATTAGATGAGGGGGAAAAATTAAGTGTCAAATTCATTTTTTAGAGCGATTGAAAATAAAACTGGTGTATCAATGGAAGATCTTTTTACGCTTGCCAATGCCATCTCATATGCAGATTTTACGGATGAAAGTCAGGTTCGTAAAATAGTACGTAAAGTTGGCAAGCTAGCAAATAAACCTGTTAACAAAGAATTAGAGGATCAACTTACGAATTCTATTTTACAAAAAGGAAATTCACTAAGTTTATCTGACATAGAAAAAATGCTATAATTCATTTATTTATTAGAAATTTCTGGTAAATAAAAAGGCTAGGTTTACTGAATAGTTTAAATGGGTATAGCGTATATATATATTTAAATGGAGGTTGAAAAAATGGGCTATATTATTCCAGTTCAACCATTACAAGCGCAGATTTATGCGAACCGGATGCTAATGGATGAATATAATTTTGCTTATATAAGTAATGTTTCTCGTATGAAAATGAAATCCTTATTTCAGGATCATTTAGAGGAACAAGTAGAAAAGCAATTATCGGAACAACTAGAACCATCTAAACAACTGCCATTATATAAAAGCTTTATCCAACCGAAACCACTAAAATTATCACCAATTATTGTGGATATATATGGAAAAGGTAACATTGTTAACGTTTATATTTAACAATCGTATAAAACAAGCAAAAACCGCTAACCGAAATATTTCAGTTAGCGGTTTTTCTTATGATAAGCTCTTCTCCATTGCACGGTGTGGTATACCAGCCTCTAAAAACTCTGGTGATGTCATAATATAATTTCTTTTTTCATAAAAGGGTAAAGCATGGCTTTGCGCATTTAATTTAAGCTTATGGAAGACTTTTGAAATTGCGTAATCTTCCATAGATTGCATTATTAAGTTCCCTAGATTTTTCCCTCGATAGTTCTCAAGTATGCATACTCGCTCTATTTTCCCAATAGAAGGTTCTATCTTGCGAATACGACCTGCTCCAAAGGGAGTTTCTCCATCATAAGCAATAAAATGTACAGCTTCTGAATCGAACTCGTCTAGTTCTAAATGAGCTGGTACATCTTGCTCTTCCACAAATACTTTTCTTCTAATAAATATTGCATCATTATATTCTTTTTCTGTTTCTACTATTTTTGCGAAAACCAATGATTATTCAGCTCCAGACAGTCTAAATGTTTCGTATACAGTCCACGAACCATCTTCTAATTGGTAAAGTAAGTGAAGACGATCAATTTCTTCCTCAAATTCTGCGCCAATCATTTTTAATTGCGGATAAATATCGTCATGCTCACTTGCATTCATTTTTTGTGCAATTGTAATATGAGGTACAAAGGCATAATTTTCCAAATCACTTAATCGGATAGAATTTAAATCATCATGCAATGATAACAACTCATCGGTAGGTTCAACTTTAAAGTAAATAGCATTTGTAACAGGTGCAAATGAACTCACTTTAGCAGTTTTCAATGTAAAGGGTTTATGTTCCTTTACGATCTCTGCAACTTTTTGAGCAATTGTTTTGATTTCATTTTCATCTGCTTCAAAAACACCTTTAATCGTCATATGAGGTGTAATTAACGCATAATGAGGGTCGTAACGCTTTCTGTACGAATTAGCAAAGTCCTGTACCTTTTTTGATGGGAAAGCAACAATACCGTATTTCATTTTTAATACCCTCCTCGTAATTTTTATTCAGCTCACATAATAATTATAACAATAAAATCGTTATAAACTGAAATTGTTTAATATTGATCTTTTTATATCTGGTTGCCAAAGCTTCCAAGTATGGTCTCCATTTAATTCTTCATAGAACGTCGAATATCCTTTACTTATTAGTAATTTATGCAATTTTCTATTTGGGGTGATGAAATCGGTTAATAATCCATCCCCAGTTTTTACTGCAGTTTCTTCATTGCCTATGACATGATAGAGAGAAAAAGCATGGACTTCTTTATTGCTTTCTATTTTTTCTAATACATAGTCATTTACAAGGGGGGAATGCATAATTACTTTTCCAAATGTATTAGGATAGTTAAGTGCAGTAAGCAAAGATACGGTTGCGGCCAGGGAATCCCCTATTAGTGCCCTCCCCATTCCAATTTGATAGGTTGGGTAGTGCTCGTCAATATATGGTACAAGTTCTTGTGCTAAAAAGCGGATATATGCAGTATGCTTTTCACCATCCGGGTGGTATTTTGCTCTACGGTCTTTTACATTTTTGTACGGGACACCAACAATTATTAAATTTTCAATTTCATCATTTTCATATAATTCGTCTGCTATGCGAGAAATTCTACCAAGTTGAAAATAGTCTTTCCCATCAGAAGCTATCAGAACAGAATATTTGTATAATGGTGAATAATTTGGTGGTAAATAAATAAGCAATTGCATTTCTTCTTGAAGTGCTTCGCTATAAAGCGATATATCTTCCAGTGTTCCTCTGTTCATAAGTTCCTCCTCTAGATGTCATGTTATACAGAAATTGTATCATATACTGCGTTAGAGGTATAATAAGAGAAGCATTAGGGTGTTCCTTTCTTCATTTTTTAAGGCTGTGTTTAATTACGCTAATGTTTTTTAGAAGCATATATTTCGTCCATAATAACATATTCATTTAACAGAGCCTTTTAAAAGAGATAGCCAAACGATAAAGGGGATTACAAAGATGGATAAACAAACTTCAAGAGTACATTCACGAACAGTTGAACAAGCAACACACGATGCTTTAAAACGAAGAGGGGTAACAATCGATGAGATTGCTACAATTGTATATGAAATGCAATTTCCATACAATAAAGGACTAACAATTGAGCATTGTGTCGAATCCATAAAAAGTGTGTTAAAAAAGAGAGAAATGCAACATGCAATTTTAGTGGGCATTGAACTGGATGAGCTTGCCGAGAAAAAAATGTTATCAGCGCCACTTCAACAAATAGTCGAAGCTGATGAAGGCTTATTTGGAGTAGATGAAACAATTGCATTAGGTGCTGTATATACTTATGGGAGCATAGCAGTTACAACTTTTGGTCATTTAGACAAAAATAAAACTGGCTTAATTTCGAAACTGGATACAAAAATAGGTGGAGGTATTCATACATTTTTAGATGATCTTGTTGCAAGTATTGCAGCATGTGCTGCCTCTCGTTTAGCACACCGCACAAGAGATCTAGAAGAAGCCAATGAAACATTTTCGGACATTTCACCTAAAGAAACCGCACCGGAATCCAACATTGAAGGTACAAGAACGTAAAATAGTATATAAAATCAAACTACTATGAATCCAGTTTTCATGGTAGTTTGATGCATAAAAACCTCTAATGGATTACATGCAGGGCTAAATGCTCCTTTTTAAAGCCGCAAATTTTATTAAGGGACTTTGCGCTTTACTTACGGAATAAGAAGACAAATACTTTTCTACTCAATAACTGTCAAGACTAAGTAAAAATGGGCATACATTTATACACTTTATTTTTCTTCTTTTTCAGAGTGCGGACAACTGCTACAACATTAAAGTTTTTCTAGATTCGTGGACGTGACTCAGTTACGTTCACGAATTTTTTTATAATCAGATGGCTGAGGAGCTACTCCTCGCTATTCACCGTTTGCCTGTCGGGCTAGACATATGCGCTTGTACTTTTCTTATTCCCCTGATTTTTTATATCCAGCATTTTGAGCTTCTTGTTCGGAACAGAACCATTCTTCGGGATTAGTTTGTTCATAATACTTTCCACCTCGAATATGGTAAATTTTCTTTCCTTGTCGATTAATATTTCCCTTAATCTCACATTTGCCAGGAGACTCAGTTACCAGTTCATTGGAATCTTCCATAATAGAGGCATTAAAACCACGTGAAGTAACGTAATTATTTGTTTCCCATACACCGATTTGAGCATCCTTTGCAAATTCAGAAGCATTTTCAAACATGTCTAAGTATCTTGTATTAGGAGGAAATACGTAGGCTACACGGGCTAACCCTTCTTCCAAAAGCGTTTCTTGAACGCTAACACCATCTACGTAAATATATGCAAGCATGCGGTCATAGTCATCGAATCGATTTCCTACATCAAATTCAATCGTCACATCGCCGCTGTTTAAAAGCTCTTTATTACGAACTTTTGCCTCTTCTCCATACGGTTGTTTACCAAGTGTTTGATGGTTTGTTTCGGGCGTATCAACAAGTAAGTATCGAATTTTTTCAATGTTTCCATTATACTTTACTTTAATTGTATCTCCATCAATTACTTCCACTAGTTCTACAGGAATCTGGTCAGTTGTGCCACTCGTTTTTGCGACGCCGTTTGATGGAATTTCCGAGCATCCAAAAAGCAGGGAAATAACTATTAATATGAACCCTTTTTTCATTTTAATCACCATTCATAGTGTAGCATACTGTAGAAAAGGAGAGATCATATTGACGCAGACAATTGAGTTACCTTTCGCTTATAGATTTGATGACGCAATTGCAAGACTTGCTTTAGACCCTCTAAATGCAGTAGATATAAACAATCAATTAGTAAAAATACCATTAGATTATTCGATTATTACTTTACAAAGTATTGGATCATTTCATGAGCCTAAATTTGAAATAACTGGAATTGAATCGGATGAACAGCTTCATCGTATTTCTTCCATATTCCACTTTGATCGCAGTTTAGAATCAGTTAATGCTCATTTTGCTAAAACAAATTTGCATGAATTATTTTCTAAATTTGAAGGTACACCTATTATTACCGATTATTCTTTATACGCAAATCTGATTAAGAGCATTATTCATCAACAACTAAATCTCTCTTTTGCAAGAACTTTAACTACCCGTTTTGTGAAAAGTTTTGGAACGCAAGTGGATGATGTATGGCTTTACCCGACAGCTGATAAGATAGCAAACCTTGATGTGGATACACTAAGGAGCATGCAATTTAGTGCAAGAAAAGCAGAGTATATAATTGGTATCTCTCAAGTGATAGCACAAGGAGAGTTACAGTTAGAATCCCTTTCGAATGAAACAGACGAAAACATCTTAAAAGTACTCACTAAATATCGTGGAATCGGTCCTTGGACTGCAGAAAGCTTCTTACTTTTTGGACTTGGGCGAGAAAATATATTTCCAGTGGGAGATATAGGTCTTCAAAACTCATTGAAACAACTTTGGAAAATGGAGAATAAGCCATTAAAAGAAGAAATCAATTCTCATTTTAAAGCTTGGTCT
>Ga0157371_10002776_pt1 | contig 16423 bp, 17 predicted proteins | sample C45metaG_FD_113462 | JGI IMG/M metagenome (GOLD analysis project Ga0157371, IMG submission 113462) | Corn rhizosphere microbial communities from Kellogg Biological Station, Michigan, USA - C4-5 metaG | ecosystem: Host-associated > Plants > Roots > Rhizosphere > Soil | place: USA: Michigan...
CGCACATCCGGCAGAGCCCGGCCGACGATGACGCTCATCGCGTAGTCGAGATACGACTGCCGCAATTCGTCTTCGATATTGACCGGGAGGATTTCTTTGGCCAGTTCACCCATGAGAAGCCTGGTTCCTTCTGATCTGAAAAGCGCTAGGGCTCGTCCGCACGTCGGCCGAGCCTATATAGGAGAGGCGAAAGCCCATCTGGCGGCGCCTGCTGCCGGCGGCGCAAAGGCGCTCCAGCCGGTTTTCAGCACTGCATCACCGCCTGCGGAGGGCTTTCGAACGAAGCCTGTGCAAAGAGCGAAATTCTAACACATTCAGGGACGTATCCGCCCCTTGAGATCACCTCAATGCAGGCGTCGGCGATTCATCAGCTCGGCCATCTTCTTGGCATCCGGTCGCTCCACCACACCGCGCTCGGTGACGATGGCGTCGATGAGATCGGCCGGAGTGACGTCGAACACCGGATTGAAGGCCTCCACGTCGGCGGCGATGCGCTGGCCACCGGCTTCGAGCAACTCATGACCGGCGCGCTCCTCGATGGGAATGTCATCGCCCGAGGCTAGGTTCATGTCGATGGTGGAACTGGGCGCCACCACCATGAAGCGCACCCCGTGATGCATGGCGATGACCGCCAGGTTGTAGGTGCCGATCTTGTTGGCCACGTCACCGTTGGCGGTGATGCGGTCGGCGCCGACGATCACCCAGGCGACGTTGCGCGTCTTCATCAGGTGCGCCGCGGCGGCATCGACATTGAGGCTGACCGGGATGCCCTCGCCGGCCAGCTCCCAGGCGGTGAGGCGCGAGCCTTGCAGCCAGGGACGGGTCTCATCGGCGTGGACGCACTCCACCAGGCCGTCCAGGTGCGCGGCGCGCAGCACGCCCAGGGCGGTGCCGAAGCCACCAGTGGCCAGGGCGCCGGTGTTGCAATGGGTGAGGAAGGTCTGCTTGCCGGTGTCGTGCTTGCGGATCAGCTCGACACCCAGTTGGGCCATGGTCAGGTTGGCTTCGCGATCGCTCAGGTGAATGGCCACCGCCTCGGCTTCCAGCGCCGCCAGGGCGCCCTCGCCGGTGGTACGGGCCAGGCGCTCGCGCATCCGGTTGAGGGCCCAGAACAGATTGACCGCGGTGGGTCGCGACGCCGCCAGCAGTTCGAAGTCCGTCGTGAGGGTCTCTTGCCAGTCCTCACCCGCCGCGGCGCGCTGGCGGGCGCCCAGCACCACGCCATAGGCGGCGCTGATGCCGATGGCCGGCGCACCGCGCACCAGCATGTCGCGGATGGCCTGGGCCACCTCGGCGGCGCTGTGACAGGCGACCCAGTGTTCGCGCAGCGGCAACAGGCGCTGGTCGAGCAGGTGCAGGGCACCGTCCCGCCAGTCGATCGCCTTGATCTTTTCCGCCGCCAGCAGACGCTCTCGCATGATCTCTCCTCGACCTGAATCCGTAGCCCGCCAGTATACCGGCATCGGCGCGTGGATTTAGCGGTAGCGCCGCAAGGACCGCTATACTGCCGGCTCGCCCTTCTTGGAATCGTCGCAGATGCCCACCTCCGCGCCCCTGGACCTCTTGTTGCTCCCCAGCTGGATCGTGCCGGTGGAGCCTGCCGGAGTGGTCTTGAGCGATTACGCCCTGGGCGTGCGCGACGGCTGCATCGTCCTGCTCGCCCCGCGTGGCGAGGCGCTGCGCCACCCGGCCAAGGAGACCCTGGAGCTGCCGGGCAAGGTGCTGATCCCGGGGCTGATCAATGCCCACGGCCACGCCGCCATGACGCTGTTTCGCGGCCTGGCCGACGACCTGCCACTGCAGACCTGGCTGCAGGATCACATCTGGCCCGCCGAGGGGCGCTGGGTCGACGAGGACTTCGTCCGCGACGGCACCACCCTGGCCATCGCCGAGCAGGTCCGTGGCGGCATCACCTGCTTCTCGGACATGTACTTCTATCCCCAGGTGGCCTGCGAGGCGATCCATCGCACCGGGGTGCGCGCCCAGGTCTGCCTGCCGATCCTCGACTTCCCGATTCCCGGCGCCCGTACCGCGGACGACATGATCCGGCGCGGCCTGGAGCTGTTCGACGACATGAAGCTGCATGAGCGCATCAGCGTGGCCTTCGGCCCCCATGCGCCCTATACCGTCGCCGATGCCAGGCTCGAAGAGATCCTGGTGCTCGCCGAGCAGCTGCAGGCACCGATCCAGATGCATGTGCACGAGACGGCCTTCGAGGTGGAACAGGCGCTGCAGCAAACCGGTGAGCGTCCGCTCAGCCGGCTGCGGCGCCTGGGCCTGCTCGGTCCGCGCTTCCAGGCCGTGCACATGACCCAGGTGGACGACGAGGACCTGGAAAACCTGGTCGCAACCAACAGCCACGTCATCCACAGCCCCGAGTCCAACCTCAAGCTGGCCAGCGGTTTCTGCCCGGTGGAGCGCCTCTGGCAGGCCGGCGTCAACGTCGCCATCGGCACCGACGGCGCGGCCAGCAACAACGACCTCGATCTGCTCGGAGAGACCCGCACCGCGGCCCTGCTGGCCAAGGCCGTCGCCGGCTCCGCTACGGCCCTGGATGCCCATCGCGCCCTGCGCATGGCCACCCTGAACGGCGCCCGCGCCCTGGGCCTGGAGCGTTGCCTGGGCTCGCTGGAAGTGGGCAAGGCCGCCGACCTGGCCGCCGTCGACCTCAGCGGCCTCGCCCAGCAGCCGCTCTACGATCCGGTTTCGCAACTCATCTACGCCACCGGCCGGGACCGCGTCAGCGACGTCTGGGTCGGCGGCGTACCGCTGCTGCGCCAGGGCGAACTCATGCGCCTGGACGAGGCCGAACTCATAGCCAAGGCGCAGCAGTGGGCCACCCGTATCCAGCAGGGCGCCTGATGCGCCCCGCCTCTCTTGTCTCTGGAGAACACCATGTCCAACGTCGATAACGCCGAGATCGCCAAGTTCGAGGCCCTCGCCTACCGCTGGTGGGACCGCGAGAGCGAATTCAAGCCGCTGCACGACATCAATCCGTTGCGCGTCAACTGGATCGACCAGCATGCCGGCCTGGCCGGCAAGAAGGTACTGGACGTCGGCTGTGGGGGCGGCATCCTCAGCGAGGCCATGGCCCAGCGCGGCGCCCAGGTGACCGGCATCGACATGGCCGAAGCCCCCCTGGCGGTGGCCCGCCTGCACCAGCTGGAATCCGGCGTACCGGTGGACTACATCCAGGAGACCACCGAGGACCACGCGCGCAAGCACGCCGGCACCTACGACGTGGTGACCTGCCTGGAGATGCTCGAACACGTGCCGGATCCCGCCTCGGTGATCAAGGCCTGCCACGACCTGGTCAAGCCGGGCGGCCAGGTGTTCTTCTCCACCATCAACCGCAATCCCAAGGCCTACCTGTTCGCCATCGTCGGTGCCGAGTACGTGCTGCGCCTGCTGCCACGCGGCACCCATGATTTCCGCAAGTTCATCCGCCCCTCGGAACTGGGCGCCTGGGCGCGCGCCGCCGGCCTCAACCTGCGCGACGTCATCGGCCTCACCTACAACCCGTTGACCAAGAGATACAAGCTGGAAGGCGACGTGACGGTGAACTACATGGTGCGCACCCAGCGCGAGGACTAGGCCATGCGTCTGCAAGCGGTCCTCTTCGACATGGACGGCACCCTGCTGGACACGGCGCCGGACTTCATCGCCATCATCCAGGCCATGCGCCAGGACCAGGGCCTGGCGCCCGCCGATGAAGCCCGCCTGCGCGTCGTCATCTCCGGCGGTGCCAAGGCCATGGTCCTGGCCGGCTTCGAGGTCGATCCCCTGGGCGCCGAGCTGGAACCCCTGCGGCTGGAGTTCCTCGAACGCTACCAGGCGCATTGCGCGGTCCATACCCGGCTGTTCGACGGTATGGACGAGATCCTGGACGACCTCGACGCCGCCCGGCTGCGCTGGGGCGTGGTGACTAACAAACCGGTGCGCTTCGCCGAGCCGATCATGCAGCGCCTGGGCCTGGCTGAACGCTCGGCCTGCCTGGTCTGCCCGGACCACGTCACGCACAGCAAGCCGGACCCGGAGATGGTGCTGCTGGCCTGCCGGCAACTGGACATCGATCCCCAGACCGCCTTGTTCATCGGTGACGACTTGCGCGACATCGAGTCCGGCCGCGCCGCCGGCAGCAAGACGGTGGCGGCGCGCTACGGCTACATCCACCCGGACGACCGCCCCGAGCACTGGGGTGCCGACGCCATCATCGATCATCCGCTGGAATTGCGCGCCCTGCTGGACCGCGCACTGTGCGGCTGCTAGAGGTTCAGATGTTCGACTACCAGGCTCCGGCCGAGCTGCTCAGAGACCGTGTCATCCTCATCACCGGCGCCAATCGCGGTATCGGCGCCGCCCTCGCCAAGGGCTGCGCCGCCCTAGGCGCCAGGGTCATCCTCCAGGGGCGCGATGCCGCGGCGCTCGATCGGGTACGTGATGAGATCCAGGCCAGCGCAGGTCAGGCCGAAACCCTGGTACTGGATCTGGAACAGGCCGACGCGGCCGCCTATGCGGCAGTGACGGAGCGTCTGCGGCAGCGTCATGGCCGCCTGGATGGCCTGGTCCACAACGCTGGCCTACTGGGCCCCCGCGTGCTCCTGGAAGAAACCCCCGCCTCAGCCCTGGCGCAGGTCATGCAGATCAATGTCCAGGCCGGTTTCGCCCTGACCCAGGCGCTGTTGCCGCTGCTCAAGGCAGCCAACGCCGCCTCGCTGATCTTCACGTCCAGCAGTGTCGGTCGCAAGGGACGAGCCGGCTGGGGCGCCTATTCGGTGTCCAAGTTCGCCACCGAGGGCCTGATGCAGGTCTGGGCCGAGGAACTGGCCGAGGCAGGCATCCGGGTCAACAGCGTCAATCCCGGCGGTACCCGGACCGCCATGCGGGCGGCGGCCTATCCGGCAGAGGACCCTGCCCGAGTCCCCCCGGCGGACGCCATCCTGCCGGTCTATCTTTATTTGCTCGGCCCTGACAGCCGGGGCACCACGGGTCAGGCGCTCAACGCCCAGTAATGCCCTCGCGCTAGACGTGGAAGCGTTGGACCAGCGTGGTGAGTTCATCCCCCAGGTCAGCCAACTCACGGCTGGCCGACGCCGTCGCCGCCATGACGTCACTGGTCTGATCGGCCCCGTCACGGATCCGCGTCACATTGACCGCGACCTCTTCCGCCACGGCGCTCTGTTGTACCGCGGCAGCGGCGATCTGCTGATTCTTCTGCTGGATGCTGGCTACCGCCGTGGCGATCTCGTCGAACGCCTGCCGGGTATCGGTCGCATTGGCCACGGTACCGGACAGCAGCTGCTCGCTCTGCTGCATCCGACCGACCGCTTCGTTGCTGCCCCGCTGCAGCACGGAGATGAGCTGTTCGATCTCGATGCTGGATTGTTGCGTCCGCTTCGCCAGGGCGCGCACCTCGTCGGCGACCACGGCGAATCCACGCCCCTGATCACCGGCGCGGGCGGCTTCGATGGCGGCGTTCAGCGCCAGCAGGTTGGTCTGTTCGGCCACGGCCTTGATCACATCGAGCACGGCGCTGATCGCCTGGCTGTCGCGGGAGACGCCCGCTAGGCTTTCAGCCGCCGCGCGCACGTCCACCCCCAGCGTCTCGATGCCAGTCAGACTCCTGTCCACCACGGCCTGGCCATCGCTCACCTGGCGCTCAGCCTGGTCCACCGCTCCGGCGGCACCTTCGGCATCCGCGGCGACGCTATGGGCGGTCGCGGCCAGTTCCGCCATGGCGGCGGCCACCTGATCGGTCTCCTCGCGCTGCCGCGTCATGCCCAACTGGGCGTCGCGCGCTTGCTCGGCCAGCGCCTCGGCGGATTGACCGAGGCGAGCGATGCCATTCTGCAACTGCAGGACCATGCCACGCAGCGCCACCACCATGCTGGCGCTGGACCTTTGCAACTGGCCGATCTCATCGCCTCGATCCACGATCAACTCGACATCCAGCTGACCCTGGGCGATGCGTTCGGCGGCGGCGATCACCTTGCGCAACGGTCGGACGATGGCCAGGGTAATGATCAGCGCCGCCAGGGCGCCCACGATCAGCGCCAGCAAGGCGACGCCGCCAATGGTCACCAGGCGCTTGGTCATCATCGCCTGCAGTTCGCTCTCCTGCTGCCCATAGAGGGCATCGACGCGCTGCACGGCGGTCTCGGCCAGGCTGGTCATTCGCGCGCCGGCGGTCTGCTCCTGGGCCAGGGCAGCGGCATAGTCGCCCAGGCGCTGGATGAATTCCTTGATGTTGGTGGAAACGTCCTGGATGACCGAGGCATAGGCCGGGTCACTGAGCTGCGGCTCCACCTTGGCCAGCAGCTCAAGGGCGGCACTGGCCGACGGCAGGGGCTGGTTGTCCACCGTGTTCTTGCCCGCCCGTGCCTGGGCTTCGTCGAGGCTCTTGAGCATCAGGCGATAGAGTTCACCGACCTGCTGCGACAGGGTCAGCAGGTCAGCGCCCTGCTTACCCCCTGAATCCTTCAGGGCATAGGCGCCGTCGTCCAGCAGGCCGGACTGGAGGATATCCAGGCTATTGGCCGCGCCCCCCACCAGAAAGGCCGCCCCCTCCATGGCCAGATGGCGGGAGGTGTTGAGGCGTTCGAAGTCGGCGAAGGCGGCGCCATAGGCCTTGATGGCCTCGCGCGCGGCGTCGATGCCCGTCGTGTTGGCATTGCCCAGTCCCGCCTCCAGTTGCCCCAGCCGGTCGAGCACGGCCGGCAAGGCCTGCCGCAGATGCTCGGCCTGGGCCGCCTCGCCACTCAGGCGAAAACCCTGCTCCAGGGCGCGAACCTGCATGACCTGGCGATTGATCGCGGCCATGTCACGTAGCGAGCCGAAGCGATGCTCCACATCTTGAAGCGCGAGGCCACCCTGGAGCGCCACCACCAGGGTCAACAGCAACACCAGGCCAAAGCCAACAGCAAGTTTGGTGGCGGTTCGCCAATTCGCCAGGCGGTAGCGCGCAATCCCTTTCATACGGCACCCAACAATATGACGTGTAGCGATGCTGTCGCCCGTAAAAGTCGATTCTTGAGAGGGTGAAGGGCAAAACACCGCTATTCGTCGCGCCCAGCTAAATGCGCGTCGTTTTGGATCAAAACGCCCACCTGGTCGAGTGAGCGATCAACGTCCGGCGCGGGATTCGCGGATGTAGAAGCGCGCTTTTTCGGCATTCTTCACGCAGCCGGTGTAGGCCTCGACCTGCTGCTGAGTCTTGGCGGTGGACAGCAAGGCCAGCGCCTTGGAATAGCTCACCGTACCGGAAAAGCCTTCGGCCTTGGCCAGGTCGAGTTCCTGCCAGGCCGAGCGGGTCTGGGCCGCACAGCTGTCGCGATTGACGACCTTGCCCGAGCACCCTGCGAGCACCGCGGCGGCCAGGGTGGCGACTACGACGGGAACCAGTTTCACGTTCATCTCTCTTTCTCCTTGCGACCTGCAACCGACCGGAACGGCCGGATAACCGCAGCGTAGACCGCCAACCGTCGGCGCTGTTCAGCGCCGAGTGCGCAGAAACTCGACCACCGCGGCCTGGTCGCCACTGAAGATCACCCGGGACGCCTTGCTCTCGCGCTGATAGGCATACATGGGGTCGTAATATTCCGCCAGCAGCCCGTCGATCCAGCCGCGATGCGCCGCGACGTCGCCCGAGCGCTGCTGCTCGGCCAGGGCCTCTTCGAGAATCGCCGACAGGCGCTGGAAGCGTTCGCCACCCAAGCGCTTGGCGATGCCGGAGAGACTCTTGCGCAGTTGCTCGGCGAACAGCACGAAGCCCTGCTCCACTCCGTACAGGCCAATGAATTCCGCCGCCAGGTCGATGACATAGTCGCGCAGGATGCGCTCGATGCGGTTTTCCCGGCTGTCTTCCAGCCAGACCAGCGGGAACTGCTGCATGCCCTGGTGCAATTCCAGCGGCAAGGAGCAGCGGCCGACCAGGCGCGACTCGTCTTCCAGCACGAACAGCCCCTGCCCCGCATGGCGGCGGCGCAGCAGATCGATGGCCAGGCGATTCTCGAAATCGATCTGGCCCGGCTGCGGCGTGGCGCGCTTGCCGAAACTGGAGCCACGGTGGTTGGCGTGGCCTTCGAGATCGACGGCGTTGGCGAGCTGGGCCACCACTTCCGTCTTGCCGGTGCCGGTCATGCCGCCGACCACCACGAAGCCGCACTCGGCGAGGGCCCGCTGCAACGTCTCGATGAGAAAGGTCCGCATGGCCTTGTAGCCCCCCACCACCCGCGGATAGGCAATGCCGGCTTCGCTGCGCAGCCATTCCTGACTGATCTGCGAGCGCAGACCGCCGCGGAAACAATAGAGATAGCCTTCGGGATGCGCCTGGGCGAAGTCGGCCCAGGCCTGGATGCGTTCTTCCTTTACCGCACCGGACACCAACTGATGACCCAGCTGCACGGCCGCCTGCTGACCCTGTTGCTTGTAGCGGGTGCCGACGCGCTGGCGTTCCAGATCGTTCATCAACGGCAGGTTGGTGGCCAGGGGAAAGGCACCCTTGGCGAACTCCACGGGAGCGCGGACATCGACCAGGGGGACATCGCTCAGGAACAGCGCCTGCAGATCGCGGGCATCCTCACGCTGGATCATCAGGCCACCTCGACCGCATGGGCGCGTCGATCCACCAGCCGGCCTATGGGTTGCAGCGCCAGGCCCAGTTCCGCGGCCACGGCGAGAAATTCCGCCTCGCCTTCCGGCGCCACGGCCACCAGCAGGCCGCCACTGGTCTGGGGATCGCACAGCAGTTGGCGGCGCTCCTCGTCCAGCGGGGCGATGCGGCTGCCGTAGCTGTCGAAGTTGCGTTCGGTTCCGCCGGGGACGCACCCCTGCTGCAGATAGAAGTCCACCCCATCGAGGCGGGGAATGGCGGCGAACTCGAGCTCGGCGGTCAGGCCGCTGCCGTCGGCCATCTCCACCAGGTGGCCGAGCAGGCCGAAGCCGGTGACGTCGGTCATCGCCGTGACCCCGGCCAACCGCCCGAAGCGACTGCCCGGGCGATTGAGTTGGCACATGGTGTCCCGCGCCAGATAACGATCCTCGGGCCGCAGCAGGGCACGCTTCTCGGCGGTGGTGAGGATACCGATGCCCAGCGGCTTGGTCAGATAGAGGCGGCTACCCAGGGTCGCGGTGTCATTGCGCTTGAGATGGCGCTTTTCCACGATCCCGGTCACGGCCAGGCCGAAGATCGGCTCGGGGGCGTCGATGGAATGGCCGCCGGCCAGGGGAATGCCGGCCTCGTCGCACACTCGCCGGCCACCGGCGATGACCTCGCGCGCCACTTCCGGCGGCAGCACCTTGACCGGCCAGCCGAGGATGGCGATGGCCAGCAGGGGATCGCCGCCCATGGCATAGATGTCGCTGATGGCATTGGTGGCGGCGATGCGCCCGAAATCGAAGGGATCATCGACGATGGGCATGAAGAAGTCGGTGGTGGAGACCACCCCGCGCTCGTCATCCAGGCCATAGACCGCCGCATCGTCACGCGAGGCATTGCCTACCCACAGCCGCGGGTCCAGATGCTGGGCGCCGCTGCCGGCCAGGATGGTCTCCAGGGTCTTGGGCGCGATCTTGCAACCACAACCAGCGCCGTGGCTGTATTGGGTGAGGCGAATGGGGTCGGTCATAGCTACTCCGGTTCAGCGGCGCTCATTCGACAGGCAGCGCGAAGGGGCGTAATAGTAGCAAATGCCTGTCCGCTGGCGGGGGCCGGCCGCGCCTAACAGATCGTCTCCCAAAGCAAAAGGGCTGTTTTCAGACGGTAATCCACAGTTGCTGTGGATAACCTCGTGGAAAACCTCCAACCGACCCCGGACAAGCGAGCGGCGGTGCGGCGATGAACGAACTGGCGATTTTTTAGCCGGTCCGCCAACTATTTTTTCCCGCTTGAGGGTAGCGAACGGAAGCGCCGTGCGTTATGGCCAGGGTGCGCTAGCATTGCCGGTTTCCCCGGTCATAGCGGCGCTCATGTCTTCTCCAGCAACGTCCCATCTTACGCCCTGGCAACGCGGACTGCTGCTTGCCAGCCTCATGCTCATCGCCCTCAACCTGCGTCCGGCCCTCTCCAGCCTGGCACCGCTGCTGCGGCAGATCGAGGCCAGCACGGGCCTCTCCAGCAGCGCCATCGGCCTGCTCACCACCCTGCCGGTGCTCTGCCTGGGGCTGTTCGCGCCCCTGGCTCCGCGCCTGGCGCGTCGTTGGGGCAGCGAACGCACCCTGGGCGCCATCCTGGCGCTGCTCGCTGGCGGCATCGTCCTGCGCAGCCTGCTGCCGCCCCTGGGACTGTTTCTCGGCAGCTTGGTCGCCGGGGCCTGCATCGGTATCCTCGGGGTGCTCCTGCCGGCCCTGGTCAAACGCGACTTTCCCGCCCAGGCCGGCCAGCTGATGGGCCTCTACACCATGATGCTGTGCATCGGCGCCGCCGTGGCCGCCGGGGCGACCGCGCCGCTCGCCGAGGCCTTCGACGGCCACTGGCAACCCGCCCTCGCCGCCTGGGCGCTGGTCGCCCTCTTGGCGCTGCTGGTCTGGCTGCCGCAACTGCGCCAGCCACCCACCGCCGCACCGCGCCGAGGTGCTGGCGGTTCGCTGTGGCGCAATCGGCTGGCCTGGCAGATCACCCTCTACATGGGCTTGCAGTCGTCGCTGGCCTATATCGTCTTCGGTTGGCTGCCCACCCTGCTGATGGATCGCGGCCTGGGCATGGTGCAGGCCGGCCTGATGCTGTCGGGCTCGGTGATGACCCAACTGGTCAGCGCCCTCACCGCACCCTGGCTGGCGACCCGCGGCCAGGACCAGCGCCTGGCCATCGTGGTGGTGATGAGCCTGACCCTCGCCGGCCTGCTCGGCTGCCTCTATGCCCCCGTGGGCAGTCTCTGGCTGTGGGCGGTGATCCTCGGCCTGGGCCAGGGCGGCACCTTCAGCCTGGCACTCGCCCTGCTGGTGCTGCGCTCGCGGGATGCGGAGACCGCCGGGCGGCTGTCGGGCATGGCCCAGGGCGCGGGCTACAGCCTGGCCTCCCTCGGTCCGCTGCTGGTGGGCATCATCCATGACGCCACCCACGGCTGGGCGCCCATGGGCGTACTCTTTACCCTGATCGCGGTGCTGGCGACGCTGTTCGGCCTGGGCGCGGGGCGAACCCGCTACGTCAACGACCTCTAGCGGCGATAGAGTCCGGCGGCTCGGCCGGCCTCGATCTGCAGTCGCGGTGCCCGGATACCCGCTTCGCGCAGGGCGTCTTGCCAGGCAGCAGCCTGGTCGCCGCCCAGGGTCACGGCCACATCGCCATTGAGCGCCAGGGCGGCGGCCAGGCGGGCGATCCAGGGTTGCTCCGGCGCACGCTCAAGGGCAGGCAGCAGCAGTTGGCCGTCGCGCTGCAACTCCTTGAGCAGGGTGCCAGCACTCGGCAAAAGCGCCGGCAGTGGCTGGCTCGCCTGCAGCCGCTCGGCATGTAGATAACCCCGGCGATTGCCGCGGGTGATGCCATACAACGTCAGCACCGTCTGCGGCTCCGCCAATTGCAGCACCAGCAGCCCCTGCTGATCGTCAGGCCCATAGAGCATGGCCTCGCCCAGCAGGCTGTTGGCGATGACACTACTGGCCCCGCAATCACGTCCCTCGCACCAATAGAGCAGGGTCGCGCCCTGCTGTTGCAGGCGCTGGCGCTCGCTGTCCAGTCGCGCCAGCGGCGGATGCCCACTGGCCAGTTCGAAGGTCTGGGTCTGGAGTTCGCCCTCCACCTGCACAGAATCCTCCAGGCGCAGGCGACCGCCGATGCGACTGGCCGGCCCCAAGGGGTAGAGACGTTCGGCGGTTGTCGGTCCGGTCTCGCGCACCCGTTGGGCGTGATCCATGGGCGCGATCTCCGGCAGCACGGCTGCCTGCGCCATCCCGACGGAACTCAGCAGACCGATCAGCAGCGAGCGGCGGACGAAGACAAGGCGCGGGCAAAACGGACGGCTAGGCATGCCGCATTATTCGTCGCGCCCGGTGCTGGCGGCAAAGAAGGCATTGAAACAATCTGCGACGGCCTGGGCGCCCGCGGCATCGTCCAGATGCAGATGGTGGCCACCCGGCAGCTCCTGGAGGCTGAAGTTTGGCTGCTGCCGTGCCAGGCGCATGGCCTCGGCATGGGGCGTCACGAGGCCACCCGTAGCCACCACCAGAGCCGTCGGGCAGCGCACGGCGCCCAGACAGGCGGCGGCCTGCTCCGGGGTGAAGCGGAGCCGACTGGGCAGTCGCAAGCGCGGATCGGAGCGCCAGGTATAGCCACTGGGCACCGCCATCAGTCCGCGCTCGGCGAGCAGTTCGGCGGCTTCGCGACTCACCGTCAGCGTTCCCTTCAGCCGCGCCGCCACGGCGTCTTCCACCGTGGCATAGACCGGCTTGCGGCGGTTGGGGCGCTCCAGTTCGGCGAGCAACGCCTTGCCCAGTTTCTCGGCGACCTCCTCTGCCGGCGTGGTATAGGGCAGCAGGCCATCGATCAGCGCCAGCCGCTCGATATGCTCCGGCAAGGCCGCGGCAGCAATGACGCCGACGATGGCGCCCATGGAATGCCCAAGCAGGCCGAAGCGGGTCCAACCCAGTTGCTGGGCGGCTGCGAGCACATCCAGCACATAGTCCTGGATGGCATAGCCGACCCCGGCCGGACGATGCGCCGACAGGCCATGACCGGGCAGGTCCAGGGCGACGATGCGCAACCCGTGCAACCGCGGAGCGAGCTGGGCGAAGGTCATGGCGTTGTCCAGCCAGCCATGCAGTGCCAGTACCGGATAGCCGTCTTCCGGGCCGAACACCCGGGCACTCAACTCCACATGGGGCAACTCCAGACGCAGCTCCTGCACCTGGGCCGTCATGAGCGCCGCTCCACCCGCAAGGGCGCGATACCCATACCTAGGAGGCGTCCCGCTGCAACGGCACCACCGCCACGGTCAGCCGCGATACACAGGTCAGGCGCCCTTCTTCATCGCTCAGGCGGATATCCCAGACATGGCTGCTGCGTCCCAGGTGCAGGGGGCGGGCCACCGCCGTCACCCGCCCGGAGCGCACGCCACGCAGGTGGTTGGCGTTGATTTCCTGCCCCACGCAATAGAAGCGCGAGCGATCCACGCAGAGCATGCTGGCGATCGAGCCCACGGTTTCCGCCAGGGCCACCGAGGCGCCACCGTGCAACAACCCCATGGGCTGGTGGGTGCGTCGGTCCACCACCATGCTGGCGGTCAGGCTGCTGTCGTCCCAGGCCTCGATGTGCATGTCCAGGTGTTCGGCCAGGGTGTTCTCGAGCACCCGCTCGAGGTCCTCGGGATCCGGAAGGGTCTGCCAGATGCTCATGTTCTTTCCTTTAGGTCGTCAGCCATCGAAGCGACTGACCAGATCGAAGCCGCCGGCCAGGGGCAGCGCGGCTTCCAGGCACAACAGGGAGGCCGTGCTCATGGGCACCGGGGCCTGCCGGTGACCCTGTTGCAACCAGCCGGCCAGCTCCCCCACGAAAGGGTTATGGGTCACCAGCAGCAGCTCTTTCACACCTAGTTGCGACAGTTCCGCCAGGGCGCGCTCCGGCTCACCGTCGGGTGTGGCCCAGGGGGCGTTGCACAGTTCGCCTGGCCAGGCCAGTTGCTGCTGCACCAGGGCAGCCGTCTGCTGCGCCCGCACATAGGGACTGGCCAGGATGAGCTCCAGCTCGGCGCCCTGCAGCTGCAGGGCACTGCGCAGCACCTCGGCGCGACCGACCGCGGTCAGCTCGCGCACCTCGTCGCTCGGCGCCCGTGCCTCGGCTTCACCATGCCGCAGCAGCCAAAGTTTCATGGCGCGGTGGCGGAGCGGTCGTCGGGCTGTTCCTTGGCCGGCCAATCGGCGAAGGGCCAGGGCTTCACCTCGCTGGCGAAGGTGCCGAAACGGACGATCTGCGCCAGATAGGTGCCCAGGGCAGCGCCAAAGGCGGTCAGGCCGGGGTTGGCCTCACCCTTGATCAGGCGCACTACCAGTTGCACCAGCACCACCACCGCCAGCACGTACTGCGCACCCAGCCAGACGAACAGGAACAGCAGCATCCAGATCAGGCGCAGGCCTAGCAGCTCGCGGGAATGCACGGGTTGGGACATGAAGATTCCTCTTTTTAGACAGTGTAGCGGCTTAGAGCCTGTTCAGGATCTCGCAAGCTGGAGCCAAGCAAGGCCTAGGCAACCCCGCGAAAACGCCTGAGGAAGCGGCCCGTCCAGGCTCGCGCTCGAGCTTACGAGGGGTAAATGAGCATTCCGAAGGGCTTTCAATGCTGCTCGGCCGACGCGCAGCAGATCATGAGCAGGCTCTCAGCTGAAGGTGGCCTCCGACACATCGACATCGGTCTTGGGTTCGCCGCCCATCAGGGCTTCGATAACCTGCCCCAGGCTGCGCCCCTCGAACAGGATCGCATAGAGGCCATTGACCAGGGGCATGTAGACGCCCAGCTCATCCGCTTTTTCCTTGAGTACCCGGAGGGTGTTGACGCCTTCGGCGGTCTCGCCGATCTGCGCCACCGCCTCGTCCAGACTCAGTCCGCGCCCCAGAGCATGGCCCACCCGGTAGTTGCGGCTCTTCTCCGACGAACAGGTCACGATCAAGTCCCCCACCCCGGCCAGCCCCAGGTAGGTGATGGGATTGGCGCCGCGCTGCACGGCGAAGCGGGTCATCTCCGCCAGCGCCCGGGTGATCAGCATGCTACGGGTGTTCTCGCCCATCGCCAGGGCCGCGGCCATGCCAGCGATGATGGCGTAGACGTTCTTCAGGGCGCCGGCCAGTTCCACGCCGAGGCGATCGGCACTGGCATAGACGCGGAAGGTGCGGCCGTGCAGCGCTGCCTGCACCCGCCGGCAGACCTCCTCGTCCTCGCTCGCCACCACCGTGGCGGTGAGCTGATGCTCGGCGATCTCGCGGGCGAGGTTGGGCCCGGAAATGATGCCGATGCGCGCGCGCGGCACGATCTCCGTGAGGATCTCGCTCATCAGCATGAAGGAATGCGCCTCGATGCCCTTGGTGGTGCTGACCAGGAAGCGGCCCTCCAACTGGGCCGCGATGGGCGCCAGGGCCTGGCGCAAGGCGCTCGACGGCAGCGCCACCAGCACCAGCTCGCAGTCGGCGATGGCACCCTGCAGGTCACTGGTGGCCTCGACCGCGGCATGCACCTTGATCCCCTTCAGATAGCGGGGATTCTCGCGCTCGCGACGGATGGTCTCGGCCTGTTGCGGATCACGCATCCACAGGCGTACCGGCAGCCCGTTCTCGGCGACCAGATTGGCCAGGGCGGTACCGAAACTGCCGCCGCCCAGGACGGCGATGGGGGATTGGACTGTCATCGCAACTCTCGTCTTCACCGCGATCGCGCGGCCTCGTCGCCAGTATACGGTAGCCGCTCGCGCGGCTCAGAGCCTGTTCATAATCTGCTGAGCGTCGGCCAAACGGCGTTGAAACGCCCTTCGGAATGCTCATTTACCACTCGTGAACTCCGCGTCCTCAGGCCTCTGATTCGCTGGCGCTCACCCTAGGGGCCAGCTGCTGGCCGTTACTCCCGCGGGTCGTTGCGCCTTGTTTGGCGCTCGCTCACGAGATCCTGAACAGGCTCACAGGATGGAGAATTGACTGCGGAAAGTGCACAATGGTCCGTTAACGAACGGGGCGCTGGCCTGTGACTTTCCCCATGCCCCGGCAGTCTACTGCTACACGAAGCCATACCCAGAGCGACCCTTGGAGTCGCCAGAGCCTGGACCTAGGCCAGCTACAGGAGCTTGCATGACCAAACAACACGCCTTTACCTACGAAGACTTGCTGCGCTGCAGCCGTGGCGAGCTCTTCGGGCCGGGCAATGCCCAACTGCCCGCGCCGAACATGCTGATGATCGATCGGATCGTGCATATCAGCGAGGTAGGCGGAAAATACGGCAAGGGCGAACTGGTGGCGGAACTCGATATCCGTCCCGACCTCTGGTTCTTCGGTTGCCATTTCGAAGGTGACCCGGTGATGCCGGGCTGCCTGGGCCTGGATGCCATGTGGCAGCTGGTTGGTTTCTACCTTGGCTGGCAGGGCAATCCGGGTCGCGGGCGCGCCCTGGGCTCTGGCGAAGTGAAGTTCTTCGGCCAGGTACTGCCGACCGCCAAGAAGGTCACCTACAATATCCATATCAAACGCACCATCAACAGGTCGCTGATTCTCGCCATCGCCGATGGCACCGTTAGCGTGGACGGCCGCGAGATCTACTCCGCCGAAGGTCTGCGCGTCGGCCTGTTCACTTCCACCGATAGCTTCTAAGGGCTTTTCGCATGCGTCGCGTCGTCATTACCGGTCTGGGTATCGTTTCGTGCCTGGGCAATGATAAAGACACCGTTTCCGCCAACCTGCGCGCAGGCCGTGCCGGCATCCGTCACAATCCGGAATATGCCGAAATGGGTCTGCGCAG
>Ga0157371_10002779_pt1 | contig 16418 bp, 15 predicted proteins | sample C45metaG_FD_113462 | JGI IMG/M metagenome (GOLD analysis project Ga0157371, IMG submission 113462) | Corn rhizosphere microbial communities from Kellogg Biological Station, Michigan, USA - C4-5 metaG | ecosystem: Host-associated > Plants > Roots > Rhizosphere > Soil | place: USA: Michigan...
GACGGGCAGACCGCAGACGACAGGGTGGACTCCGCGCACAGGGAACTTGTCGCGCGAGGACTCACTCGATGACCGGCGCCTGAGGGTCCGTGCCGCGCGCGGCCGTCATCCGCGAGAGCCGCTCGGCCGAGCTTGTCGAGGTGCCGGTGCCCGATCCGGGCGCGGGCGAGGTGCGGCTGCGGCTGGAGGGCTCGGGCGTCTGCGGCACGGACCTCGCGGTCTGGACCGGGCGGCCGTGGTTCGAGTACCCGCGACCGCCGGGGGCGCCGGGCCACGAGGGCTGGGGCGTGGTCGATGCGGTTGGCGAGGGAGTCGAGGGGCTCTCGGAGGGCGACCGGGTGGCCGGCCTCTCCTACAACGCCTACGCCGACTACGACTTGGCACGAGCCGAGGACTTGGTGCCGATGCCCGATGGGGTCGATTGCTTCCCGGGTGAGGCGCTCGGGTGCTCGGTCAACGTGGTGCGGCGCAGCGGGATCGAGAGCGGCTACACGGTCGCGATCGTCGGCGCCGGCTTCCTCGGCTGCATGATCGGGCAGCTGGCGGCGGACGCCGGCGCGCGGGTGGTTGCGATCTCGCGGCGGCGCTCGGCCCTGGAGACCGCGCGGGAGATGGGCGCGACGGAGACGATCGCGCTGGAGGAGCCGGTGCTGGAGCGGGTCGAGGAGCTGACCGGCGGCGAGCTCTGCGACGTCGTGATCGAGGCGGCGGGAGTGCAATCGACGCTCGACCTCGCCGGGCCGCTGGCGAAGACGCGCGGCCGGCTGGTGATCGCCGGGTTCCACCAGGACGGCTCGCGCACCGTCGACATGCAGCTATGGAACTGGCGCGGGCTCGACGTCGTCAACGCCCACGAGCGCGACCCGCGCGTCTACGTCGAAGGCATCCGCGAGGCGGCGCGCGCGGTCAGCGAGGGACGGCTCGATCCCTCCCCGCTCTACACCCACCGCTTCGGCCTCGACGAGGTCGACCGGGCGCTGGAGACCGCGGTCGAGCGGCCGGAGGGATTCATGAAGGCGCTGGTGATCGCGTGACCGTCGCGACCCTCCCCCGCCTCGGCTTCCTCGGCGTCGGCTGGATCGGCCGCAACCGGATGGAGGCGCTGGCGCGGGACGGGCTGGCGCGGGTCACGGCGGTCGCCGACCCCCAGCCCGAGGCGCTCGCAGCGGCGATCGAGGTAGCGCCGAGCGCGGCGCGAGCCGAGTCACTCGAGGAGCTGCTCGAGCACGAACTCGACGGCGTCGTCATTGCCACCCCGAGCGCCCTGCACGCCGACCAGGCGATCGCGGCGCTGGAGCGCGGCCTCGCCGTCTTCTGCCAGAAGCCGCTGGCCCGCGACGCCGAGGAGACGCGGCGGGTGCTCGATGCCGCCCGCGGCGCCGACCGCCTACTCGCCGTCGACCTCTCCTACCGCCACGTCGAGGCGCTGCGCGCCGCACAGGAACAGGTCGCGAGCGGCGCGCTCGGCCGGCTGCACACGATCGACCTCGTCTTCCACAACGCCTACGGCCCCGACAAGGGCTGGTTCACCGATCCCGAACTGGCCGGCGGCGGCTGCCTGATCGACCTCGGCACCCACCTCGTCGACCTAGCGCTCTGGCTAACCGAAGCCACCAGTTCCAGCGATCGCGATCCCGTGGTTCCTTTGTCCTCTATAGCCGGACAAAGGAACCACGGGATTGGCATTGAGACTGCCCGGACGCTCCGTCTTCACGGCCACGCGGTTGAGGACCACGCCACGGCTGAGTTGGCGCTTGGCGAGGTGCGGGTGCGGCTCGCTTGCTCCTGGTTCACCCCTGCCGGGCGAGACTGCGGCTTCGAGTGCACGGCTTGGGGTAGCGAGGGCGCGGTCTCGGTCCGCAACGTCGGCGGCTCCTTCTACGACTTCCGGGCCGAGCTCTGGCGCGGCACCGCTTCAGAGACGCTGGTCGAGCCGCCGGACGATTGGGGCAGCCGCGCGATCGCCGCCTGGGCTGAGCGGCTGCGGCACGATCGCAGCTACAACCCGTCCGCCAACAAGTCGCAACTGGTCGCAGAGACGATCGACGCGATCTACGCCCGTGCGGGTAAGGACGAGTAGATGAAGATCCTGATCAGCACCGACACCGTGGGCGGCGTCCTCACCTACACGACCGACCTGGCCGCCGCGCTGGAGGCAGCGGGAGACGAGGTCGTGGTGACGACGATGGGTCCGCGCCTGCGCCGCGCCCAGCGAGAAGCGCTGCCGTCGCGGCTCTTCGAGAGCGGCTACCGCCTCGAGTGGATGGAAGATCCCTGGGACGAAGTCGCGACAGCCGGCCGATGGCTCCTGCAGATGGAGGAAGACGAGCAGCCCGACGTCGTCCACCTCTGCTCCTACGCCCACGGCGCCCTCCCCTTCCAGGCCCCGAAGGTCGTAGTCGCCCACTCAGACGTCCTCTCCTGGTGGCGAGCCGTACACGACACCGAGGCGCCGGAGAGCTGGAACCGCTACCGAGAGGAGCTCTCCGCCGGCCTGGCGAGCGCCGACGCCGTAGTAGCCCCGACGGCCGCAATGCTCGAAGAGCTGGAAAGAGACCACGCCCTAGACCCCGAGCGCACCCAGGTAATCCCCAACGGCTCCCCGACCGCGCCGCCAAATCGAGCCACGACTGGCGAACTGCATCAAATTTCCGGCCTGCTGGGTAGGAAATCTGATGCAGTTCGGGAGGGGCAGCCGTTCGTTTTGGGATCCGGGCGGTTTTGGGATGCGGCGAAGAACCTTGCGGTGTTGGATGCAGCTGCGGAGGGGCTCGCTTGGGCTGTGGTGGTTGCGGGCGATCTTGGTGACGGTGCGCCACCTCGGCACGCTCGGGCGACCGGCGTCCTTGACCGCGACGCGCTGGCGGCGCTGCGACGGGCGGCGCCGATCTATGCGGCGCCCGCCCTGTACGAGCCGTTTGGGCTTGGGATCCTCGAGGCGGCTCGGGATCGCTGCGCGCTGGTCCTCGGTGACATCCCCTCGCTGCGCGAGCTCTGGGACGACGCGGCGATCTTCGTCGACCGACGCGATCCCGGGGCGCTGCTCGAAGTCCTCGCCTGCCTGATCGAGGCGCCGCAGATACGGAACGACCTCGCCGAGCGCGCCCTCGCACGCGCCGAGGAGTATTCGATCGAGCGCACCGCTTCTGCCTACCGCGGCCTCTACCGGCGTCTTGTCGCCGGGGACGACCCTTCCCAAATGCCGGGAGCGGGCCACCGGGAGGTGACCGCATGAAGGTCGTCGTCTTCTCCTACTCGCTGGTCTCCGACTGGAACCACGGCAACGCCCACTTCCTCCGCGGCGTCGTCACCGAGCTGCAGGAGCGCGACCATGAGGTGACCGTCTACGAACCGGCCGACGGCTGGAGCCGCGACAACCTCGTGCGCGAGCACGGCACCGCGCCGCTGCGCGAGTTCGCCAGCACCTTCCCGCACCTCCACGCCACTCCCTACGACCCGCACGACTTCGACCTCGGCACCGCCCTCGACGACGCCGACCTCGTCCTCGTCCACGAGTGGAACGAGCCCGACCTCGTCGCCCGGATCGGCGCCCACCGCGCCTGGCACAACGGCTACCGGCTGCTCTTCCACGACACCCACCACCGCGCCGCCACCGCGCCGGAGGAGATGGCCCGCTTCGACCTCTCCAACTACGACGGCGTCCTCGCCTACGGCGAGGTGATCCGCCGCATCTACCTGGGGCGCGGCTGGGCCGCCCGCGCCTGGACCTGGCACGAGGCCGCCGACACCCGCGTCTTCTACCCGATGCCGAGCATCGAGCCGGAGTCCGACCTGGCCTGGATCGGCAACTGGGGCGACGGCGAGCGTAGCGAGGAGCTGCGGACCTTCCTCCTCCGCCCCGCCCGGGCCGCGCGCCTGCACGGCTCTATATATGGAGTGCGCTATCCGCGCTCGGCGCGGCTGCGGATCGCCCTCGCCCGCCTCCACTACCGCGGCTGGGTCGCCAACCACCGCGCCCCCGGGCTCTTCGCCCGCCACCGCCTCACCGTTCACGTCCCGCGCCGCCCCTACACCGAGGCCCTCCCGGGCATCCCGACGATCCGTCCCTTCGAGGCGCTGGCCTGCGGCATCCCGCTGATCTCCGCCCCCTGGGACGACTGCGAGGGCCTCTTCCGCACCGGGCAGGACTACCTCGTCGCCCGGGACACGAGGGAGATGCGCGAGGCGATGGAAGCGGTCCGCGACTACCCCGAGCTGGCGGCAAAGCTGCGTGAGAGCGGCCTGGAGACGATCCGCACCCGCCACACCTGCGCGCACCGGGTCAACGAGCTGCTGGCGATCGACGCCGACCTCCGCGGCGAGGCAGCGATGGAGGCCGTGGGATGAGGATCGCCTTCTTCGGCTCGAGCCTCGTCTCCGCCTACTGGAACGGCGCCTGCACCTACTACCGCGGGATCATCCGCGCCCTCGACGCCCGCAGCCACCGCGTCACCTTCTACGAACCGGACGCCTTCGACCGCCAGGAGTACCGCGACATCGACGACCCGCCCTGGGCCGAGGTCGTCGTCTACGAGCCGAGCGACGAGCGCGCCGTGCGCGAGGTCGTCGCCCGCGCCGCCGACTTCGAGGTCGTCGTCAAGGCGAGCGGGGTCGGCGTCTTCGACGCGGTCCTCGAGCAGGCGGTGGCTGAGCTGGAGGGACCCGACGCGCGGATCTTCTGGGACGTCGACGCGCCGGCGACGCTCGCCTCGATGGAAGAGACCACCGATCAGGCGGAGAACCCGTTGCGCGAGCTGATCCCTGCCTACGACATGGTCTTCACCTACGGCGGTGGCCAGCCGGTGATCGACCGATACGCAGCCCTCGGCGCCCGCTCCTGCACGCCGATCTACAACGCCCTCGACCCCGAGACCCACCACCCCGAGCCGCCGCGCCCGGAACTCACCTGCGACCTCGCCTTCCTCGGTAACCGCCTGCCCGACCGCGAGGCGCGGGCCGAGGAGTTCTTCTTCCGTGTAGCCGAAGCGCTCCCCGAGCGCTCCTTCCTGCTTGGCGGGAACGGCTGGGAGGACCGCGTCGCCGGCCTCGGCAACGTCCACTGCCTCGGCCACGTGCCGCCCGGCGATCACAACGCGCTCAACCGCAGCGCCCTCGCCGTCCTCAACGTCAGCCGCGAGAGCATGGCGACGAACGGCTGGTCCCCGGCGACGCGGGTCTTCGAGGCGGCAGGTGCCGGCGCCTGCCTCGTCACGGACGAGTGGCAGGGACTCGAGGACTTTCTCGCGCCCGGCGAGGAGGTGCTGGTCGCCCGCGATGGCGCCGAGGTCGCTGAGCTGCTCGCCGACCTGGAACCCGAGCGCGCCCGTGCGATCGGCGAAGCCGCCGTCGCGCGAGTCCTCGCCGAGCACACCTACGACCGCCGCGCCGAGCAGGTCGAGGCGATCCTCGCGGGAGCGCCGGCGCGATGAAGATCGTCTTCCTCGGCCTCTCGATCACCTCGTCCTGGGGCAACGGCCACGCGACCAACTACCGGGCCCTGGTCCGCGAGCTCAGCGCCCGCGGCCACGACGTCCTCTTCCTCGAGCGCGACAAGCCCTGGTACGGCGCCGAGCGCGACCTACCTGAGCCGCCCTGGGGGCGGACCGAGCTCTACGACTCGCTCGAGGAGCTGGAGAACCACACCGGCGCGATCGAGGCCGCCGACCTGGTCGTGATCGGCTCCTACGTGCCCGAAGGCGTCGCCGTCGCCGAGTGGGTCCTGGAGCGCGCCGGGGGCACCGTCGCCTTCTACGACATCGACACGCCGGTCACCCTCGGCAAGCTGCGCCGCGGCGACGCCGAGTACCTCTCCCCCGCGCTGATCGGCCGCTTCGACCTCTACCTCTCCTTCACCGGTGGTCCGACCCTGCGGGTGCTGGAGGAGGAGTTCGGGGCGCGGCGGGCGCTTGCCTTCTACTGCCTGGTCGATCCCGATGCCTACCGGCCGCTGCGGGAGACGCCCTACTGGAACCTCGGCTACCTCGGCACCTACAGCGACGATCGCCAGCCGGTCCTCGACCAGCTGCTGATCGAGCCGGCGCGCCGGCTGGACGACTGCGACTTCGCGGTCGCCGGGCCGCAGTACCCCGACGAGATCGAGTGGCCTGGGAACGTCGAGCGAGTCGAGCACGTCGCGCCCGCCGACCACCCCCGCTTCTACGCCTCGCAGTGCTTCACCCTCAACGTCACCCGGGCGGAGATGCGGGCGGCGGGCTGGTCGCCGAGCGTGCGCCTGTTCGAGGCCGCGGCCTGCGCGGTACCGGTGATCTCCGACCGCTGGGACGGCCTCGACCAGATCTTCACCCCCGGCGAGGAGATCCTCGTCGCCGACTCGCCCGCGGACGTAATCGACCACCTGAGGAAGACGAGCGAAGACAAGCGCCTCGCGATCGGCGAGCGCGCCCGCGCCCGGGTCCTAGCCGAGCACACCGCCGAGCGGCGCTGCGAACTGCTCGAGGCGGAGGTCGCGGGGATGGTGGCGAGATGACGCTCCAGGTCGAGGGCACGATCGCCGAGCTCGGCCCCTGGTTCCACAACCTCCACCTGCCCGACGGCCGGGAGACCGCCCCCGACCACCCGCTGGGGGATTTCCCGGCTTTCAAGTGGCACCAGATCGAGGGCTGCCTGCCCGAGGACTTGAGTGGCGCCCGCGCCCTCGACATCGGCTGCAACGCCGGCTTCTACTCCTTCGAGCTGGCCGCCCGCGGCGCCGAAGTGCTGGCTCTCGACCTCGACGAGCACTACCTGCAGCAGGGCCGCTGGGCAGCCCAGTACCTCGACCGAGAGAGGCGGGTCGAGTTCCGCCAGGGCTCGGTTTATGACCTGGTCGAAGTCGAGGGAACCTTCGAGGTCGTCCTCTTCATGGGGGTCCTCTACCACCTCCGCTACCCCCTGCTCGCCCTCGACGTCGTCGCCGAGAAGGCCGGCGGCACCCTCGTCCTGCAGACGCTGACGATGCCGGGAGCGGAGTCGCCGGGGACCCCCGAAGACATCGAGATCGGCGAGCGCAAGCACCTGCTCGAGCCGACCTGGCCCCGCGCTGCCTTCATCGAGCACAAGCTCGCCGGCGACCCGACCAACTGGTGGGTGGCCGACCCGGCCTGCGTAGAAGCGATGGCCCGCTCCGCCGGCCTCCGCATCGCCGGCCACCCCGCCCACGAGATCTGGGTCTGCCAGCGCGACCCGCAAAACGACCCCGCCCGCGACCTCCGCACCGCCGAGCTCCGCGCCGCGACGCGAATGTCGACTTAGTTACCTCCTGGGTAACAAAGTCGACACGTCAGTCCTCGAGCCAGCGGAAGTAGACGCCGTAGCGCAGTGCACCGGTGAGGTTGACGCCGCCGGAGTGCGGCAGGTCCGGAGTCATCACGATCGCGTCGCCGGGGTCGGCCTCGACTGGCGCCGGCCCCTCGGCGGTCTTCACCAGCAGCCCGCCGTTGTCGCCGCGCCAGGGGCTGAGCGGGACGCCGACGATCCGCAAGTAGGAGCTGTCCGCAGCCCAGGCCGGCTCCTGGTCGAGGTGGAAGGCGATCTCCGGCTCCGGCCCGAGGTGCGGGAACTGCAGGAGGATCTGCGGCTCGCACGGCCGCCCCGTCCGCCACTCCTGGGGCAGCGACTCGGCCAGGGCGAAGATCTCCTCGCGTTCCTTCAGGTGCGGGAACCAGTGCATCCCCCACAGCCATTCGCCCAGCTCCTCGGCCGAGGCGCCGCGCTGCAGGAGGTCGAGGTGGAGCAGCCGCAGGACGTCATCGATCCGCTCCTGCGGGATGACGCCGTGGGCAACCTCGAAGGAGCCCTGTACCGGCTGGGGTGGCACGCCCTGATCCTATGAGCTGAACTACTAACGGATGTACTCGCAGTGGCGGCTGCGGTCTTCGCCGTTGCCGCCGATGCAGCGATCCTGGCCGCCGCGGCCGTCGAGCGCGTCGGCGCCGCCGCGACCCAGCAGCGTGTCGTCGCGAGCGGAGCCGGTGAGGACGTCGGGGCCGGTCGAGCCCTCGATCTTCTCGGTGCTGCGGGAAATGCGCCCGGCGGTGCAACCAGGAACTTCAGGGTCGAGCACCGCCCCGCCGATCCTCGCGTCGACGACGGTCCCTTCGTTGCGGACCCGCGCGAAGGAGGCGCTGTCGTTGCTCCCGGGGCCGCCGTTGAAGAAGTCCCCGTCGCAGGGCTGGCCGCCGACCATCAGGTCGTTGCCGGGACCGCCGACCATCAGCGCGGGGCCGCTGGAGTGCTGCGGGTGCAGGACGTTGACGCCGAAGAGGGCGTCATTGCCGCCGCCGCCGACGAGCGCATCGGGTTCGCCGTCGTCCCCCCCGTACAGCGTGTCGTTGCCCGGTCCGCCGTGGAGCCAGTCGCTCCCGGGCCCGCCGTCGACGACGACGGAGACGTCGGGAGGCAGCGAGCGGTTGAAGGACGCTTCGTCGTTCCCGGCCCCGAGCGAGACGCTGATCGAGCTCACCCGCCCACCCTCGACCCGTACCGGGCCGCCCGCGCCGGTCGAGACGAGGTAGCGGGATTGCTGGTAGCCGATAGCGGCGGTGTCGGCCCCTTCGCCGCCGGTGATCTCGAGGCTGGACCCGGGGGCACCGCGGCCCAGCTGGACCCGGACCCCAAGGCCGCCGGGGTCGGTGGCCGGTGCGGTGAGGACGTCCTCGACCCGGACCAGATGCTCCTGTTCGGCGCCGCTGACGGTGCCGGTTTCGAGGTCGACCGTGACCGGGCCGCCGGCACTCATGTAGGAGGCGATGTCGCGCGCCCCGGGGCCGCCATCGACGCGGTCGTGGCCGACCCCGCCGACCAGCACGTCGGAGTTGCCGCTGCCGCCGTGGATGTCATCGTCGCCGAGGCCGCCGTCGACGTAATCGCGATCCCCCGGCCCACCCCGCACCGTGTCATTGCCGCTGTCGCCGAAGACGCGGTCGCGGCCGGAGCCGCCGTCGACTTCGTCGGACCCGCGCCCGCCGTGGACCAGATCGGCGTCCCCCTTGCCGTCGATCGTGTCCTTGCCGCGCCCGCCATAGATCCGGTCATGGCCCCGGCCGCCACAGATCACGTCGTTGCCGCCCCGGCCGTGGATCGTGTTCGGCCCGCGCCCGCCGGCGATCACGTCGGGGCCGCGCGTACCGTTGATGGAGCGGTCGTTGGAGAAGATCGTCGGCTTGCGGCCTCCGCAAAGCGCCCCTCGGGCCTCCAGGCTCACAGGAACCAGCAGCGCGACGAGGCCGACCGCCACCAGCACGACTCCGAGTCGTTTCCCTGCTCCACCCATAGTTCCCTTCCAAGGAGCGTTCTCTTACTCCCTACCCGTCCCGGGCCGGGTGCAATACTCGACGCGTGGTCGAGACGCGCGACTACGTGATCGTCGGCGCCGGCTCGGCCGGCTGCGTGCTGGCGAACCGGCTCAGCGAGGACCCCTCAGTGCGGGTGCTGTTGATCGAGGCGGGCAAGCGCGACCGCCATCCCAACATCAAGATCCCCGCCGCCTTCGCCAAGCAGTTCAAGACGAAGCTCGACTGGGACCTGGCGACCGAGCCCGAGCCCTACTGCGACAACCGCTCGCTCTACATCCCGCGCGGCAAAGGGCTCGGCGGCTCGAGCTCGATGAACGCGATGCTCTACGTGCGCGGCAACCCGCTCGACTACGAAGGCTGGGTCGAGGCCGGCGCCAGCGGCTGGGCCTGGCGCGACGTCCTCCCCTACTTCCTGCGCGCCGAGGACAACCAGCGCGGCGCCTCCGAGTACCACGGGGCCGGCGGCCCGCTGCGGGTCGAAGACGAGCGCTCGCCGCGGCCGCTGACCGGCCGCTTCCTCGCCGCCTGCGCCGAGGCGGGCATCCCGCGGATCGCCGATTACAACGGCCCCGAGCAGGACGGCGCCTCCCTGGTCCAGGTGACGCAGCGCAACGGCAAACGCTGGAGCACCGCCGACGCCTACCTGCGCCCGGCGCTGGGGCGCCCGAACCTGGAGGTGGTGACCGGCGCGCTGGTCTCGGGGATCGAGATCGAGGGCGGCGCTGCCAAGGGCGTGCGCTACTCGCGCCGCCGCGGCGGCGAGCAGCTGGCGCGGGCCGGGCGCGAGGTGATCTTGAGCGCCGGCGCAATCGGCTCCCCGCAGCTGCTGCTGCTCTCCGGCGTCGGGCCCGCCGACCAGCTGCGCGAGGCGGGCGTGCCGGTACGCCACGAACTGCCGGGGGTCGGCGAGAACCTGCAGGACCATCCCTACTCGCGTTGCAGCTGGGACGTGCCCGGCGGCGGCTCGCTCGCCGACGCCGAGAAGCCGAAGGCGCTGCTCGAGTACCTGCTGCGAAAAACCGGGCCGCTCACCTCCTCAGTCGCCGAGGCTTTCGCCTTCGTCCGCAGCCGTCCCGGGCTGCCGAGCCCCGACCTCCAGTTCCACTTCGCCCCCGCCTACTTCGCCGATAACGGCTTCGACGAATACGACGGTCACGCGGTCAGCTTCGGGCCGGTCCTGGTCAAGCCGCGGGCGCGCGGCTGGGTCCGCCTTCGCTCGCCCGACCCGGCGGCGAAGCCGCGCATCCTCACCAACTCGCTCTCCGAGCAAGAGGACGTCGACGCCCTCGTCGCCGGCATCCGCCTGGCGCGCGAGATCGCAACCGAGAGACCGCTCGCCGAGGTGCTCGGCCGCGAGCTCTTCCCCGGGCCGGAAGTCGACACCGACGAGGCGATTGCCGACGACGCCCGCCGCCGCGCCGAGCTCCTCTACCACCCGGTCGGCACCTGCCGCATGGGCAGCAACAACGACGCCGTAGTCGACCCTGAGCTCCGCGTCCGCGGCCTCGAGCACCTCCGCGTAGTCGACGCCTCGGTGATGCCGCTGATCGTCTCCGGCAACACCAACGCCCCGGCGATCATGATCGCCGAGAAAGCCGCCGACCTGATCCGGAGTTGATGATCCTCGACGAAGGTGGGAGGGTCAGCAGAGTCCTAGCCCACTATGGAGAGGGGAACTCCGATGACCAGCAGCGAGGCTCTTGACACCGAGCTGAAGAAGAAACACCGCGCGATGTGGGCGTCAGGCGACTACCCGTCGATGGTGGAGACCTTTCTCCTGCCGCTCGGGCCCCGCCTGGTCGCCGCCTGCGAGATCGGCCCCGGCCTGCGCGTCCTCGACGTCGCCTCCGGCACCGGCAACGCCGCGATCCCGGCCGCCAAGACCGGCGCCGACGTGGTCGCCAGCGACCTCACCCCGGAGCTGTTCGAGGCCGGCCGCGCCCGCGCGGAGGCCGAGGGGGTCGAGCTCGAGTGGGCCGAGGCCGACGCCGAGAACCTGCCGTTCGAGGACGCGAGCTTCGACGTCGTCATCTCGTCGATCGGGGTCATGTTCGCCCCCCACCACCAGGCCGCGGCAGACGAAATGGCGCGGGTCTGCAAGCCCGGCGGCACGGTCGGCCTCTTGAGCTGGACCCCGGAGGGAATGATCGGCGCCCTCTTTCGCACCATGGGGCCGTTCATGCCGGCGCCGCCGCCCGGGGCCTCACCGGCACCGCTGTGGGGCAGCGAGGAGCACGTGCGCGAGCTCTTCGGCGACAAGGTCGGGTTCGAGCAGCTAGAGCGCGAGATGCTCGACATCACCGCCTTCGAGCACCCGAACGACTATGGCGAGCACTTCAAGGGGTTCTACGGGCCGACGATCGCCGCGCGGGCGAACGCGGTGAAAGAGGGGCGCGAGGATGAGTTCGACCAGGCCCTCCGCGACTTCTGCGAGGAGTGGAACCGCGGCAGCGACGACGACGCCCGCTTCGAAAAGGAGTACCTGGTCGCGGTCGGGCGCCGTCGCTCATAGGGGTCAGCGGGCGAAGACGCGGTTCCCGATCGCGGGATCGCCAATCTGTTCGAACCCGATCAGCTTGCCTTCGTCGTTGAAGGTGAGGACGTCGGCGGCCTCGGCGCTCTCACCGTCCATGCCAGCGGTCGTCAGCACCACGACCTTGTCGCCGTCGGCGATGAAGTCGTGGGGTTCGGTTTTGAGCCCTTTCTCGGCGAATTTGGCCCAGAGTTCGCCGATCTCCTCCTTGCCTCTGTAGGTGCCGGTCAGCGAGTTGTCGCCGCCCACCGTCCAGACCGCTCCATCGTCCATATTGGCCATCGCCCCAGCGGCATCGCCTTCGCTGAAGGCTTTGTAGGCGGCTTCAGCGTGCTGCTTGTTCTCTTGTGCGCTCATGGCAGCCCTCCTTGGTGCGCGCGACCGCGCGCAGACGAGGCTCCCATCGACCACCGGCCGGCGATCCACCTCTCCTCGCCGGTTGCTTCGACGCTAACCCCATTGCCCCGCACAAGCAAGGGCCGATCAGGCAAAAGGTATGAACCTCCTACTACAGAGAAGTACTTTTATTAGTCTAAGTTTGGGTCTCCAAAATAGACAGGAGGGCCACCCACGATGTTCATCCGCCGTGAAGTTCGCAGCCTCGGTCCGCAGGACCCGACTTTGAAGTACTACGCCGATGCGGTCGCCGAGATGAAAAAACGCTCGCAAGGGATATCCCCGGGCGAATGGCCTTCCACCAGCTGGGAATACCAGGCCGCGATCCACGGGACGATGCTCGAAAACCCCCTGCCGACCTGGAACCGCTGCACCCACGGCAGCTGGTTCTTCGTCGCCTGGCACCGGATGTTCGTGTACTACTTCGAGGAGATCGTGCGGTCGGTGATCGACGACCTGCACGGGGCGGATGCAGCCAAAGGGTGGGCGCTCCCCTACTGGAACTACTGCCGGGGCGGCAACTACGCCTCGATCCCGGACGCCTTCCGCGAGCCGGAAGGCGGAAATAACCCGCTCTACGTGGCCCAGCGTCGCCCGGGCATCAACAGCGGTACGCCGTTGCTGGACGCGTGGGCCGAAGACAAAAAGGCCTTGGCGCGTCCCCACTTCGTCGGCAAAGCTGAATTCGGTGGTGGCGAAGCGCCGCCGCACGAACAGTTCTGGAGCCAGGGGGGAGCCTTCGAGCAGACCCCTCACAACGCCGTGCACGTCGGCGTCGGTGGCCAGGGAGGCTGGATGACCAATATCGACGAAGCCGCCAAAGACCCGATCTTCTGGCTCCACCACTCCAACATCGATCGCATCTGGGCCCAGTGGCTGTCGCAGCCGAGCCGGGAAAACCCCACCGAGAAGAAATGGCTCGGCCAGGAATTCGAATTCTTCGACCCCGCCGGGAAAACGGCGAGCAAAGCCTGCCACGAAGTCGTCGATACCACCAAGCTGGGGTACGAATACGATGCGGTAGACGGCATCCCGAGCGGCGACGCCGCGCCTGCGGCTCCCGCTGGCCCCGCTTCAACGGAAGGGGAAGCTCCCGTGGCAGCAGCCGCAGACCCACCCGCAGACGAGCCGGCCGAGGGACAGGTGCCCTCCGAGCCGAAATTCGTCGGCGCCACCGAGGAAAAGGTGACGCTGACCGGCGAATCGGAGGCGATCCCCGTCGAAATCGACGAGCGGGCGCGCGAAGAGGTGCGGGAAGCCTCGAAGAGAACCGATCCCCGCCACCTCTACCTCAACATCGAGGACATCGAGGGCGAGGTGAACCCCGGCACGATCTACGGCATCTACGTCGACCTGCCGAAAGGGGCCGATGCGGAGACCAGGGCCAAGCACCACGTCGGCAACGTCTCCTTCTTCGGCATCGAGAAGGCGCGGGCGCCGAAAGGCGACGAGCACGGTCACAGCCTGCGGCTAAGCGTCGAGGTCGGCGGGCTCCTCCGCGCCCTTGGCGGCGGCGATTCCTTCGAAGGCGACCAGATCTGCGTCACCTTCTGCCCGCTGACGCTGCCGGGCGAAGAGGACGCCTCGCACGAGGAGTTCCCGGTTCACATCGGGCGTATCAGCCTCGCCGTCGACGCCTGAGGAGATGCGGGCGCTGCGCCCCATCCCCGCCGTCGCGATCGGGCCGGCCAGGCTCGGCTCGATCGCGCGGCGCCCGACCCTTTGGGTGGAGGCGGGCCTGCTGCTGACCTGGATGGCGCTGGCGGTCGAGCCGCTCCTGCTCCATCCCGCCGGCGCCTCCGCGAGCGGGCCGCAGGGGCCGGGCGGAGGAGGCCTGTGGGAGTGCATGATCGGGATGGGCGGGATGAGGCCCGGGGCACCCGGCCCTCTCCCCCCGCTCTCCTTCGCGGGCCACCCCGTCTCGCTGCTGGCGACCTTGCCGATGCTGGCCCTGATGGCGGTGGCGATGATGGTCCCGACGGCGATGCCGGCGATCCGTCATGTCGCGCTCAACAGCCTCTACTGGCGCCGCCGCCGCGCCGTGGCCGAGTTCCTCGCCGTCTTCGTCGCGATCTGGACCGCCTTCAGCCTCCTCGTCCTCGGCGCGCTCAGCGCCTGGGGGCTGCCAGCCTCGCCGCCGGCGGCAGCCGCGGTGCTGGCCCTGGCGGCCCTCTGGCAGCTGACCCCGCTGAAGCGTCGCGCGATGCTCGCCTGCCACCAGGCGAAGCCGCTGCCGCCCCGCGGCTGGCGGGCCACGGCAGGGGTCGCCCGCTTCGGCCTGCACAACGGCGGGGCCTGCCTCCTCTCTTGCTGGGCGATGATGCTGACGACGGCCTTCGTCGGCCTGCCGCGATTGGTCTGGATGGCGCTCCTGACGACCCTGATCACCGCCGAGCGCCTCAACCTGAAACCGCGGCGCACCGCCCGGCGCGTCGGCGCCCTGCTGGGGGCCGCGGCCCTCTTCGCCGTGGTCTTCGCACTCGCTTGACCCCCGCTCCTCGCGCCGCGAACTAGGCTCCGGCGATGCCCGGTCGTACGTGCTCGCTCCCGCTAGCGGCTGAGCCGCTCGACCACGTCGACCAGCTCGAGGTGGCTGTCGACGACGAAGTCGGCCTCCGCGCCCGCTTCGGCGTCGTCGTGCATGCCGCGGTAACGGACGGTCCGCATCCCGATCGCAGCGGCGCCGGCGATGTCGGTCCGCCGCAGGTCGCCGACGTGCATCGCCTCCTGCGGCTGCGCTCCCAGTGAGGCGAGCGCCGCTTCGAAGGCCTGCGGCGCCGGCTTGTAGTGACCAGTTTCGTCGGAAAAAGCCCAGCCGTCGAAGTGCTCGATCAGGCCCTCGCGTCCGAGCAGGTCACGCAGCAGGGCGCCGCCGCTGAAGCCGACGTCGCAGACGATCCCGATCCGCATCCCCCGCTCCCCCAGCGCCTCTAGAGCAGCGCCGATCTCCGGCGCCAGCTCCAACTCGACGCTCCGTCCCGCCTCGAGGAAAGCCCCGATCACCAGCTCGGCCGCCGCGTCCTCAACGCCCAGCGCCCGCACCAGCATCTCGCCCCCCTCGCGCGGGTGCAGGTGCACGCCTTCCCCCCACGACCGCTCCCAGCGCTGCCCGACCTCCTCCAGAGCAGCAGCCACGAGTTTCGGCTCGACCTCCGCTTCGCCCTCCGCGCACGCCGCCAGCACCGCCCGCCGCCGCGCATCGGTCATCGCCCCACTCGGCACCCGCGCGATCGTGTTCCAGAAGTCGAAGGTGACGGCCTCGATCACTGACGCGATTGTGACTGAGCCATGCCCTTTAAGAACTCAGGGGTTCTTGCTCTTTGCCGCGGCGCGGGCCACACTCAAACTGGATGGATCGTCAGCCCGCCATAGAGGTAGGACCCTACGTTCTCGAGATCGGGAGCGACGGTGGAACCGCTGTCAGCCCCACCGGGGGTGCCGCGAAAACCGACGTACAGCCGCTGCGGCAGGCGCTAGAGCAGCCGATGCCAACAGGCGAGGCGACCGCGCCTGAGCCGGACGCCGCCGCTGAAATCGAGGAAGCCTCGGAAGCGACGGCGAAGGTCGAGACAGCCGTCGCCCTCTGCAAAGGCGTTACCGAAGGTCACGGGCTCGATCCTGCCCAGCTCGGCCTGGAGGTCGGCTCGCTACTCGACTGCCTCGAGCGCCTGGACCGCAAGAAGCAGCACAAAAAGGCCCTGCGGATGGCTCGCGCGCTGGCAACCTTGCTGATGCTGCTGAAACGCTGGGCAGACTTGCTGCAGGCCTTACGTATCGCCCTGCGCGCCGGCGAACAATTAGGGGACCTGGAGGCGATCGGGTGGGCAAGGCACGAGCTCGGCAGCCTGCACTTGGCGGCGGGCGATGTCGAGGGCGCCGACCGCGAACTCCTTCAGGCCCGGAAGATCAGGGAACAGATCGGCGACCGGCGGGGGCTAGCGGCGACCAATCGCAACCTGAACGTGCTCTGCCACCAGTTGCGCGCAATGTTGCGAAACGAAGAACTTGTCCGCCGCGCGAGCGGCAGCAGACGCCCGTCGCTCCGCTACCTGCTTGCAGGCGCGACGCTCGCGGCCTTCCTCTTCGCCGGCGGAGTAGCTGCTGGGATGGTCGCCGGCGGCAACGACAACCGGGAAAACGCCGCCAACGAAGGCGTCGTCGTGGAAAAGCACCCGGGCACGGGCGGCAACGGCGGC
>Ga0157371_10002780_pt1 | contig 16418 bp, 10 predicted proteins | sample C45metaG_FD_113462 | JGI IMG/M metagenome (GOLD analysis project Ga0157371, IMG submission 113462) | Corn rhizosphere microbial communities from Kellogg Biological Station, Michigan, USA - C4-5 metaG | ecosystem: Host-associated > Plants > Roots > Rhizosphere > Soil | place: USA: Michigan...
ATGGCGATTTTTATTTCAATCAATTAATTGCTATAGGAAACTTAAACTCACCAATGATGCTTTTAATTTTTTTTCAGTTGAAATTGTTGGGAATACAAAGGAGAAAACAGTAAATTGCCTTCAGAGATTTTCATGAATAAACCAATTCTGATATTAACTGCTTTTATGCTCGCGTTTTTAAGCTGCCAGGCGCATCATATCATTGGGGGTGAAATGACCTACCAACATGTAGGGGCAAACAAATACTTGATCACGTTAAAACTCTTTCGCGACCAGAACGCTACTGGCGACGCAGTAGCACCAATGCCTGACCAAGTTTATATTGGTATATTTAATAAAGATAACGGAGCTGCAATTTTTAAACTGGTTGATAGAAAACAGCTGTTACCAGTGGCGGTCGGCACCGTACCACCTTGTATTGCGCATGCGCCTCAATTGGATTACCGTGTTGGAGTATTTGAGTTGACAATAAATTTAACGCCCAACACAAAAGGGTATGTAGCGGCGTACCAAACTTGTTGTCGGGTAGATAACCTGGCAAACGTTGAGAGCTACCTTGGAAATGAAACCGGATCAACTTTTATTACAGACATACCCTCTAATGAATACCGGGATAATTCGCCCGAATTTGTTACAAAGGTAGATGTGATTTGTGCAAACAGGCGCTTTTCATTTGATTATTCAGCTATCGACAAGGACAAAGATTCGCTTGTTTATAGCTTCGCCGATGCTTACAATGGAGGATTAATTAGATCCGCCGAACTTGCTAAACCCGGCCCTCCTCCTTATAGTCCAGTAAATTACACGATAGATTATAGTCCACTTTCCCCCCTCGGAGGAAAAGCAAGCATTGATTCTAAAACAGGTGTTATAAGCGGAATAGCGCCTCCCATTGGGAAGTATGTTGTGGCTGTGAACGTTGCCTCTTATAGAAACGGAGTTTTGATCAATGTCCATCGCAAAGATTTTATTGTCAACGTAAGTAATTGCGACCTTCCGGGCGTTCAATTAAATCCGAAACCGGTTATATGTGATGGCTTCAATGTTGCATTTCGGGACGACAACACATCCAGTCTAAATCATACTTTTTATTGGGATTTTGGCGATCCTAACTCTGGCAGCAATAACACATCAACTTTAGAGAAACCTACTCATGTTTATACAGATACAGGGACGTTTGTGTACAAACTGGTGGTAAACCGCGGCCAGAATTGCTCAGACTCTGGTACACAGGTTCTAAAAGTTTACCCGGGCTTTTATCCGGCATTTGATGTTGATGGGCGGTGTGTGAATTCAAACGTCGTTTTCACTGATAAAACCACTACGAATTTTGGAAACGTAAATAGCTGGTCGTGGAATTTCGGCGACTCAGCCACATTTGATGAACGATCAGCGGAGAAAAACCCTTCTTATATTTATCGCGCCCCGGGAAACTATGACGTTCAGCTGGTGGTGGGCAACAGTAACGGTTGTTCAAAGGCGATCACTATACCAATTTCAATAAAAAATTCGCCAGGTCTTTCGCTCACGGGTGACACCCTTATTTGTAACCTTGACACTTTGCAACTAACTGCATCAGGTGGCGGAAACATTTCATGGTTACCTTCGTACAATATCAGTGATACAGAAAGTTTTTCTCCTTTTGTAAGCCCAAAAGTTCCGACGACTTATTTTGCTACTTTAAGAGATGTCAATGGTTGCGCAACGACTGATTCCGTATTTGTAAATACAATCAGCGAGGTAAGCTTAAGTTTAAAACAGGATACAACGATTTGCCTCACAGATACGATGCAATTAGAACCAGTAAGTGACGGACTACATTACTTATGGACGCCCTTGAATACCGTTTTGAATGATACCGCAAAATATGCGCAGGTAGTTCCTCTGGGAAATACGGTTTACCATGTAGTTTCGAGCGTCGGCAGTTGCAGAAACTCAGCAAGTATAAATGTAAAAACTGTTCCTTATCCTAAAGCCAATGCTGGTGAAGATACAGTAGTTTGTTACCCAGTCCAGAGTTTTCAATTGCATGGAAGTGGAGGAAGCATTTATCAATGGTCGCCCCCGACTTTTTTAAGCGATCCAAATATCGCAAACCCAATCGCAACGCCATTGGTATCGACAACCTATTTATTGAAAGTGAATGACGTGTTAGGTTGCCCCAAACCGACTTACGCTGTCGTAAATATTGGAGTTGAAAAATTAGTAGCGGATGCCGGACCGGCCGATACTGCCATCGTTGTAAACCAGCCATTGCAATTGAATGGAACGGGTGCGCAGTTTTTTCACTGGGCACCACCCACGGGTTTAAATGATCCGAACATTGCAAACCCCGTTGCTCTTTTAACTGAAAGCCAGAAATATACGCTGACTGTTACAAGCCTTGCCGGTTGCACCGCAGAAGACACAATTCATGTTAGCGTTTATAAAGTCCTGCCTGACCTATATGTTCCCGATGCATTTACGCCGAATGGCGACGGTATTAACGATGTTTTCAGACCAATTCCAATTGGTATTAAAAAACTCAATTATTTTAAAGTTTACAACCGGTTGGGCCAGCTGGTTTATTCCACAACAACTCAAAAACAAGGCTGGAACGGCACGTTTAAAGGACAGCCACAAGATCCGGGTGTGTTTGTATGGATTGCTGAAGGTGTAGATTATCTGGACAAAACACTTGAAAGAAAGGGTAGTGTTACTTTAATCAGGTAAATAACTATGGTACTAACGGTAAGCAGTAAACGAACTTTTAGACTTAGTTTTTATTTTTCATTCATTTCTACGATTCCCACTTTATTTTCATGATGGCCCGATTCTAAGATCTGGCTCGAAATGCTGTAGAAAAAACGAGCGGTACGGTCGTCAGGGTCCATTTCTGTTACTTTTTTGAATGCTTCATTTGCTTTTTCAAAAGACTTGTTCGAATAATTGTCTACTCCTTCATTAAAAATCGAAAGCGTGTTGAGTTTGCTTTCCAGTCGCTGCTCGTCTTCACAGCTAAAACATTCATGCACATTTATAGAATGGTGTTTGCCTTTTAGTTGAACCAGTCCAAGATTGCGAAGATGAAAATCGCTTCTATTTTCAATCTGGTTAAGGCTTGCCTGGCTCAACAGTATGTTTGCTTTGTAATGTTTTGTAAGGCTCTCCACCCTTGAAGCTGTGTTTACCGTATCGGCAATTGTGCAAGCGTCCATACGATCGAAGTCTCCGGTAATGCCCATTATAAGTGGCCCGGTATGCATACCTATTCCAATTTGGATAGAAGATTTTTGATTTTGAATCAATACTTTATTCAACTCTCCCACTTCTCGTTGCATTGCAACGGCGGCGCGCAACGCGTCGCTTGCATTAACCGGAAAAATAGCCATGATGGAATCGCCGAGATACTGATTAATAAATCCGTTGTTTTCGCGGATTATGGGCCCCATTCTTTCATTGAATAAGCAGATAAATGCAAATGTTTCTTCCGGTGTCATCTGTTCGGACAAACTGGTATAATTGCGAATATCAGTAAACAAAACGGTTACGATTTTCTCAACCTGGTCGCCCAGTTTTACCTCTGTGATCACTTCGTGCCCCAACGATTTCAAAAATTCGTGAGGTACAAATTTTTCTGTCGCGTCAAAAATCCTGCGCATGGCTTCTTCTCTTTCATTGGCTTCGCGAATATTTTTTTCGTAAAGCAACGAACTTTCAATTGCCGAAGAGGATTGTAAAGCAAGTGTGGTAAGCAGTTTCAGCGAACCGGCGGTATATTTATCGGGCTCATTGCTGGCAAGAATAATAGCCCCCATAATACGGTGCTTAACGCGCAACGCTGAAAAGATAACAGACCGGACCTCAGGCAAAATAATTCCACGTTCTTTAAGTAAGGAAACATCACCAATAATTTCTGATTGTCCGCCCAACACAATTTTTGTGAGTAAAGGCAATTCCTCATTGATCTTTTCCTGCTCAAAAAAAAGTTTACCTCGCGAAGCTTCCACCTTCATCACTTTATTTTCTTCATCCCACAATGCAACCACTCCAAAATCCGATTCAATTACATGAATAGCTTCTTCAAGTGCTATTTGTGAAATAGCAGTCGCACCAATAGTTTGAGCAAGTTTATCAGAAAAATTGAAGATCAGGTTTATTTCCTGGTAAAGGTTTAATACCTCGCTGCCCAACTTTTTTCTTTCCTGGTCTTTCTGTAATAAAACAAGCAAAAACTGCGCGATGAACTTTCCCTGGTCTTTATTGTCCTTTACTATTCCTACCGTTTCATCTTCAAATAAAACAGGCGTTTCATAGCTATATAACGGTGTCCCGTACACGAACAACTCCTTTCCATTTTCATCTTCAATACTCACGTTGATATCAAGCCGGCTAACCATATCCCGCAGAAGATCGGCGGTGTTATTTTTCTTCGAAAAAATATTTTTTAATATTGCTTTAGCCATCACTATTCTGTTATAAATATGGGACTAAAGCCCAAGCACTTCTTTTGCTTTGCTTAAAATCATTTCCGGATCAAAAGGTTTGGTCATATACAAATCGGCACCAACCTCCTGGCCTTTTTGCCGGTCTAATTCCTGGCCCTTTGCAGTAAGGAGTACAATGAATACTTTATCAAGTTGTAATTCTTTTTTCACACGGCGGCAAACTTCCATTCCGTTCATTTTCGGCATCATCACGTCTAAAAAAACGAGTTGCGGATTTTCTTCCTGGATAATTTCCAACGCTTCTTCTCCATTTTGTGCCGAAAAAAATTCAACGTCATCATCTTCCAGTTCTTCGAGAGTTTGCTCAAGCAACATACGAATGTGCGCTTCGTCATCTACAATCAAAAGTTTTTGTTCCATTGTTTAGTTCTTAGTTTAAAGTTCGTTGTTCGTAGTTTTTAGTTTCTGCGTAGCAAAAGAAAAATTGCCTTTTTTTGTTCGTTTACTGCTGCGTTAACAGCTTTTCATGTTATTTTCCAGGCATTTGTTGTTCTACTGATAGATAAAAAACAAAACGTTTTCCAATCCTTTTTCAAACCGCAAAGTTTTTACTATTTCCTGCTTGCCTGAATAGACAGAATTCAAAATGATAATGTCCGGTTTTGTGGCAATAGCTTCTGCTGCCAGTTCCTTACCGTCAGATTCTACCACCTGGTAACCTTTCGTCTGCAACACTTCAGTAAGCGAGCGGACAGCAGCCGCATCTTCATCTACTACCATAACTTTTTTCTTCGATTTTCCTTGTTCCAACAGATTCCCGACTTCGGTAAAAAGTTGAGCAGTGTCGATGGGCTTGGTAAGATAACGGTCAACCCCTATTCTAAATCCTCTTGCTTTATCCTGCACGATCGACAAGATTATGATAGGAATATCCATCGTTTGCGGATCATTCTTTAAAATCGCTGCCACGTCGAAACCATTCATTTCAGGCATCATCACGTCAAGAATGATAAGATCGGGCCTGTTTTTGCGGATACATTCCAGTGCCTCTTTACCATTTGTTGCCTGTTCAATCAGGTAACCCGCTTCGCTGAGTTCCTGCTCAAGCAGTGAGCGGATGGAATCGTCATCATCAACAACGAGTATCCTTGAATTGCTGCCATTGGCTTTCAATTCTGAAAAAACCATTTGTTCTTTCAGTTGCTTTACCAGGTCATCCAAATGAATAGGTTTGTGATTTGTTTGGTTTCCGTCAGAAGCCACGAACGGAATGGCAAAGGAGAAAGTGCTTCCTTTGCCAACTTCGCTGTCAACCCAGATGCGGCCACCGTGATGTTCCACAATTTCTTTACAAATCGGCAGGCCGAGGCCGGTACCTTTTGGTTTATCGGTCAGGGTATCACCTCCCACTTGCTTGAATTGTTCAAAAACTGCCCCGTAATCTTCCGGTGCAATGCCGATACCGGTATCTTTTACACTTACGATTACTTCTTCACCTTTCTGATAAACACGGCACGTTACATTTCCTTTCTCTGTGAATTTTACAGCGTTTGAAAAAAGATTAATGACAACTTGAATCAATTTATCGGTGTCGCCAAGAACGAAAGGAACTGCCTCATCAATTTTTTTGACAAGCTTGATCTCTTTCTGCTCAAACAGCGAAGTAGTTGCTAAAATCGCTCTTTCCGCAACTTCAGCCAGGGATACATTTTCCTGGTTCCACTCCATTTTGCCGGCTTCTATCTTAGCAAGATCAAGGACATCGTTTATCAGGTGGGTCAATCTTTCTCCCTCTGAAATTACTACCTGCAGGTTTTCATTGATCTGGTTAACGGTTTTAGCCGTTTTGGGATCGCCCTGGTCTACAATCGGGAATACTTTATCGTTTAGTCTTTTATTGATGATTTTTGCAAATCCCAAAACGGAAGTGAGGGGCGTCCTCAGTTCGTGACTAACAGTGGAAAGAAATGCGCTCTTGGCTTCATTGGCCTTTTCAGCAATTTTTGTTGCTTTTTCGGCTTCCATTTTGGCTTGTTCCACATCTTCAAACAATTGCGCGTTTCTCAAAGCCACGCCAACGGAAGATGCAATAGTAGAGAGCAACCGCAAATCGTTTTCATCAAACCGGTTTTCCTGTTCAGTACTTTGCACGCTCAAAACACCAACAATTTCGTCAGCGACGCGAATTGGAACGCCGAGATAAGAAGCTGCAGGAAGGCCGACTCTATGCAGTCCTAACTGATCGGTGTGTTCAACGACGTCTTTGTTGATGAGAAGCGGCTCTCCCTTTATGATGATGTTTGAAGTGAGACCTTCACCCAGTTTCATCGGAGTCATATTATCTCCGTACTGATAGGGGAAGTAGATGGTGTTTGTTTTTTTATTTAATAATGCGAGATAGACAATGTTAGCGTTAAATAGATCGCGCAACTGATCGCCGACAAGTTGGATTAAATCACTTGCGTTTAGTTTTGAAGCCAATGCCTTACTGATATTATTTACTGTGGCTAACTCGGAAGCGCGCTGTTTTGCCTGTAATAAAAGATGGTTGGTTTCGTCGAACAAGCGGGCATTTTCCAGTGCTACACTCATACTATTCGTGAGTGTGGTCAGTAAACGAAGATCCGACTCAGAAAATGCGTTTTCTCTATCTACGTTTTGGAGACTTACAGATCCTTTTACCAGGTCACCAACAATCATTGGGACAAACATCGCAGATTTTGGCGGCAATCCTTTTGATACGCCTTGTCCGCCATGTTCTTTTGCGAATTCAACATAATTATCGTTAATAAGTAGTGCTTGTTTGGATTTTATCAGTTCCTTATTAGCCCAATTAAGCGGTCTCGGTTTACTGTATAATCTCTCCCCTTTTTCAATTGCATATTTCCATTCCTCTGTCTGGAGTTTGTGATCAAAAGTGCGTATTATTACAGTCTGAGTATCAAAAAGTTTACAAATACGATTACCGACCAGGTCATAAATTGCTTCAATGTTCATTTCCTTCACTAGTCCTTCCTGAACACTATTTATCACGCCCAACTCAGCTGTTCGCTGTTCTGTTTCCTTCAACAGGCGATTGGTTTCATCAAACAAGCGCGCATTTTCAAGCGCCACGCTCATCGCAGAAACAACGGTCTGTAGCAGACGTACTTCCGCATCATTGAATGCATTTTCTTTTTCATAATTGCTAATGCTGACCATTCCCACCGCAACATTTCCCACCATGATAGGCACAGCAAGGTAGGATTTTTCTCTCTGGGTCCCGGGTATTGTAGTTGAACCCAGTTCCTTCTGTCGCTCCTCAAGTTTTTCATTAATAACCAGAGGCTGGCGTGTTTCATAAACATACTTTGACATACCCTTCAAAGGCCCGTTCGGAATGTCCATTCGCACTCCATGGTCGCGCATATAAGGATAGGAAACCTCGTTTTTCTCCGCTGAAAACAAACGAATATCAATATCTAACGTATGCATTACTTCACTCAGTTTATCACCTACCAATTCATAAATACCTTGCATATGGAGCTCTTTAGCCAGCCCTTCCTGTACACTGTTGATCACGGAAAGCTCAGCTGTCCGTTGTTCTGTTTCCTTTAAAAGCCTTGTCGTTTCATCAAAAAGATGTGCGCTTTTTAAGGCCACACTCATACTATTGGAAAGCGTCTTCAGTAAACTGACATCCGATTCGGAAAACGCGTTTTCCTGATCCATGTTTTGCAAAGTGATAATGCCGGTAGCCTTGTCATTTTCAATCATTGGAACGAAAACCAACGATTTGGCGGGCGCTCCGCCCATTGTTACGCTTCCGATCTTTTTGCTCTCTGCAATCACATCTTTATTTAGGAGAATCGGTTGTCGGGTTGCAATAACATGCTTTCCAAACCCAAGAGCCTTGTAGGGATCCATCAAGGTTCTATCTCCTTTCTCGTAAGAATATTTCTCGGTGATAAGATTTGTTTGAGGATCGTAAGTGGCGATCACAATAGTTTGTGCGTTAAATATTTCCCGGATCTTTTCACCCACAAGCTCATATATTTTATTAATATCCAACTGCGCCACCAAACCCTGTTGCACGCTGTTGATCACGTTCAGCTCTTCAACTTTATCACTTAACTGCGCTGTCCTTTCTTTGATCACCTCTTCCAACTCCCGGTGCTTTTCCTGAAGTTTGCGAGTGCGCCATCTGAGAATTAAGAATCCGATAAATAAAAAGACCAGCGCATATATCAAATAAGCCCATCAGGTGCTGTACCACGGAGGAAGAATCGCAAAGGGATAGACAGCCTCTTTGCTGATCTTGTTATAAATATTTTTAGCTCTTACATGAAAAACGTATTTGCCGGGAGGGAGATTGGTGTATTCCTTGTAGGTATTTTGTCCCCATTTACTCCAAGACTTTTCAAAACCATCCATCCAGGTTTGGTATTGGGTTTTATCTTCCTGTTCATAAAAGGGAGAAGCGTATTCAAATCTGAGCGAGCTACGGTTGAATTTTATTTCCGCAGGTTTTGCTGAAGAAACAGTTGGGTTTAGCCGAAAAGTGTCCGAACTGATCTTGCTAATTATAGTTTTATAAGGAGCTTCGTAATTTACCTTCTGTTTTGCATCAAAATGGATAATTCCATCGGAGGTAGAAAACCATGCAGTGTGATCAATATCAGGATAGACTGCGCCAGAAGTTTCGGAAGAAATGGGCAACAAACTGGTTGAATCCATTTGATAGCCGCCGGCCCGGGCAGTTAAAATTATTCCTTTCGAGCTGTCAGCATCTAATTTAATAAGCCAGATTTTACCGTTTGTTGTATCTTCTGTAGCAACAAAATGCTTTAAACCTTCAAAAGGCGTTTTTTCAAAATGGTTGTTTTTGGAGTCAAAAGTATAAGTTGAAGAATCTGCAGAAAAGTAAATGCGATGATTTAATTTGAATATAGCGTTGATTGTTGAATCGTAGCCTTTGGTAGAGGTTGAAATGTCAACGATATTGAAGTTAGATAGGTCCGGATCACCTGCCATATTAAATGAAGGAGTGACCTTGTATAAGACATTGTTTCGTGAAATGGCCCAAAGGTTTCCCAGGCTGTCTTCTGCCATATTGTGAAATTCTCCACCTTTTATCCCTGTCAAATAATTCAAATACTTCCAACCTTTTTCACTTGTGGGATTGCGCTGGAATATGGCGATTCCAAATGAGCTCCCCGTGTACAATAAATTGGGGTACTTTTTAGAAATGACCAAAGCTGAAACGTTGAGGCTATTGGTTACGGAAGGTTGGACAGAAATTACTCTTCCATCTTTTATTAAAAACAAACCGCCGCTACCGGCTCCAACCAATAAACTTTTACCATCAACCAGCAAAGCAAAGACCTGGCCTTTAGGAATTTCATTTACCTGCTCAAAACGATTGGAAGAAGAGTTGTAACGGAGTAAGCCATTTTGAGTGCCAACGTATAGATTACCGTCTGATGCTCGCATCATAGACAACACGGAAGATGCAACACCATTTTGAGCATTGTAGTTTGTAAACGGTGAATTGTAGTCAACCCGCGCTATTCCAACATCGAGCCCAAGCCACAATTGCCCTTTTGAATCAATGTAGGGAGCGTAAATAATGTTACTTTTCAATCCTGCATCCCGGTTAATTACCTGCTCAATCTTTCCGGATGAATTCATAACAACCAAACCCGTTCCTAAAACTGAAAACAAGTATTTGCCGTTCACCAAAAGACATTTATAAACCATGTTGCCGGTAAATATCTTGTCGTCCGAAGTTTTGAAAGGTGTAAAATTTTTACCGTCAAATAGGAAAAGACCATGGGTAAAAGTTGCAAGAAGGTATTCGTTATTAGATGAACCTGCGTTTTCCCGGTAAGGCAACATCACCTGCATCCTGTCATTTCCAAGAAATTCACTTTTGGGAATTAAGACAAGGGAATCGTTTTGCATTTTGAGCAGCCCAACATTTTGTTCGTGCACATACAGATTATTATCCTCATAAAAACTGTACATGAAATGCGTTTGTGGCTCCCATGTTGTTACTTTCCAGGTTTCGTTTTTACCTTCTCCCTTTTTTGTAAGACGAAATAGTCTTTCTCTTGATAAAAAATACACATCATTGCCTGTAGTGTTAGCTGACCAGATGTCAAAAAACTCACGTTTATCTTTTGGTACAAATTCAACCAGGGAATGTTCAACAGTTTCGCCGAGATCATCTTTTTCCAGGTAGCCAAAATCGCCGGAACCGCCAAAATAAATTCTGCCGTTATTATCTTTTGTAAAGCAACGTGCTACCGCCGAAGAATAAGGAGCCGCAATTTTATTCCAGTTCACGCCATCATACTCAATTATATTCCCCTTGTTAGTTGAATTACCAAAATACATTCTTCCGTCATTTCCTTCAATCACACTCCAGCTTCCGCGATTAGAAATTGACTTATCGCCGTTGTAATTGGTAATAAATGGCAATCCCTTTTCATGGCCAGGCTGTGCAAACGACAGCTTTACAAGAAAGCAAGAAAAAATAAGGAATGCAACTGTAAGAAAGTTTTTGCGGCTTTGAAAGCAGAAGTGCCTGTTCATATAAAATTATTGAACGATTATCAAATACAACACGTGTATTTTCATATGGCACAGCAAAAATTTTTCTCAGGATAAATCGCAGCAGATTCAAAAAAGGATTTAGTAAATATATAAAATTTGAAGGAAAAAAATTTATTCCTTTTAGCCAATTATTTGATTACGAATCAGGCAATTATGCCGCGCGTTTTCTGGCCGAGGCAGTAAAGCAACTTTTAAGGCAGAATTTTATTTTGGTATTGGCTACCTGTACGCTCCTCTTCTGTACCTGTTTTGGAACAAACCAATATTATATCCTGCACGTATCACCGGGCTCAAACGCCCGTCCTGATCCTGGTAGGGCGAATTGGGATCGCCGGAAATGTCCCACATTATGGATAGATAATAATAACTGTTGCCGCCTCTTTCTCTTCCGCCTGCATAACCCGCTCCTACTAAGAAACTGTTGGCGTTGAGACTATTTTTTTCCACAGGAGTGCCGGGCACATTTGAAATGTTTTTAATGTGCATTGAATTGTATTCGTACTGAGCGGTGGCAAAAAGAAAATTTACGGGAAATAGTCTCCCAAAAGCGCCGGGCCCATACGTCGTCTGTCTTATCTTATAACCGGTATAATCTTTTTGTGATAAATAATTCAGGTTAAAAGTAATACCTGCATCCAGCCAATTAGTAACACTGTAGCCCAATTGGGGAGTAATACCAAGCATGGTACTTCCGGTGGCAAAACCGATATTCGCACTCCCGCCGGTAAACAATCTTTCTTTTTGAAATTTGCTGCTTTTTTCTTTTGGCGGCTGCTCCGTCTGCTGCGCATTCACCTGCAAATAAAAAGGTATTAGCAAAAAGACAACTACTTTCTTCATGATACTAAGTTTTATACAAAACAAGCTAAAGTTTTAAAACGAATTTAAGCGAACCAATTTCTAACGTTACGTTAATAAAGTTAGTCGCTGAAAAATCAAAATCCCGGTACGATCTTTTTTCTCCGAAAGATGTTGTGTTTGTTCTTAATAAAATGAAAAATCATTTTGGAATGGACCGCATCAAAAATGTTTTACCGACAGGCGGAACAGGAACAATTTCTCACTACCTAGAAGACAGCGGTTATATTTTCGTAAAAACCGGTACACTCAGCGCCGTGGTTGCCTTGAGCGGGTTTTTATATACCAAAAAAAATAAATTGTTGATCTTTTCCATTCTTGTCAATAATCATCACAATTCGGCTACCGAAATACGAGAGGGCATTGAAAAATTTATTCAAAGATTAAGGGATAACTATTAAAGGCCAGCGATTTTTTAATAGGCGATTTTTGCACGCTATAAATTATTTCGTACATTTATCAGACTGCGGTTTCTTAATTTATCTACAGCAATTTCGAGCTGTTTTTGAAGAAAACTTCTAAAATTTTATTGTATGAATCCTTCGGTTTATATCGCTATTGGTTTTATTACTTTTATTGTTATTGTGGCTGTTGTCATTTCATGGTTTAACAGTTATAAAAAGAAAGTTGAGAAGAAGAAGCAACTGCAAAGCTTCAACGATTTTGTTATCAACAATAATCTTACAATCGACAACAAACAGCGGTTCAATCAAAATATTATTGGCATTGACCGGCTGAACTTTGTAGTTGTTTTTCTGAATAATAAAACAAGAAAATTTTTACTTGTGCGACTTAAGGATTTGTCGGATTGTCGTTTGATAAAGGAAAGAAACAAAACTTCGGGCCACATTAGCCGCATCTATCTGCAATGTATTTTCAGGAAAAAAGAAAAAGATGATGTAATACTGCCCTTTTATGATGAGCTTACCGATGACGTATACCTGATGATGCGCCTGTCAAAAAGAGCCGCCTACTGGGCAAAGAGAATTAATCTTTTCAGGGAGACAGCAAGATTGAAAAATCAACATCTTGTGAGCGCCTGACCAGGAGAAACGACGCCGGGGAAAGTTATAAACAGTAAACGAACAAATTCCTCGAATTGCCGTTTTTTATGCAGATAAGAGTAAATTTGCAAATACCGAAGCCAGTTACTTTAAACTTATTTTGGTGAAGAAAGGATTTTTTTTATTCGTTACCTTATTTTCCGTCCTCTTTACTTTCGCGCAACAAAAATATACGATCAGCGGAACGATCCGCGATTCGAAGAGCGGCGAAACGCTTATCGGCGCTACTATCGTATTAGCCGGAAAAGGAAGTTACAGCGTATTGAGCAATGCATATGGATTTTATTCAATTACGGCTCCAACGAATGATTATTTTTTGCTCGCCACTTTTTCCGGATATCAAAATGATACTTTAAAAATCTCGCTTGCAAAAGATAAGGTGCAGGATATTTTTCTGAAGCCACAGGCGACGCAATTGCAGGAAGTGGTAATCACTTCCAGGAAAAATGATATTACTCAAACCCTTCCTGGCGTGCAAAAAATCTCAATGAGTGAGATAAAAAATGTGCCCGTTTTGTTCGGTGAAAAAGATATTTTAAAAACGATCCAGTTACTGCCAGGAATAAAATCCGCCGGCGAAGGTTCTTCGGGCTTTTTCGTGCGTGGAGGCGCAGCAGATCAAAACTTGATCTTGCTTGATGAAGCGACGGTTTATAACGCCTCGCATTTGCTCGGCTTTTTCTCCACTTTTAATTCTGACGCCATTAAAGATGTAACCGTTTATAAGGGCGATATGCCGGCCCAATATGGAGGTCGTTTGTCGTCTTTGCTGGATATAAAAATGAACGATGGCAATGAAAAAGAATATAAAGTCAGCGGCGGCATCGGACTTATTTCTTCACGTTTAAACGTAGAAGGCCCGATCGTAAAAAACAAAGGTTCCTTTATGATCAGCGCCCGCAGAACTTATGCCGACCTGTTTTTAAAACTTTCACACGATAGCGATGTGAACCAGAGCATCCTTTATTTTTATGATTTAAATGCAAAAGCGAACTACCAGTTGAATGAAAATAACAGGATTTATTTATCCGGATATTTTGGGAAGGATAATTTAGGATACGGCCATCAATTTGGAATTGATTGGGGAAATAGTACCGCCACTCTAAGATGGAATCATATTTTCAATAACAAATTATTTTCGAACACTTCTTTCATTTACAGCAATTACAATTACAATATCAGCATAAATCAAACAACCAATAAGCTTTCTATCCTGTCGCGAATAAAAGATTTAAGCGTAAAGGAAGATCTTCAATATTTTGCCGGCAGCCAAAACAAAGTAAACTTTGGATTTAATATCACCCGACATATTTTCACGCCGGGTAATTTTAAGACCTCCGCAAGTTCTTCTTATAATTCCTTGATTCTTCCTGATAAATATGCTTTTGATGGCGCCGCCTATGTTTCGGACGAGTGGAATGTAAACGACAGGCTCAAACTTAATCCGGGTGTGCGCGTTTCGTCTTTCGCAATGGTTGGGCCGGGCGATTTTTATACTTATGACAGCAGTGGAAATATAAAAAACACAAAAACTTATTCTGCAGGAAAAATTGTAAAATCCTATCTGAACATTCAACCTCGCCTTGCAGCTACTTTTCAATTGAATGGTTTCAGTTCGGTGAAGGCTTCTTATTCGAGAAATGTGCAAAATCTACATTTGCTCTCTAACTCTACTGGCAGCAATCCCACTGATCTTTGGATACCGAGCAGTAACAACGTAAAGCCCGAAATTGCTGACCAGTTTTCTGCAGGATATTACAGGAATATTGCCAACAACAAATTCGCCTTTTCAGCAGAAGTATATTATAAAAGTCTGCAAAACCAGATCGACTATAAGAATGGAGCGTTGCTGGTCGCAAATCAACTCGTGGAATCACAATTGGTTTTTGGGAAAGGCCGCGCTTACGGATTGGAATTATATTTTAAGAAAAAATATGGCAAATTAAACGGCTGGATAAGTTATACGCTTTCACGAACAGAAAGAAAGATTGATGGAGTAAATAATAACGATTGGTATCCCGCTACCCAAGATCAAACTCACAACGTAGCTATTGTTGCCATTTATCAACTGAATAAAAAATGGACATTTTCTTCTGATTTTGTTTTCAACACCGGAAACGCGGTTACATGGCCTTCAGGGAAATATGACGTGAATGGAAGAACCGCTTATTATTATACAGAAAGAAACGGTTATAGAATGCCACCTAATCACCGGCTGGATGTAAGTGCTACCCTGGAAGGAAAGAAAACGAAGAAAGTGGAAAGCAGCTGGACATTTTCGGTTTACAACGTTTATGGAAGAGAAAATCCATACTTCGTCCAATTCCAGGATGATCCTTCCAATCCCCAGAAAACACAAGCTGTGCAATATTCATTGTTCAAATGGGTTCCATCAATTACGTATAATTTTAAATTTTAAGCGAGATGGGTAACCAAATAAAATATTTTGTTTTTTTACTTATTTTCTTCTCCCTGTTGGGTTGCAAAAAGGTTATCGATGTCAATCTGAAAAATGCCGATAGTCAGACTGTGATCACGGGCGAAATAAACAATCTTCCCGGGCCTTATAAAGTAACCGTTTGCAAATCCGTAGATTTTACTTCAGATAATAACTTTCCTCCTGTTTCAGGAGCTGTCGTTACCATCAGCGGAAACGGAGTTACAGAAACGCTTGACGAAAAAGAACCGGGAAATTATTTTACAAAAGATATAGTAGGAAAGCCCGGCGAGAGTTATACATTGAAGGTTTCTGTTGACGGAAAAACCTACACCGCTACTTCAGAAATGCCAAATCCGGTGCGGCTTGATTCGCTGTCTTTTGTGTTGGGCAGAAGTAACAACATTTACCCTGTCGCGAACTTCCAGGATCCCGCGGGTATTGATAACTATTACCAGTTTATTGAATTTGTAAACGGTAAAAAATTTGGTAATGGCCGGGGAAACTCGGTATTCGATGATCGCCTTTCAGACGGAAGGTATATAACAAGAACTTTGTATGACGACAGCTCCGATATCAAAGGAGGCGTGGTTTTAAAAGTGCAGATGAATTGTATAGACAAGAACGTTTTTACTTATTTGAATGAACTATTGCAGATTTCCGGCAATGGAGGTGGATTTTCAAGTCCGGCGCCCGCCAATCCTGAAAGTAATATCAGTGGCGGCGCATTAGGTTATTTTAGCGCAAATACTGTGAGCAGTAAAACGGTAGAGATTCAGTAAACAGCAGTAGACGAACTTTTATCCAGGAATTTTATTTTATCCGGCCTTCCTGCAAATATCCTTAGCTGAACGATTAGCTTGTGTCATAAAGGAAATTTAATAGAATCACAGTAAACAAACTTTTTTCTTCGAATCTTATTTTGCTTGAAAATAAAAAAGGAGTAAGATCACTCCTACTCCTTTATTTCTATTAAACAAAGTTCAATCGTTATTCTTCTTCATCAAATGCCATCGCTTCTTTGGTAGTCATCAA
>Ga0157371_10002782_pt1 | contig 16415 bp, 14 predicted proteins | sample C45metaG_FD_113462 | JGI IMG/M metagenome (GOLD analysis project Ga0157371, IMG submission 113462) | Corn rhizosphere microbial communities from Kellogg Biological Station, Michigan, USA - C4-5 metaG | ecosystem: Host-associated > Plants > Roots > Rhizosphere > Soil | place: USA: Michigan...
AATTGCGCCGGTTCCGTATCCGGCCAAAACATATTCTGCAATCCAGATCGGAATTTGTTTTCCATCAAATGGATTGATTGCATAAGAACCAGTGAAGCATCCGGTAATTTGTTTTACTTCTGCTAGCCGTTCACGATCACTGCGGCTTTTTACATATGTAAGATATTCGTCTATAGATGACCGTTGTGCTTCTGTTGTTATTTCATTTACCAGTTCATGTTCGGGAGCCAGCACTAAAAAATCGACGCCAAAGATGGTGTCTGGACGTGTTGTGTAAACTTTGATGGAAGTATCTTTGGGAAAAGCTTCGTTTTTTTCGGCCTCACCCCCAGCCCCTCTCCCTGGGGAGAGGGGGGAAGACAATTCGGTCTTAATTTTTCCACTTACTTTCTTAAAATCATTAATAACTTCATCATTAGTAAATCTTAGTACACGATAGCCTAAACTTTCCAAATATTCTGTTCTTTGATCATCATATTTTTTTTGCTCAGGATCGTTGTGATAATCTCCATCAACTTCAATTAATATTTTTTCGTTCAGAAAAGCAAAATCAATAATAAATCCCTCAATAACATGTTGCCTTCTCACTTTCGCTCCCATCTGATTATTTCGTAAACGTTGCCATAATTTATCCTCTGCCTGAGTTTTTCCTTTCCGGTTTTCTCTTGATAAATCTTTTAATAAAGGCCAAAATTTTTTGTCAGACGTTTGAATTGCAGTTTTAGTTTGCGGAGTTTCATTTCCTCCCTCTCCTTTTGGAGAGGGGTCGGGGGTGAGGCGGAAATTTAGCTCCGCTCCTTCACTCCTACCGATCCAATTCCTTTGCATTTCTTTCATTGCATCACTGAAAGCCACTGTTTCCAGGCCTTTCAATAGTCTGTCCGCATAGTCTGTAATCCGCAAATACCATTGACGCATTTTCTTCTTTTCAACAGGATATCCTCCCCGTTCACTAACGCCATTTACTACTTCGTCATTTGCCAACACGGTTCCCAAAGCTTCACACCAATTCACTTCTCCATAAGATGAAAATGCAAGGCGAAAATCCATTAGAATTTCCTGCTGTTTTTTTTCATCAAAACTTTTCCATTCATCACCAGTAAACGGATAAATAACCTCATTTTGTAAATTGTTTGTTCCGTTTTCTTCAAATTCTTTTATTAATGTTTCGATCGATTCTGCTTTCTCGTTTTTATGATTGTACCAGCTTTTAAAAAGTTGTAAAAAAATCCATTGCGTCCATCGATAATATTCGGGATCGCTCGTTTTTATTTCACGGCTCCAATCGTAACAAAAACCTATTTTATCTAATTGATCTTTAAATGTTGCAATATTTTTCTCTGTAGTAATTGCCGGATGCTGTCCGGTTTCCAATGCATATTGCTCAGCCGGCAAACCGAAGCTGTCAAAACCCATAGGATGCAGAACATTAAATCCTTTCAGTCTTTTATAGCGCGCAAAAATATCACTTGCAATATAGCCAAGCGGATGGCCTACATGCAAACCCGCGCCACTTGGATAAGGGAACATATCGAGCACATAATATTTCGGTTTATCTGATGAATTGCTGACATGATAAATGCCTGACTCTTTCCATTCCTGCTGCCATTTTTTTTCTATTTCCCTAAAATTATATTCCATTCTTTTTATTAAAATTTATTGAAAATTAAAACCGGATTTGAAAATAAATCTTCTGCAAAAGTCGTTCTGCAAAATATAAAATCACCAACGCGGTTTATTCCTTTTTTGTGAAAGAAATGTTATTGATTAAAACCCTATTATAATCAATGGCAGATGTAAATTACATTAGCAATCAATTGCGAAGGCGCAAAAATACTAAACCTGTTTAAAATCATTTATTTTTGCCGCTTATTAAAATGCGGTGAAATAATTATCCATTTATTATGGCTCAATTCGGCAAAGCATCAACCAAACGAGGAAAACCTTCTTATGTCTATGCGATCATCGGTGTTTCGCTGGTGTTATTTCTCTTTGGAATCGTCGCCTGGATTTTTTTAAATATCAAGAAAACCGGGGATTATTTTAAGGAAAATATCCAACTACATGCGTACATCTACAGAACCGCTTCTGACCAACAAATCGACTCTTTAAAAAATTATATCGAAGCGCTTCCTTATGCTGTGAAAGTAGAATACATTACCAGGGAAAAAGCGATTGAAAAGTACAACCAGGAAAACGACACGCTTTGGAAGCAACTGGCCATCAGCAATCCGTTGCCTGAAAGTATTGATTTTTATGTAAAAGCAAATTACGTTGATAAGGATAGCCTGGCCAATTTAGAAGATTCACTGGTTACTAAATTTCCTCATACACTTTCTGAATTTCAAACGCCGAAAGCAACAGTTGCGGGCGTAAGCCAGTTTGTGAAAACGACAACAATTGTCTTGCTTGTGGTAGCCATTATACTTTCTATCCTTGTGATTGTTTCAATCGATAATACGATTCGGCTGGCGATGTATAGCAATCGTTTTATTATAAAAACCATGCAGATGGTTGGTGCTACACGGTGGTTCATTACCCGTCCGCTTGATGGACGCGCAATCATAAACGGAATCATCGCCTCGGCGATCGCAATAGGCCTGATGCTTGGATTTATCACGCTTTCAGAAAAATTTATTCCTTACCTGAAAATATTACATGACACATCAAATATGCTGTTGATCTTTGCAGGCATCATTATTTTGGGCATTTGCATAACGTTTTTAAGCACGCATCGCTCGGCTTTAAAATACCTGAGAATGAAGCTCGACGAATTATATTGATTCAAAACCATTTCTATTATTATTTAAAATTAAAAATATGGCTTCACCTAAAAAAGTTACTCCTTCAACTACTCATAAAGAAATTCTACATCAGCCAGCAGAAGTAAATGTTTTATTCTCAAAAGAAAATTATAAATGGATGTTGATTGGCGTAGTAATAATGGCTATCGGTTTTTTTTTGATGGCGGGAGGAAAAAGTCCGGATCCCAACGTGTTTAATGACAATGAAATTTACAGTTTCAGAAGAATCACACTGGCGCCGATATTGATTGTTGGAGGCTTAATAGTTGAAATATTTGCTATCATAAAGAAACAGAAATAATTTAATTAATATCTACAAGAGCGATGATCCTTTCATCGCTTTTTTTATATAAAAGTTTAATCACCCAAAGAGGAGTTTAGTAAATGAACATTGTTCAATCAATTATAATCGGCATCGTTGAAGGCCTTACAGAATTTATTCCCATCTCTTCTACAGGCCATATGATCATCGCAGAAAAATTACTCGGATTAAAAGAAGACGAATTTACCAAAATGTTTACCATCGCAATTCAGTTGGGCGCTATTCTGGCAGTAGTAGTTTTATATTGGAAAAAATTCTTTGATTTTAAAAACATACACTTTTATTTGAAATTAATTATCGGTGTAATACCGGCAATTATTTTGGGTTTATTATTTTCAAATAAAATAGATGAGTTGATGCAAAGCACAACCACCGTCGCCATCGCAATGCTTGCTGGCGGAGTTGTTTTGATTTTTATTGATCAGTTTTTTAATCACCCAACCATTGAATCTGAGAAGGGGGTTTCTTATTCAAATTCTTTTACGATCGGTGTTTGGCAATGCCTGGCGATGATTCCTGGAGTCAGCCGCAGTGCCGCTTCTATTATAGGAGGCATGCAACAAAAACTAACCCGGAGCGCTGCTGCCGAATTTTCCTTTTTTCTGGCGGTGCCTACAATGGTGGCGGCTACAGGATATAAAATATTTAAATTCTATCATGAAAACGGAGGCTTCTCGGGCGAAGAAATAAAACTGTTCTTAATTGGAAATATTGTCGCTTTTCTGGTGGCGTTGTTGGCAATTAAATTCTTTATTGAGTTCCTGAAAAAACATGGATTCAGACTTTGGGGGATTTACAGAGTGGCAATCGGGCTGGTTCTATTAATACTTATTTTTACCGGCTACATTCAGAAATAAAAGGCTGCTGTTATAACATAACGGTAATCTACAAACGCTTTTCGAATTTCCGATTGCAGTAAATAAACAAATAATCCGATTCCCTGTTTCGTATTTGTATTTATTTTATTTTTTCTAAAAAAGAATTACTTTTCTCATTAAAAGATTTCTTTTATTTGAAAACAATATTATTTTTAAATGCAAACTGCTTCTAAAAAAGTTATTACCGGGTGGGCAATGTACGATTGGGCGAATTCAGTTTACAACCTGGTAATTACCACTACTTTTTTTCCGATTTATTATACAGAAATGACCAAGGCTGCGCCCTTCAATGGTCATGTTACCATTTTAGGGAGAACATTTGTAAATACCGCTCTTTACAATTATGCGCTCGCCTTTACTTATTTGATTGTTGCCATTACTTTGCCGGTTCTTTCTTCCATCGCAGATTATAAGGGAAACAAAAAAAAGTTTATGCAGGCGTTCTGCACCCTCGGCGCCGTTGCCTGTAGCTGCCTGTATTTTTTTACACCAGAATATTTTGATTTCGGAATCATTTGTATGATGCTTGGAGCATTCGGATTTTATGGCAGCCTGGTTTTTTACAATTCTTATTTACCGGAAATAGCTGCGGAAAAAGACCGCGACCGGGTAAGTGCCAAAGGTTTTTCTTACGGTTACGTTGGAAGTGTGTTGATGCAATTTCTAGGGTTTGCATTGGTTCTATTTTGGAATAAAATTCCTTTTTTGCACAGCGCCGGCGAAGCAGTAAGATGGACATTTTTATTGGTTGGAGTGTGGTGGCTTGGTTTCGCGCAAATCACTTTCAGTCGTTTGCCGAAAAGTATTGCTTCAGAAAAATTTGAGGAGAAGAAAAATTTTATTTCAGGTGGTTTTATCGAATTGAAAAAGGTTTTTTTGCAATTAGCAAAAATGCCGGTTTTAAAAAGACTTTTATTTGCTTTTTTCTTCTACAGCATGGGCGTACAAACGGTAATGCTTGCCGCTACTATTTTCGGAAGCAAAGTATTAAATCTTCCATCTACGAATCTTATCGTAATCATTGTCATCATTCAGTTAGTAGCCATTCCGGGTGCTTATCTTATTTCAAAACTTTCAGAAAATTACGGTAACCTGCAGACGCTGATCGGGGTTGTGCTTTTTTGGGTTGCTATTTGTATTGCCGCGTATTTTATGCGAACGGCGATCCACTTTTATATCCTGGGATGTGCAGTAGGATTGGTTATGGGCGGAATTCAATCTTTAAGCCGTTCTACTTATTCTAAGTTAATGCCGGTAACAAATGACACGGCTTCTTTCTTTAGTTTTTATGATGTTACAGAAAAAATTGCGATCGTGATTGGCCTCAGTGCCTTCGGTTATATTGAAGAATATACAGGAAACATGCGGGATTCAGTGATCTCGCTGGTTGTCTTTTTTGCAATCGGGTTAATTGGCTTAATTTCGGCCCTACACAGGCAACAAAAAGATAAGCATATTTTAACGGAAAAATAAATGACTTGAAAAATCCGGTTTTATCTTTTGGTTGAAAAAAAAAATGACAAAGCTGATGAAAATTTATTCAATAAATGCAGGACATTTCAAGCTGGATGGTGGTGCTATGTTTGGTGTAGTTCCTAAAAGTATGTGGAAAAAATTAAATCCCCCGGACGAAAATAATATGTGCAACTGGGCAATGAGATGTATGTTGATCGAAGACGAAGGAAGATTGATTTTGATTGATAATGGAATGGGAAATAAACAGGATGAAAAATTCTTCGGCTATTATTATTTAAACGGCGATGATACTTTGGAAAAATCGTTGTCAAAATATGGTTTTTCAAAAGACGATATTACAGACGTTTTTTTAACCCATCTTCATTTTGATCATTGTGGTGGCTCTATAGAAAAAGTGGACAATAAATTAATTCCGGCTTTTAAAAACGCCACTTACTGGAGTAATGAAAGTCACTGGGAATGGGCGGTGCATCCAAATGACCGTGAGAAAGCCAGCTTCTTAAACGAAAATATTTTACCAATAAAAGAAAGTGGAAAATTAAAATTTATAGAAACAAAAGAAGGGATAGAATTTACAAAAAATGTAAGTCTTCGTTTTGTAAATGGTCATACAGAATCGATGATGTTACCGCAAATAAAATATAAAGACAAAACGATTGTTTATATGGCTGATCTTTTGCCTTCTGTGGCTCACATTCCTATTCCTTATGTAATGGCTTATGATACAAGACCGCTGGAAACTTTAAAAGAAAAAAAATCATTTCTTACAGAAGCGCAGCAAAAAGATTTTATTTTATTTTTTGAACATGATCCGCAAATTGAATGTTGCAATCTGCAACTAACGGATAAGGGTATACGCAGTAAACAAACATTTACGCTGGAAAGTGTTTTAGAAAAATAAAAGAATTAAAAATGAAAAAGATCAGTCTCATTTTTCTGCTCCTCAGCATTGCCATAATCATTTATTTTTTTATTAAAGAACAATTCAAAGGAATTGTTCTTTCCAACTCAGAAAATATCCTGTTATCAATCACTTATCTTGTTGTAGGAATTTCTCTTTTTATTTTATTCAGATTGAAACAGATTGAAAATAAAAAGGAAGAAAAATTAAAGAAATAAAAGCAACAGCTTCTTTCTATTTCACGGTAATTAATGACTTCAGCGGATAGCGCAAATTTTTATAACCCATCATATCCACTTTTATAGAACCCACTGAAATCGGGCTTTCAGCGCGCAATAACAAATGATTTTCATCATCACTGACCCACACATTCATATCTTCGCCACCCTTAAAAATAGTTCCCTTAATAAGCAATGGTTTAAATTTTATCGCGTGAAATTTTCCATATTTTGTCTTCACGGTTTCTTTACCTTCATAGCGTAAATAAAGATGGTAAATTTCATCATCCAGAAACATATCGAAAGGAATTTTATCGCCTGGCTTGTATTTACTGAAATTAATATTTCGTGCATAGTAAACAGAACTGATTACATCCTGAATACATGAAGTGACTTTAAATACTCCGTTGGTCGTTACTGCGGTACCGGCCCTGTGATTAAACGTGATGTTGTTATAAATTTTTGAACCGCCTTCATAAACATTCCTGATAAATTTGACAGGAAGCATCGTTGCCGTATCAATATAAGTTTCGTAACGATCGCGAACTTTATAAAAATTATCAAAGAAAGAATAAGAATCGCCGGTGCCGACGCAATGATAAACCGGAACGCCATTAAATTTTTCAAGGGTTGTTTTAAACTTCGCTTCACCTGCACCAACATACAATCCCAGTGTACTGTAATAAACTTTCATTGTTACTTCTTCGCCTGGCTGAAATGCGGTATTACGAATTCCGCAGAACGGATCTACATCCTGCCGGCTTGCTGAAAAAAATAAAAATAAAAATGTGATAATTGCTTTCAAACTAAACTATTTTTCTTTAAAAAATTTTATACCCAATATTAAAATGCATCCTGCGAAAGCGGGAATAAATAAATTGATAAACCAAATACCAAATGTAGTGCCCAATATGCCTAATGTGTTCACACTATACACACTAAACAATTCAGTACTGAACTTACCGCGAATTCCCAGATCTGCAATGGCAAACGATGGAACTATTGCTAACATCAAAAAAAGAATTGTGATGATCCAGAAGCTGTCTATCCAAAAAATTTCTACATACAATACCTGCAGCAGCAATATATACTGTAGGACGAAAACAAGGTAACGAAAGAACGAAAGGCAAAGTAGCCTTAACAATAATTTAGCAGTAAACTTTTCTAAAACAGTAATGTATTCAACGAATTTTTTGAATGCTGAAATTTTCTCAATACTTTTTATCAGCCACGAAAGTTTGAAGAAAAATAATATCAAAATCGCCGTAACAATTAAGGAAATCAGCAATAACGTTTGTAGCCAAAATACAGAAAGACCTAACAAAGGACCGGAATGTGTCGTTTGAAAAAATAAAAGATAGAGCAATCCGCCACAACCTAAAATCAATGTAACAATGAGCTGGCTTATGCTTCCGGCGATAGATAAGGAAATTGCTTTTAACCGGCTTCCTTCTTTTAAGTATAAAATTCTGCCGCCATATTCCCCCATCCTGTTCGGCGTATTTAAAGACAAAGCGACTCCGCTTAAAACCGATTTAAATGCGCGAAAAAAAGTAAACTCCTGAAGAGGCTTTACAAGTATTTGCCATTTTCGTGCTTCTAAACCCCAATTGACGAAGGCCAAAAAGATTACAAGCCAAAATTTCCAGGCCATTTTACCAAAGGGCGCTTCTTTGATCAGTGAAATGGATTCATGAAGATGAGGCTGATGTTTTATTTGTTGATAAAGAGAATAAAATAACCAAATACCCAGCAACGGCCCAAGAATATATTTGAAAAGTATTTTGATATTTTTATTACGAATCATCAGGTTTTGATACGGATATTTTCTATTACTTTACATGCTGCTTTCAAAAGTGGTAAAAATAAACTTCAATTGAATACAAATTCAAAAATCATTTTAGGAATCGATCCCGGAACTTTATTTATGGGATTTGGAATTATTGAAATTACTTCGTCAGGAATGACTCTAATTATTATGGACGTGCTCAAACTTTCTTCAAAAAAAGATGCGTACGAGAGGTTGCAAATCATTCATGAAAAAGTCTGTGAATTGCTAAGAGAATTTTCTCCGGATGAATTTGCGATCGAAGCTCCGTTTTTTGGGAAGAATGTACAAAGCATGCTAAAGCTTGGCCGCGCGCAGGGTGTAGCGATTGCAGCAGCGATGCAGGCAGGAATTCCGGTTACAGAATATTCGCCACGAAAAGTAAAACAATCTATTACAGGAAACGGCAATGCCGATAAATTACAAGTTCTGAAAATGTTGCAGCGGCTGATTGTTTTTCAGGAAGATCCAAAATCTTTTGATGCAACTGATGCACTTGCGGTAGCAGTTTGTCATCATTTCCAGGGAAATGAATTATTAAATAATTCGTCAAAAAAACTAAATGGCTGGAAAGATTTTTTAGTAAAAAATCCGGGCAGAGTAAAGTAAACAGGAATATCCGTTATTTGTTTATTTACTGAAGAACTTTTTAAATAATCATTTTCGCTTCATTCTTAGGAAATAAAGTAAATATCAAAAAAGCGCTTCTTTACCTCCGTAGTTTAATTTTTCTTTTTCGCTAAATTGCACCCTTAAAAAAAATTTTATGTGTGGAATTGTAGGTTACATTGGGCCGAGAGAAGCTTATCCAATCATCATCACAGGGCTTAAAAGACAGGAATACCGTGGATATGACAGTACCGGCGTGGCTTTGATCAACGAAGATGGTTTGGTGGTTTTTAAGAAAAAAGGGAAGGTAGCGGAACTCGAAGAATCATTGATCGGAAAACGGATAAATGCTCATACGGGCATTGGCCATACACGTTGGGCAACTCACGGCGAACCAAGCGATGTCAACGCACATCCTCATAAAAGTAATAATGGAAAACTGGCAATGATCCATAATGGGATCATTGAAAATTATGCGCAACTGAAATCCGAATTAACTAAAAAAGGTTATAGTTTTAAAAGCGAAACTGATACAGAAGTGCTGCTGAATTTTATAGAAGATATTCAAAAAAATATGGAATGTCCGTTGGAAGAAGCCGTTCGGATTGCATTAAAAAGAGTTTCAGGCGCGTATGTTATTTTGTTGCTGGATGCAAATAATCCGGATACGATCATTGCAGCCCGAAAAGGAAGTCCCTTGGTGATTGGAATTGGGAAAGGTGAACATTTTCTTGGCTCAGATGCCACACCGATGCTGGAATACACGAAAGAAGTAGTTTATGTAAATGATTATGAAATTGCAATAATTAAGGCTGACGAACTTGTTTTAAAAAACCTCGGTAATGAAAAACAGGTGCCTTATATCAGCAAGCTCGACATAGAATTAGCTGCTATTGAAAAAGGTGGTTATGATCATTTCATGCTAAAAGAAATTTATGAACAACCTTCCACTATTTATGATTGTTTGCGTGGAAGACTGGATGCAGAAAAAGGAACCATTACCATGAAGGGAATCCAGGATAATATCGAAGCGCTGATTAATGCTCCACGTTATATTATCATTGCATGCGGAACCAGCTGGCACGCGGCTTTAGAGGCGGAATACATCATTGAAGAACTTTGCCGTATTCCTGTTGAAATAGAATATGCTTCAGAATTCCGATATAGAAATCCGATCATTAATAAAGGCGACGTAATCATTGCTGTTTCGCAAAGTGGAGAGACAGCTGATACGCTGGTAGCGATCGAAAAAGCGAAACAGCAAGGCGCATTTATTTTTGGGATTGTAAACGTTGTTGGCTCTTCAATTTCACGGGCTTCAAATGCCGGCGCTTACACACACGCCGGCCCGGAAATAGGCGTTGCGTCTACAAAAGCGTTTACAGCGCAACTGGCAGTATTGATGATGATCGCTTTAAAAATTGCAAAAGAAAAAGGAACGATTGAAGAATCAAGGTACAGAGAGCTGTTGGTGGAATTAGAAAATATCCCTGAGAAAGTCGACGCAATATTAAAAGACGGACAGCTGATTAAACCAATCGCGGAAAAATATCAAGATGCCAACAATGCGCTTTATTTGGGAAGAGGATACAATTTTCCAATTGCATTGGAAGGAGCTTTGAAATTAAAAGAAATTTCTTACATCCATGCTGAAGGTTATCCGGCCGCGGAAATGAAACATGGCCCGATCGCATTGGTTGACCAAGATCTTCCCGTAATTTTTGTAGCTACCAAGGATGAATACCATGCAAAAATTGTGAGCAATATCCAGGAGATCAAAGCGAGGAAAGGAAAAGTGATTGCGATCATTACTGAAGGGGACGATATAATTCCTTCAATGGCGGATGATGTATTTTTTGTACCGCGGGCAAATGAACTGGTAGCGCCACTTTTAAGTGTTATTCCACTCCAATTGCTGTCTTATTATATTGGAATCGCCAAAGGGTGCGATGTAGATAAACCAAGAAACCTGGCGAAATCTGTAACGGTAGAATAAGAATTCAAATTTTATCTTTCAACACTATCCGTCATTCTATGCTTTTATCAAAATCCATAATAAAAGTGGTTCCGTCGTTTAGCCTGCTTTCTACCTGCATACTGGCTTTATGAGATTGAAAAATTCCATAAGCAGCGGACAATCCTAAACCCAAACCATTTTTTTTCATGGTAAAAAATGGTTCAAAAATTTTAGACAGATGTTCAGGAGGAATACCCTTGCCGTTATCTTTTATAGACACCTGGTAGGTTTGAGGCGCTTCATTTACAATTACAGATAATTCTCCTTTGTCACTTTCCATCGATTCAATTGCATTTATTAAAATATTGGAAAAGGCAATTTGCAATTTAGACTTATCGGCAAAAATGTATAATGGAGAAGGAATATACATTCTTTTGAGCTTGATATTTTGAAGCTTTATCCGATCACTTGCCACTGATAAACTTTCTTCTACCATATCCTGTAAAGAATGTTTTTCAAAAACCAGGTCCAAAGTTTTGGTAGATTCCAGCAAATCTGTAATCATTTGATTAATACGGACGCTGTTTCGTTGAATAATAGTGATCAATCCTTTTGGCGATTCATCAGACAAGAACATTTCTAAATTCTCAGCAGACAGCTGAATATTATTTAGCGGATTTCGGATTTCATGAGCCAGAATTCTTACCAGTCTTTCATTGGCGGCGAGCTTAGCAGACTGCAGATTTATTTGCTCTGCCTTTTTTATATTGGTAATATCATGGATAATTCCATGAAGTAAATCTTGTCCTACTGATTTTGTTTCCAGTAAAAGTGAAAGAATACACACTTTCCTTTCATGATGGCAACTTTCGATTTCTATTTCAAGTTCAGAAACGTTCTTATTGGCCTGCAATGCCGATTTTATTTTTTCCCTTGATGAAGAATCAGGAATAAAATCATATAAACTCATATTTTCCAATTCCTCAGTAGTACATCCAAAAAGATTGCAGGCACTTTCATTTACCTCTTTCAGCAATAAATTACTATCCGCAATAAATAGCGAATCTTTGGAGCCGGCAAAAAGATTCCGGTATTTATTCTCACTCTCTTTGATTGCTTTTAATGAAGCCGCGCGGTCAAGAGAATATCGAATGCAACGCTCAAGCTTCTCGCTGTTTAATTCTGATTTTATTACATAATCAGTAGCGCCGCTTTTCATCGCTTCTATATCAATGGATTTATTTCCTTTGCCGGTCAGTAAAATAATTGGCCGGTCGGTTTGAAGCATACATTCTTTCAACAATTGAAGGCCGGTTTTATTTCCCAGTTTATAATCGACAAAATAAATATCGTGCGCTCCCGATTTGATCTGTTGTACTGCTGAGGAATAATTGTTGCACCAATCGATTATAAATTTTGTGCCGCTGATTTCTTTTAAATATGCAGAAATAATAAAGTAGTCATCTTCATCATCATCAATAATAAGGATTTTAATTTGTTGTTGCGTGAGCATTATTGCAGTATAAAGTTATTGATGAAATTCGGGTAAAATTAATACAAAAATACTTCCTGCTGGTTTCGCTCCCTTTGCAAAAAATTTCCCCTGATGCATTTTTATTATTTTATTACAAATCGCTAATCCTAATCCATTACCCGGATAATCTGATTTCGAATGAAGGGTAACAAAGGGTTTTAAAACTTGTGGAGTATCTTCCTCAGAAAAGCCAATTCCATTATCGGCAAATTTAATTTTATAATACAGTTTTTCAACTGGTAAACGTAAATTTATTTTTTCGTCAGAATCTAGTAAGTCTGATTCAATATTTATTTCAGCCGATTGCCCTTTGGGTTGAAATTTTATTGCATTCTCAAGAAGGTGTTTAAAGAGAAGTTTTACCTGTGAAGGAATTGCTTCCAACGTTGGAAAAGAAGTTGAATGTATTACAGTTCCATTATTTTTTAATTCACATTCAGATTCCTGTAAAATTTCATTCATTATTTCATTGAGATCACATTTTTCAAAACGCCTTTCTGCTTCGATATCTGATAATACTGATAATTGATCAACCAGCGACTGCATGCACGAAACATTTTTTTCTATTCTTTGCAGCCAGGTAGCCGCTTCTTCATTAAGCTGTTCGCCGGCGCTTTGAATAAGGCGTTCTGTAAAAGTTACCAATTTTCTTAGCGGAGCCTTTAAGTCATGACAAGCGAGGTAAATAAATTCATCTTTCTCGTTTTTACACAGTTGTAAATGTTGGTTGCTTTGTTCGAGTTTTTTTTCTAATTCCGATATTCTTTGTTCGTATTCCCGGTTTTCTGTGTTCATTTATATATATTTGTCCTACTGAAAATCTGAATAAATAAGAATGATAAAAGTAAAGATTTTAATTGTTGATGACGAAGAAGATTTTTGCATGATCATGAAAAGCTATTTTGAAAAAAAAGGAATGCAGGTTTTCCTCGCTTATAATTTATTAGATGGTTTAAAATTAATTGAAGAAAAAACGCCTGACATATTATTTCTGGACAACAACTTGCCTGACGGCGAAGGATGGGATAAAACGAACGACATATTAAAAGAAAATCCTTCCCTAAAAATAAATCTGATAAGCGCCTATAAAGAAAAGACAAATGAATTCGATTCTTTTTCTAATGTATTCACCTGGGAAAAACCAGTTTCCATCAGAAAGCTCGAAGAAGTATTTGCATTTTCTAAACAGTAAACCAACAAATTTTAGCTTTTTCCATTTACTTTATAAAAAGACAACATTTGTTTTATGATCAATTGCAGATCGCTAAACCTGGAAGGTTTCACCAGGTAGTCACAAGCGCCCAATTGTAAACAAATGTTTCTAAAACCGTCGGCATTAGCAGTGCTCCAGATGATCTTTGGAATATGTTTTACACGCTCATTTTGTTGCAAAGATTTTAAAATTTCCGCGCCGTTCATGTGAGGCATGTTGTAATCTAAGATGATTAATCCCGGTAGATTTTCCAAGGGCGCATTTTCAAGAAATGAAACTAATTTTTGCCCGTCATTTCCAAATGTGAGCTTGATCGAAGGATCAAGCGAGGAAAAAATTTCTTCGAGAATTTCCTTATCATCAATATCATCTTCTCCAATTAAAATTAATTTATAACTATTTACATCCATAGGTTAACAAATGTTTATTAAAGATATCTGTTCTTTCGAACTCTTATACAACTATTATAAACTTTATTTTTACTATTAAACAAGTCTTTTCTAACTACTTTTTGTAAAAGATAGATAGTATATTTGAGAAAATTATTTCCTTAAAATATTACTATGAAGAAGACAGCAAATGGCTCTTTAAAAACCAACTCTGTATTTCCTGATTTAAACACTCCTGTGGTTGCAACGAAAGGATCAAAAAGTAAAATCAAATCAAAACCTAATATTTCAGTAAATGAAAAAATTGGGCCAAAATCAAATGGCAACAGTTTATCGGATGAGATAATAATGCCTGATATATTACCAATGCATGATTTGTTACACGTTTTAGATCAGGTAAGAAATGGGAATTTCAATGTAAGGATGCCGGTAAATGGAATGGGAATTAATGGCAAAGTCTGTGACACTTTAAACGAGATTATTTCAATGAATGAAATGCTCGTTCATGAGTTACAGCGTGCAAGCATCACCATTGGAAAACAAGGTCGTTTGAATCATCATGTTGAATTACCACGCTCTGCGCGCGGGTCATGGAACGACGCTGCAGATTCTATAAATAGCCTGATCTCTGACCTCGTACATCCTACTATTGAAATCGCGAATGTGATCAGTTCTGTTGCAAAAGGAAATCTTTCGCAGGAAATGCCGTTGAAAATTGGCGACCATGTATTACAGGGAGAATTTGGAAGAATTGCAAAAGAAGTGAATGATATGGTTAAACAGTTAAACCTTTTTTCCATGGAAGTAACGCGGGTTGCGCGTGAAGTAGGTTCTGAAGGGATATTGGGTGGTCAGGCGAAAGTAAAAGGAGTCGCCGGCGTATGGAAAGATCTGACGGACTCTGTAAACCAGATGGCCGGAAATCTTACAAGCCAGATGCGGAACATTGCTGAAGTAACAACAGCAGTGGCTAAAGGAGATCTTTCTAAAAAAATTACGGTTGATGTTCAGGGAGAAATTTTGGAATTAAAAAATACAATCAACACGATGGTGGATCAGTTGAACTCTTTTTCTTCAGAAGTAACGCGCGTGGCTTTGGAAGTAGGAACAGAGGGAAAACTTGGCGGTCAGGCAGAAGTAAAAGGTGTGGCGGGAACCTGGAAAGATCTTACAGATTCTGTAAACCAAATGGCTTCGAATCTTACAGGGCAGGTGAGAAATATTGCGGAAGTAACAACTGCTGTTGCAAGAGGTGATCTTTCAAGGAAAATTACCGTTGATGTAAAAGGAGAAATTCTTGAATTAAAAAATACGATCAACACGATGGTGGATCAGTTGAATTCATTTTCTGCTGAGGTTACCCGTGTGGCGAGAGAAGTTGGTTCTGAAGGAAAGCTCGGCGGGCAGGCCACTGTAAAAGGAGTCGGCGGAGTTTGGAAAGATCTGACAGAATCAGTAAACCAAATGGGTTCGAACCTTACAGCGCAGGTAAGAAATATTGCAGATGTGACAACAGCGGTTGCGAATGGGGACCTTTCTAAAAAAATTACGGTTGATGTTCAGGGAGAAATATTGGAATTGAAAAATACGATCAACACGATGGTGGATCAGCTGAATTCATTTGCATCAGAGGTAACGCGGGTTGCGCTTGAAGTAGGTACAGAAGGAAAACTTGGAGGACAAGCAAAAGTTCAGGGCGTCGGCGGAACCTGGAAAGATCTTACAGATTCTGTGAATCAAATGGCATCAAATCTTACAGCACAGGTGCGCAATATCGCGGAAGTAACAACCGCTGTGGCAAATGGAGATTTGTCCAAAAAAATTACGGTAGATGTATCCGGAGAAATATTTGAATTGAAAAAAACCATCAATACCATGGTGGATCAGTTGAACTCGTTTGCATCAGAAGTAACGCGTGTGGCACTGGAAGTAGGTACGGAAGGAAAACTGGGTGGCCAGGCGAAAGTACAGGGCGTCGGTGGAACATGGAAGGATCTGACAGAATCGGTAAACCAAATGGGATCTAATCTTACAGCCCAGGTTCGTAACATTGCTGAAGTAACGACGGCGGTGGCAAAAGGAGATCTTTCCAGAAAAATCACGGTAAACGTAAAAGGAGAAATCCTGGAATTAAAAAATACGATCAATACAATGGTGGACCAACTGAACTCTTTTGGTTCAGAAGTGTTCCGTGTGGCGAGAGAGGTAGGTTCTGAAGGTAAACTTGGTGGACAGGCAGATGTACCCGGTGTGGAAGGACTGTGGAAATATCTCACTGATTCTGTA
>Ga0157371_10002786_pt1 | contig 16402 bp, 16 predicted proteins | sample C45metaG_FD_113462 | JGI IMG/M metagenome (GOLD analysis project Ga0157371, IMG submission 113462) | Corn rhizosphere microbial communities from Kellogg Biological Station, Michigan, USA - C4-5 metaG | ecosystem: Host-associated > Plants > Roots > Rhizosphere > Soil | place: USA: Michigan...
AATAACATTTTTTTCAATTCATTTATTCAAATTGCCAGATCATAAAAAAACCCGGCGTGTGGTTACGTCGGGTTTTACAATGTGGTTTGGTTTAGGTTGATAAACTATAAGGTACACAAGGTTACGACGAAACTCTTTTCAAAGTTACCACGCCATTGCCAAGTATGTATATTGTTAATCATGTGCAACAAAAATATAAATAAATCTTACTAAACAAAATTAAATTGTGAAATTTATGAAACTCCAAAAAAACTACGGCTAGGATCTACCATAGTCATCTGAATAATTGATGCTACAATTACTATTAATGCTAATCCAAAATAAAGTGCTATAGTACGATGTTTAACCGACGGATCTTCTCCCCTTTTCGATCTTGCATTACCTATAGTCACTAAAATAGCTGCAAAAATCATCATCCCAATATGCTCCATTTTCCAATATCTGATTCCTGCTTCAACCAGGGGGCTCACAAAATACAACACCAGGCCAAATAAAATTTGGGTATGCACAAAAATTAAAGTAAACACATTAAGTTTTCTGTTTCCTTCTGTATAAGGTTTTTTCCCAAGCCAGCCGGCAATTGCTTTTAATATTGCTAATACCAATAAAATTAACACTAGATAACGCCAACCTGAGTGTGCACTCTTTAAAATGTGATAAAAATTCATAACAGTTTTTCTTTCAAACTTAAGTAATTACTTTATGCTTTATGTAATAGCCAATTACTAATTGATATTTAAAATGATTCTATTTTAAGCTTCAACTGCATCATAAACAACTACCTTTTCCCATAAATGGCTGTAGTTTTTTATAAATTCCAGGTGAATAGGGTGTGTCTGGTATGTCGACTGGCCTTCAAGATCACTAAAAAACATCAGTTCAGATACTCCCCAGCTACTATCAATAACATCACGTTTCTCAGTACTGGCAACAATACCAACGTGCAGTTCACGGACTGTCGGGATTTTTGAAAGTGCCTTAACACCAGCAACTAATTTATCACGATCTTCTTTTGAGTCCGGATTTTTCAACCAGAAAAACACGTGGTGCACCACAGGGTAATTTTTTTTCATACTTGATAACGGCATAGCGGTAGCAGCTGTTCCCACGGCAAGCGCTGCAGCTGTTCCAATAAATTTTCTTCTGTTAGACTTATTCATAATCCCTAAATCTATGAAAAAATAATTTTACTTTACCTTATATGTTCCCGCTATTGTCCCAAAAGACTTAACTAGTCTGTTCCATGAATTAATCTGGGCAACTGCCAGTGAAAGATTTGCAATCTCAGTATTAGAAAAATACTTTTTAAGCTCGTCATGCAGGTCGTCTGATTCTATTTCTGTTTGAAGATTGGTTAACCTTTCTGCAAAATCCAGCACCGCCCTTTCTTTAGGTGTATAGTAACCCGTTTCTCTCCAAACGGATAAAGAGATCAACCGTTGTAACGTTTCTCCCTTGTGTACCGCTTCTTTTGAGTGCATATCTAAACAATATGCGCAGCCATTGATCTGCGAAACTCTTGTGTCCAGTAATTCAATTAATAGCGGATCAATTCCCGAATTGCGGATATAATCCTGTACCTGTCTCATTACTTTAAATAATCCTTCTGGGATTTCATTCTGATTAATTCGTAACATAAAAATATTCTTTTTCTCTTAAATGATTCATAAATACTACTTCTAATCTAACAAAAAAGAAGTCGCAATCGCCCCTATATATTGGCACATACACACCTCGATTTTCAAATATTCTGATCGTAAATTTATATTATCAAAATAAAACTATGAAACGCACATTAACAATCACTACATTTCTATTAATTATAATCCATCTTCAAATGAATGCACAAACAGGGCAATATGCAGAGGTAAACGGTCTAAAACTATATTATGAAATTTATGGCAATGGCAAGCCTTTGGTATTAATACATGGCGGGGGTTCAACTATAGCCTCTACATTTGGACGCATCCTTCCAGAATTAGCAAAAAAACATAAGATAATTGCGGTAGAATTACAGGCTCACGGGCATACATTAGATATTGACCGTCCCTTAAGCTTTGAACAGGATGCTGATGATGTAGCAGCATTACTTAAACACCTGCACATTGCGAGAGCTGATATCATGGGCTTTAGTAATGGAGGTACAACCGCCTTGCAAATCGCTATCCGACATCCTCAACTGGTAAATAAACTTGTACTTGCGTCTGCTTCTTACAAACGTGATGGTATGCCTGCCGGATTCTTTGATGGCTTTAAAAATGCAGAATTGAAACATATGCCCCAGCCCCTGCAGGAAGCCTATCTGAAAGCAAATCCAGACCCAAAGGGCCTGCAAATCATGTTCAACAGGGATGTTGCACGGATGATTGCCTTTAAAGACATCAGTGATGCAGATATAAAAGCTATTCAGACACCGGCACTTGTTATTAATGGCTATAAAGACGTAATACTTCCTGAACATGCACTTCAGCTAACACGAACTTTACCACATGCCGAGTTGGCCATACTTCCAGGTGGTCATGGTGATTATATTGGAGAAATCTGCGCTGAAAATAAAAGCAGTAAGCTTCCTGATTTGGTAACAACAATGATAGAAGATTTCCTTTTCTGATACAGGTTTTTAGGATTTCTGTTATATTAGCTTAACAGGCTCTATTAACCCTTATACAATGAAAAAGATTACGCTCTCGATCTTTATTATTTTAATTCAGGCAGGCATATTAAAAGCACAACAAACTTTTACTATTAGCGGCACGGTTAAGAATACCAAAGAAGAAGTTATGCAAGGTGCCACCATTTTTATTGATGGCTCTGAAAAGGGCACCGCAACTAATACAAAGGGTGAGTTTAAATTTAACAACATAAGGCCAGGCACCTACCAGGTTATAGTTAGGATGGTTGGTTACAATTCCTCAAAAAGCAATGTAATTATTCAGGATCAGCCGGCCTCATTAAACATCCAATTAACAGAAAAACCAATCATTTTACGCCAGGTAGTAATAGGTGATGATTCTCAACGGAAAGAGAATATAAAAATATTCCTTAAAAACTTTCTTGGTCAATCTGAGAATGCAAAAAAATGCACTATACTAAACCTCGAAATTCTTGACTTCTCGACCAACAAGAAAATACTGGAAGCTACGTCAGACGACTTTCTGATTATCGAAAACAAAAGTCTTGGCTATAGAATCAAATATCTGCTTAGAAACTTTCGCTACAACAAAGAAACAGGGGTTACAAGTTACGATGGCGAGTCGGTATTCGAAAATTTGGCAGGCACCGACGAAGAAAAAAGCTCCTGGCTTGCAAACAGAAATAAAGCTTACCAAGGATCACTTATGCATTATTTTAGATCCCTCTATAAAAACCATTTGAAACAGGAAGGATTTATTACCTACGAAGTAATGAACAACATCCAGCCATTAAAGTTAGCTCCCACACCGGTAAACATGGAGCAATACATTAACACAATTGACAGCAATTTTATTCAATTAAAATTCAAAACCCGACTCTTTATTATTTTTGATAAGGAGAAAGCTTTACAGGCAAATGATCCGGATCAAAAAAGTGCAATTACGAGGTGGATGGGTAAAGATGGTTCTATCATACGTCTCTTCCTGGATAATGCAATAATAGACAGCAAAGGCAGCTATGTAGATTTCAGGAGCTTTTTTGTACAGGGCTTTTGGGGAGGTAAAAGAATTGGCGATCAACTACCATTCGAATACAATTAGGATATTCTTTCTACACTTTGATGCTTATAATACACTGGCATTTTTGAGGGTAGCCTGTTAAAGAAGCCTTAAAGCCCATTTTTCCAAATGGCTGTTCTTTTGCATAATGATATATGTCCGGGGAGGATCTTTTTGGGAGAGTGAGGGAGACAAGAGCAGAAACCAGCGTGGGTGTTTAGGGTTCATCCACCTGGCTTCATTTTATAGAAAACAGCTACCAGGATAAGCAAAAAGCCACTAAAGCCCAAAGCTATGGGCAGAGAATATTGGTGAGCAATGAATCCAAGCATTGCCGGCCCGGCCAATTGCCCCGCATAACCAATAGTGGTAATTGCCGGAATGGATACCGAGGCGGGAACATTCTTTAACCGTCCGCCCTCACTAATAAACACAGGAACAATATTGGCAGCTCCTAAACCCAACAAAATAAAGCCCAGCAAAGCAGTAACCAACCAGGGGGTTAGTATTACCAGAAAAATACCCGCCGCGCCAATAAGACTACCACCAATAACCACCTTTGGCCCGTCCAGATGAGAAACAAGTTTATCTCCAAGCAATCGCATTGTGGCCATAGCAATTGAAAATGCAGCATAGCCCACACCTGCCAGTTCTTCGTCAATTTTCCTGTTTTCTGTTAAAAAAACGGCACTCCAGTCTAACATAGATCCTTCGGCCAAAAAAACAGCGAAACACATTGCCCCTAAAAAAAGAACACCGCCGGTTAGCCATGAGAATGATCTGGAATTGCTTTTCTGATCATGTGAAGAGAAATCTTTAATGGCAGCCCTTTCAGTTTCTTCGTCAAACAAGTCCCTATATTTCCATGAAACAATAACGATCAGCAAAACAGCTATACTTATAGCGGCGGTTATGGGTTCCAATCCCAACTTCATCAAAAAACCCAGTCCTAAAGAGCCTAAAAGGCCGCCAACACTAAAAAGTCCGTGAAGGGATGACATAATCGGTTTACCGAATCTGTTTTGCACATGTACTCCATGAGAATTCATGGCCACATCGACAGTACCAACTGCTGACCCAAATATGAATAGCATTACGCCCATCCAGATAACATTGTCCATAATTAAAAGCATAGGAAGTGCCAACGCCATCACTATAGCAGAACAAAGCATAACTATGCGGCTTCCGTAGCGATTTGACAAAACACCACTTACAGGCATCATGCTGATCGCACCGGTACCCAACAGTAAAAGCAACAAGCCTAAACTTGCATCATTTAGCTGAAGCCGATCCTTGGCATAAGGAACCATTGGCGCCCAGCTAGACACCCCAAGTCCACATACCAAAAACACTGCTTTTGTAGCTCTTCTCGCTTTTATTGTTTTTTCAACGATATCCATAATAACAGATATAGGCCACATCATCGTTACATATAACTTCAAAAGAAGTTCCTGCCGCCACATGGAAATTTTCCTGTTCTTTATATTCTTTATAGCTCTCTCCAGGAAGTTGTACATGCATGGTACCTGATATCACAATCATTTCCTCCGGTGAAGATGCAGAAAACGTATATGTTCCTTTTTTCATTACGCCAACAGTTGCTTTGCCTTTTAGCGTTTTCAGGCCAAGGCTTTGCACTTTGCCTTCAAAATATACATTGTGAGATATTGCCTCATTAAGTTCAGAAGAATTATCAGAATTACTCATGATTTTAGTTTTTGGGGTTCTAGATTGTTATTGAATGCAAATGTATTAATTAACTCAAGTTCCCGGCTATAATATTTCGCATTTAAAGGCATGTGTGCTGCCTTTATCTGGCAAATTAACATTTAAAATTCGCTGTGAAAACGGGGGGTTTAAACAATGTTAACACAATGTTTATACAATCATTGTACAATGCACATGCAATTGCCAAATGTTTAAACTTTATATTAAAATTCTATTACTATCATTCTTTTAAGGTAAAAACTGGCTTATTACTGTTGATTAAATAGCAGAAAAATGCTATTTTTACAATAATGGATTACTTTAACGCTCTCGAACCCTTACTAAGGGCATATTGGTATATAGCTATACCTGTAAGTTTGATATTCATAATTCAAACCATTTTAACATTTATCGGTGTTGATTCTGCAGATGGAATAGATGCAGATTTTGATGGAAATCTTGACCATGCCGATGCTCCTTTTCAGTTATTCTCATTCCGGAATTTAATCAACTTTCTTTTAGGGTTGAGCTGGAGCGGTATCTCTTTTTATTCCCTTGTTAGCAGCAAGCCTCTGCTTATCATTATATCTGTTTTAATAGGAATTGGCTTTATTTTTTTGTTTTTCCTGATAATGAAGCAAATCCAGAAGCTGGCAGAGGATAATACTTTTAAAATTGAATCTGTTTTAAAAAGAAATGCAACAGTATATCTGCGCATTCCGGCAAATAAAACAGGGACTGGTAAAATCCAGATCAGCATTAACGGATCCTTTCGGGAAATTGATGCCGTTACAAATGGAGAATCAATAGAAAGTTCATCAACCGTTACAATAGTTAGTATAGAAACCCAAAACATAGTCCTAGTAGAAAGAATTTAGAATGGAAAACATCTTACAATCACCACTTACCATCATCGTTGTTGCTGTTATCGTTATTTTTGTAATGCTATCGGCATTAATTGCCCGCTACAAAAGGTGCCCTTCAGACAAAATTTTAGTTATTTACGGTAAAACCGGAGGTACATCGGCTAAATGTATCCATGGCGGCGGTGCCTTTATCTGGCCGGTTATCCAGGATTTTGCCTATCTGGACCTTAAACCTATTTCAATTGAAGCTAATCTGGTAAATGCATTAAGCCGTCAAAACATCAGGGTTGATGTTCCATGTCGTTTTACTATCGCCATCTCAACAGAAAGCGACAGCATGAATAATGCTGCTGAAAGGTTGCTTGGTCTTGCAGCACCAGAAATACAGGAACTGGCTAAAGATATTCTTTTTGGTCAGCTTCGTTTGGTTATTGCCACAATGACCATTGAGGAAATAAACTCTGACAGAGATAAATTTCTGGATAACATTTCAAAAAATGTGGATAATGAACTTAAAAAGATCGGCCTTAAACTGATCAACGTAAACGTTACAGATATTAAAGATGAGTCTGGATATATTGAAGCACTAGGTAAAGAAGCCGCGGCAAAGGCCATTAACGAAGCTTTGATTAGTGTTGCAGAACAAACTAAAATTGGAGAGACCGGTAAAGCAATTGCCGACAGGGAAAAAGATGTTCAGATTGCCGAGACCCAGCGCGAACGTGATGTTAAAATTGCCATTACTCAAAAAGATCGTGAAATTAGTATAGCTTCTGCAGCTAAAGATGAAAAAATTGGTAAGGCTGAGGCAGAGAGAGATACCCGTATTAAAACCTCGGAAGCCAATGCCATCGCAGTAAAAGGTGAAAACGAGGCAAAAATAAATATCGCCAATTCCGATGCTCTACGTAGAGAAAAAGAAGCTGAATCTTTAAAAATTGCCGTTTCTGCCGAAAAGGTGCAACAGGCCCAGGCTTTGGAAGCATCCTATCTGGCCGAGCAAAAAGCTGAGGCTGCCCGTTCAGAACGCGAAAGAGCAACACAGGTTGCCAATATTGTAGTTCCGGCCGAAATTGCCAAACAAAGAGCTATCATACAAGCACAGGCCGATGCAGAAACCATCAGGGAAAATGCTAAAGGTGAGGCTGATGCCATCTATGCAAAAATGGAAGCCGAAGCAAAAGGTTTATTTGAAATACTGACCAAACAAGCCGAAGGTTATAAAGAAGTAGTTGCTGCTGCCGGAGGCGATCCAACCAAAGCATTCCAGTTATTGTTAATTGAGAAATTACCGGAATTGGTTAAAACACAGGTAGAGGCTGTAAAAAATATTAAAATCGACAAGATCACAGTGTGGGACTCTGGTAATGGGGTTAATGAAAACGGCAATTCATCTACTGCCAATTTTGTTTCGGGCATGATGAAAACTGTTCCGCCGTTAAATGATTTGTTTAATATGGCTGGGTTAAACCTACCTACTTATTTGAAAGGTTCTGAGCCTGTAGATGAAAAAGATGCGGCTCCTACTAAAAGCGACATCAACAAGGTTGATGACAGCCCGATGCCATAAGGAGATCTAAAAGATCAATCATAAAAAAAGCCCGGTAATACCGGGCTTTTTCATGGATTAAGCGTTTTATTTTACTTTATTGCCGCTGTTCTATCAGCACTCATAATCACCCCTTCACTTAAATTCTCTGTTTTCAAACTGGCAAAATTATCAAATTTAACATTCTCCATATTACTTGCAATCAAAGTATGCTCATCCGAACTACCACTCATCTTTAACACTGCATCCTCACTGATCACTGTATATAAACTACCCACCGTAGATTTAATTTTAGCTGTTGCACTTTGACTTAAAAACAACTGAAGGTATTTTACATCGAAGTTGCCTTTAGTAACAACTACAGAACTACCTGCAGCCTCGATACGTTGTAAATCCTTTACAGAAATATTTATAGTAACCTGATGGCTTTCTGTAGAGTTGATATACAAAGTTTGTCCTGATCTTAATACCGACGTATTGTTTGCATCGAAATTTTCATTAACAAAAACTCCTTCTTTATCATTTTGGCTTAATACAAGTTTTACATTTCCTGCAACCCAAATTTTATTGATTCCGGTAGAGTTTGTTGTTACTGAAGTAATTTCAATTTTGTTTGCAGCGAAAGTTGTCATTGCCGAAGAGGTTAAAAAAATTGCTGCTAATGCTGTTCCGAATAATGCTTTTGTAAGAGTTTTCATGACTTTATGTTTTAGGATTTTTCTTATTGTTTTTATTAATAAGACGTCATTACTCCCCTTTCGTTTCAGCCAAATTCGGCGTATTATACCAGCATCGTGTAACTCACGACAAACTCCCTAAAAATTTCGACCAACGGCTGTAAATATTTTTTAGATATCAGATCAATCCACACTTAAACCAAACTCCGCCAGTTTTATTTTGGTGTCATTATAGTCTGTATGGCATATTCCTTTAAGGCCAAGCCCTTCTGCAATTTGTACAAAAAGCATTCTGTCATCAATATAAATGCTTGTTTCAACATCACTCTGGGAAATATCAATGGCAACCTTAAAGATATCTGCATCTGGTTTTCTGAAATGCACAAAGCTAGACGAGATGAAAAAATCAACAAATTCATTTAGTTTGAAAGTGCTGATTCTATACTGGTTAAGCTCCCTGCCTTCATTACTGATTACTGCTACCTTTAAGTTATATTTCTTTTTCAGATCGCATATCAGCTTAATCATATCATTATAAGGGAGTGATTTACTTACCATAAACTCCTTAAAGTCCTCTTTAGAGAAATTTCTATCCTCATAAAATACGAGTCTGTCCAGATATTCTTCGAGTGTAATTTTACCAACCTCATAGGTATCAAAAGTAAGGTGATGCCTTTCTTCAACTTCTACAAGATCCAAATTAAATAGTTGTGCGGCTTCGGCTCTTGCCTTTCTGTCCCAGCCATTAGTAAGCAACACCCCACCTATATCAGTAAAAAGTGTAGTGATTTTTTTGTTCTGACTCATTTACAAATTCTTTATTTTACTACGGCAATAGCCATTCCATCGTACTCTTTAACACCAACAGTTTGAAGTATGGTAGCTGTAACATTTTCATTTGACGCTAACATTTTATTGAGACGCTGTACACCTACAACCCGGTCATCATCGCTATGCTCATCAAGAACCTTACCCTCACGGATTACATTATCACATATGATTACGGTTCCTGAACGGGAAAGTGTTAGTGCCATTTCAAAATACGCTGCATAAGGTGGCTTATCAGCATCAATAAAAATAAGGTCAAACGGTTCTTCTTTCGCTTCTTTCAATTGCAGCATAACATCCATTGCCTTACCCACCCTAATGTCTACTTTATCTGAAAGCCCGGCCTTTTCAATATTCTGCTTTGCAACACTTGCATGGTGAGGGTCAAATTCAACTGTAACAATTTTGCCACTTTCAGGAAGTGATCTGGCCATCCATATGGTGCTGTAGCCAGCAAGAGTTCCCAACTCCAGCACTCTTTTTGCATTGCACATTCGCGCTATAACCTGTAAAAACTTACCCTGGTTTGCCGTAACGCTTATCTGAGGCATATTTGCGTCATCTAAAGATTTTATAGTTTCCTTAAGAACTTCGTCCTCAGGCGCCAGCATCTCACTGATGTAGTGGTCTACTTTTCCAAATAATTCCTGATCCATATATATAAATTTCGTGGTTCTTGTACTGCCACAAACCTAAGGTAATCATTCTGAAATTTATATATTTGGTAAACAACACAAATGACTAATTAAAATGAAAATCAGAATTAAAGGACTAAGTTTAGGTCTGGTTATTTTGCTTGCCTCTTTTAACGTAAGCAAAGGCCAGAAAACAAAAAGCCTTACCAGGTACGTAAATACATTTATTGGAACGGCACCACTTACCGATTCAGCAATTCTTGGCTACAATTTACCCCAAGGGTGGAGATCGTGGGCTGGCCTCACATTTCCTGGCAGCTCTATGCCCAATGCCATGGTGCAGCTTAGCCCGATTACCGAATATGGTTCTGGTGCAGGGTATGAATATGAAGACGATATGATTTATGGTTTTACCCATACCAATAAGGGACACTGGAATCTTTGTAACATCCCTATCCTACCGATTTCAGGAAACCCGATTCCAGATAAGGATGGTAAATTCGGCTCTCATTTTTCTCATAAAAAAGAAAGTTCAGCGCCCGGTTTTTATCAGGTATACCTGGATGATTTTGGGGTTAATGTAAGCCTTACCTCTACTTTAAGATCCGGGTATCATAAATACGAATACAAAAACAAAACCGGCAGGAAAATATTATTTGATCTTGCCAGAGCAAGCAACAGGGTAGGCAACTGGAAAATTGAACAAATCGGAACCAGAGACCTGCAAGGATTTCAAAACGTTGGGGAGGTAATTTATTTTTATGCCAGGCTCAACACTGATATTGAAAAGTTAGAAAAACAGGAAGAGGGATCAAGAAAAGGCTTTGCAATGGTGCATCTTTCTAATGGCAGCACTGAACCGGTTGAGCTTAAAATAGGCTTATCTTTTGTAAGTGTTGAAAATGCCAAAGAAAACCTTGAAAAAGAAATAGGTGCTAAAACCTTTAACCAAATCCGCACACTGGGAACCCAAACATGGGAAAACATATTGTCATCTATACAAGTAAAAGGCGGAACCGAAAAGCAAAAGCAGATGCTTTATTCTTCTTTGTACAGGTCCTTACTTTGGCCGGCATTACGCAGTGATGTAAACGGAGAATACACTGATGCCAAAAGAAAAGCAGGCAGGGCTGATTTTAATTACTATACTGAGCCATCGTTGTGGGATACTTACAGGAATAAAGATGTGTTGTTAGGGCTAATTTCGCCTAAGGTTGCGCTGGATGTAATCAAATCAATGAAAGATGTTGGTGATAAAACCGGATTTATACCTACCTTTTTTCATGGGGATCATGGAGCTTCGTCTATTGTTGGTGCATACTTGAGAGGCATTGACAATTTTGATGTTGAAGGAACTTATAAGCTGCTTTTAAGGAATGCAAACGTATCGCCCGGAGCACGTCCTCATCTTGAGGAATACATTAAAAAAGGTTATATATCTGACCCTGACATAGCTAATCCGCATGTAGAAACCAAGGCTAATGCAGGAGTATCAAAAACTCTGGAATATTCGTATGACGACTATTCCTTAGCACAAATGGCTAAGAAACTTGGAGATACTGCCAACTACAGAATCTTAATGGCCAGATCGCAAAACTTTAAAAATATGTTTGATCCCTCAACAAGATTTATGAGGGGTAGATTGCCAAACGGTGACTGGATTAAGAATTTTAACCCTCAGTATCCATACTATGAATACATGTACCGGGAAGCAAATGCATGGCAGGTATCTTTTTTTGCACCACATGATATGCCCGGATTAATTAAATTATATGGCGGACCAGCAGGTTTTGAATCAAAACTTGATTCATTATTTACTGTTCCATGGAACCCAAATTATATAGCCCGAAATGTAGAAACAATGATAGGTCAGTATTGCCAGGGCAATCAACCAGATCATGAGGCCCCTTTTGCTTATCATTTTATAGGTAAGCCGGAAAAATCACAGAAAATTATCGACAAAATATTGAATGAGCTATACGGAATTGGCCCTGAAGGATTGGCGCTTTCCGGAATGGATGATGCAGGAGAAATGTCGGCCTGGTATGTGTTAAGTTCATTAGGAATGTATACCTTTTCTGCAACAGATCCGGAGTACCTTGTAACAGCCCCTCTTTTTGATGAAATTACATGGAAAACCAACACAAATAAAACGTTAACTATTAAAAAACCAGGGAAAGGAAGAGGAATTACGGCTATAAAAGTTAATGGAGTAGAAAACAAAGGTTATTTTGTATCGCACGATCTGTTTAAGAACGGCGGTAATATAGAGATCATTACAAAATAGTATTAATTATATGAAGAAAATTCTGCTTAGTCTGGCTTTGGTTTTCCCTGTTACGCTTTTATTTGCCCAGCAAACTTACCCGGTTAATGGCTCATACGACGTCAGACAAGGTACATATGCTTTTACTAATGCCAATATTGTGGTTAGCGCAAATCAAACTATCTCTAATGGCACACTACTAATTAAAGGGCAAACCATTCAATCTGTAGGCACTGCAACATCCATCCCCAAAGGTTATGTGGTTATTGATTTGAAGGGAAAATTCATTTATCCTTCTCTTATCGATGCCTTTACTTCCTATGGCTTACCAGAGCCTGCCCGCACTTCAACAGGTACTCGCCAATCTATATTTACCTCAACAAAAAAGGGTGCTTACAGTTGGAACGAGGCAATAAGGCCAGAAACTAAAGCCAACACATTGTTTACAGCAGACAGCAAGAAAGCTGATGACCTGCGTAAAGCAGGCTTTGGAAGCGTGAATGCAATTAACCGAGATGGTATTGCCCGCGGAACTTCTGTTGCTGTAACATTAAGCGACGAGAAAGAGAACAGTACAATCATTAACCCTCAATCGGCAACAAACTACTCTTTCAGTAAAGGGACTTCGCAAAATGATTACCCAACCTCATTAATGGGCGCCATCGCCTTACTGCGCCAGACCTATTATGATGCGCAATGGTACAGCAAACAAAAAGATGAATACAACATCTCTTTAGAAGAGTTTAATAAACAGCAAAACATTCCACAGATTTTTGAAGCAGAGGGATGGCAAAATATTCTAAGGGCTAATAAAATTGCACAGGAATTTGGAAAGCAGTATATCATAAAATCTAATGGAGATGAATACCAAAGAATAGATGCAGTAAAGGCAACCGGGGCAAGCCTTATTGTTCCTGTTAATTTTATAAAGGCCTACGATGTTGAAGATACTGTTGAAAACAGAAGCATAAGTCTGGCACAAATGAAAGCCTGGGAAATGGCGCCTACCAACCCTTCGGTACTGGAAAAAGCAGGCATAAAATTTTCACTTACTACATATGGGCTCGAAACACCTAAAGATTTCTGGACAAACATACGTACAGCACTTGAAAATGGCTTAACACAAAAACAGGCACTATTATCCCTTACTGAAATCCCTGCGGGAATGATTGGAATAGCCGATAAAGTAGGTACTCTTGAAAAAGGGAAACTTGCCAACTTTATTATAACCTCTGATAGTCTTTTCAAAAAAGAAAACATTATAGAAGAGAACTGGGTACAGGGGAAGCGTTTTATTTTGTTTAAAAAAGATGAACCTGACTTAAAAGACACCGCAAGCAAAGTGGTCGCAAAAACCACTGAAATACCAAAAAAAGAAACCGTTGGTTCATTAATTTTCCCGTTCACTGCATTTGGTAATGCCATCCCCCTAAAACAGGAAAGCATTTTATTAAAAAATGCTACTGTATGGACCAATGAAAAAGAAGGTATTTTACAAAATGCTGATGTTCTTTTAGAAAACGGCAAAATTAAAGCCGTAGGCAAAAATCTGAATGCAGGAAATGCAAAGGTAATTGACGCAACAGGCAAGCATGTAACACCTGGTATTGTAGATGAACATTCCCATATCGCTGGTACCGGAGGCATTAATGAGGGGGCTCAATCTGTATCTTCGGAAGTAAGGATAGCTGATATCATTAATTCAGAAGATGTAAATATTTACAGACAGCTCGCCGGCGGGGTTACCACTTCACAGATTTTACACGGATCTGCAAATCCTATTGGTGGGCAATCGCAATTGATTAAATTAAGATGGGGTAAATTACCCGAAGAACTAAAGTTTGCCGGAGCTGATGGCTTTATAAAATTTGCACTGGGAGAAAATGTGAAACAGAGTAACTTTGGAACAGGGGCACGATTCCCGGTTACCAGAATGGGCGTTGAACAGACCTTTGTTGATGAGTTTACACGTGCAAAGGAATATAAAGCTGAATTAGCCAAAAAGGGTAATACCGTTCGCAAAGATCTGGAGTTGGACGCTATTGTTGAGATCCTGGACAATAAGCGTTTCATCACCTGCCACTCTTATGTGCAGTCTGAAATCAATATGCTTATGCATGTTGCAGATAGTCTGGGATTTAAGATCAACACTTTTACTCACATTCTTGAAGGCTATAAAGTAGCTGATAAAATGAAAGCCCGTGGCATTAATGCTTCTACATTTTCTGACTGGTGGGCTTATAAAATGGAGGTTGCTGAAGCTATTCCTTATAATGGAAAAATTATGCATAATGTAGGCATAACTACCGCATTTAACTCTGATGATGCTGAAATGGCACGAAGATTAAATCAAGAGGCAGGAAAAGCGGTTTTATATGGCAATGTACCAGAAGAGGACGCATTTAAATTTGTAACGTTAAACCCTGCAAAAATGCTCCATATTGACGACAAGGTGGGCAGCCTTAAAGCAGGAAAAGATGCTGATGTGGTAGTTTGGTCAGATAACCCATTATCCATTTACGCAAAGGCTGAAAAGACCTTTGTTGATGGCATTGCATATTGGGACATAGATCGGGATGCTGAGACCAGAAGCGCCCAGCAAGCCGAACGCAAAAGATTAATTCAAAAAATGAAAGACAGCAAAGATAAGGGAGGTAAAACTCAACGTCCTAAAGCAGAGCAGAAACATATGTACCATTGCGAAACATTGGAAGACTATTCTATTGAACTTAATGAAATGGAAGGGAATCATAACCATGAATAAATACATGCTAACAGTAATGTTATGGACTATTGGTATTAATTGCTTTGCACAGGCTAATATTTCGCCAGCAAAACCCCAGACTAAAAAAATTATTGTTATGGGTGCCAAACTTCATGTTGGTAACGGAAAGGTAATTGACAACAGCTACCTCATTTTTGATAAAGGTAAAATTACGGGTGTTGGGGATGCAACTGTTGCACGTATTAACATGAGCGACGCAACAATAATTAATGCAAATGATAAACACATTTATCCGGGCTTTATTGCTCCGATTACCAACCTGGGCTTAATTGAGATCAGTTCTGTTAAAGCCACGCTTGATTATAGTGAGATTGGTGATTTCAACCCCCACATTAGGGCTTTGGTTGCTTATAACACAGATTCTAAGGTGCCGGCTACTATAAGAAGCAATGGGGTTTTAATAGCTCAGATAACCCCGCAGGGAGGTACTATATCCGGCAGCTCATCAGTAGTGCAGCTTGATGCCTGGAACTGGGAAGATGCCGCTATCAAAAAGGATGATGCTATGCATTTAAACTGGCCTGTAACGCCTAAATTCAGAAACACAGGCAACAGAACGGCTGTTTCGGCAGATGCGCTTAAAGAACGTACTAAAACCATCTTAAATTCCCTTGATCAGTTTTTTACTGAAGCAAAAGCCTATTCAGAAACGGACAAACCAGCAGTTATAAATACAAGATTTGCTGCAATGAGACATTTATTTGATGGCAGTCAGCGATTATTTATTAGCGTAGCAGGAGAAAAAGACATTATTGCTGCCGTTAAGTTTGCCCAAAAATATGGCATTACCCCTGTTATTGTAGGCGGTGATGAGGCTTATTTAATTACTTCTTTCTTAAAGGAAAACAACGTTGCTGTGATAGTGAATGAGCCGCATTCGCTTCCCGATTCTGATGATAGTGATGTAAATATGCCTTATAAAAATGCCGGAGTTCTGGCTAATGCTGGAGTTGAGGTTGTAATGAGTATGCAGAGCTACTGGCAGCTAAGAAATCTTCCATTTATGGCAGGAACCATTGCGGCATGGGGCCTGGACAAGGAAAAGGCTTTGCAAACCATTACACTAAATACAGCAAAAGTATTAGGAATAGATAAAATTGCCGGGAGTTTGGAGATCGGTAAAGATGCTACTTTCTTTATTTCGGCTGGTGATGCCCTTGATATGAAAAGCAATAAAGTTGAGCAGGCCTTTATTCAGGGCAGAGACATCAATCTTGATAATCTGCATAAACAGCTTGATAAAAAGTTCAGCGATAAATATAAGAATTGACCTAAAAAAAAAGAGTGGCCCTATCCGGGGTCACTCGTTTTTTAACTAACTTATTATTCATAAAAAAACTGGCTGTTGGGGAAGGAGTCGAACCTTCAAGGGGTAGTTAGCTACAGTTCAAAAATTA
>Ga0157371_10002788_pt1 | contig 16391 bp, 10 predicted proteins | sample C45metaG_FD_113462 | JGI IMG/M metagenome (GOLD analysis project Ga0157371, IMG submission 113462) | Corn rhizosphere microbial communities from Kellogg Biological Station, Michigan, USA - C4-5 metaG | ecosystem: Host-associated > Plants > Roots > Rhizosphere > Soil | place: USA: Michigan...
CGTTACGCCTGGGTCGTGGCCCTGCGTGCCGTGGAAACCATCGACTTCATGACCGCACGTTGGGCACACCTGCCTTACGAACTGCTGGAAACCGTCTCCGGCCGCATCATCAACGAAATCGAAGGCATCTCGCGCGTTACCTACGACGTATCGAGCAAGCCACCGGCGACGATTGAGTGGGAATGATCCTGCGCCCTGTAACAAGCCTGTAGCTCAGAAAGCCCGCTGTATTGCGGGCTTTCGCATTTTTGCGTTTTGCACCTTCCGTGCAAATATTTTATTACAGGCCAGACGAGTGCGACGCTGTGGACGGCTCGGTGTGTCTCGCGTCTTAGTGTGCTACCTTGTGAGCAGAAACTGATCAATCCGTTTGGGGTACTCGATCCATGAACCACAAGCTGAATACCTATGGAGTATCCATAGTAGAGAGACCTAAAATCAAAGCGACCAAGAAGCTGGACTTGGGTGGCGACCAAGGTAAGCAGATCGTTTTTTCGGAAACGAAGCTCGTTCTCAGAACTCATCAGAAGACGTTCAAGAAGCTGGCTGACATGTAATGGAATTGATCCACTTTCCATTTGAGCGAGTAATTGAAATAAACACTCAGATTCTGACTACCGAGCCCGGTATGAAGGGGCGGGTGAATATTCCAGTTTTGCAAGGCGCGCTCGCGAGGATCGACAATGCTATTGCCTATAATGGTCCGCACCGGGCTTGCAGTCGGCTTGGAGTATCTTTCACTCAATGATTATGAAATCACCTTGGATAATGATCTGATAGCGGATGTCGTTAGGGATTTAGTTACCGGCGATATTAACGAGCATGATTTCGCTGACATTCTTTACTCCTGCTTCAGGGCCTCTCAAGCTCAGGTTTAGTACAAAGGGGGGGGCTGCCATTCTCACTCTTTCGATTAACCGTAGCTCAGTCAGGCAGGAGGATGGATTTTTACAGCATTTCGTCTTCCATTGTTAACTGGGTGGGAATAATCCCTGCTGCGGTTCGATTAACGAAAAACCCTTGGCCTCAAGCCAAGGGTTTTTTCGTTTCATGGGTTGGCCAATCGGTCAGGTGGGCAAGCGACTTTGCAGGGTCAGGCCGATTTCTATCAGGCGCTCGGCCAGCGCGGCGATGTTGCGGAACATGATGCCGCTGATGCGAGGTAGCGACTGGGCCCAGATGTATACCTGGCCATCCCTCCTGCGATTGACCACTGTCCGGACAATATTGCTCGCGCTATTGCGACGCACCAACGTGTACGTGTTGTTTTGTGCCTGTTCGATCAGAAACATACCGTTGCGATGCAGAAGCTTTTCCAGGGATGCCTCAGTCCATTGCGGCACCGATGTTTCGATCTGCAAGCGCAGATCAGCGAAAAGCACGTCGGATGAGTTGCGCGTCGTTGCTCCGTTATCAAACGGACCGCGAGCGACTTTCAACCCCGGATCGATGCCTGTCTCCGCCACTTCGCTCGGCGAAACCTCTTCAATCCGCAAACCGATGCCGCCCCTGAGTTCGCTTATTCCAGGCAGGTTTCTGAACGTATTGATGTTCGTCGCCTCGATCAGAGCTGCCCATTTACCCGGTCCGTTGAGGATTTCGTCACCCCACATGATCTGCGAGGCGAGCCGGGCGTGGATCATCTGCTCCTCGATCGAGGTAAGCGGTATCTTCAGTTTGTAGCTGTGCACGGTCTCGAGGCCGTGGGTCCTGATGCCATTGGCCTGGGCGGTCTTGACCAGTTCGAGGAGGTCGAACCGGCCTTCAGGGTCGGTACCCAGGCTGGACAGGTAGACACGAAGATCCTCGGACATCTCTCCCGACAAGTAAAAGTCATTGAGATCTGCCTGGGCGAAGTCACTCAGCAAGCCACGGACGTACAGGGTTTTGATATGCCGCGCGAACGCGGGCATGTTCTCGATCATGAAACGCATGCTGGCGATACGATCGAAGGTTTCACCGACGACCAGCCCTTGGCTATTGGCAAAGATGCGATCGATCAACTGAGTTGTCTGCATTTGCGGGCTGACCTGAGGAATGACCGGCCGCACGGGCAGGTTGGTCCAGTTCAGCTCCGAGTAATATTCCTTGGCTTCATTGAGCAGTGCCGCGCGTCTTTCGCTGAAATAGGCTGCATACGTGTCGGCGGGTGCACGATTGCCCCGGTTTGCACTGGAGAGCTCGGCGAAAGTCTCCGGCAAGTTCATTGCCCATCTTCTCATTCTGGCCATGTCCATCCCGACGATATCGTCAAGGGGGGTTACCAGGCGCAACGGGCGCGCAACCGGCGAAACCGGTTGGACGAGTGGCAGCTCCGCCGACGGCGTTGCCGAAGCCGGCGTCGAGGTCAGTTCGTCCTCCGGCAAACACGCCTTGCCCACACATTGGCCGCCTCCACGCAGACGCAGCGCTGGCATGCGTTCCCATTTGCCGCCACTGCCCAGACGTACTGGCAAAGAGTAAGCGAACTGATTGGGGCGCTCGGGATTGACGATGGCCCAGTTGCCTGTGCCTTCAGAGTCGGCAAAATAGCGCACGTAATACGCTACGCCATCCATTTCGATGGCATAGGCCGGCTCTTTGTCGAGGCGGTAGATGCCTTCGAATTTTCCCGGGACCGCCTCAGCGGAACGTTGTGCAAGCAGTTCGTTGCACCGATAACGACCGGGAATCCCTGGCAACGCCGAACCTTGCCTTGCCGCCGCCATGCTCAGGTGCTCAGAGGCGGTGACGGATGTCGTCTCGCGGGGTATTTCGTTCGTCAACTCATCCGTCGCCGCTTCAATCGTCGTGGCCGGTGGAAGCTCTGCAGGCGGCAGCAAGGTCGTGTCAGCCGACGTGAACTCGATCAGCCCGAGCATTTCCTGCGCTTCGGCAAACTCGACCTGAGGACCTATCTCCAGTTGCGCGCCCGTGCCGATCAGGAACGGGACGTTGAAGACAATTTCGATAGCGTTGAGCACCGCACCGGTAACGCCGGCTTTGCGTTCGGTGGCCGTCGAGCCGTTGATGGCCTGATCGATGTTCAAACCCATGTTGGCGATGCTGGCGCCAATCAGGGGCAACGCCACCGGCCAGCCTACGGCCGCCATAGGGCCGAACACCTTGAGGCCGGCTGTCAGATAACCCATCCAGAGTTTCTTGCGCAGGTCACTGTTGGACGTGAGCACCAGATGCGCTTCGGCAACCATCGCCTTGCGAGTCGATTCGCTTAACCAAGTGAACGCGTCACCGCTGATCGCGACATTGCTGCGGTTGACCATGTGGTGATCGCTGTGGCCCCAGGTGTGGACCAGGCGATTCATCAGATCGGTGAGGTTTTCGGACAGGTGATTGCTGTCGGCCAGCGCGAAGTGCTTGAGAAACGCCGGGCGCTTGTCCTCGGCATTCATCTGCTCAAGCAACCACCAATGCAGATCGGCCTCGTTGTCCATCAAGCGAAAGGCCTGGGCCTCGCCGGGCAAATAGAGGGTCTGACGACCATTGGTTTCTACCAGACGCAGCACATTGGTGGCGACGTGACCATCGAGATCCAGCGCGCGTACTTCAGCGCCGACCGGGTATGTCGCTCGGAGCATTGGCAGGGTGACAGGCCAGGTGACGGGGCCGACTACCGAATCGACGATGCGCTGAAAATCGGTCCCATCAAGGTCGCCTTGTTGCAGCGCCTGCACGGCCTGGCTGAGGAAATTGCACTTTGCCAACGCACGGAAATCCTCCGACGCGGTTTGCCAGAATTTCGTCAATTGACCGGTGTAGCGAGCGCTGAAGTCGACATCCCAAAACACCTTCAGTACGTCGCTGCCCAGCAAGCGCACTTCATTGCTCTGATTGAAATTCTCTGCTTGCGGGCCATCCGAATAAAAGCCGCAGTAGAGGCCGAGCAGGTCTGCATTGTCCTGATCGGTGGCACGAAAACGATGGATGACCAACTGCGTGAGGGTGAGCGTTTCGTAAGGCTTTTCCAGCAAGTGTTCCCAACCGGTAAAGGTCAGCGTGCTGCTCTGCGCCGTTTTGAAACGGTGGAAATAGATCTCGTCAGGGTCAAGGCCGGACAGACCTTTGTCCGCGAGCAGTTCGTTGGCCACTTGCCGGGCCGCATCAAGCAGGCTCGGGCAGGTCTTCACGATCGTTGTGGCGATGGTTTTGAGGGCGTTTTTGTCCGCTGCGTTTGGCAGCAGGCGGCGTTCGGGAGCGGTCATGTGTTCTTTCATCCTTGAGGAACAAAGACTGAGCATGACCGATTGGACCAAGGGGGGTGTGTTAGCCAGCTATCGCGTGTTGTCGTCTTGCTGTTAAGCAAATGCGCGCGCAGATGTCAGAGATATTCGGATCGAATCAGGTCTGTATCGAACGGCGTCAGCCCTTGATGAGGCGCGAACACCGTCTGCGCCTGCCCTGCAGAAGCCACTCTTTCGCCCCGTGCCCGCACATGTAAATCAAAAAGCGTGTGCAGGTCCGGCCGTGGGGTATGCACCATGGCGCGCAGCATCAACGAAACTCCGCTGAGGTTGTTGTCGACGTTGTTCCAGCGGGGCGATGAAGTAAGTCCCAGATCAGCCCAGATCATGCGGCGTTCCTGCAGGTCCATTACGAAGGGCAGACAGATGCCGGTGTCAGAGGCGATATCAATGCGGTCGACTACGGTGCGCGGCTCGAACACTTCTCCGGATGCTGTGTCGGCGCGAGCCATCCAGCCCGCGAAGCATTCAGGCAGGTCGCAATATGGCTGCCGGGTAAACGAGTTAAGTGACGTGACTACATAGCGGACACCCTTTTTGACGAGAGCATCAAGGTCGAGGTCGATGAACTCGGCAGCGCCATTGGGTGCATCGACGATGTCGCCGCTGTGGTAGCCGCCGTAGCTTTTGAGGTTGTAATAGGCGACCGCTTCCTGGAAGACGAAGTCGGTGTCGAAGAAGGCGGCGGACAAGTCGATGTCCGTGCGCTCACGGCCATTCTTCCACCAAAGAAACAGGCGAATGAATCGCGTATCAGGCATCGGTAATCGACTGCCGCGTACCAGGGTGCGCAGCGATTTGGCTGCGGCGCGCTGTGACAATGGCACTAGGTATTCGCGCAACGCCGGGTCGACAAAGCAGCGCCCCAGTGGTGGCAGTAACGCAAAGCGCGTGATCAGGGCGTTCTCGCAGATTTCTGCGGCACGGGCTAACACCTGGGAGGCGATCGGTTCTCGACGATCTTTAGTGCCGAAGACTTTGGCCAGCGCTCCTTTGGGTGTGAACGCCCGCAGGGGCAGGGGGCGCGGAGCTTTTATCTGGGCCAGCAACTGCAGCAGGACAGGCGAGGACACTTGTGCTGCGACGGTCTCAAAGGCGTCGAGCACCGCGCCCGGGTCGGTGGCGCGCCGCAACGTCACGTCCAGCCGGCGGGCGAATTCTCCGGGACGATCCTGCAGCACGGGCGTAAGGGCGGCGATCTGACGTTGGGCAAGCATTGTTTCGACACGCGACCCGAACGAGGCCGGCGGATCGTTGCGTCGCGCTGCGGTGATAGCCGCGAATGCTCGCGGATACTGCTCAGCGTAATCGCCTGGATGCACGACTTCGGCCAGGCGTTTCCAGCGTTCGGCATGGCGCATCACATCTTCCGTAGCGTTGGGTGCGCCGTCGAGCAGGCGCAACAGCTTCCGACGCATCGAACGTTTCATTTTGCTAAAGCGAGTCTGCGCTGTCGCCAGCGACACGTCTCCGCCATGCAGTGCGATCGCCACGCGCAGCACGTCCGTTGCCGTTTCGACATTTTGCTCAAGGAATGCCTCGACCCGGGCATCGTCACTGATATGCAAGATCAGCGCGCCGCCAACCAGTGCGCGAATCTCGCGGAACGGGATGGTCTCTGGCAGCAGACGGAACACGTCGCTTTTGTACGTTCGGATAAACCAGCTGACATCGGCGGCTTCCTCTTCGGACAGCGAGGTGCGCGATGAGACCAGCGGCTCAAGCAATGCCTCGAACTCGCTGACACTTCCCGGTTCAATGACCCAATGGATGAAGTTGCCTTCCAGCATGGCAGGCCGAACCTGTTCGCTGGGCGGCAAGCGCCGAAGCGTTTGGTAGTGAATGACGGCGTTGAGATACAACTCCGCCTCTGAAGCCTCGAGGACTTGGTTGGGAAAATCAGGATAAAACGGTCGGTGATGTACATGAGCACCGTTGCGGCGCCGCAGGATTCGAACGACTTCACGCAGCCAATTCTTGAGTTCTACCGCTGAAAGCAAGCCGATTTGCTCAATCAGCGGCTCAGAGAGTACACATCGAAAAGCCGCGACTTCTTTGACAGCTGATGCGACCTGCGCGCGTGCGGCTCCGCCAGAGCCCGCAGGGACGTGAAGTTTTGTACGGCGCCGCAGGAACAGCTCCTGATTAATCATGATTTCTTCCTTGGTCCGCCGTTCCTGTGAGCTGAAGCTCACCTGTGCAATCGATACGAAAGCGCCTGCAATAAGCAGGCGCGGTGTGGAGAGCGGAACCCCTAGTTCATAGGGGATAGAAGGAAGGTGTTCCATAGCCACGCCGGCATACTACCGGAGGTCATCGCGGTTTGTCAGCGAACCACATATTTTGAAACGGGCTCGCCTGTCAGCGGGTATTAGCGCCGCGCCACGTCCGAAAAATAGAACTTGTCCAGCGTATGCCGCGATTCGGTGTATTCGAACTGGCGTCCGTCCTGCAGGAAGGTCTGGTTGCTGACCACGATGACGTGGCTCTGGCCGTCAAGGTCCAGATGCTGTTGATCGTCCTTGCTGCACGCAACTGCTTCGATGGTGCGCTGGGCGTAGGCAATCTGCAGTTGCAGGGTCTGTTCGATGTGAGCGTAGATCGAGTGTTCGGCGATGTCTGCAGACAGGTCGGGAATCACCGTGCTGACGAAATGGTTGATATCGAGGATGACGCGTTTGCCGTCGATGCGTCGTACCCGTTTGATGCGGGTGATCGGGCTGCCGGGCTCGGCATTGATGTGTTCGAGCAGCGTACCTTCCAGCGGGACCTGGCACATCTCCACCACTTCAGTGCTGACGTCGTTGCCCAGGCGCGGGTGGGTTTCCTGAAAGCTGACGATGCCGCCGAGCTGGAACTCGATCGGGTTGGTCGACAGCACGAACGCGCCTTTGCCGTGAATCTTCTGGGCGAAACCGCGCTCCTGCAGTTGATCGATGGCCTTGCGCACCGTGCCACGGCTGGCCTGATAGGTGTCCATCAATTCGGTTTCCGAAGGCAGCCGGGCGCCGCGCTCCAGGCGTTGGGTGGTGATGCTGGCAAGCAAATCGCTGTAGATCTGATTGTATTTGCTCATGACTGGGCTCTGTGCCGACGGTGCTCAAAACCCCGAACCTTAAGGGTAGGGTAGGGCTTTGTCCATGCGGAGGACGGAAAACGGCTTAGGTCAGAGTAGGAAAAATCCTTGCTGATCTGACGTTCATCTACTCACACAAACTCGTACAGACGAGTTATTGCATTAACTCGTACAGACGAGTATTTTTCCTCTCGGCGTGCTGCCAATAACAACAATCCACGACGGAAGAACAAGCATGAGCCATGACTATCCGAACATCGCCAGGGAGCTGCTGGAAAGCCTCGGTGGCAGCGACAACATCGAGCAGGCGGCGCATTGCGTGACGCGTTTGCGCCTGGCGTTGAAAGACCCCGCGCGGGTCAATGTGGCCGCACTCAACGGCGTCGAGCTGGTCAAGGGGTCGTTCTTCACGGGTGGGTTGTATCAGGTGGTCATCGGCCCGGGCGACGTTGAAAAGGTCTACGCCGAACTGAGGCAACAGACAGGCCTCGCGGCATCGACCATCGCCGACGTTAAACAGAAAAGCGCCGAGAAGATAAACGCCATGCAGCGGCTGGTGCGGGTGTTTTCCGATGTGTTCATGCCGATCCTGCCGGCGCTGATCATTGCCGGCCTGTTGATGGGCATCAACAACCTGCTCGGCGCCAAGGGCATGTTCATCGAGGGGCAGACCCTGCTCGATGCCTATCCCAACCTCGATGGCTTGTGGAGCCTGATCAACCTGATGGCCAACACCTCTTTCGTGTTTCTGCCGGCACTGGTGGGCTGGTCGGCGGCCAAGCGTTTTGGCGGCAGCGAAATCCTCGGCATCGTCCTCGGTCTGATGCTGGTGCATCCGGACCTGCTCAACGCCTGGAACTATGGCAAGGCAGTTGCCGGGCTGGACGGGCAGCAACTGCCGTATTTCGACATCCTCGGCCTTTTCCAGGTGGAAAAGGTGGGTTACCAAGGGCAGATTCTGCCGATCCTGCTGGCGGCATATGTGATGAGCGTGATTGAAAAATGGCTGCGGGCGCGAGTGCCCAACGCCGTGCAATTGCTGGTAGTGCCGATCACCACCATTGTCGTCACTGGCGTGCTGGCGCTGGCGATCATCGGCCCGGTAACTCGGCATATCGGCATCTACATCACCGAAGGGCTGGTGATGCTCTTCGATCTGGCGCCGCTGGTGGGCGGTCTGATTTTCGGTCTGTTGTATGCGCCTTTGGTGATCACTGGCATGCACCACATGTTCCTCGCGGTGGATCTGCAATTGATCTCGAGCCAGGGCGGGACTTTCATCTGGCCGATGATCGTCATGTCCAATCTGGCGCAAGGCAGTGCGGCACTGGCGGTGTTCTGGATGACGCGCAATGCGCGGGACAAGAGCATGGCCTCGACCTCGGCGATTTCCGCCTACTTCGGCATCACTGAACCGGCGATGTTCGGCGTCAATCTGCGCTACAAGTTTCCGTTTTACGCCGCGCTGGCCGGCTCGGCGCTGGGCTGCATGTTCCTCTCGCTGAACAAGATCCAGGCCTCGGCCATCGGTGTTGGCGGCCTGCCCGGTTTCATTTCGATCATGCCGCAGTTCATCCCCATGTTCGTCATCGGGATGCTCATTGCCATGCTCGTGCCGTTTGCCCTGACCTGCGTGCTGAGCATGAAGATCGTCCGGCCGGGTTACCGGGTGGCCTGAAATCAAAAGATCGTCCGATCGCGGCCCGAGCCTTCGGCAGCTCCGACACGGTTCCTGACATTCAAGAGGAAAATCCGCCATGCAAGACTGGCAACGTTCGGTGATCTACCAGATCTACCCGAAGAGCTTTCACAGCCATGCCGGCAACGCCACCGGCGACCTGCTCGGCATCGTTGCCAAGCTCGATTACTTGCAATGGCTGGGAGTCGACTACCTGTGGATCACGCCGTTTCTGCGTTCGCCGCAGCGCGATAACGGCTACGACATCAGCGACTACTACGCGGTCGATCCGAGCTACGGCAGCATGGCCGACTGTGAACTGCTGATCGCCGAAGCGGGCAAGCGCGGGATCAAGCTGATGCTCGACATCGTGGTCAACCACACCTCGATCGAGCACGTCTGGTTCCAGCAGGCACGCAGCAGCCTCGACAATCCCTACCGCGACTTCTATATCTGGCGCGATCAGCCGAACAACTGGGAATCCAAGTTCGGCGGTTCGGCCTGGGAGTACGAAGCGCAGACCGGCCAGTACTATCTGCACCTGTTTGACCACACCCAGGCCGACCTCAATTGGGACAACCCCAAAGTCCGCGACGAAGTGTTCAAGATGATGCGCTTCTGGCGCGACAAAGGCGTCGGTGGCTTTCGCCTGGACGTGATCAACCTGATCTCCAAACCGGCGGACTTTCCCGAAGATGACAGCGACGGTCGGCGCTTCTACACCGACGGGCCGAATGTGCACACCTACTTGCAGCAAATGCACCGCGAAGTTTTCGAGGGGCACGATCTGATCAACGTCGGCGAGATGTCCTCGACCCGCCTCGAACACTGCATTCGTTACTCCAATCCGCAATCGCAAGAACTGTCGATGACCTTCAATTTTCATCACCTGAAGGTCGATTATCCGAACCTGCAGAAGTGGGTGCGCGCCGATTTCGATTTCCTCCAGCTCAAGCAGATTCTCTCCGACTGGCAGACCGGCATGCAGGCGGGCGGTGGGTGGAATGCGTTGTTCTGGTGTAACCACGATCAGCCGCGCGTGGTCTCGCGATTCGGCAATGACGCTGAATACCGCGAGCTCTCGGCGAAGATGCTTGGCACGGCGTTGCATTTTCTGCAGGGCACGCCCTTCGTCTATCAGGGCGAAGAACTGGGCATGACCAATCCGGGCTTCGAGAGCATCGAGCAGTACCGCGATGTCGAGACCCTGAATATCTTTCGCCTCAAGCGCGAGGCCGGGGCGAGCGAACTCGACAACATGGCAGCGATCATGCAGAAGTCCCGGGACAACGGGCGCACGCCGATGCACTGGCACGCCGGGCACAACGCCGGTTTCACCCGTGGCGAACCGTGGATCGGCGTGCCGGCCAATGCCGCGCAGATCAACGTCGCGCAGCAGTTGCACGACCCGGAATCGGTATTGCATCACTATCGACGCCTGATCGCCTTGCGCCGCACTGAAGCGCTGATCTCCGACGGCGTATATCGTCAGCTGCTGCCGGAGCATCCACAGGTCTGGGCCTACCTGCGCGAGGGCGCAGGTGAACGTCTGTTGGTAGTGAACAATTTCTATGGCACCGCGTGTAACGTCGAGCTACCGCCGCTGATCAACGAGTCCATGGAGCAGCGCCTGTTGATCAGTAACTACCCGGACTGTCCGAAACGCACGCGGTTGCTGCACCTGCGACCTTACGAATCCTTCGTTCTGCACCTGACCGACCCCTGATCACTAACTGAAAAACAACCTTTGAAAAAAACACGCAGAACGCTGCGCGGGGGATTTGTGCGCGCTGAATTCCTGCGACCACACAATAAAAACAATGGGTGGCATATGAAAAAAACCATGAGTTACAGCCTGGCAGTCGCCGGATTTTGTCTGGCAATGCCTACGTCTTCACAGGCGCTGGAGTTTGGCGGCTATCTGCGCAGCGGTGTCGGTACTTCGGTCAACAGCAGTGGACAGTCGTGTTTCCAGTTGCCCGGCGCGCAGACCAAATATCGCCTCGGCAACGAGTGCGAGCAGTACGGCGAGCTCGAGCTGCGTCAGGATCTGTACACCCTCGACGACGGTTCGGTGCTGAGCATCGACGGCATGGCGTCGCTGTACAACCGTTACGATCGCAGCCCGACATTCAAAGAGGACAATGGCTCGATTCGCTTGCCCCAGGCCTACGCACAATGGTCGGCGATGCCCGCGCTCAATGGCGGTTCGCTGTGGGCGGGGCGGCGCTACTACAAACGTAACGACATCCATATTTCCGATTTCTACTACTGGAACCAGAGCGCCACCGGCGGTGGTATCGAAGACGTGTTGATCGGTGGCTTGAAATACAGCTACGCCTTTTCACGCAAGGACAACCTTTACCAGAAGGATTACATCAACCGGCACGACTTCAATGTCGGCGGTTTCAACAGCAACCGCGGCGGAGAACTGGAGTTTGGCCTGAGCTACATCGACAAGCCCGACAGTCGCGACGCCCACCGTGGCTGGGCGATCACCACTCAGCACGTGCAGCAGGATTTTTTCGGCGGCAAGAACAAACTGGCGCTGCAATACGGCGAAGGGCCGGGCACCGGGTTGGGCTATACCGGTAATGTCAGGCTCGATGACCGCAACAAGAGCTACCGGATCGTCGAGTTCTTCGACTGGCAAGTGACGCCGCGTTTTGGCGGGCAAGTGCAGGCGGTGTATCAAAAGGATATTCGTCAGGGTGGCGCCGACCAGAACTGGCTTTCGCTGGGTGTGCGCCCGGCCTACGCATTGAGCGAGCAGTTCAAACTGGTGACCGAACTGGGACACGATCAGGTCGAGGCGGCGGACGGCACGCGCAAGCTGAGCAAGTTCACCTTCGCGCCGACGTGGTCACCCAAAGGCCCGGAATTCTGGGCGCGGCCCGAGGTGCGTCTGTATTACACCTATGCCAGCTGGAACCAGGCGGCCAAGCGTGCCGCCAACCTGTTGGCCAAGGGCTCGGCGCTGTCCGATACGGGCGCCTTCGGCAACGCGCGGCACGGCGCCAATGTCGGCTTGCAGGTTGAATACTGGTGGAAATAAGCAAAGCGGCTGCGACCGCTCATTCAGACAATACAAGCGCAGGTGATGTCATGGCCACACCCCAACAATTGCAGCTGCTGGCTCCTTTATCCGGCGTGCTGATGGCGCTGGACGAGGTCCCCGACCCGGTGTTTGCCGGGCGGATCATCGGTGACGGCCTGTGCATCGACCCGACGTCCTCGACGCTCTGCGCGCCGCTGGCCGGCGTGGTCAGTGACGTGCAGGTCAGCGGGCACGCGCTGACCATTACCAGTGATACGGGTGTGCAGGTGCTGATGCATATCGGTCTGGACACGGTGAATCTCGCGGGTAAGGGGTTCATCCGCCGTGTCGAGGCAGGGCAGCGGGTCGTAGCGGGGCAGGCGCTGATCGACTTCGACGCTGATTACATTGCCCTGCATGCGCGCAGTTTGTTGACCTTGATGCTGGTGGTCAGCGGCGAGCCCTTCGATTCGCTCGTCGGCTCGACCGGATTGCTGGAGGTTGGCCAGCCCGTGCTGGATGTCGGGGTCGGCGTATCGCCTGGCGAAAATCCCGCTGCGGCGCAAGGTGATGCGGTTTTTTCGCAGCCGATCAACCTGCCCAACCCCAACGGCCTGCATGCGCGCCCGGCAGCAGTATTTGCCCAAGCGGCCAAAGCGTTTTCAGCGACGATCCATCTGCACAGACTGCAAGCACAAGCCAATGCCAAATCGTTGGTGGCAATCATGGCGTTGCAAACGGCCCAGGGTGACAGCGTGCAGGTCAGCGCCGAAGGAGACGATGCCGAGGCCGCCGTCGAAGCGCTGACCCGCTTGCTGACCGAAGGGTGCGGCGAAGCTGTCACAGCGCCGGCGCCAGTCGAAGTCGTCGGCGCAGAAATGCCGAACATCCTGCGCGGTGTCTGTGCCTCGCCCGGTTCGGCACTGGGCCAGGTCATGCAGATCGTCGAAGCGACGCTCATGGTCAACGAGTTCGGCGCCGCGCCGCCGGTCGAACGGGAGGCGTTGAGCCAGGCACTGATCGAAGCCGACATGGCCTTGCAGCATCTGCGCGACACCGCCAGCGGCGAGGCGCAGGCGGAGATCTTCAGGGCGCATCAGGAACTGCTGGCCGACCCGAGCCTGCTGGATCAGGCCCACGCCTTGATCGACGAGGGCAAAAGCGCGGCATTTGCCTGGAAGACCTCCACCGAAGCCACGGCGGCGATGTTCCGTTCGCTGGGCAATGCCTTGTTGGCCGAACGCGCTGCGGATCTGGCCGATGTCGGCCAGCGTGTGCTCAAGCTGATCCTGGGTGTGCACGAGCAGACGCTGGAGCTGGCGGACGACACCATCCTCATCGCCGACCAGTTGACCCCATCGCAGACGGCAGGGCTGGATACGCGCAAGGTGTTGGGTTTCGCCACGGTCGGCGGCGGTGCCACCAGTCATGTCGCCATCCTCGCGCGGGCCTGTGGCTTGCCGGCGATCTGCGGCATGCCGATGCAAATGCTGACGCTCGACAACGGCACGCGGGTGCTGCTCGATGCCGACAAGGGCGAGTTGCAGTTGCACCCGGACGCCGAGTCCATCGACCAATTGCGTACGCGACATGCGCAACAGCGCCAGCGCCATCAGCAGGAGCTGGCGCAGGCCAGCGAGGCGGCCTGTACCCGCGACGGTCAGCACATCGAAGTCACGGCCAACGTTGCTTCGCAGAGCGAAACCGCGCAGGCCATGGAACTCGGCGCGAATGGCGTGGGGCTGCTGCGTTCGGAGTTTCTCTATCTGGATCGCCAGCAAGCGCCGAGCCACGATGAACAGGTCGCCACCTACAGCGCCATCGCCCGCACTATCGGGCCAGCGCACAATCTGGTGGTGCGCACCCTCGATGTCGGCGGTGACAAGCCGCTGGCCTATGTGCCGATGGACAGCGAAAGCAATCCCTTCCTCGGTTTGCGTGGCATTCGTCTGTGCCTTGAGCGACCGCAACTGTTGCGCGAACAGTTTCGGGCGATCCTAGCCTGCAGTGCGCTGACGCGTCTGCACATCATGTTGCCGATGGTCACCCATCTTGCGGAGTTGCGTCTGGCACGACAGATCCTTGAGCAGGAGGCCCAGGTGCTGGGGCTGACCCACTTGCCGAAACTGGGAATCATGATCGAAGTGCCCGCCGTCGCGCTGATGGCCGATGTGCTGGCACCGCATGTGGATTTTTTCTCCATCGGCACCAATGACCTCACCCAATACACCCTGGCCATGGATCGCGATCACCCGCGTCTGGCCAGCCAGGCGGACAGCTTCCACCCTGCGGTGCTGCGCCTGATCGCCATGACGGTGAAAGCTGCACATGCGCACGGTAAATGGGTCGGGGTTTGCGGCGCGATGGCTTCCGAACGCCTGGCCGTGCCGTTGCTGCTGGGGCTGGGCGTGGATGAACTGTCGGTGAGCGTGCCGTTGATTCCGGCGATCAAGTCGGCGGTGCGTGAGTTGAATCTGGCCGACTGTCGAATCATCGCCGAACAGGTTTCAAACCTGGAAAGCGCTGGCGACGTACGCGACGCCTTGCAGCGGTTTCATGAGGTGAAAGTCGATGGCTCGCCGGTAATGGAGAATTGAACATGTTCGACAAATTGCAGCAGGCATTCTGGAAAGCGTTGACGCCGGATCTGGTGCCGGACGAAATCAAAGTGGCCGCTAATCCGATCGAAGGCTTGAGCGCCGCAATGATCTCGGCGTTGGGCGGTGTGGATAATCTCAAATCGCGGCAGCCGGTGGCGCTGACCCGGGTGCGGGTGGCGCTGCATGACGCGGCGCGTGTTGACCGTGAGGCGCTGAGTGTCGCCGGTGTGGCTGGCGTCATGCCGCTTGGTGACGGCGTGCTGCACCTGATCACCGGGCTGCGCGCGCAGGGCTGACAAGACGTGCGGCCGCAGGTCGCCCTTACTGTTTCTCAACTGCGGGTGTATCGTATTCGCCTTTTTGCGGATCCCTCGGGGTCTGTCGCTGATACGTGAGGTAGTTGAGTTCATGTCCTTTACCCGTCGCCAAATCCTCGGTGGCCTGGCTGGTCTTGTTGTCGTTGGCGTGGGCGCGGGAGGCGCTTCGCGTTACTGGCTGGGCAAGATGGCTGACGCTGAGGCAGGCCACGACTATGAACTGATCGCCGCGCCGCTCGACGTCGAGCTGGTGCCGGGGCACAAGACCGAGGCCTGGGCATTCGGCCCGTCGGCGCCGGGTACCGAACTGCGCGTGCGCCAGGGCGAATGGTTGCGGGTGCGTTTCATCAATCATCTGCCGGTGGCGACTACCATTCACTGGCACGGCATCCGCCTGCCGCTGGAAATGGACGGCGTGCCTTACGTATCGCAGCTGCCGGTGCTGCCGGGCGAGTATTTCGACTACAAATTCCGCGTGCCGGACGCCGGCAGCTACTGGTATCACCCGCATGTCAGCAGCAGCGAAGAACTCGGACGCGGGCTGGTCGGACCGCTGATCATCGAGGAGCGCGAGCCCACCGGTTTCAAGTATGAGAAAACCCTCAGCCTGAAGAACTGGCATGTCGACGAGCAAGGCCAGTTCGTCGAATTCAGCATCCCCCGCGAAGCGGCCCGTGGCGGTACCGCCGGGCGTCTGTCGACGATCAATGGCGTGCCATTGCCGGTGATCGATCTGCCGGCCGGGCAGATCACCCGGGTGCGCTTGCTCAACCTCGACAACACCCTGACCTACCGCATCAACATTCCCGGCGTTGAAGCGAAGATCTACGCGCTCGATGGTAATCCGGTCGAACCCCGGCCATTGGGCAAGGAATACTGGCTCGGCCCTGGCATGCGCATTTGCCTGGCGATCAAGGCGCCGGCGGCCGGTGAAGAGTTGTCGCTGCGCAACGGCCCGGTACGCCTGGGCACGCTGCGTTCGGTGGCCAATACGGACGCGCCGACGGACTGGCCGAAAGCGCTGCCGGCCAACCCGGTGGCCGAGCCGGACCTGGCCAATGCCGAGAAACTCAACTTCAATTTCGAATGGGTCGGTTCGGTGTCGGTCAACGTCGACAACGGCAGGCCGCCGAGCCTCTGGCAGATCAACGGCAAGGCTTGGGACATCACCGACAAGACCTGCGCTGATCGACCGATCGCCAGTCTGAAACTCGGCCAGAGCTATATTTTCGAACTGAAGAACATGACCCAATACCAGCACCCGATCCACCTGCACGGCATGAGCTTCAAGGTGATCGCGTCGAACCGGCACAAGGTCGTGCCGTATTTCACCGACACTTATCTGCTGGGCAAGAACGAGCGTGCGCAAGTGGCGCTGGTGGCGGATAACCCGGGGGTATGGATGTTCCATTGCCACGTGATCGACCACATGGAAACCGGCC
>Ga0157371_10002790_pt1 | contig 16391 bp, 18 predicted proteins | sample C45metaG_FD_113462 | JGI IMG/M metagenome (GOLD analysis project Ga0157371, IMG submission 113462) | Corn rhizosphere microbial communities from Kellogg Biological Station, Michigan, USA - C4-5 metaG | ecosystem: Host-associated > Plants > Roots > Rhizosphere > Soil | place: USA: Michigan...
GCCTTCACTTTTTCAGCGACCTCAGAGCGCACCTGCTGCGCAATCGTTTTACCGTCAATAATCTTTGCTGCCATCAGAGAGAAGATTCCGTCTGTAACGTTTGAAAGGGGGGATTGCCTATATTTTGTCAGAAGCGAGCGCCGCTGTCAGTCACCCTTTGCGAGATTTCATCACGGGGCCACAAAACCTTGTGGAAGGTATGGTCAATTTCCTAGGCGGGAATAGGATGTGACCTGGTAAAATGGCAGTGTTTTGACATATTTTAAAATAGTTTCCTGGGCTACTTTGTCTCCTCCGAAATAAGCTTTCAATTAATCAATTGAACGTATTTCTTATTCCCGATTATCCGCGGGAAGGGTTATTTACATTTTAAAGGAATAGACATGAAACTCAGCAACATTGCTTCTACTGTTATTGCAACTTTGGCCCTGGTCGCGGGTGCCGCTCATGCAGAAGATACCACAACGCCTGTTTCCGTTAATGGCGGTACCGTACATTTCAAAGGTGAATTAGTGAATGCTGCGTGTTCAGTAAATACTGATTCTTCTGAGCAGACGGTTAATCTCGGTCAGTACCGTACCGCGAAATTCACTAAAGTGGGTGACACCACCTCCAATATTCCGTTCACCATCGAACTGAACGATTGCGATCCGCTGGTTGCGAAAACCGCTGCGGTGGCATTCACCGGTCAGATCGACGCGACGGATAAAACCCTGCTGGCGGTCACCTCTGGCAACAACGACAACACCGCGAAAGGCGTGGGTATCGAGATCCTCGACAGTAAATCCAGCGTCCTGACCCCAGACGGTGCCACCTTCTCTGCCGCGCAGAATCTGATTGAAGGCACGAACACCCTGAACTTCACCGCGCGCTATAAAGCCACTGCTGCGACCACCGAGCCAGGCCAGGCGAACGCTGACGCTACCTTCGTGATGAAATACGAGTAATGCCTGAGTACAGGGATGTGGTCGACCTCAGGGAGGAGGTCTTTTAATCGCTAATGCCGGGAACGAAGGATGACAAGGACTGGGATACTGTTTTTTGCCCTTGCGATTGCCTCAGCGGTAAACGCACATACCGTGGTAATCGACGGCGGTAAGGTTCACCTGAGAGGGGAACTGGTCAACGGCGGCTGCGCCGTGGCGCCTGATAGCCAGAATATGCGCGTGGATATGGGGCAGTACCGCACCAACTCATTTTCCGGCGTCGGCAGTTTTTCCACGGTAAACGTGCCTTTCACCGTACGGCTGCTCGACTGCAGCGTGGACGTTTCTCGTACCGTGGGGATCCAGTTTCAGGGCGCTACCCCTGCAGAAGATCCGCAGGTTTTCCTGGCGACATCGCGGCCAGGTGAAGCCCCTGTCAGCAGCGGCGTTGGGCTGGCGCTTTTCGACGAACAACAACGTCAGATTATCCCGAACGCCACGGCGGTCAGCTGGCTACCCATTGATACCCGTGAGCTGGCGTTTCATTTCAGCGCTCGCTACCGGGCGATTTCCGAACACCTCGTGCCAGGCAATATTCAGTCGGATGTCTGGTTTACGTTGATTTATCCCTGACGCCTGCGAACACATTATTAAAGGTACGGTTGTGATGAACACCCTGATTAAACCCGGACTGTTTTTATCTTTTATTTTGATGATGGTTTCTGCCTGCGCAAATGCATCCGGCGGAATTGCACTGGGCGCGACGCGCGTGATTTATCCGGCAGATGCAAAACAGACATCGCTGGCGATCACCAACAGTAACAAGCAGGAGCGTTATTTAATTAACGCGTGGATTGAAAACGCCAGCGGGCAAAAAGAAAAAACCTTTGCCGTCACGCCGCCGTTATTTGTGAGCGAGCCGGACAGCGAAAACACACTGCGCATTATTTATGCCGGGCCGACGCTACCCGCCGATCGCGAATCGCTTTTTTACATGAACGTGAAGGCAATTCCGTCAGTGAGTAAAGCGAAAACAGAGAACAATAACGTGCTGCAGCTGGCCATTCTGTCACGCATCAAGCTGTTTGTGCGCCCGGCTAACCTGTCGATGCCGCCGGAAGAGGCGCTCTCCCAGCTGCGCTTTGAGCGCGTCGGGAACCACCTGAAGGTGAGCAATGCTTCGCCCTACTACGTCACGCTGGTCAATCTGAAGCTTGGCGGTCAGACGCTGGAAAACCTGATGGTCGCGCCGAAAAACTCCGCACAGCAGGTGCTGCCAACCGCAGCCAGCGGCACGCTCTCCTGGCAGAGCGTCAATGATTACGGCGCTATTACTCCGGCGCGTAGCGTCAATCTGTGAGCAGAGTCAGGGCGATGAACACTCAATGGCGTTACTGCCCGGTTGCACTGGCATTGATGACAACGCTCTGGCCGCATGCCGGCTGGAGCGAAAGCTACTTCAACCCGGCTTTTTTGTCCGACGACGCCGCCAGCGTGGCGGATTTGTCGCGTTTTGAACAAGGACACCAGCAGGCGCCGGGCGTCTATCGCGTGGACATCTGGCGCAACGATGAGTTTATCGGCACGCAGGACGTGCGTTTTGAACAAGCCGAAAACACGCCACCCGTCGCGGGCGGGTTAGCGCCGTGCATTACGCGCGCGATGCTCGACCGTTTCGGCGTCAACATCGCGGCGTTCCCGGAACTGGCAAACGTGCAGGGGGAAACCTGCGTTCCGATGACGACGGCTATTCCCGGCAGCGAAACGGCCTTTAACTTTGCGTCACTGCGCCTGAACGTGAGCCTGCCGCAGGTGGCCATGCAAAACAGCGCCCGGGGCTACATTCCGCCTGAACAGTGGGATGAAGGCATTCCCGCCGCTCTGTTGAATTACAGCTTTACCGGCAACCGCGGCAGCGATGACGACAGCTATTACCTGAACCTGCAGAGCGGGCTGAACTATGGTGCCTGGCGATTACGCAATAACGGCGCGTGGCGTTACACCCAAAGTAACGGTCAGCGTCACAGCAACTGGCAGAATATTGGCACCTGGGCTCAGCGCACCGTCATTCCGCTGAAAAGCGAGCTGGTGCTGGGCGACAGCAATACCGGTAACGATGTTTTCGACAGCGTCGGCTTTCGGGGCGGGCGGCTCTTTTCCTCAGATAGCATGTACCCGGATAGCATGCAGGGCTACGCGCCAACCGTGCGCGGTATTGCCCGCACGCCAGCCAAGGTAGCGATCCGCCAGAACGGTTATGTCATTTACCAGAGCTATGTCCAGCCTGGGGCGTTTGCCATTACCGACCTTAACCCAACCTCATCAAGCGGCGATCTTGAGGTAACGGTAGAAGAGAAGGACGGCAGCCAGCAGCGTTACACCGTGCCTTACTCCACCGTGCCGTTGCTGCAGCGTGAAGGACGCTGGAAATATGACCTGGTGGCGGGGGATTACCGCAGCGGCAACAGCGAGCAGGACACGCCGTTCTTCGCTCAGGGAACGCTTATTACCGGCCTGGCCGACGGTTATACGCTGTACGGCGGCACGCAGCTGGCGTCACGCTATACCGCGATTGCCCTCGGGGCCGGGAAAAACCTCGGGGACTGGGGGGCGGTCTCGCTCGATCTCACCCATGCCCGCAGCCAGCTCGCGGATGACAGTCGCCATGAAGGGCAGTCCCTGCGCTTCCTCTACGCAAAATCCCTTAACGGCTTCGGCACCAACTTCCAGCTGCTGGGCTATCGCTACTCTACCAAAGGGTTCTACACACTGGACGATGTGGCGTGGCGCTCAATGGAAGGCTACCAGTATGGCGAAGGTCAGGACGATGACGGCGTGCCGGACGTGCAGAGTTATCACAACCTGACGTGGAACAAAAAGGGGCGCTTCCAGCTCAACATTTCCCAGTCGCTGGGGGATTACGGCTCGGTTTACCTCTCCGGTAGCCAGCAGAGCTATTGGGGCACCAGTGAATCTAACGTCTGGTATCAACTGGGCTATGCGGGCGGCGTGAAGGGGATCAACTACTCCGTGTCCTGGTCGTGGAACAAGGCCGTTGGGATCGACGGTACGGACCGGATTGCGTCGTTTAACGTCTCCGTGCCGTTCAGCCTGTTTACCCGTAACGGCTATCGCCGCGATAGCGCCATCGACAGAGCCTACGCTACCGCTTCTGCCAGCCGTAACAGCGACGGCGATACCAGCTGGCAGACCGGTGTGAGCGGAACACTGCTCGAAGACCGCAACCTGAACTACAGCGTCACGCAGGGGCACGCCAGCAATAACGGTGCAAGCGGCAGCGCCAGCGCCAACTGGCAGGCGACCTACGGCACGCTGGGCGTGGGCTACAACTACGCCCGCGACCAGCACGATCTCAACTGGCAGCTTTCTGGCGGCGTGGTGGGACATTCAGACGGGGTGACCTTCAGCCAGCCGCTGGGCGACACCAACGTGCTGATCAAAGCGCCGGGCGCCTCCGGGGTGAGCGTGGAAAACCAGACCGGGGTGAAAACCGACTGGCGAGGCTATGCCGTGATGCCGTATGCCACCGTCTACCGCTACAACCGCGTGGCGTTGGACACCAATACCATGAGCAACAACACCGACATCGAAAATAACGTGAGCAGCGTGGTGCCGACCAAAGGGGCGCTGGTGCGCGCCAGCTTCGATACCCGTATTGGCGTGCGCGCTCTGCTGACCGTCACGCTCGGCGACCAGCCCGTGCCGTTTGGCGCGGTAGTGCGTGAAACGCAAAGCGGCGTCACCAGCATGGTGGGGGATGACGGGCAGATTTACCTCAGCGGGCTGCCGCTGGAAGGTGAGCTGCTTATACAGTGGGGCGACGGAAAACAGTCCCAGTGCCGTGCAAGCTATCACTTACCACCGGAAAGCCTGAATCAGGCCATTACGCTGACGGGGGCACGCTGTGAACGCTAACAGGAACCCAATCATGACCATTATCCGTAGCATATTTGGCGCGGCAGTGTTGTGCAGCGCACTGCCCACATGGGCCACGGTGTGCCAGAACTCCACCGGCGTGGCGAAGGATATTTCCTACGATCTCTCCAATGTGTTTAACAGCGCTAACAACAGGCCGGGGGAGATTGTCACCCTGGCGCAAAAATCTGGACTGGTGGGGGTGAATGCCATTTGTCCCCGCGGGACAACCGGTAAATCCACCATGCGCAGCTATGTCACCGACTTGCCCATTACCACGGTGATCGACAGCTATAAATATGTGAAGCTGAATGAGTACCTCGACGGCGCCATGCAGATCCACGATGACTTTGCGGGCACGTTCTACCCTCCCGCGAATTATATCCAGATGGGGCAGCACCCCAACGTACCGAATAACAAGGCTTTCCCGGTGACCGATTCCAAACTGGTTTTCCGTCTGAGGGTAACGCGGCGCTTTATCAATATGGTGGTGATCCCGCAGCAGACCATGTTCAGGGTCTATGTCACGACGACAACCGCCGATCCGCTTAATACGCCGGTCTATACCATCAGCTACAGCGGAACGATTCAGGTACCGCAAAGTTGTGCGATCAACGCAGGCCAGGTCGTGGAGTTTGATTTTGGCGATATTGGCGCGTCGTTGTTTAGCCAGGCCGGTGCCGGAAATCGACCGCAGAAGGTTACGCCTCAAAGCAAAACCATTGCCATTAAATGCACAAACGTTGAAGCCAATGCGTATCTGACGATGCGTATCGAAGCGGAGAAAGTGTCCGGTAACGCGCTGGTTTCTAATAATCCCGATCTGGGGTTTGTGGTCGCTAACGAAAGCGGCACGCCGCTGACGCCTAACACGCTCACCAGCAAAATTCCGTTCCGCCTGGATGACAGCGCTCAGGCACAGGTCGGCATTCGGGTCTGGCCTGTGAGCGTGACGGGCAACAAGCCTGCCGAGGGCCGTTTCACCTCGCGCGGCTATCTTCGCGTGGATTACGATTAAGGAGGAGCAATGGGACACTGGAGCAGGTACATTGCTGCGGGAGTACTGATGATGCTTCACGCTGGCGCTCAGGCGGCCACGGCGCTGGGGGAAATCAATATTGAGATGTCCGGCAACATCGTCGATTTCACCTGCGTGGCCGAAGGCAATGACAGCGATAAGGTCGTCACGCTCGGCACCTGGCCGACCAAACAGCTAAGAACCACGGGGAGCCGCACGCAGCCCATGCCGTTTACGCTGAAGCTGACCGGCTGTCCTCCTGGCGCCGCCTCCATTACGTTTTCGGGAAAAGCAGACGGCAGCGACAGCGGTTTGCTGGCGCTCAATGATGGCAGTACGGCGGGTCAGGTTGCCGTGGAGATCCGCGATGCGGATAAAACACGGCTGGATCTTCAGCAGGCCTGCCAGCCGGTGACGGTTGATGCAGAAGGTAATGCGGTACTGTCGTTTTATGCCAATTATATTGCCACAGCGGATAACCCTCAGCCGGGACGGGCTGATGCGGATGCCACGTTTATGATCAATTATAATTAGCGCTGACCGCACTCCCTGCAACTCACTTAAGTTGCGGGGAGTGAATTCAGTTTATAGCAGTTCGTGTGCTTTCGCGTAATCTATTAATTCCACAATGCTCTGTACGCCGAGCTTGGAATAAATATTGGATTTGTGCGCGCTAATGGTTTTGTTGCTTAATAGCAACTGCTCCGCAATCTCCTTATTGGATAATCCATTCGCCAGATAGCGTAACACCGTGACTTCGCGATTCGATAATGGCATATCTGGCGTGATACCTTTCCCGGAGCCCAGATGATTTATAAAGTTCAGCGTTTCTGACGGGAAAAAAGAATAGCCCATCAGTATCATTTCCACCGCGTTGTAGATCTCACCCAAATCTTTTCGCTTGCTGACAAAGCCATTGGCCCCTGCGCGAATGGCGCGTCCCGCGTAAAACGACTCTGATTTTGACGAGAGGAACAGAACCTTGATGTCTTTGTTTAGGTTTCTGATTCTCTTAAGTAATGAAAACCCATCGGTTCCCGTCAGTTCGATGTCCAGGATAACCAGATCGATGGGGTGGTTGCGAATACAATCAAGCACTTCATGGCTATCGCCAGACTTGAGTTTGACTATGATATTTTTATTTTTCTGTAGCAGGACTTCTATCGACATTCTGACAATAGGGTGTTCGTCCATAATGATAACGGATGCCGGTTTCATTTTTAATGCCTCAGATTGTTAAAAGCGTTATGCGGAGTTTTGTTCAAACTCTCGAAATGCCGGAAGGATATAGATGGTGATCCTTATACGGTAGTAATTCCCTGGAAAGAGCGAAAGCATCCTTGTTAACGTAGCGAGTAAATTAATGCCTCAGCGCGGTTATCTCATTTGGCTGGTGTGGCAAAAAGGTTTTTCTTATTCATATTTGCAACGCATCTTATTATACCGTGTAAGTTTTCTCCGAAAACCCTGTAAATTAATCCTGGTCCATTGCTTTGTATTATCTTCTGGATCTGAATCGCTATTATTTTAAATTTAGCGCAAATGTCCTGCTATTCCATTTACCACATTTTTTCATCTTTATGTAATAACAAAAAATGACATATATCACTTTGTGTTAATTAATTGTTAACAAAGCGAGGTGGGGAAAGTGGTGCGGTGCTTTCACAGCAAGCGCAAAAAAACGGCACAACAGGTGGTAAAACCTTCAACTGAAAGCGCGTGGCGACCGGCGGAAAAAAGCGAAACTGAGCAGCAGGATATGCTGCAGTATCCTGCACTCGCGCCTGGCCGGTACAGATAAACTGCTTGTTTTTACATCATTATCATATTTTTAACGGACTCCTGGAGAGCTTAACGGATGGAGGAAAGTGCTGCTATTGCCGTTTTCTGTAATATTTCGCGTGGTTTAAGTGGATGAATTAGGAATAGTTGTAATTTTGAATGAAATGTTAAATTGAAACGAAAATTTAACACAAATAGTAGGTTGTTTCTTAAAGGTCTTTAGGAATGAACGGGTTAATGCCTAAGTCAAAACGTGCAGTCTGAGAGATTATTAAGAAGGTGCAGCAATTCCTGGCGGTGGTTTAACCCCAGCTTGGTCAAAATGCAGCCGAGACGATAGATAATGCGGCTATAGGGGTGGTTTTGAATCAGGGCAATCTGACGCAGCGTTTTGCCGCGAGAAAGTTCCTGCAGTATGGGCCATTCGTTGCGCGTGAACCACTCTTTCACCGAGCCTTGCGGCGGCTTTGTTTCCAGCAGGTACTGCTGCAGTGCCGCAGCGGGCAACTGACGTTCAAGTACATGAAAGGGCCCCGCCGCTTTGCAGAACAGGCGGGTATCGTAATCATCTGCTCTGATAAGGAGGTGGGGGATCAAAAAGGGCGGGTAGAGACAATAGCGTCTCAACTTGTCCAGCTTTTCGATGAGCGGCGTCGCGCGGCTGTCGATATCTACCACCAGACGGGCGGAGGGCCACTGATTGACGGCGGCTAAGGCGTCTTCCAGCAACGTATAGTCGGCGCAGCAGTTCAGCGGAAAACTCCCTTTCATCAATCCGGTGCGGAGGTAATGATCTTCCGTGACCAGAATGATAAACGGGGCGTCAGTTTTATGGGTCAGGCTGGTGGACTGGCTCAAAAATTCGAGTCGGTCAAAGAAGGGGGGAGCAAAAGGCGAGCGTGTAAATCCCAGTGCGTCACTTCCTGTACGACGCCGACGGTAACGGCGCACTGTCATTCCCATGGCCTCCCTCCTGGAGATGGCTGTTTAATCCTCCGGCCATGTCCAGGATGGCCAGTAATACCCCTGGCCGAGTTGTGCCCCTGCCTGGCGTGCGCAGGAACGATCCCGTTCAGTCTCAATACCTTCGATAAGCACCTTCCCGGCGAGCCGAAAACAGCGGGAAACCAGTTCCCCCAGCGCAGGGGTGGCGCGCATACGCCAGAAGGTTTCTTTGTCGATTTTTATGCCGCTGAGTGGCAGTGGCCAGGATAAGAAGGGCTGGACAACGCTGTCATCAACGTCATCCAGCCAGATGCGGTGACCCTTTACGGTCAGCTGCTTCAGGCGCTGGGCCAAGACTTGCCGCTGTGTATCGGAGAGTGTGAAACAGTCGACAGGGTCGACAATCTCTATATTCAGCGGCGGGCTTCGCAGTTGCAGCAGACGCTGAAAAAGTTCTGGCACCATGAGTACGGTTATCGGCAGATTGATGAAAATATTGTTACAGGCGACCACGTTTTTTAGCACACGAAGCTGCACTTCCAGCAGCATAAGCGACTGTTCTGCCGATTGTTCGCGGAAAAAATCTTCACTTTGCAGCGTGGGTGACAGAACGCTGAGCACCTCAACACCGATCCTGTGCGAAGAGGCGAGGGCAACGATGGGCTCAAGTTTGATACCGGTGATATCATGAGAAATGTGCTTTAGCCGGGGAGGCGTATAGGTCAGGTTTTGCGCTGTCACTCCATTGTCCTGTTGTCTGTCAGCCTCCAGGCGGCCGGGATACCTTGCACCAGTGTGACGAGGTGGCCTACAGGAAAACAGCAGGCGTTACTTAAAAGCAGCTAAGCCTTTTCGCAGCGGTAAATTCTACGTGGGATGTAGTGAAAATGTTGAAAAAACAGCCGTATTTACAATCAGCTAGCCGTTATCGATACAGATCGGGGAAAAGGCATTGACTCACCTGCCATTGACCGTATAATTCCACGCGTTTCACCACCGCGAAGTTCACGCTTCTCCGTGCGCCCTTAGCTCAGTTGGATAGAGCAACGGCCTTCTAAGCCGTAGGTCGTAGGTTCGAATCCTACAGGGCGTACCATTCAATATCAGTAACTTACGCCAGTTTCAAACCAGCCTGATTTTCTCCTTGTGTCGTATTTGTGTCATGGTTGCCAAAAATGGCATCTATTTTCCGTGCGTGTTCGCTTAAATGGTTCGGTGCCAGGTGAGCATAACGACGGACCATTTCGATCGACTCCCAGCCGCCCATCTCCTGCAGCACGGACAGCGGCACGCCGGACTGAATTAACCAACTCGCCCAGGTATGCCTGAGGTCGTGAAAACGGAAATCCTCAATCCCCGCTTTTGCCAGGCCAATTCGCCAGGCGCTGTTGTCATCCACTCGCATTTTACGGACAGCCGGAGTGACGGTTTTATCCGGGCGCGTTGATGGCTTAGTGTGAACGAATACCCACCTTGAACTTTTACCAATCTGATCCCTTAATACCCTGCATGCGGTATCATTCAGAGCCACGCCGATAGCCTTGCCCGCCTTCGCGTTCTCCGGATTTACCCATGCAACCTTTCTCTGCATATCGACCTGCTGCCACTCCAGATCAATTATGTTGGAGCGGCGCAGGCCGGTTGCCAGTGCAAATATCACCACCGGCTTTATCGACTCCGGCATGCAGGCAATTAACCGTTCTGCCTCGTCCCTGGTCAGCCATCGGATGCGTTTGCTGATCGGCTTTTTGGTTTTGATAACCGGGGCCGATTTAATCCAGCCCCAGTCATTAGCCGCAGCCTTAAACAGAGAGCGCATAAAAGAAAGGTGCTGACTCTTTGTCGCCTGGCTTACCGGTTTCTCAACATACGGCGGCGGTTCTTTCCCCCGGCGTATAGCCGCGTCCCGGCGCGACTCCCACACCTGGATATGCTTGCGGTTGACCATCTTCGAAACAGCTTCATGAACCTGATCAGCAGTGATGGTTGAAATATCCCGGCCGGAGAAATGCCGCAGGAAATATTCGATTTTGGTCTTATCGTCATCGAGTGACCGCTTATGTTCCTTCTCGCGGATCCATCTGATGCAACATTCCTCGAACGTCCTCGTCGGCAACTCCCCGATTTTATCCACCCGCCATGCTTCAGCCTTCAGCTTGTCGTGCAGCTCCTGCGCTTGTTTCTTGTCCCCCGTGCCAAGAGATCGTCTAATTCTTTTCCCTGACGGCGTAACGAAATGACAGTGCCAGACGCCGCCTCTGAGGGTGATTGACATAAAATTTCTCCTTTATGTTCACCCGCGCTCGCAGGTACAGGATCGCGCGGGTCATGTAAATACGCAATACAGGCAACGTCGGTCGTGCGGTATTTGTTCCCGATCTTCTTCCCGGCCAGTTGACCTGAGTCGATAAGACGGTAGACAGTTCTCGGTGAGGTGATCAGTAGTTCGGCCGCCTGTCTGGCTGTCAGTGTTTTTGCCTCAACCATGCATTTCCTCCAGACAAAAAGAAGCCCGGCGCGGGGCCGGGCAAAAGGGATAACGGAGCAGTGCTTTCGCACCCAATAGCCAGCTCATAACTGGCTATCAGTTGCGTCAGTCTTCAAGTGGGATGTAGCCTTCTTCTGGGTAATCTGCGCAGCATGCCCGCAGTCCTTCATATTCGACCTGACCGTAATCATCATGAATTACGCCGTTGTCGATACAAATCTCTGTTTCTTCATCAACCTGAGATTCTTCCGGTGAGCTACACATCAGCCCGGCGAAAGAAGCCAGTTCGTAAATCTACTTGATCGTTAGGTTCATAATCTCTCCTCATGCTGCACGCTGGGCGCGCAGCCTAAAATTACTTGCGCCAAGCGAAGGCAATAGGCTCTGGCGTAATCCACAGATGGCGCATGTTCGCCACGTTCACCAAATCAGAATCCCGCGGGTAAATCTCCACGGCATCCCGATCCCCATATCCAACGGCTGACTTTATCTCCTGCAACGCATCCCAGCTGATGCCATCCTTCCACCGGCCAGAGCTGCCAATGCTGGTGGTGTTCACCGTCAGGCGGATGACGCCGTTGTCTTCCTGAAACTCCTGAACAAGAAAGTAAGAGTTAGCCCAAACATTGCTCCGTTTGGGGTCGTGGCATCGTACCGGCCACTGAGATTCCGGTACCGGCTTGAGTATTCCGATCACGTCTCATGCTCCTTAATTTCTCGATGTGCGCTGCTGTTTCGATTTCTTCGGCGATCCGCTCAGCCTGTGCTTTGGTCAGCGGCTCGAATTCATGCTGAAAGCGGCCCATGCTGGCGATGCAGGTGCGACCGTTGCCGATGTAGTGGACTACTTCGTGGGTAGCGCGGAGGATTTTGCAGGGAGCGCCGTGGGGATCGGCGTACCAGGTATTAGGCTGGATTATCCTGAACATTTGCTGACTCCTTCAAAAGAAGGTAGACGATTGCCACAGCGCGCAGAGGGTTACGGTGAGTGGAGCTGATACCTGACTCATGAGTTGCCTGCCACACGGTCTTCCCTGTTGGGACCAGACCGATTCGATGCTTCTTCATTGCCGGGTAGAGTTCTTCGGCGCGACGTAACGGAAACCAGGCGGTGTTCTGTACCGTGTTAAACCAGTTCCACGACAAATTGGCACCGGTCTTTTCATGCGGGTGAATAGTGGCGGTGTACTTTGGCTTCAGGAAATATGCGAGCCTTACACTTATTTCACCGTCACTGAGTTTGGTGTAATCCATCAGGAGCCCCTTTGCTTACGGATAAGTTCCAAATCAGCCTGGCAACTGGCGCACGTCTGGCAGCCTGGAACGGCAGCGCGCCGCGGTTCGGGAATTGGTTCGTCGCATTCTTCACAACGTTCAGCTGATACGGCTTTACGGTCGATGCGGTGAGCTGAAAGGGCAGCGTTACGCTGAAGCTCTTCAATCTCTGCTGCTGTGTCGATGATATCCATGATCAGTCCTCCCCCAGAGCCTTGCTGATGGCAGCCTTCGCTTTCAGTAATTCTGGAGATTGCGGTTTGCTATCTCTTCCGGTTCTGGTTCTGAAATCGTCGTAACTTTTTACCAAGCACTGCAGTGCTTTGAGCAAATCAGGCGCTGCTGCTATCAGGTGCGCATTCGCGATTGTTTTATCGAAAGATGTCTGCCCGTCCCCTCCGATGTTTGGTGGTGTACTTTGTAGATAAGCAATTTCGTGCAGCGATTCTGATGAATTAATTTCTAAGCAAGCCACATTGTCGTCACTTGCGCTACTGTGAGAAAAACTCCATTTTCCCGTAGTACCCTTGAACTCTTTCATAATCATTGCTCCCGGAACTGTCGGTTAATTCGGGCGAAGGTAAACGCCAGCAATAAAAAAGGAGCTTTAAGCTCCTGGGTGATTAGTGCCTTCATGCGGCACCACTTTCGTTTGCGTCAAGGTCATCAAAAAGGCTCCAGTAACGAGACCAATCAGGCTGTTTGTAATCTTCGGTATCTTCATCCCACTCGCCAAGGAATGGGTTTTCACATACCGAGGTGAGCCATAAACCAATAGCTGGGCACTCAGGTGAGCTTTCAAAAATTTCAGCAATGCGGGGCCAGTGGTTTACATACTTATCATCAGCCGGGAAGTCAGTTAGGTATTTTCTGATGCAATCTGCTGCCAACGCGTAATGTTCCTGCTTCACATACATGCGGTCGTATGTCATAGCGAGGACAGCGCGATGGTGATATGGAATATCAAGGCGGTTAGCCAAGGGCCAAAGGCTATCTATTTTCATCATGTACTGATGGGCCTGTAGACCAAGATATTTCATTGCCATGTCGTTCCAAATGACAGGGCCACTTCCCCAGCCATTGCGGAGCTCTTCATCTTCTTCAGACTTCTCGCCAGGCCAAACTTTTATAACTGTTGAATAACTCACGATTCCACTCCGAAGCGGCGATTAAGCCGACCTGTGTATACGACGAACTCCAGGAGGCTAACTCCAAGAGCTTCAATTTTCTTGTGATGCTTGTTGATGATGGGAGGCACCGTTTCGTTCCAGTTAGGCTTTGGCTTCTTGCGCATGGCCTGCTGGATTTCTTCGGTGCAGCGTCGGCAGGCCGCGCGGATGGCGTTGTCTGTTTCTGGCGTCATGCGGCCTCCCTGCGGGCGAGAAGTTTAGCCCCGAAAGCCATCAGCTCGTCCCGGTCCACAGTTGCGAAGTGGCAGTGTGTACGTGGGTACGGTCGCCAGATGATGAGCATCGAGCCTTTGTTGTTGCCGCTGACTGGCTTACCGGTGACCGGGTTGATAAAAGCCAGCCGCCCGGCGGTTATAAAGCGAATCTCGCTGGCGGTCTGAATAGCTTCCTTGAACCAGCCAACCGAAGTGTCTGCCGGTACCAGCATGACCGTGCCGATCTGATTGGCGCTCTCGGTGGCGGCCTTTTTCACGAACGGAGTGATGTCGCTGTATGGAGGGTTCAGCCAGACGTAGCCGGGAACATTCAGGTAATCAGCCCATGGCGTTTCCAGCGTGTTCTGCTCGGCGGTGATAAACTTCCGGCATAGCGCATTATGCGGCGCTGCAGCGGCATCCAACTGAAAGCAGAACTCAGCATTAAGGGAAGCGAAGAGGGCTGGAGGAGTACGCCAGAGGTCACGCTGGTCGAGCGGTGTTTTACTTCCGCCATAATCACCATTCAACTTCTCTACTGGCAGCGCTGCGGCGATGCGCTCACCGATCCAGCGCATAACCGGCACAGCCATAGAGTTACCTATCGCCTTGTAGCGCGGGCCGTCAGCAGCTCGGCCACAACACTCTTCAAATGTCAGCATGCCGCCGCGCATCAGGTATTTCGCAAAGTCTCGATCCATTTTCTCAGGGCGAATTTGCCGTCTGTACGGAACCAAGGTGTGATTATCAGGGAATCCCTGGAGGCGCTCACACTCACGAGGGGTAAGGCGGCGAACTGCCACGCCATGCATTACCGCTGGTGCAAGATTGGTCCCGCTGCTGGCGCTGGTTAATGTCGGTGATTGCTCTTCCGCGTAACCAATCCCACCGGCTTTAGCACCCTGTCCGGCCTTGAATGCATACGCAATAGCTGGAGGCTGTCCGCTATTGGCATGGCTTTTATCGTGGTTTCCTGCGCGAACCGTTGGCGATAAATCCGACGTCGCATCAGCGCCATTATCTTTGTAGCTAAATGCGATACAGGCGTTTTCTTGTCCGTTGTTGCACCCAAGAGTGTGCGCCAGTTCTCGGTTGGTATCTGGATCCTGCGTACCGTGCACTGCGAAAGTTTCCACTTCAAAGTCTATTCTCTGTCCTTTCGCAGTCAGGCAGGCTGCAACATCGATGTTTCCACTGGTATTTCCGCCGCCGAAAGCCACAACTGGGACACCTCTCCCGGCTCCGTCCTCGCTACCATCAAACCCTTCACCCTTTAATGTGTGGCTAACGTCACCATTAGCGCACTGAGCTATCAGGTGTCCTGCTTGTGCCTGATTGTCATCTGCGCCACACGTTCCAACGCCTCCTGCAGTAAGTGCGGCAACAGCCTTTTGCGTTTCTCGGCGCGGCGCAGAATCCCGGCGCACGCTTTTGAGCTCAAAAAGTACCGCTGCGGGATCGAATCCTTTTCGAGCACTTGCGACAACGAACACACGCTTGCGTCGTTGGGCCACTCCGAAAAATTGAGCATCAAGTACGCGCCAGGCGATAACCCTTTCTGGTCCAGACACACAACCTGCGTGCGTCCATTTTCCCCCTGCTGGCTGCAACTCACTGCTTTCTCCGGCAAGTCCTGCCAGAAAGCACCCGAAGGCATTGTCTTTGCTGCTGAGCACACCGGGGACGTTTTCCCAGACGATAACTGCTTCTGGCTCACCGCGTTCGCGGCGCTTTGCGTCGATTGCATTGGCTAATTCCACGTAAGAAAGAGTTAACTGCCCGCGGTCGTCAGACAGGCCTTCACGTAATCCGGCTATGCTGAATGCCTGGCAAGGCGTACCGCCGACCAGAACATCAGGTGCTTCGACATCACCAGCGCGCACCGCATCGGCGATTTTGGTCATGTCGCCGAGGTTGGTTACTTCCGGCCAGTGATGGGCGAGGACTGCGGATGGGAATGGTTCGATTTCAGAGAACCAGGCAGGTTTCCAGCCGAGAGGTTCCCACGCTTTGCTGGCAGCTTCGATACCGCTGCACACGCTTCCGTATTTCATGATGTACGCTCCGGATCGTTAACATCCCAGCCATTACGCTCAATATTGGTTTGCAGCCGCTTATCTCCGACCTCTTCAATGCTGCGGCCGGTAATCTCTGCGACTTCGGCGTTTGAGTGCCGCCACAGCAGCGCCAGCTCTTCGGTAGTCCATTCAGGCATGACTTTTCCTCCTGACGATCGGGCAAGTGAGTTGCGCTTGCTGCGCACGGAGTGGATAGAGCGTCCGGTTGCCGCGGCGATTTCTTCGGGAGTGAACCGGCCAAACAGAAACAACTCTGCTTTGGTCCACTTCCTGAGGTTGGTGTTGGCTGGGAATTTCACATCGAGGCGAGCGGCCTGGGTGTAAACGGCACGCTCTGTTCTTTCAAGTTTTTCGGCAATCAATGAGACAGGCATCAGTCCGGCAACTTCATGCAGGAACAGGTTTTCCCACGGTTGCCAGTGATTGGCTCCCATGGTTACCTCCACTGCTCGCCAAACGTGAAGCCAATCTCCGCCAGCGCCTCGTCCATCTTCTCAATGAACTCCGGCACCATTTCGTTGAAGTAGGTCATGTACTGCGGATCCCGCTCAACGACGAC
>Ga0157371_10002792_pt1 | contig 16375 bp, 11 predicted proteins | sample C45metaG_FD_113462 | JGI IMG/M metagenome (GOLD analysis project Ga0157371, IMG submission 113462) | Corn rhizosphere microbial communities from Kellogg Biological Station, Michigan, USA - C4-5 metaG | ecosystem: Host-associated > Plants > Roots > Rhizosphere > Soil | place: USA: Michigan...
TCATGGCGGATTGGCGACTCTCAGTCTCGCGCGTGTCGTAACGCTCCACGATCCGCCCGTGGGTGGGTTAGTTGCTAACCAAACCGCTAGTCAGATCACAGTGATGACCTCGCCGTTTTGAGAAAGAAGAAAGCCCCGGACTTCGCTGGAAGTCCGGGGCTTTTTGGTGGGCTGTCCCAAGAACCCGAACTGCCCCACGAATACAGGTCTCGTCTCTACTCTCAATTCGCGTTTTCCTCCACGGACCTCCAGATTTTCCTCTTTTCGCTCACGCAAGCGACATACTCGGCGTATGTGGGGTTCGTCGCCAGGGCCAGTCACCCAAGGACCGGCGAAGTTCAGCCGAGTGAATAACTCTGCGGCTAGGCGATAAGCACCAAGCCTGCGCCTATGAGAGCACGCGCAGACTTCAAAACAACTGCGAACCGGGACTATAACCTGTGCCTATCTGCACAAGCGAGGCCGGCCAGTGCAAGGCAAAGGGGAATAACTACTTCGGCCAGAATGAGTAAGTGATGAACACAACTCACGCGAACAAGCCCGTGTTTGCTTTCCGACCCCAACAGGGCGCTGTGCAGTCAAGCTCCAACGTCCCTTCACCCGAGTGGCTCCCGCGGATTGAGTCGTGCGACATGGCCGTCATGGTGGTGCTGTAGTGGCTTCGATGCGCCAGCCCACGGCGGTGCAAGTTGGGGAGGCGGGTGAGGACCAAGCGGTCGCCTTTTTCAGTGGAATCGGCTGGGGTCCGCTCAAGACCAACAAGCACGATCTCGGCACAGATCTGTTTATCCAGCTCCGCGCTGATGACCTCACAGATCTGAGAATGCTTCTCGGTGCGCAGGTGAAAACCGGGGCGAGCTTCTTTGGCGAACCTGGTGTCGTCGATGGGCAGAACGGCTGGTGGTTCCGCGAGGCCGACAAAAGACACGCGGAGTACTGGATCAACCATCATGTCCCGCACGTCCTTATTCTGCAGACCGCGGACATGAAAACGTGCGTTTGGACGGTGCTCGATCGCAAGACGATCGAGGACACCGGCGCCGGAATCAAAGTATTTGTTCCCGCCCAACAGGTTCTCGAAGCCCAATGGAAGCCGCGCTGGATTGAGCTCGTGACTGAAGCCCGGAAGCTGCTCTCCTTTGAAGGTGCGAGGTGGACTTTCTCGGTAACGCAGGTGCCAGAAGCTGACTGGGCGCGATACGGCCTCCTTGCACCGCGGTTAGTCGCGCCTCACCGTAACAAGGGTTACTCATCGGACATCAACTGGACAGAGGCGGTCGGTACCGTCGCCGCAGGCGAGCCAGATCAGTGGCCACGCTTTGCGCAGCAACGCCCCGCTGTCCCGAGCGTTGAAGACGCATTCCTCCTCGCTGATCCAGGTTGGCGATTCGCGTCGGCCGTCCACAAGTGGGTGCTCGGAGATGCTGCCGCTCTAACCTCCGTTGATGCATCCGACTTCTCTCGACCGTTGCAAGTCGCGCTCGCAATCTGCAATGCAACTGCCGCGATTGACCGCTACGACTTGGTCAAGGCAACCGAGACGCTGCTCTCGGCCCAGGACCTTGATGAAGTTTCGGTGGACCAAATGTGGTTGGGCGTACACCTAGCTCACGTGCGTCGACTGCAGGGTAACCTCTCAGCGGCTAAGTCCCTTCTCGAAACATGCTTGGTTACTGCGGCCGCGCTCACCTCGGACTTGATCACCTCTGCCCTACGGTCCGCTTGCATTCTCGGTCTTTTCGACCTGGCGCCCGGCCTCTCCGGCGACGTTGCCGCAGCCGTGGCAGCGGCTGACAATTCGGTCTCTTGGTGGAGGACGCACTCTGCCGCGCACGGGCTCGAAGTGGACGCGAAGAAGCGCTTCAAGAAGTGGGCTGGTAACAAGTCGATCACGATCGGTGGAATCGCGTCCGCTCACAATGACCTGTTCTCAGCAGCTTGGACTGCGCGGCTGGCTGGTGACTTCGGGAGTTGGCGTGCCTACACCAGCCTGCTGGCTCAAACCGACTTGGTCACGCCTCCCGAGGGCTCGGAAGTCCACACCAGCCTCGACTCACTCCGCCAGATCGGCGATAGTAAGCTCCTGAAACTCGCGCTCCAGAAGGTTCGGGCAGACGGCCCCGTCAGCGAGCTTTCGGCAGTTGCGGCTGCAGTGACACCAGACCATGCAACGTCGCTTTCCATCCACGCAGACCTTGAACTGCTCGCTCAGGTGGGCGATCACTTCACCGAGGAGCAAGCAAGACCCTGGATTGACCTGCTACTACAAAGCCTCACGGCCTCAAATAGCTTTTACGAACGCTTCGCCGTACGCTACCGAATCCATCACGAGATACTGGCTGCAATCCAAGGACTCAGACGACACCTGACGGATACTGACCAGGTCACCATCATCGAGTTCGCAACTACACTTCCAGACAAGGCCGACCAGTTGCTAGAGAGCCCCCTAACCGGGCTGCTGCACTCGTTCAGCCCCGATGTCATTGATGCCGAGCTCGCTATTTTCGACACGGACGACGACCCAGCCAGCTGGCAACAGAAGCTGTTTCGCGACGTGCTCGCCCCCCGCTCGGCTCGGGCCCGGGAGGTCGTGCGTGCAGCGCTTTTGCGCAGCGATCTCACCGCCTTTAGCGGTGCGAACGATGTCACTCGTATCGCCGCTGACGAGGCTTCGGTACTGCTCGACTATTGCGATGGGGTCCTGGACAGTTACACTCGGCCGACGAACGGCATCTCGATCGGCGGACAGGACTTCTATCGTCTCGCGACGATTCTCGCTCTCAGCGGGCCAGTGGAAACCCGTGGAAGAGCATGGGCTACGGCAATCGGTGCGCTCACGGCTGTTGTCGATGTTCCTGAGCGAATGTTCGACGCGCTCAAGATCGTCGCAGGGCACTGCGATCAGGTTCCTGACGAACATCGTGTGGAATTAGTGGCGGCTGCTCGACGACTTCGCGAATCGTCGCCGAGCAAATACGCAGACGGCTTGTGGAGTCTCAAACCCGTCGCCGGGCCCGCCACAGAGTTGCTGCTTGAACTAGACACGGAGGCATTCGACTGGGACGATTTGTTGGCGGCGCTGCTCGTCGGCGACAGGGACTCAAAACGAGCCGCTTGCGACTCGATGGCCCGCCGTTCTGGGTACGAGATAACGCTCTTGGCACTAACGATGGACAGCGACCCGGATGTGGCGACACGAGCAGCACGCGGGCTTGCACAGCGAGTCGCGTCCGATTCGGCAATCTCGTCGGCATTCATCAAGGAATTGATCAGGGTGTCTTCAGTTGGAGGCGAGAAGATCCCATTCGCGGTCCTCGCTGGCTTGTCTACAAACGATCACATAAACGACGGCATGGGAGACGTGCTCAAAGCCTTGGCGCAGCACACTTCACCCGCGGTTCGCCAAGACGCAGCCAAACTCATCGTGGAACGAGGATGGAATATCGATTAACGGTCGCCGCGAGTGCTGCACAACACTCGGGTACTTCACGTAACCGCCTTCCGAATGAAGCCCGGTCGGGTTACCGTCCACCAGCCTGCGGTTGCGGGACGATTTCTTCAGCTTCGGACGGGCGCCGGCGCCCATCCTCAATCGCAGGTCGCCGTTCTCCGGTACTAGTCGCACTCTCTTCAAGAATGGCAGCGAATTTATCGATGGTTCCTTCGTCAGCGTTAGACGGGAAAAGCCAGCGAAGGTTCTGATTCTCTGTGATGACATCTATCGTCGGACGCACACTATTGTGCTGCTTCAGAGGAGGACGAACGAAATGAATTTCCCGCACCGAGAAGCTCTCGCCAAGTACACCCCGATTGAGAAGCGCGCGAGGTGCCGCGGTGATAACTCGACGGTCAGTCACTGCGACGAAAGTGCTGGAAGCAGCCTTGTCCACTACAGCCGCCCATGCACCTGGAGCCAGCGCAGCCCACGTTGCATCGACTCGTGCACCGAGGACGGGTGGCAAAGCTCCAACTAGATCGTGCGAGCCAGGCTGGTACGGGAACGCGACACCACGAAGCACCTCACCGTCCTCCAGATACCAGCGCAAAATGTGGAGGTATGGCTCAAGGTCAAAGCTTTCTGGTGCGCATACCAACTCGGGATCCCCCAACTCGGCCGCAGCGGGATAAAGGACATTGGCTAGCGGTTCAATCGCTGCGAGAAGGTCAGCGCAGGTCAACTGAGACGCTTTGGCATCCCGCCGCTTCTTCGTCAACGGCATCGTGGCACGGCCTGGCAGTTCTGCAATAATTCGCAACTCGCGTGCGAGCGAACTGACGAGTTCTGATGAAGCCGCGAGCCCAGCGTCAAATTCGGTCCGCGCGTCACGGGTAATCACGTCAACAAGCTGCGCTTCAAGCTGGTTATCTGCGCCTTCAGCTCTTGATCGGGCTGCACGAAGGGCCTGATACCCGGTTTGAGCCTTCAGCGAATAGAGAAGAGCGTTCGCGTCGAAAAGTACTGCTTCGGCATTCGCTTCAAGATACTCACGTCGGGCGTTCCCGGTGAGGAGACCGAGCTGCTGGACGTGGTCGTTCACGCTCCGCTTGTAGAGGTCAAGCTGCTTATCGAGTGCGGCCTGATTTCCGGAAATACTCTCCCACAGGGATCTTGTGACACTCTCGATCTGATTTGCTTGGTCGATCGCCCGGTCTACCGACTTCGCGAGACCATTGAGTTCAGCCCATTGCAGATGACGAATTGTCTTGAGCGTCTGGGCCGTCAATGCAATATTCGTCTGGACAAGTCCGGAGATTTCGTTGAGTTGCATCTGGAGCGCGATCATTGCGACTGCCGGTCCAAATGCGGCAACCGCCTCCGCTGCGGTCACCGTATAGGGAACGAATCGCGCTTGACCAACCAAATCCCCGTTTTTGAAGATCGCGCCAAGTTTCGCGCCGTCCTTCGAGGCAAGCTTTCCGCCACTCTCCAATAAGGCGCGTGTTGCATCGGTGACCCGGTATAGCCCTTTGGCGCTAGAGACCGCGTTGGCCAAGTTCCCGCCAATTGTGGCCGCGTTTCCGATCGACCCAAGTGCAGTAGAAAGTCGGGCACGGTCGGATGACGGGATTAGACCGAAGTCTATAATTTCGAATCCCTGCGGTACGTCTCCGAATACGACCGCAGTTCCGGGGATTACCTCGACGAGCGTGGTAGATGGTGCATCTGCCACCTCGCCAACTTCATTTGCGGATGACCCGCCGGCTTGCGGCTCGACATCAGCCTCCGCGTCGCTATCGACCTCAGCATCTGACAGATTTTCCACCGCTGACCCCATTCTCACGGTCACGACATGAATCAGCCGTCGCCCGTGCTGATGAAAGTATCTCAGACCATGGATACCCCACGGCGAAAAGGACGCGCCCCACCGCGGTTCGGAGTGTTGCTCACCTGACACTCGGCCTTCGCTTGCTGACCGTGCTCTGCAAATCAGCACGGCATTTCTTCTAGGCTCGACGCGTCTCAATCCCGATTAGCGTTCTTCTAATTGCTATTGCCGCGGTGCCGGAGCGACGTCGCGATTCAACGCGTGCGCTATGCATGACTACCACGGGCCCTCCGCGGAAGTCATGGGAGGATAAGTCAACAGCTCGCGCTACGGAGGACGATCATGATGGCACAGGCATCCCAAAAGGCCGGCACACCCCATCTTCTCGTCGAACTCCCTTCCGGCATAGAACAAGCGCTAGTTAACTACGCCGCTCAGAACGGTTGAAAGAACCGTCCTATTGGACCCGATAACACCGGTTATGTTCGATTGGCTCGCCAGCTCAATGCCGAGGCATGAAGCTACAGATAGACCCAGCCAAACTTGCGACTACCGTGAAAGAAACTCCACTGCAACAAGCGCCATGAGCGGCAAACTTTGCCCCTACGACGTCTCCGATACGTCCCGCTCAAGCATGGACACCAGTCGCGTCACTTCTGCGCGAAATCGACGTTCCAAATCGGCAGTCGGAAGCGTGTCGAATTTCTGACGCGGGAACAGCGCCGAAAGAAGCGAACGCTTTTCAGCCTCATCGTATTTGTCGAAGTTGGGAATGTACCTAAATGACTTTGGACCTGGCTTCGTCACGTGCCAGTATGCGCGAGTGAATGACTTGGTTTCGAGTCGCAGATCTAACCCGAATCGGAGCTTCAATTTGGAGACATAAGCGTCTAATTTGCTCAGGAGGGTTAGATCGTTCATCTGTGAGAAGTAGTGAATCCAACCTCGCGGGATGTGATCGTAAACGCAACCTGTTATGACTAAATCAAGCCTTCGCTGAAGCGATTTCAATGAAGCCGCTTGCCAGTCTTTATTCTCCGGATCCTTCGCCAGTTGATATTTATATGCAGTGAAGAGTCGGATGATGGTCGATTCGAGCCGGTTGATGCTCGACAGCCTGACGCTCACCCCGTCGGGCGAGAATAGGTACCCGAGGTAGTCAAAAGTCTCCGAAAGCGAGCCCGTCTGAGTTTTAGAGCCGGCGCCGAGAGGGTGAATTGTCAGTCCGATTGAACGACACTGTGTGCCAACGTCTTCAAGTACACGAGTTACGTCGTCAGGTCGGCTGAGAATTAATATGTCGTCGACATACCGGAAATATTCAATGGATGGATCAGCGTGAAACCGGGCATCTATCTGAGTCATGGCAATTTCAGCCAGAATGTTCGAAATAGACAAACCTTGCGGAACTCCTACAAGCGAAGATTGATCGGGTCGAGGTGCACTGCTCGATACGGTGAGAGTCGAGATTGCCCTGGCGACCAGGTGGCGAATCGATCGCGACCGAATTTTCCTGTGCAGTTCTTCCGTGATCGCTCTATGGGAAATCGTCGGATAGAAGTTCTTCACATCCACACGGATGAAAGCCTGCAACGTCTTCCGCGAAAGAGCATCTGCCAATTGACTGACTCTAATCTGCGCCATCGGAGTACGCGCCGACGGAAAGAGCTCTGAAAGAACTTTCGCGAGCGCCTTCAACACAATACGATCTCTGGCCGTCGGTACGGACACGACTCTCGGCAGAGAGTGCGCCCCTTTAGAAAGAACGATCTCGCGATAGGACGTGAACTCATACGTCCCACTACGCATCTTTTTCTGTATGAGACCGACCTCGGTCTCCCAGTCGGCTTCAAGGTGACGAGGGAGAACTCCATCGCGACCCACGGCTCCCCCATTCATAACGAAGCTGCGGTAGATGTGCTGTAACTCTTTTTTGGAGGTGACCCGCCTAAACGAGCTCCACGCAACTGGATCAGCGACCAACTCTTATAACCCACTCCACGATAGGAAGCACTACCAGAATGGGGAAGACCAACGCGAGGTACGGTACCTGAGTAAGAAATACCGCTCGGACCACAGGCCACTTAACCAGGCCTGGTGATTTGTCTGGAATCGCCCGAATGTAGTCGGAAGTAGTGTGATTCTCAGAATCGTCGAGAAGCGACTCATACCGCTCAGCAAGTTGGTCAATATCCTCGGCAGATGCCGTCTTGCTGATTGCTAAACCTTCCGCTTCCACCGAGAGTTTCTGGATCCGTCGATAATTCATGAACATATCGCGGCTTCGCCCACCGTAATTCAGACCCGACACAACGAGCGAAGCAACAAGAGCCAGGATCGCGACGCAAACAAGAATGGTCGGGCCCGCTTGTCCATACATATCTTTGTTTGTCAGGAGAGCAACAGATGCAAGCGTCGTCGCCACGGACAGGGATAGCAAGCACGCGTTCCAAGCACGGTTGCGCGACTGGAGTCGCTCGGCTGCAACTAGCCGGGCCTTGTACGTCTTGTAGGACCGATCTGCCAATTTTTCAATGTCATGCATTGACGAACTTCTCCTCAGTACATCTCGTAATGATTCGGCTGCTCGTTGCGTAGCAACGGTTATTGCAAATCAATCAACGCCCGCAGTGCGAGCTTCACCTTGCGGCGAGCGAACGTGTCGCATTATTTCAGTAGCACCCATCAGATGAGCGAGCAGCCGAACCAATTGAAAGCTATCGCAATTCGATTTCTCTGGCACTCTCTTCCGTCGGATGACGGGACGATGATCCGACAGGACAATAAAGGGGCGACGCTTCTCAACAACTGGTTGTTTCGGTCCGCGGTCGAGACAGCGGCGACCTAAAGCTTGGGCGCTCGGCTAGCGATACCTCGCACAGAACCCTTCTCCACTCATTACTGCGCAGCCTTGGGAAGGATGGTGTCGCGTCGCTTCAATGTGGCCTTACGGCTAGCTCCGACTGCCATTTTCCAGTCACGGAGCCGCGCAGCAGCAGAGACAAGCTCCCCGTAAGTCATTGGCGATCGCTGTTGCGCCATAGCAGCGTCATGCGGACCCTTACCAGATAGCTCGTTCATCGCGCTCTCTACCTCTTTCCAGAGGTCGTCCTCCACGTGAACTTCTCGCAGCCGAAGGGTCATAATGGACGCACGGAACCTGCTGACGGTTTTATAAAGGAGGACTTCCTCCACGCCTCGCTCCCATGCCGTACGCATATCACCAGCGATACGCCGAGATTCTGGTTCCCATTTTTCATTGTCCTGAGACTCCCAAATTGTCTTAGCGTCTTTGATAGCTCTCTCAACGTGACCGAGCTGAGTCTCGAAATTGCCCCCTGCCGCGGGAAGATCGATAGACCTGATGCCAGTGCCAGAGATCGTTTCTTTAATCGCTGAAATTGTCGGCTGATTGCCGAGATTCCGGCTGGCTTCAGCCAACTCGTCGAGAAACACCAAATCATGTGTGAACACGATGACTTGTCGCGAGGTCGACTCCTTGGCCAGTCGCTTGGCGACTCGTTCTCGAAAAATATGATCGAGAGACGATACCGGATCATCAAAAATGACCCCGGAACTACCGCCTGTGAGTCGTATTTCCATCAAGAAAGAAGCAAGGCCGAGGACACGCAGTTCACCCTCACTCAACACTTCCCCCACCAGCGGATGACCCGCAACGCTCGATAGCTCCAGCCGAAAGAGCGAGGCGCCTCTGGTAGTCGACTTCGTGATCGCGACAGTGAGCCGATCCGCGCCAAGTTCTGTCAATTCAGCGTCGAGAGAAGCGCGCAAGCTTTCAGTAATTAGGCCTTCGGAGAGTTTGCTGCTTAGGTCAGTCGTCGCGTTTGTAGAGCAAGTGCCTCTTGCCGATTCGACTCCGGCTAACGCGGTTCTGATGGATTGCTGCGAGCGAAGAAGCTCGACCGAGAGACAAACGTCGCGTCGCTCAGTAAGGTCAATTAGTCGTTTCGCGTCAATTGACTGTTTTTCTTGATTTTGGCTCTTAGCTAGCTTTCCCTTTTGAACTTCCAGCGCTCGGGACAGGCCCGCGATTGCTTCGGATGCGTCATTGCAATCCCACTCGACAAGCCCGTTTCGGTCTACGTCCGCACCGCTCCTTAGCTGCGCATGAAGATTCACCAACGACCGGGCAGAGTCAATCGCCAATTCAATCGACGTCAGAAGGTCAATGCTTGATTCATTCGCGCGATTCGCGAGCTCCAGCGGCACCTCCAGACTCGGCGACTCAATTAGAGCGGTCGCTTCGCGAAACCATTGGGCCTGGCTTGTCTTCAAGGCCTCTTGCTCGGCCTGTGCTTCTCCCACCACGAAACCGTCCAATGTTTTCATGCGTTGGGCTGCTTCTGGTGAGAATGGCTGCTCACAAAGCACACAGACTGCGCTGCCCTCGACATGAGGGAAATGTTGTTCAGGGTACGCGACTGCATCGGAATATAGTCGCGCTTTCTCCCACATTGCTTTCCACTGTTCAGCCCCCACTCCATCGAGCTGATTACCCTCAAGAAGAAGCAAACTAGCCTCGGTGTTGGCGATTGCCTTCACCATCGCACGAGATGCAGCGTCAGTTGCGGCGACAGAGGCCGGATCGAGATAAGGACCAATGGCATCGAGCGCAGTAATTATCAGGTTCAGTTCCGTGGTACGGCGTTCAACAGCGCTACTTTGAGCGACAATGTCAACGGTTTTATTTGACTCAGCATCTTCGGCAAGAGACCTGAGTTCTATTTCTTCTTCCTCAGTGAGACAGAACTCAGCGAGGAAATCGTCGACTTGAAGGTCAACCCCCAGTCGAGCGACACTGGCCGTCAACTCTGAGTCAGCTTGGAGTCCAGGTATTGCTGGTAGCGATTGCTGCAACTCATCGTTTCGCGAATCAAAAAAATCGCGAAGCCGGACTATAAAGTTTCCAAGATTTTCGAGAAGCCGCACCGGGAAAGGTATGAATGGAGCGGCAGCTGCATCTCGCACAGCGGTGGTAGCAACGAAAGAGTCGAAGATATTGACGTGCTTTAGATCCGGCGATGCACTCGAATCAGCGTTCCACGCTTCGACGCCGTCTGTTCCATTTACGGCCCAACCAATTTCCGCGTGTGCTGGCCCTGTCGAAGCAGCCGAATACACATTTGGCAATACTGGTGGTACACCGCCGCGAACGCTGCACACCTGTTTCAGAATCCGGATATAACCAGACTTACCTGAACCATTCGGCCCAAAGACTAGCGAAAGACCACTGGTGGAAAACTCGATTCTCTGCCCTGACGCCAGGCGATTAACGTTCTCAACCTTTTCGACGTGACGAATGGTGACAGTGGGCACCGGTCCACTCGAAGCGAGCAAATCTGCTTCAATTACAAATGGTTGCGAGAGGTCCCCAGCAGACTCCGCAATCGCAAGCTTGGCGATGCGCTCGACGTCATCGTCATCTATAGGACCAGCCGCGATAGAAATGAGGGCCGCGGACATCCAACGTGGACGCTTTGTGGCCCATTTCACAACCGTCGCGACAGCATCGGTAATTGTCATTGCAGGAGACTCCGCCATACCAGCATCATGGCAGACGTTTGCGATGATTCGTCAGATAGAAGCGACAACGATACACAACCCCACGGGGTCCTCGCGGTGTTTCACACCCAGAACGAGCTACTAGCCACAGCACCGAACGGTCGCTATCCCACATCCCCGACAGCATCAGCATCATTCAGCCGTTCGATGTGTTGGATGACGGAGGTCACTTGCCAGTAGAAGTCGACCCGATCCATGTAGCCCTTCGGAGTGAATTGTCCAATAAACCCCTTGCCCCACCTGACAATTGACGATCGGGGCTGCTGAGGGTTTTGGTTACTCGTTGACCTGCCCGTGCCCTAACCAAACCATGTAACAAGCCAAAGTGATGACCTCGCCGTTTTGAGAAAGAAGAAAGCTCCGGACTTCGCTGGAAATCCGGGACTTTTGGGTAGGCCGCACCAGGAACCTCTATCGTCGCCGCCCTCGTCAGCATCCCAACGATCTCCAACATGCTCGAATCTCTGCCCCCGGCGCGGGCTGGGGGCGTTGGAGACCTGCTGCTGAACCCGTTGAGAGAGGCGGCAACCTTTGGCTACTGGGGGCCGTGGGTCGTGATCGGCGTGATCATCGGTGCGCTCCTCGCGCTGTGGCTGATTGGGAAAGTCATTCGCGGATGGCCGAGGCTCCAGTTCGATCTCCACCGAGGCTACGCATGGCCGACTCAATTTCAGGTCAGCTACGAGCAAGACGGAGACGACCTGAATGACGCCGGCCAGACGCCGGCCGGCGACTCCGACAAGGAGTGAGAAGAGCAACGCCGCACCCTTTGGTCCGCACGATGGCGCAACGTGGACCATGCCCGTGCCCAACAGGACCAAGTAATTTGCGAGCGCACTAACTGACCACCAACTCGAACTGCTCGCGTACCGTCAGCAGTCGGATGGCGGCTAAGGATCTCTGCGCTGCCACGAGCAAAGGCAAGTACCTGTCAGTTTATGTAGTCGGAGAGATGACCCTGGTTTACAACAGTCATTGTGAACAGCCCGTTGAAATCCTTAGTCTGCAAATCCCGACCTACACTGATCCACGGCACTTGCTCTGCCCTCGCAGGATCTTCGTCCGCATCAACCCGGAAGATACTGGTTGTAGTCACAAGAAGCGGAAACGTAACAACCCCGGAAGCCCAACTGTGCTGGTCGAATGCGCGCCCGCTGCTATTTTCAATCGCCCCGGGTTTGGTGGAGGCTCTTGAATCCCGACGGGTAACCAAACTATTTGGCAGGTCAAGTCAACCGAATCGACAGCAGCCCTCCCGGCGAACGACTAGCGGACGACATCAGGAGCGCAGGCGTTAGATGTTTCTCGAATGTTGCATGCTCTTGTCTCACACCTCCTGTTTCGTGAAACTATCTTCGTGGGTATTCTTCGAACAAGTAATGAAAGTTTAAGGAGAATAACCCCGTGAGTAGGAGTGCGTCGCCCCGCCCCGAGCCTTCTCAACACCTAACAGGGATCGTTATCCCGATCGTACTTGCCGTGGGTGCAGCGGTTCTAGCCGTTGCGCTCTGGGCGTCACCACGAAACGTGCCTACCGACTCTGCGGGGCAGTTAAGTACACCGATCGCGACGCCGACCACATCGGTCTCGCCTGCGGCGGCGAGCATTCCTCCAGTGGCAGCCGCAGATTCTGCAGCAAAACCGCTCCCAGCGGCTGTTCTGAGCAGCTTCGTAGTCGAAAGCGAACTCGAACCACTAGTGAACTTCGGCAAGAAGGTCGGCCCGGGCGAGTACCAAATGTGGGCCAATTCAAAATCGGCGAAGGTTGGCTATGTGTGGTCTGCCCGCATGAGCGATGGGACTGAGAGCGACGGCCAAGACTGTGCGCTGACCGCGAAAATCAGTGGGCCCGTGAGTATCCCATCCCAGCTTTACTCTGACTGTACGCACAGCTCGGTAAACGGCTTTTCCGACTACGGAAACGTCATCGACTTCACCACCCCGGGCGTCTACCAGGTGACTATCACCGATCGGCTCACCGGAGCAACCGGGACGACGCAAATCACCATCCTCGGCTACTGAAAAACTGAGCGATAGGCGCATGTTACTGCCACCGACGCGACGACAGGAAGGATGGCGTTCGACCGAGCCCTCGTGACCTTGCACCCCTACGAACCCGGGGACCTCGACATGCTGACTCGTTACGTACGGGACTTGACCGGATCTCGACCGGAGTATCCCTAGGCCTCCGGTCGGAGGTGAGCTAGGTCGCCCCAATCGAGGTTTGCGACGAGTTTAGCCAACGCGATGGCAGGAGCGGACCCGAATCCATCCGCCTCCCAAGTGCAGATCTCATCCTCTGGATCCAGAGGAAATGTTCCAGGCATCGCATGGAACATTAACGATGTGAGGTTGAGAAGCGCCCACAGGAAGCGATTCATAGAGGGTGCTTCGAAGAACCAGCGCGCAGAATTCCCAGGTTCCGCGCTTGATCCAACCGGAATGCTTCCCATTGAACTAACTTCTCCATGCAGAACGATTCGAACCGTATTCTCTTGCCGATCCGCCAGCGTGCCCCAGTTAAAGACCGCGATCTGTTGGGGGTGAGAGAGGATTGTTCGGAAATCGCGACTTTGGAGCAGAATTTCGACCGAGGCTTCTTGATTGAGAAACGACGGTTGCTTTGACCACCAGTCGAGATACCGCTCCACACTCTTGATCGGCACGTCGTCTTTACTGAAGATCTTGACTCGCCCGTGAACTGATGCGAGAGCACTAACTGTCGAATAGGCGTGCTCGAAGAACGATTGTGTAAGCTCGTAAAATTCGTCTTGCATCACCGGGTCGAGGCGTAGCGATATTCCAAGCCCGCTCCTGGGAATGGCAGCAACCCGCGCTTGGTAGTGATCGCGCTTCTTGATGAGACGTTGCGTCATCTCTGTGTAGTGCTGCACCGCTTGCCGCTGCTTGCCATCAAGCTTTGAATGTTCCGCATGGTGAATCGCGTACCCAAAATTTGACCACTCGATGTCCGCTGGATCAATGTCTTGCACGGCAACATCCTTGCACATGGCATTCGGCAAGCAATACTCGACTTCGAGCCAGACACCCGAGTCGAATAGCAAAGGGAGCGCGCAGTCCATCCGCCTCTCATTGAGTTACCACCCGACAGCTGAGGCAATGCCTTCGTGTCTCCAAAGTTCTGGGTCATGCGTTGCCGCATGACTCCAAACCGGCAATTTTACACGGTATTCGACGATGTTGGACGCCCTCGACAGCTGTTGATCGGCGCCAGCAGCAGTCAAGACAATGTCGAATGCGAGGCGAATGTCAATAATGCGCCGCACGTGCTTAATCATCTCTTCATGGTGTGCGTTCACAGGGGCACTCAATAGCACGACCTCATCCACCGACGCGCCGGCGTTTACAGCTCGCGCAACGATCTCGCCCCCGTAGCTATGTGCCAAGACAGTTCCTAGACCATCCGCTTTCCCCGCAGCGTCCGCCCAACGTTTGAATCGCTCGCCGCCCTTGGCGCGTTGCCTGGCGCTATAGGCCCCTGACCACGAGAATTCTTGGCCGCCACCATAAAGACCGGCTCGGTATTTGCTCTGGACATAGGAATGGAAGTCACCGCCGCTGTACCACCAATCGCCTTTCCAGCCCCACGTACCGTGGACCATAGTTGATGGTCGCTCAGAAGAACTGGCGGACCTGTTCGCATCGGGTGGCATTTTGCCCGGCGCGTCATTGTTGGGTCGGAAGTAAGACGCGAACGCCAGCTCGCGAACAATCGGATCCGCTGAGCGCTTTCCCAAGTCCACGCGAACCTGCGCGAGGAAGCGTAGCTCAGATAAGAGTTGCAGAGGGTCTTCCGAATTGATCGCATTACGCAGCCAGTATGAGCTGTACCGCGCCCAATTCTTGGGCACCCATGGCCAGGTCACTCCGGGCTCGCCATCCTCATCAGGCGGCGCACTAACATCATCCGAAACACCGCCAAGTCGATCAGTTTCGCTCCGGCGATCGAAGAACCGACGAGTCCGCCTGCGCCAATCCGATTCAGGTTGCGCTGGCACGGTCGTTACAGAAGAAAGTATCGCGGTGGCAGCCGTGGCGGACTCCCGCTCCAGAGGGCTGCTAAGACCGGCGGCCAGGATTGCCAATCGGGCGTCTGAAACGCCACCCTCATTGAGATCCTTCCAGGATCGGAAGCGGACAATTGTTGGATCCCATTCACTGCCGTACTTGTGAATTATGCTCTGCGCTTCGCGGTACTCGCCTTCGACCCCATGAATCTCGCCGGTACGAAAAGCCAATTCGGGATTAAGCCCGAATCGAGTAAAAGTCTCGATCCGCGAGGCGTCCATTTGTCTTGGGCGCACTCGTGACCCAGCACCGATCGTCGCCATGATCGCCAAACGCGCAGCATTGGTGCCTTCGTACTGCGGTTGCGGCTCAATGGAATCGGGTCCAAGGTAAACCTCAAACGTCTCGTACACTCAGCCCCCAGCAAGTCAGACGACTGACCATATCAGCAATACTTCCAGCTCGGAACGCAGTTGGGGTACGTCATATTCGAGCTCTGGGTTTGCAGTCGGTTCGTCGAAATTCGAGAATACCGCGTAAATGATGGCCTAACCCCGATAACACCGCGTCCGTCCGGTCGGTCTGCGAGCTCGTGCACAACATGGCCCGGAATCCGTCGAACTGTGTCGATCCTGCCCTCGTTAAAATTCAAAGTGATGGGTAAGTGATGGGTAAGTGATAATTTCGATGTTTTGAGAGAGAAAAAAGTCCCGAACTTCGCTGGAACTCCGGTACTTTTTGGTCGGGCTGACAGTGCTTGGTTTCCGGACATAGTTCACCTGTGTCTTCAGACATCGTTCAGAGTCATGACTTGTGTCGAAAAACCGGATCATCGTTACCTCTGTCGTTATCGAAGGCCGCCCACAAGCCGCAGTCGCCCGCGACTACGGCGTCACCTATCGATGGGTCCATACCCTCGTCACCCGCTACCTGGCCGGCGGCTGGGAAGCGATCGAGCCCCGCTCCAGGCGTCCCCGAACCTCGCCGACGCGGATCAACCCGGCTCTGGAAGCCGAGATCGTCCGACTACGGCACGAACTCACCGCGGCCGGCCACGACGCCGGCCCACACACGATCACCGCACACCTGCACCGCAGGCACGGGAGCACACCGGCGGTCTCCACCGTCTGGAAAGCACTGAAGAGAAACGGCCTGATCACCGAACAGCCGAAGAAACGGCCCCGCTCCTCCTACCTGCGCTTCCAAGCCGAACTGCCGAACGAGACCTGGCAATCCGACTTCACCCACTGGAAACTGGCCTCCGGCACCGGAGTCGAGATCCTGACCTTCCTCGATGACCACTCCCGACTAGCCCTGTCCGTGACCGCCTACCCAGTCGTCACCGTCCACCACGTGCTCACCCAATTCCGCACCACGATCGCAGAACACGGCGCACCCGCATCGACTCTGACCGACAACGGACTCGTGTTCACCACCCGGGTCCGCGGCGGCAGGAACACCTTCGAGAACGAGCTGAACCTGCTCGGCATCGACCA
>Ga0157371_10002793_pt1 | contig 16372 bp, 12 predicted proteins | sample C45metaG_FD_113462 | JGI IMG/M metagenome (GOLD analysis project Ga0157371, IMG submission 113462) | Corn rhizosphere microbial communities from Kellogg Biological Station, Michigan, USA - C4-5 metaG | ecosystem: Host-associated > Plants > Roots > Rhizosphere > Soil | place: USA: Michigan...
ATATTCACTGTCAGGAGCCGCCGGATACGCTGAATCTTCTGAACATTTTGGATTATCGGGATCAAGTTGGTTATACTCAGGATACATACAGGCTGAAGAAGAATAAAAGATTTTTTTTGCCTTATGATTTTTCGCTGCTTCGGCCATATTTAGATTAATGGTGGCAGAATTATGCATAACGATCGCATCATGTTCGCCAGTGAAAATATATCCTGCACCTCCCATATCCGCTGCTAATTGATATATTTCATCAATTTCCCTATCAAATAACTTGTCACAAACAACCGGGTCGGTTAAATCTCCAAGAATAAAATCGTCAGCATTGTTATTACCGTATTCATTCTCTTTAAGATCTACTCCGCGAACCCAATAACCTTCATCTTTTAACCTGTTAACTAAGTGGCCTCCGATAAATCCTCCAGCACCACACACGATTGCATTTTTTTGTGAATTCATGATTTTTGTTTTTAATTATTATTTTTTAATAAAATGAAGAAATTTTTCATTTGGATTTGAACGATTGCAGTTAACAGTAAAAGGACAAATAACAGCAATTTTTATTTCTGTTCGTTTAGGCTTAACTACTCGGCAACTAATTCAGAATTTAAGAATTGATCAATTTCTATAGCCTTCGAATTATAATCAAATAACTTCATTGCCGCTTTTTTACCTTCAATACCAATTTGTTTTGCTTTTTCAGGATAGTCAATTACAAATTGCATTTTTTCTGCAAATAAATTTACATCATAGCTTTCTGCCAACAACATATTTACCTGGTCTGTGAAGTAATATTTTATCTCGCCGTATTTGGTAGAAATTACAGGATTTCCTGAAGCTAGGTATTCACCGGTTTTATGTGGAAATCGCGCGATATCCTGGAAAGTCGGCCGCAAGGGAATTAATAAGGCGATGGCATTTTTATAAAAAGTAAATAATTCTTTTTCCGGCAATTTTGAGAACATTTTTATCTTATCTTTTTTTCTACTTGCATCACAATAATTCCGTACTTCCGATTTATCATTTTCTTCCCCGTTAATAACAAGATATAAAAAAATTGAACTATCATTTATTTGACCAAAAGAATCTATGATAAACTCAATAACTTCTTTATATACTGCTGATCCGCAAAACAAAAAATATCGTTCATCCACCGTGTTTAAAACGTTGTTATATCTTCCTAAATCCGTTAAACCAGGAATCTTTAAATATTTTTTTGCGGGAGATACGGCTTTGATTTTATCGATTAGGAATTCACTTATAGGAAATATTGAATCCGCTTGTCTTATCGCATATTTATCAAACAAAAAATCATTGATCTTCCGTCCTATATTAAATCGGCTCTTTTTGATTCCCGATTGATATTCTACATAATTCAAAATTGTTTTAAATCCGAACAGCTTAGATAACGTGGTATAATAAAACACTTCGAAAAAATTTTGGGTGGAAAGAATCGCAAAATCAAGTTGCTTGTTTCTACTTAATTTTTTTAAAAAAAGAAATTCATTTAAAAAACCCTTTGTCTTTGCGAGATTTCTCTTTATAAATTTAGGATTCCGAAAAGGCGAGCCTGAAGTATAAATATATTTTATCTTTTCAAAATTGCCATCTGATAATAAATCCGGATGTTCGTTTTCAATGTGGATGCCGTTTTTGCAAACAACAGTAACATCGTTGCCCTCAGAAATAAGGCATTTGGAAATTAAAAGGATTTTTTGAATTTCAGCCAGCCCATAAGGGAAACCGGTGCAACCTAAAAAAACCAAAGACTTTTTTTTATTCATTAAATAAATGCCAGTGTCGGAAATAGTTGTTTTTTCTTAAATTATGGGAAAAGTGGGAGAAAGAATACAGTAAACGAAACTTTAAGGGGAATTCGAAATCTAATTTCGATTGTTCCTTAACTCTTCAATAAAATCTTCGATTATGAAGTATTGAGGATTGACGGGTTTATCATGCCAATTAATATTACTATCCCAAAAACCCCTGCAGCTATCATAGAACTTGCCCATAGTAAAAGCATAGCTTACTTCTACTATTTTTGGTTTTTCCCCATCCATTATAAAATCCATTGCAATTGACTGAACCTGTAATTTGTCAGCAACTTCAAATGCAATTTTAATCAATTCTTTATCAAAAAGTTCAGGTTCATATGCTACAACTCCACTTCCTGATGCCCTGAAGTCGCCTTGGCGGCAATAACGCCTCACTCCAAAACAGCGATCTCCAATTACTACTAAACGTGTGTCATAGTCATTTTTGGGAATAAAGTCCTGGAAATAAACATATCCTTTTTGTGTGGATAAAAACTCATCAGATTCGCGCGGAATAAATAAATGACCAAACCCGTTCACAACTCCTCTCACAGCCTTCAAATTTCTATCTCTTTTTAAAACCCAAAAACGTTCTTTAAATCTTGAAATCGAATTCGACGCTGAAAATCCGCTGTTAAATGATTTTATTACCAGTTGCCTCGCTTTTTGCTTTGTTTTAACAAGACTTACATTAATCGAACCCGCGCCTCCCCTTAATTTAAAAACTTTGGGAAAGGTGGTTTCGTTAACCCATTTTAAAGCTTGTTTTTCCGTGTAAAAAACATAAGATTTTACCAAAGGAGCATTTACAGCCTCTAATAAATATTTCTGCCCGATTTTATCATCAAAATGCCAGGAAGTATTTACATCTGGGAAAACTTTAATTCCTTTTTTTTCTAATGAAAGCGTTAATTGGCGTGCAGAAAGAGAAGCCTTGTAATCTTCATGGCCCCAATGCCACATTAAACCCTGGCAATCGTCAACTTGCGAAATGATTTCAGTATCATAACAATTGACAAGCTTATAATCTAATTTATTTTCTTTACAAAAAGTTATCCAGCGATCACTAAAACTACCTGGATGGTTATGTATTGCTATCTTCATTTTCGTGTTATATAATCAAGAAGAAGTTTAATTGAAACATCCCTTAATGCTTCACAACGGGAATAATTTAGAAATGATTTAAGTTGTGCCCGTCTTAAAAAGAAATGTTCTAATCCAGTTTTCCGAATAACAGAACGTAAAAATTTGCTTTTTAAAATATACGATGTGCTGAATATCGATAATACGTAATTTTTCTGATTGTACACAAATAAATTAAATTTCTCTTTTAATAAGCGAGGTTCAGCTATAATTTGATTAATATCCATTATCTTATTTTCCACCTCAATTTTGTCCTGACCCTCTAATATTTCTACTTTCAATTTGTTTTTACATTGTTTGAAAGGGCAAATTTTCCAGGAAATTTCTTTTTTAAAATTGATCTCAACATTTAAAAATATTCCCTCATACCATCCTGTGAAATCAGTTTTTGAATCAAAAAGAAAATTTCCGAGTCCATAAAAAATTGGAACGTTTTTGTAAATCTCGTAACCACTAATACAATGAGAGTGATGACTTACAATCATAGAAGCGCCTTGTTCTGCATAAAAGCGGTATTGTTCAACCATTCGCGGACTCGGATAATGATAAAATTCGTGGCCACCATGAATTACAAGAATTACCACGTCAGATATACTTTTCGCTCTGGCAATCGATCTGGTATTGCTAATAATGTTCATTGGGTTTGCACCCCCATGATTTTCATTAGCCGTGGACCATTCATTTTCCGTAATATTAACTACGCTAATAGTAATTTCTTTAATTTTTGTAGTAAAGATTTTTTCCGCTTCATATAGTGTAAGACCAGCTCCGACGGTAGCTATATTATTTTTTCTGATTAATTCCAGTGTATCAGATAATCCTTGATCGCCGTAATCATAAATATGATTGTTGGCCAGAGTTACCAGGTTTATTTTTAACTCATTCAAAACTTTAACTGTATCCCTCGATGCTTTTAAATTAGGGCCAGTTTTTATTAATCGGTGTTCTTCCTGCACATTTGTTAAAGGACTTTCGAGATTTAATATATTTAAATCGCCGAGCGAGAATATATCAAGGATTTTTTGATCAAATAATTGTTCCGGTTCAGCCATTGCAATTTGTTCTATTCTTCGTCCCAGGAACAGATCACCACCAATATTTATACTAATACTATCCATTCATTTTTGTTACTATATGCAATTAGACTTTTATTACCTTTTTGAAACCCTTGTTAAATTGCAAATAGCATCAGAATTTGAATTTTAATTGGCAGTTCTTTAGTTGTTGAAAAGACCATCAAGAAAATAATCCATTTCTTCTGCCTGATAACGATAATCAAACAATCTCATGCCAATTTCTTTACCTTTTATTCCAATTTTTTGCGCAATCTCAGGCTCGTCAATTACAAATTGCATTTTATCAGCAAATAAATTAATGTCATAATCCTTAGCTAATAAGATGTTTTCCATGTCTCTAAAATAGTATTTAATTTCTCCATATTGGGTAGATATTACCGGATTGCCTGACGCCATATATTCCCCGGTTTTATGTGGAAACCTGGCAATATCCTGAAAGGTAGGTCTCAGCGGAATTAAAAGGCCTATTGCATTTTTATAAAGAGAAAATAATTTTTTTTCCGGCAGCTTTGAAAAAAATTTTATTTTTTCTTTCTTAGCGCTTTCATTGATATACTTTTTTACCTCTGACTTATTCTGTTCCGTTCCATTAATAACTAAATATAAATAAGTTGACTTATCAGGTAAAATATTAAAAGAATCAATAATAAATTCTATAACATCTCTATAGCCTGCATCTCCACAAAACAGAAAATACTTGTCTCCTTCAGAAATATCTATTCCTTCATACCTATCGAAATCCGTTAATCCTGGTATTTTTAAATATCTTTTTTTAGGTGACACTTCTTTTATATGATTAATAAGAAATTCGCTTATTGGAAACACTGCATCCACGAATAAAAGACCGTACTTATCACGAAATAAATCATTTAATTTTCTGCTTATTTGAAATTTCCGCTTCTTAATTTTTGAGTAATACTCAACGTAATTAAGCACGGTTTTGAAGCCAAACAATTTGGATAATAGAAAAAAATAAAAAATTGCAGGAAAGCTTCGTATGGACAAAATAACTACATCGAGATTATCATTTTTTTTCATTTTTCTCAGAAGAAAAAAAACTCCAACTGCCCCTTTTGCTTTTAAATAATTTCTTTTTACAAAATTTTCTGTTCGAAAAGGAGTACCAGAAGTGTATACATAGTTTATATTCTCAAATGTTCCTACAGGCTTTAAATCCGGATATTCCTTTTCATTATGAATGCCTTGTTCACAAACTGCAGTAACAGTATTGCCTTTTAAAATAAGACATTTGGAAATTAATATTGCTTTTTGAATTGCTGCTAATCCATAAGGAAATCCAATCGCCCCAATAAATACTATTGATTTTTTTTTATTCATGATTTGATAGCAGTATATTTAATTGAAATTATAATAAAGTTACTCTTGAAATTTCTCTTCTTTTTCGTCCTGCCAATTCAAATGTTTTTTGTAGAAACTTATCGTTTCTGCTGCAATAAAGGGCCACGAAAATTCTCCAACACTGTATTTTTCTTTAATATTAGTACTCATTTTTTCTTTTAAATGCGGATCGATAATCAATGTTTCCATTGCGGTAGCAAGATTTTCCGCATTTAAATTATTTACGATAATTCCTGTTTTTGAATCATCAATTACCTCTTTCAGACCTGCAATATTAGTGGCAACAATTGGTTTATTAAATGCATAAGCTGTCATTGGAATCCCACTTTGAGATGCTGAAGTATAAGGCATAACTACCATATCACTCTCTTCAATTAAGCTCACTATTTCTTCATTTGAGATAAATCTATTAATGAAATCATAACTATTTATCCCTTTGAAATCAAAATATGGTTCGCCTCTTCCTGCTATTGTCACATGAATAGGATACTTTTTTTGAAGAATTTTTACTGCATCCAGCAGGAAATGGATTCCTTTGGAAGGAACAATTCTGCCAAAGTTTACAATATTTATTGTGTCGCTTATTTTCTTATTATCACCGTCGCTGGAAAAACAATAATAGGTTTCAAATAATCCAAATCTTATCATCGCAAGATGGTCTGACTTTACTTCTTTGTTAGAGACAGTATTTCTAAAATCCACAAACCTTTGCCTGGAAATATCAGAATGAAAGATAATAGGGGTTGAATTTTTTATCAGCAATTTCAGGATCCACTTTGATGAAAGAGAGGTTTGCCCTTCATGAGAGATTACTTCGTGTAAGGTTTGTACAACTTTCTTTTTATCCAGGAAAAAGTAAAGCAGAAACCAAAATCTCGGTGACGTATGAATAATATGAACCAGGTCATAATTTCCTTTTTTAATTTTCTGCGATAATTTATAAGCGTAGTACAAATCTTTAAAAAAAAGCTTTTGAAGCTTTCTGTCGGGAAAGATGAAAACATTGATATTAATACCTGAGAGATAATCCAATAATTTTTTACCGAAAGTTTTCGCAATGTTTTTTTTGTCTATGAAGCCGACCGGCTGTGGGTTTGAGGAGAAGTCGTAAACAAATGCATTTTGATTCTTATACGGCAGAAGACTAAAGAGGTCGACGTCTATACCCGATGATGAAAGATGCTTAGCTAAGGGAAGAGTAGACTCCATTAAATAAAAGGAAATTATTGCTACTTTCATAAACTACGGGTAACTGACAAAAATTAATTGAAAAAATAGGTAGTCATCTAAACATTAAGCCATTTCCAGAAAGTATTCTTTGATCCTATAATCCGGCAACTTCCTTATCTGTTTCGAATAGCATATTCCAATGGATATCCACACTATCAGATATTGTAAACTAAAACTTTCAACAGTAGCAGGATATAAACTTATTAACGCGACAATTATCCAGATTGCTGCGGCTTTCGACAGCATATTTTTAGAAAAAAATAGCCCTAAAAAGGGGGCTGGCAAAGCAATTAATAAAAATAAAGTAAGCCGGATTAATCCACCTTTTAAAATGATTTGTAAGTAACCCGTTTCTATCAAAGTTCTATAATCAGATTCCTGATCTTCCTCTATGTCGGGGCAATAATATGAGCCATATACCCCCTTTCCGAAAATCCAATCTTTCTCTTTCATGTCCTCATAAAAGTAGTCTTCCACAAGACTTCGTGTATCTTCCGTTCCCCTTTCAGCCATAAATCCGAAAAGCTTATTATTCGTGACATTATAAAGATTACTGGCATAAAATATCCCGAGAATTAGAAATAAAACGGAGCAATAAATTACGGCTATTTTTTTTTTCGTTGAAAAAAGATAGATAAAATAAGCCGGAATTAATATACAAATCAGTGTTGTGGATAAGCCTCTCCTTGCGCGATAGATTGTAAATAATAATGATAAAATCATTACCGAAAATGCTATAAAGTTTCGTTTACTACTGTGATATTTATAGGTAAGAAGTAAGAATCCTGCTGTCATACTTAAATTTCTTACCAAATGTTCAATTACATCTTGTGTTTCGCTAGATCTGTTTAGCAACGGTTTTATAAACAATACTGTATAAATCACGTAAAAAACGGCAAGGATTATAATAACATTAAAAAGTTTTTTGAGAAAAGTGAAATCAAGTGGTAGAAAAATAACAAAAGGTACAAGGTAAAATAACGCTCCGTAATCAGCACTTAAAAGTAAATATTTTATTGAGGTGTAATCATACTTAAATCCATTTTTAATAACATAAAGTGACCATATCATGAAAAAACTGAAAACGATCGCTAAATAAGTACTCTGAAATTTAAATCTCAGAAGTAAAATTACCGTTGGTAAAAGCATCACGAGGCCAATAAATTGCAACATTTCCCCTGCCCTTAGTGGAACATGAACATTTCCTTTAATTACGTAACTTAATACGTAAATAACAAAACCAATCCAAAAGAGATCAAGATATAGAATACGAGAACCGGAAATATAATAACCTTCATCTAACGGCGTAGACGTGTTACTTATCGGTTCCATAATTTTCTCATCTAAAATCATCCGATTGTTTTTTTGTAAGATTCAGCCGTTTCGTCTGCACATTTTTTCCATGAGAAGTTCTGCAATCGCTTTTTGCCTTTTTCAATCATTTTATCGGAAAATTCTTTATCATAAATTACTTTTTCAATAACTTCCTGAATTGATTCAGTACTATATGGGTCAAAATAAGCTCCTGCATCTCCTGCTACCTCTGGCAAAGAGCTGGTATTACTCAGGCAGACCGGGCAATTATTGGCGAAGGCTTCCAAAATTGACATACCAAAACCTTCATATTTTGTTGGATAAACGAACGCAAGGGCATTTGAATATAATTCATTTAGTAATTTTTCATTTGCTCCTACTGCTATCGTTTTATCTATAATTTGCAAACTTTTTAAATCTTCTAATTCTTTTTTAGTAAAAGGTTGACCCGCACAAATAAGCTTTAAATCTTCATCTTTTGCCGTTAAATTTCGAAATGCTTCTGCCAGCGATATAAAATTTTTATATCCTCCGCGATACCCAACGAAAAGAATATACCGTCCGTACGGGTTTGAAAGGAGCGGACTGATTTTGTGTTGCGTAAAACCGTGATAAATCACATCGATTTTTTCCGGGTGTATGTTTAAAATCTCTATTAAGTCCTTCCTGGTATTTTCACTAATTGCAATCAGCCTGTTAGCCTTTGTAATGATTTCCTTCATATTTGGAATCAACGAATCACTGCGGTATTGTTCTTTAAATTTAAATTCGATTAGATCATGAACGGTTACAATAAATGGTTTTTTTATGTTTTTTAAAAAATAAGTATCGTAATAGGTAGGATGTAATAGATCAAAATTATTTAAGGATATCCGGTAGCTGGAATAAAATCGGTTTATATTGTAAAAGCTGGTTTTTATCCTTCCTTTTCCGCGGAATTCTTCTTTTGGCAACGCAACATTCAATTTTTTCAGTGCTTTAAAATCTTTCAAATGTTGATTGTCAGCAAAAAGAAGTGCCAGGTTATAAGAATGTTTGTCAGAAAGGTTTTGCATCAACTCACAAAAGTATTTGGTTATGCCACCATACTTTTGTTTAAGAAACATTTGAGAGTCGTAAAGGATTTTCATTTTACGGGAAAATTATTTGATCCAAATTCCTTTTTTATGTTTGTTTACTACCATATGGTATTGAATAGGAGCAAGTATAAGGCCATTGAAATTGCAAGCAATTGATGCAATAAAAAGAGCGAACGCTCCCATATGGTAGTATTTAATTAAAAGAAGTGCTACACCAATGAAAATAAAAGGGCTGATAATACAAGCGATAAACTGAATTCTAAGTGCATTTATTCCATTTAAAAAAGCTACATAAGTAGCAACAAACGTGGTCATCATGAAATATAAAAACCCCCACAGTGAAAGATAAAAGCTGATGTTTACTTTTCCTTTTCCCAACCAAAGGTCATAAATTGGATGAGAGAAAGTTAACATAATACATCCAATGAAAAACAGAAGAATATTTAATTGATTGTATTTTTTGATCCCTTTTTTTATCCAGGTAATATCATTTTTTAAATACGCTTCAGTGGATGCTGACCAGAAGGGCGCTAAAAATATTACAAATACCATGTCCAGCATTCCGAAATATTTGTAAACGATATTATAAGCAGTTACCTCGGCTGTGCCAAAATTGCGTGCAATGATGAGATTGGAAGTTTCATATTGAACAATTCCCGCCACTTGTATAATAAAAAATACCAGCCCTAAGCTCAATAGTTCTTTGCCGTATGAAAATTTTATTTTGGAAAATTGAGGCCTGAACTTTTTATATGCGCCTCTAAAGAAAAAAATGCTCGCTCCTATGTAAACTACAATTGGCGAAATGCAAAAAACAGAACCTAACAGGATAAGAGAACCGCTGGTTGTTTTTATTAATATGATGATTAAAATCAGAGATAAAATCTGTCCTAAAAGAGATAATAGGGGAGAGATCGAGGGTTGTTGATCTGCTGTTAATATGGTTGCAATAATCCTTAATACAAACTGAACACAGAAATAGGTGAAGACAATAACAGTAAGAATTGAAACTTCGGATCTCATACTTGGAGAAAGATTCAAAATATGAGACCAATTAAGAAACGGGTTAACAACAAGAAATATAATCCAGAGGGCTACACAGATAATAGTAAGTATGGCGTACGTAGAGCTCACATAAATCCTTGCCAGTTCATCGTCTCCTTTAACTATAGCTTCAGCTAATTTATTTCTTAAACCGCGTGTTAATCCTATATCAAAAAAACTAAACCACGCGACAATTGAATTTAAAGTCAGCCAAACGCCATATTGAGAAACACTCACATAATTTATAGCCATTGGAACTAAAATAATGCTGATAACAATGCTGATCCCTTTTATAAAAAAGGTCGCAATGATGTTCTTTTTGGCTTTAACGCTGCGCTCCTGACCCTTATTAATGATACTATTTACATAAGAAAAGACTGACGCTGCTTTTTCTTTTAATGTCATTTTTAAAGAAGTAATTCCCAAAATTATCGTGTCTTTTTTAAGTTAGTTAATTATTCTCATTATCCAATTACAGATAATATTTCCTTTCTAAACTCATCCTGTACGTTTCAAGGTCACTGTAAACCATTTCTTTTATCATCTCCTGCAAAGTATAGTTTGGTTGCCATCCTAATTTTTCTTTCGCTTTTGTAGCATCGCCGATTAACATATCTACTTCAGTTGGACGAAAATAATTAGGGTCGACAGCAATTACTTCTTTTCCTGCTTCTAATTGATATTTTTCATGGTTACAGCATTTTACAATTCCTTTCTCTTCCGATCCTTCCCCAATAAATTCTACTTCAATACCGGCTTCATTAAAGGCCATTCTTGCAAAATCTCTAACTGTTGTAGTGATGCCGGTGGCAATCACGTAATCCTCAGGCACATCTTGTTGTAATATTCTCCACATCGCGTCCACATAATCTTTTGCATGTCCCCAATCCCGTTGTGCGTTCAAATTTCCAAGAAATAAAGTGTCTTGCAATCCTTCAGCTATTGCAGCTACTGCTCTCGTTATTTTTCGTGTTACAAAAGTTTCGCCTCGCAACGGACTTTCATGATTAAAAAGTATACCATTACAAGCGAACATGTTATATGCTTCCCTGTAATTCACGATAATCCAATAACCGTACAATTTTGCCACACCATAAGGACTTCTTGGATAGAATGGAGTTGTTTCTTTTTGGGGCACTTCCTGAACCAGGCCAAATAATTCTGAGGTGGAAGCCTGGTATATTCTCGTTTTACCCTCTAATTTTAATATTCTAATCGCTTCTAATAAACGCAAAGTGCCTATGCCGTCCGCATTTGCAGTATATTCCGGGTTATCAAAACTAACCTTTACATGACTCATCGCCGCCAGGTTATATATTTCATCTGGTTGTGTCTCCTGGATGATACGGATCAAATTCGTACTGTCTGTCATATCCCCATAGTGCAATTGAAAATTTGGATGATTTTCGTGAGGATCTACATATAAATGATCAATGCGGTAAGTATTGATCAGAGATGACCTTCTCTTAACTCCATGTACAGTGTATCCTTTTGATAAAAGCAGTTCGGCCAGATATGCCCCGTCCTGCCCGGTTATACCGGTAATTAAGGCTGACTTCATTTTTTAAAACTATGATTTTGGAATGATTAATTAAGACACAAATTGGAGGTTATTTGTGGTCGGTGAAAATGTGGTAAGCTTTTCATTCCTATGTGAGAGTATTTTCAACTGTAATTCTATCGGCTTTACGCCATTCACAAGTAATTATAAGTTTTGTGAATCACTTCTATAAATTTTTATGATTGTAACATTAAATCTTTCTCGCCAAAAGAAATTGTTCTCGGCTGAGAATTTTCTGTGTCCACTTTCGCAGTTAAAGTAAATCCGATCGATGGTAAATTTACCTTCATAACTGTATTTTTAATTGTTAAAACGTTTCCGGTCATTGAATATCTTGATCCATCTATTGCACTTGCAACTTCATTTACATTCACTTTAGTTTTTTCTAACGCTATATTCTGATGGTGCGATGTAAAATCTTTTATTAATTCTATTTCTTCGGCAGGTATGATTGCTGGTTTACCTTTCCAAAAGATAAGGCTTACTATTCCTTCAATAAATTTTAGCTTGCAGATTTCCGTTTCTGTGGTGTTGACAAAAACATAAGATGGAAATAAAGGCTCCTGTTCAGTCTTAACTTTTCTCAGATAAGTTACTTGCTTACGATTGAAAGGTAAAAAGCTTTCTATTTTTCTTTTTGTAAGCGCTGCTGAAACTTTCTTTTCCCATTTTGGTTTTGTATAGACGATATACCAATTCTTCTGCATAATTTTTTCTTTTAAATTTAAATTTGCAGCAATTCAAAGGATTGATATTGAACACTATAAGAAGAACATGGCTTCGCCGCCCTCAGTTACAACTTAACGTATTGAGAATGAAAATCTTTCATTATATAGGATTTTAATATTTTGCCACCGGCTTTTTCTCAGCTTTTTTGCGGTCTTTATTTCCATATACATAATCATAGCCATAGCCATAATTGTTTTTGAAAAAGCCCCTCATTTTAACCCCATTAAAAATAATAGCTGGATTGTTAATGGGATTAATATGAATATTTTCATCAATTCTTTTAATAAGCATTTTCGGAGTATAATGATGCCGGATAACGTATAAAGTAGCATCACACAATCCGGTAAGTAAATACCCATCTGTAACCAATACCATTGGTGAAGTGTCAATAATTACAAAATCAAAAATGTTATCTAAATAAGTAATTAATTCACTCACCTTGCCATTTGCTAAAAGTTCGGACGGATTTTCCGGAAGCACTCCTCCTGCTGAGATAAAAAAGAGATTTTCATGTGAATCGACATGTTTGATAATTTCTTCCGGATATTTCTCACCTTCTAAAAATTCTGTCACTCCTTCTTCCCGGTTTACATTTAATATTTTGTCCAAAGTAGGATTGTTTAGATCCATGTCAACAAGCACGACTTTTTTACCGGTCAGGGAAAGACTTACGGCGAGGTTGGCTGAAATAAAACTTTTTCCTTCTCCGGAAATGCTTGAAGTAATAAGAATCTTTTTATGTGAAGAATCTATTCCAAGAAAAGAAAGTGAAATTCTCAGTTTTCTAAATTCTTCTGCTACAAAACTTCTTGTTCCTTTTTCGATAACAATCTTGTCTTTTGACTTATTGAAAGCTACCTCTCCAATAATAGGAATTGATGTCAGCGATTCTATTTCCTGCCGGTATAAAACTTTGCCTGTAAGATATTCTTTAACGAAGATAAATGCTCCACAGATACCTAGAAATAATACTATTGAAACAAGGTAGATCAACATTTTCTTCGGACTCACCGGGTTAAGCCCTGCCTGGGCATAATCTACTACCCGGCTATTAGATACAGCAGAAGCATAAGCGATTTCACTTTCTTCTCTTTTCTGAAGCAGGAAAGAATATAAATCGCTTTTAATCTGTTGTTCCCTGCTAATATCCAGTAATTCTCTTTCTTTTTGGGGAACTGCCTGTAAAACTGAGTTGTAAGAATTGTTTGTGGCAGTAATGTTATCACGGCTGGCAATCAGCCCTTCACGCATACTTTTAATATTACTTAAAATACTCGGTTTTATCTTATTGATCCTATCTTTTATGGCAAGTACGCTTGGGTTGTTTTCGCCCACGGTTTGCCTTAAATTATCGTACTCTAATTCAGAATTATAAAGCTTCGTAATTAGGTCACTCAGTTGTGGGTCATTAATTCCTAAAGTTGAAGGAACAATTCCACCCTTACTATTGCTATTTGAATTTACAAATTCCTGCACTTTATCAAGAACTGCAAGTTGTGTATTTAGATCACCAAGCTTTTGATTGTTTGCACTTACATTCTGCAAAAACAACTGGCCTTGTTCGCTTATGTTAACAGCCTGGTTTCCGGATTTGAATTGTTGCACTTTTCTTTCTATCGAATCAAGATCGTGAGAAACGAGGGCAAGACGTTTATTTACAAAGGAAAGAGTATTTTCTGCCAACGTATTCTTTTCTGCATTCGCAGATTCCTGGTATGCATTTATTAATTCATTTAAAATATTTTCCGCACGCAAAGGATCAACATCGCGGTAACTTAAATCTACAATAGATGATAACTTGCTGGCCGCTTCAGCTTTTAAGCCTGGCAGAAAAGATGAAACAACATATTTGGGAGCATCAAGAGTAAAATAAAGCTGTTTAGTAGAAGTGTCTGCAGAATAATTCTTGTTTGGAACAAACTTCAGCCTGCCATAAACAGAATTTACAAAGGTATCAAGAGGCAGTTTATATTTATGATCAAGAATAACCTGCTTGTTATTATCGTCATAATTCAAATCAATTCTTTTAAAAGATTGCAGTGAATCAGGAAATAATGCAATTATTAAAACAGGCGACTTGGTGTAAGCTAACACATCATGGACATCTCCTTTTTGATATACCGGAGCATACAGCCCAAGAGACCTGATAACATTTTCCATCAGTTTCCTTGACTGAATTATTTCAATTTCATTTTCAACAATTTTTTTAGAAGAAATCTGATCAAGAGATTCTACTAATTTTGATTCTTCATTTCCCTTTTTCTCATCCTTTATAATTACGGTTGCTGTGGCCTCATAAATTGGTGTTGTATAACGAATGTAAGTGTAAGCAACAGCAACAGCAATAATAATTGCCAGTAGAAAAAGCGGCCAATAAGGAAGATATTTTGATGCTATTTGTTGCATCAAATTATCTTGTTTTTCCTCCGCCCTATGTTTGCTTGTTTGCATCTTTTCTAAATATATTATGGTACTCTTAATATTCTGTCTAAAACAATCGCAACCACTGACAAAGCGCTAAATATTATAGGCAAAAATTGTTGCGATCTTCCTGCTGTTGCTGCTTTTGTTGCGTTAGGCTGAACATATATCACATCATTCGGTTGTAAATAATAATAAGGTGAATTAAAAAAATTACTTGAAGTTAAATCTATATGCCTCGTAGTTTTTTTGCCATTCTCCTCCCTGATCAATAACACATTATCTCTCTTTCCATAAATAGTCAGATCACCTGCAAGCCCTAATGCTTTTAATAACGATATTTTCTCGTTCGGAACTGTTATTACTGTCGGCTTTGCAACCTCTCCAAGTACCGTTACTTCATAATTCAGGTATCTGATATCAACAATAGGATCAACTAAAAGTTTTTTTGATAGAATAAGGTTTCTAATATTGTCTTTCAATTGTTCTTTTGTAAGTCCGGCAGCCTGAATAGTTCCCAGAATTGGCAGTTCTACTGTCCCGTCAGCGTTTACCAGATAGCCACCAGATTCTGTATTGCTTCCTGTCACTGTTGTTGCTCTGCTGACATTATTGTTTTGTAAATTAAAAGGCGCAGATGCTTCAGGGCTCAAACTGCTGATGGTAATACTTAAAATATCATTCGGTTTGACCACAATTGGTTTTTCTTCAGTTGCAGCAGGAAAAGTGGCATCGTTCACATTATTAAAATAAACTATTTTCTTAGTGTTTGCACAAGAGGTAAATAAACAGATTACTGAAAGAATAAATACAACCTGTAAGAATCTGGCCATAATAAAATTTATAGTACTTTATAATTATCCACTTATTCAGTACTGTTATTAAATAATCGGAGATCTTTTAAAGGAAATGGGATCAAGGTAAATTAGGGTAAATACAGATTTTTCTTCGGATTGGAGGACTTGTGGTTATTATTTCGCAAACCTAATTATTTATAGTCGTATATCCAAGGAAAGAAATAAATTTATTTTACCAATTTCCTGCTCTGATTTACTATTCCTTTTTGAAAACGAGATCAGTTGTAAGCATTTATATTCCAATTAAAAATAACTGTGCCATTAGTCTTTCAATTTTCCTGCCGAATTTTATTAATATAATTTTTAAGACCAAAAATTCCGCGGATATAAATGTATCTGACTACTCAATTGTTAAATGTGAATAAGTAATTTAAAAAAAGCTTGCATATACAGTGAAAGCGTTTTATTTTTACAAACGCTTACACTCATTACGATTTCCCCTAACGGATGTAAATATTCTAAACATTCATCCAATCCTTCCTTTGAATTTCCAAAATGTTTTTGACATCAGTTTACAGATATTTTATAAAAAATTTATTTGTAGATTTTTTTCAACAACTGTGATCTTTAAATTTGAATTTAAAGTCATTGCCGACCCAATTCCTTTATTGAAAAATCTTCCCTCCAATTCCTCATGATTCAGCAAAAAAAAAATGTGGCATAAATTTTATTGCAGACATCTAAACTTATTGCAAACAATAATTTTTATCTCTCATATTGTTCACCTCAAAAACAGGAATTATGGAAA
>Ga0157371_10002800_pt1 | contig 16347 bp, 20 predicted proteins | sample C45metaG_FD_113462 | JGI IMG/M metagenome (GOLD analysis project Ga0157371, IMG submission 113462) | Corn rhizosphere microbial communities from Kellogg Biological Station, Michigan, USA - C4-5 metaG | ecosystem: Host-associated > Plants > Roots > Rhizosphere > Soil | place: USA: Michigan...
AGCGATTCCGCCCATTCGAGCGGCGACAGCGGGGTTTTACCGTCCTTCCCGTAAACGACCTCGCCGTCACGGTCAGTAGCGATCGCCTCGCCGTCTTCACTGAGTTTGAAAGTGCCCCTGGCGCGCAGGATGATGTCCTCGGCAGCCTCAGGGAGCGCGCCGGCCTTGATGGCGGCAGCGCGGATGGAATCAGCCAGCACCTTGTCGCTGTACTTGGCAGCGAAGGCTTCGGCCTTGTCGGCGCGTCCCTTCTCAGCAGCCAGTTTGGCGTCGTAGTCGGTGCGAAGGCGCTCGGTGCGTTTGGTGATGACCTCGTCGAGTTTGCCCTCAGCCAGCAGGCGGGTTTCTTCGTCCTGGCCGACCTTGGTGAGCAGGGCCTTCACCGCATTGATGTCCAGGCCTTCGAACTGGGTCTTGAAGCCGTCCAGTTCAGTTTTGGTGGTCCGGAGGGAGGCGAGCAATTCGCTGTTTTTGGTCTTGAGGCCAGCGACTTGTTGATCAATCAGTGCCTGAATCTCAGGGGTGATTGCCGGACCGCCGCCGCCCTCGCCGCCTTCGCCAGCAGCATCCAGAAAGAGTTGTTTCAGCTTGAACATGGGTATCCCCTCGGGACTTTTGAGCTGCCGACCTGGTCAGCAGGCATAAAAAAACCCCGGCATGGCCGAGGTTTGTTGAATTCGCGAATTTTTCCTATGAGCTAAAGCTCAATAGTCACAACCATTTGCTTAATGTGAGGAGTAGTTTTACTGCAATGCCAAGCGGCACTTTTAAGGTTTTCGGCCCCGCTTTCGATCTTATCTGCAAGTTCGCGCAAAATTTTTGGAGCATGGACCGTAAAATCTATCTCTAAATCACCGGATTTCGGGCCTAGGGCGCTTATTGCCCTTGCTATGTCTTCTCTGGATGGCATGAGCTACGAGCCTTTATAGATCGATTGGACTTTAATAGCTGAGGGCAACAACACACTAAATCAAGCAGCAGGAATCAATTTGTTACAAGGGATAACCCGCGCATTACCAAGTAATCAGCAAACTGCGTGCTGCTCGGCGCGTATGGCGGCGGCCGCATGCGAAAGCCTGGCGTATCGCGGTTGAGCCGGGTGCGCCGGCCGTTCGGCTCAGTGCAATGGGTAGGCTCTTCGATCTGGAAACCCTGCTCGGCGGCATATAACTCGACCGCCAGCCGCACCTGGCCCCACTCAAGCTCAAAGGGCACGAACGTCTCGGACAGCGTCTGGTATTCGATCTTGCAGTCACGCCGAGGCCAGGCCATTGCCTGTTCGGGCTTAGCCTTTCGCCCTTTCCACTGGCGACCGTTGATGTCGGCCGCAGCGCGCAGCAGCAGTTCGACCTGGTCAGCCTCAGCTTCAGGTATCCGAAACCCGTAGTAGTCGCGGTAGAAGGTCAGCTTCTCCAGCGCCACGAAGCTATTCGCGTCTGGCCTGCCCTTCCCATCCTCAACGATGATCTGCATGCGCTATCTCAACCTGGTTGAGCACCGAGTGTAACGCCTGCTCGGGTGAACATGTCAGGCTCTGCTTCCCTCAACTGCGCCAGCGTCAGCGGCTTGAACGATTTGTCGAGCTGCAACTTGGCGAACTTCTCAGGCGTCAGGCCACCATCACGGAACAACTTACCCCGGACCGGCCCAAGGGCGTGATCCTGGAAGCTTGCCGGTTGCGTTGCCAGCCACTCGTAATAATTGAGGCCTGCGTCGACCTGGGCCCCGCCGTTATCGCCCACCGAGGCACGCGTGGCGTCCTTGGCGAACATCTCCGAAAGCCTGGTGGTGGGCACCGTAGTTGACCGGCAGTTGATGTGCGCCGGCGGCAACGGGCCTTTACCCAGGTCGAAACGCATCCCATCCAGGCCCTTGCACTGCTGCGAGGTCTTGCGGTCGAGCGTCGAAACCCAGCGATAGCCCAGCACCACGTCGCTGTTGGCGTTCAGCGTCTCCATCCGCGCCGTGGTCGCCACATGCTGGATTGCCGTCTGCACCACGGCAGCAGCATTGCGGTTACTCACCGCCAGGACGCCGTCCGTGAAGTTCTGCGCCGCGGTCCCGCGAATCGCCTGGATGATCTGGGCATTGGTCTGGCCCTGGCCGAAGCCTAGCCGGATTGCGTTCGTGACGCGCATCGTCTCGGTCCGCGTCCAGCCGCTGACAAAGCTCTTCAGCAGCTTGCCGCCTTCGATGCCCTTTACCTGAAGCGGATAGGAGAATACCGCCGCACGGATCACCGTATTGGTGGGCACCACCGCGTCGATGGATAGTGCATTGCTCAGGCTTTTAGCCTCGAAGGTTGACTCGTACAGCGCGATATCAACCAGATCGGCCTGCACTAGGTCGCCGTAGGCCTTGTAGATATCCAGCAGCTTGCCGTCCACCCGGGCCAGGAACTGCTCAAGGCGGTCCCGGCTGTAGGTGGTCAGTTCCTTGCGGGTGAGCTGCTCCCGCACCAGCTTGTCGATCTGCCGCAGGTACTTCTCGAACTTCTTGACCTCGCCGGCCTTAAGCCGCTCCAGCATTACCGAGTGGCGGGTCGTCTGCTCCAACAGTTGGCTGTCCGCCTGCGCCAGGCTTGTCGTTGGCATCGTCGTTGTCCAGGTTGATGCCGGCCGACTCGCGCTCATCGCTGATCAGCTCGGCCTCTTCGTCGTATGGGCGGTCCGGCAGCTTGCCGGTGGTGAGGTACTGCCAGTAGGTGTCGGCACTGATCGCCCCGGCCATCACGCCCTTGAGCAGCTCGGCGAGCACCTGGGCGTCGACCACCGGGGTCACGAACTCAGGGTTCACCTTGAACTTGACCTGTTTAGGGTCGTAGCCCTTCCACTCGGCTGCGTACCGCAAGCCTTGCTCCACCGCCTCGGCCACCGTGATAACGATGCTGTGCAGCGTGGCGTGCTGATCGTTCTGGCGCGTCTTCCGCGCCTCCCCCGACTCAGTGCCGCCCACGTCCATAACCTTGGCACCGGCCTCAAGCGCGGCGTTCTTTTGGTCATCCATGGCCTTGCGGTTGGCCTCAATGCCAGTGCCCTTAAACTCCAGGTAGTCAGCCTTGCCTGTAGGGCCGAGATCCCAGGCTGCTGATGGACCGGTCACGCTTAACTCTACCGACTCATCCAGGCCAGAAACCCACGGTTGCGGGTGGCTGGTCTGATGCAGAGAGCTGAAGTAGTCAGCGCTGACCTGGTAGGACTTCAACGCGGCACGCGCCATGGTCAGCAGTGGCACCTCGTCGACGTCCGGTGAATTGTCGGTCGAGCCGCAGTAGATCACGGGCAGGTATGGCAGGCCTTTGACCAAGCGGTTGTCGGTACCGGTGGTGCCCAGCGGCTTCTCGTCCTCGACCAGCTCACCGCCTTCATTTCGCACCGCCGTGTGGCAAACATCGTCCAGCATGAAGAACTCACGGAACACCGTGTCGCAGTCATGGCTGTAGCGATCGCCACCCTTCTTGCGAAACTCACGGAATACCGAGAGGACCAGGTCCTGCCGGCCGCCTTGATCGGCGGTATCCCAATTGATGGCGTTGCGGGTGGCGTACGTCGAGAAGTACGGCTCGCCGCGGTCATCGATGTTCACCACCAGCGGCACCCGACCATGGGAAATGGCCTGGCGTACCATGCGGAAGAACAACTGCTTCAGGCCGAAGCCGTCAGCAGTAGCATTGTCCTCCAACCCCTTAAGCCCAGCAGGAAGCTCGATCTCCGGAATCAATCGGGAAACCAGGCCCATCATCGACCGCAGCGAGTCGCGCACCCAGTGCTCGTACTGAGCCCGGTTCGTGTAGTTCTCGTAGAGGTACTTGTTGCCGGCGCCGTCGATCTTTTCGGCTTCGACCATGCCGCTTGGCTTTGGCAGGTTGCGCTCGTTGCGCTTTACGGCGCACTCACCCTCGAGCGCGTCGTCCATCATCTCCCACTCAGCGATGTGCGCGTCGTAGTCGGGGTTTGTCGATTGCACTGGCATCAGGCCAAGCCTCCAATTCGGCGTGTTCCGCCTGTGCGTGTTTTGATCGGGTACCGCTTGGCAATGAAGTAGCCGGGGGCATCCACCAGGTGGTCATAACCCGCCTTCTTGTCGGGCTCGCCCTTGTCGGTATAGATCTGGCGTTCCAGGCACTGCGTGTATTTCGGGCATTGATCGACGTTGACCAGGTACCGGTGCTCGCCATACGTGTTGGCGAACATTGCGCACATAGCGTTGACACGGTCTTTCACCGCTGGGTTAGTCGAGTCCACCACCACGGTGAAGCCGGCCTTCCTGAGCAGTGACAGGTCAGACTCGCTCGCGCTCTTGCTGCTCGTGTTCTGGCCGCTGGCGTCTGGGTAGATCGCAATGCTGTGATCAGGGAAGCGAAGCTTGATCTTCTCGATCATCTCCGGTGTGTCGCGCACCTCAGAGAACTCGCTGAGGGCCAATGGCAGCTCGTCACGGATGACATGCACCACGGCGGCCATCTTCATGGCGTTGAAGTCCATGCCGATGTGCAGCGCTTCGCCGCGCTTGATCGTCTCGCTGGTTCGGTTCGCCTCACGATTGAACGTGTAGTAGACGACGCCCTGATAGTTTTCGAAGCTGGCTTCGTACTCTTGCCGAAACGTCCGAGGGTCCATCTTGCGGCGGGCAGCCTCCAGCTCTTCGGTCGGAACGTTCCCGCCGTCGAGCGAGGTGTACAGCCAGCTCTTGTGATCGGGCTCATGGCCTGGACGACCATCAAGGAACGTGTCGTAGCAATGGTTGAAGCCCTTTGGCGTGCCAATGCGCAGCGCGTGGCCACCTTTTCGCATGCCGATGCCCGGTATCGAGTATTGGCAGGTCGAGAGCATCGGGCGCAGGACCTCTTCCCATGCCTCCCATGGACAGTCCGCCCATTCATCCACCAGGACGAAAAACAGACCTGAGCCCCGCAGGTTGTCGTAGTTATCGAGCCCCACCACGCGCATGACGTGGCCGGACTTGAGCGTGATCGAGCATTCAGTCTCGTTCGGGCGATGTGCACGCCATGCCTCTGGTATGGCTTGCTTCAGGCGCCGCCAAAACACGCGCTTAGCCTGCTTAAAGGTCGGCGCGCCGTACCAAATTTCATCCTCGACGCTTACGCCCCACTCCGCAGCCAAGCGGGCAGCACGACGCATCTCCGCCTTACCAAGGAACGTCTTGCCGAAACGGCGACCACAAACCGCATCGCGGAAGCGCGCCTCAGGCTGAAAACCCCAGCAGTAAATGTTCGCCTGCTTCGGCGTCAGCTTCACCGGCGGGTCAAAGGTACGGGGTAGCGGGGACATTCTCATCGGGCTCCAGGGTGTACTCAGCAACGGCGTGCTGCTGGTCAGCGTGGGAGCCCAAAGGCTTTTCAGGTTCAAGGCGGCGATTCACGTAGGCATCGCCCACTTCTTTGGCGGCCTGCTCATACAACTGAGCAGTCAGCGCCAAGTTACGCATGCTCTCAGCCTTCTCGGCCAGCCGCCCAAGACCGCGAAGTCGGTACGCGCGATTAGCAATGGGGATATCGGTTGTCTCTTCACGGAATCGCTTGCGAGCAGCGTGGAACAGGTCCACCCAGGTCTTGCCGAGCTTCTGCCCGGCAAACTTTGTCGGGTCGTGCGTTTCGCATTGCTGGCGGGTGATCTCGATCCCGAATTCTGTCTTGACCGCTGCTACCACCTGGGATGGCGTATCGAAGCAGGCCAGAGCCTGAACGATGAAGGCTTTGACCTCGCTTCGTAGTACTGCCATATGGTTGTCATCCGTCAATACCTGTCATGGAATCAGGCCGACTTGAGCAGACAGGTTCCGCAGGCCCTCGCAATGTTTAATTTCCCTACCTCGGCAGGACTGTTTGCAGCATCCACCAACGCTAGAACGTCAGGGCTCGCACCATAGCGGCGAACGACACCGACGAACTCTTCTACGTCGTGGCCACGCATCTCCAGCTTGGGCGCCCCGTCCTTGTTGAAGGCTGGCTGGCCGTACTTATCGTTGGCGTGTGCGATGTGATAAAGCTCATGCTCCACCAAGGCGCAGAAGTCGGTGTCGCTGCACTGGGCACAGTAGTCAGCAGCCAGCGTGATGATGAAGACCGGCACCTCGCCGAACCAATCACGCATCTGTTGCTCCATCCGGGCTTTCTGCCAACCGCCGGCGCGGAACGCTACCTGTTCGGCCTGACCCAGTACTGTGCGGCCCTGCTTCACGAAGCTCGACGACGCCCACATGATCCGCATGTCTGCATCCAGTAGGTGGGCATGGTCTTCGTTGTGGATGCTGCCGGTGTCGGCAAGGATCTCGGCTTGGAGCCACTCCCAAACTTCTGGAGCAGGACTCAGCCGCATCGTGAAATCGGCCTGCGTAAGTAGTGAGGGTGGAGGATACGGCCTGTTCATCATTCACCCTTTAAGCTTGAAATAGTGGCCCATAGCCGGTATTTGTGTGCGCCTCGAAAAGTAAGGACGCCCAACTCATGCGAGTTCAACAAACTTCCCTCGTCGCCACTGCTCTCGCCGTAATCACCCTTTCTGGCTGTGTGACCGCTCCAACATGGACCAACAGAGGACCGTCGACGATTGTCACCGCCAAAGGGTTGATCTCTTGCTACGAAGACGCAAACATCATCGATGGAGAGCGGATGCAAGGCACGATTTGCGCCACTCCTGAATCTGGCTTCTTCGGCGGCGGCGAACCAGAGATCTACTTTGGGCCATGGAATCGGAAATTCATGAAGGAACCAGCAAGCACAACAACGGCAGGTGTGACACGAGATTATCAAGGCAAGAAGGTGTTTCTGCAGTGTGACCCGGTATTTGCACCCGGTACAAAGACTGAAACCGGTCGGGCGTGCAAGGTCACCGTCAACGGCCAGCTCCTCGTCACAGCCAATGTTGAATTCAAAAAATAGACCGCTCCGTGCCGCACTCGCCTGCGGCACACCCTACATAAAAAGGCTAGAGATCGGAAATGAGTGATCAGCATCTTCCCCACCACCTCTGGGTGGGAGCAATGCACTATGTCGCCGCAAAGCTAGTTCTTTCAGCTCCGGAGTTCAGCCAAGCAGATAGAGACAAGGCGTCAATCGTTGTCGAATACACTGGCGGTAAGCTGTCTTCGGCTGGCTTTGCGGCTGATAAGGGGGCCTGGCTTCCGCCGGAAAATCTGGCCGTAGAGAACGTGGGCGGACCGGCCTACGGAATCCCCATGGCTGATAGCGACCATGTAGTCCCTGTTCCTAGTGACTCGTATCGCAAAGCGATCCAGGTTGCGTATAGCTGCCTTCTTATCTCCGATCCATCGAAAACTATCGCGTAGCCCGGACAGCCATTGCAGACTCGCTATACACATCCGGCAGACGCGGGTTATGGCGACTGCCGATCTACAGCTTCGTTGACCTTCTCTGCCGCCTTGCTCGCGGTGTCAGCGGCCTGTACGGCGGAGTTCGACGCCTCTTGCACCTTCACGGCTGCGTCCTGGGTCTTCTCGGCCAGGTTGGTCAGGCGAAGGTCTCGTTTGCCCAAGGCGGCGTCATAAGCGGCGCGCACCTCTGCAAGCTGCTTGGTCTGCTCGCTACTGGCGGACCACACACCCGCCTGATAGCCGAGGGTCAGCCCACCGAACACCAGCAGGATCGCAATGACCCATACTTCTGCGCGCCTCCACCAATGGCGGGCGATGAAGTTGATTGCGCATCTGTCCATCAGTTGATCCCTCCAAGCTTGGTTCGCAGACGGGCGATCTCTTCGCTCTGCGAGGTAACCGTGGCAGTGAGCTGCGCCACCTGGCTGGTGAGGGCCTCAATCTTGCCCTCCATCCGCCCTACTGCTGCGGCAAGCTCGTTTCGCTCCTTGGCGAACTGGTCAGCGCGGGCCTCGGCGGCGTTCGCCCTGGCACGCTCAGTGTCGAGCAATTCATTCAGCCGGCGGACGGTACCAATGTCGGCGTTATCCATCGCCCGGTCGGTCGCGTCCTTCGACAGGAATTTACGCAGCCACAGAAAGCCGCCAAGCAATACGGTTCCAGTACCGCCCAGCCAGGTAGCTGTGCCTGGGCCGAGGTCGGTAGGATCCATCGCAACTCCATCAGGAAAGATGGCCGAGGTCGGCCTTGTGTAATAAGTCGGCTCACCCATTACTCCCAGCTAGGAGGGATGGGTGTGGTGGAGCCGAAAACGAAAAGGCCCCGATCATGTCGAGGCCCTGAATAGGTGCGCGGTCTTTCCCGCAGTCAGCCAAAGACCATCCCAGCGTCGACGCCCCAATGCATCGATCTCACCGATCTTGTCTCGCGCCCCCCTGGAAGCACAGTGAGGTCAGGGTGCGCGGGCTGACGGTGTTTTTCCGTAGCGCTGCACTACCGGCTTATCAGCGTCCAGGCCTTCCGTGAGGCTGCCCTGGCTGCAGTGAAACTAGGCAATAAAAAAACCCGGCGCGATGGCCGGGTTCCTGGTCAGATCAAATCGAATGACTGTAGAAAAGTGCGTAAGACTCAATGCCATCGTTCGGTTCTTTGATGCCCGCGTTTGAATAGTGAGTAGCCCGAACACCTACCTTCTGCGTATCGCCGAACTTCAAGCCAGCGCCAATTCGGTCTTCGAAGTTGAAGGACGATCCGAATTTCTGGTCGCCAGCGTTAGTGCCCGAAAACATCGCGACACCCACACCAGCTTCGATAAACGGCTTTATGTCACCTTGACCAAACTCGTAAACGAAGACCGGGGCAAAGGAAAGAGAGTGGCGAGCACCAGCCTCTTTCCCCGACTCCCAATAGGTATACCCAAAGTCCCAATATCCGGTCAGCTTACCTGTAGAGCTTTCCAGCCACGCCTTGTCCCAATTGAATCCCAGCGCAGCACGAGCAGTCAATCCGCCTTGGCTAGTGGCGCCGAGAGCGCCTGAAAGTTCTACAGCTTGAGCGCCGTTACAAACAGCGCAAAAAAGCAAAGCCGATAGGATTATTTTCTTCATTTTGTGACCAATAAGTTCTAAGAAGGGATCTGTTTATTAACAACAGCACTATGAGTCAATGTGCCATCAATTCGTTCTCAGAAATCTTTAGTTGGCGTTTATGTCGCTTTTTTTGGCAATAATGTCCCAATGGAACCATGGTCGGTTCGGCAGATAACCGCCACGCTTCGCTAGGTTTAGTCGAGGCTGCAATCCTCATTTGGCACGAGGAACTACACCAGCAGCACTACCAGCTGATAGCGATAGTGTGGTTAAGCCGAAAACGAAAAGGCACTGATCAATGTCGAGGCCTTGAATAGGTGCGCGCGTCTTTCCTCGCTGTCTGCCGAAGACGATCCTGGTGTCGGCGCCCCGAGGGCATCAACCGTTCCGGTCCTGTCACGCCCATCTTGAAAGGACAAAAGGATTGGCTGCCGGAGTTTTAACGGACCACAGCATCATCACCTAATCAGCGTCCGCGCCTCCGGTGAGGTAGCCCTGGAATCGGTGAGGTCCTAACACTCGCCCACAAAAAACCCGACATCAATGCCGGGCTGTGAGGAAAAACCTCGTCCGGAAGCTCAATATCCGCACGGTAGATGATCTTCAAATCAAAAGAATCAAATGCCACCAGGAGAATCTAGGATCTGCCTAACTTTACGAGCAAGGTCATGAGGCAGATATGGCTTTGAGATGACTTCAAATTCTGACCCGCCTGCATCTGTACGCTCGATAGAGTTTTCTGCGTAACCTGTAGTCAGCAACACCTTAGTCTTCGGCATGCGCCTTCTGACCTCTCTCGCCAGCATCACCCCGTTCATGCCACCAGGCATGATGAGATCTGTGAAAAGAAGATCGTACTTTTCACCGGCTTCGTACCGCTTTAAAGCCTCACGGGCGTTCAGCGATATTTCAGTGGTATACCCGTAATCCTCGAGCACCATCTTGACGAGCTCAGCAACGTCCGGTCGATCCTCTACGATCAAGACCTTTTCCGTACCGTCTTCATAGTCAGATCTCTGCCTAGTTTCTTCCGGTGTAACGGAGGCAGTATCCACAGGGAAGTACAGACGAAGCGTTGTCCCAATCCCCTCTTCTGAGTAAATCCGAGCTGCCCCGCCGGACTGCTTGGCAAACCCGTAGACCATAGACAAGCCCAAACCAGACCCTTTGCCTTCGTCTTTGGTGGTAAAAAATGGATCCATTACTCTATCGCGGATAGTTGAAGGCATGCCGATGCCGTTATCCGTCACGGATATGCTTACGTAAGAACCAGGAAAAAGCCCTTCGTAAGATGTGGCTAAGTCGCGAATACTGATATTTCTTGTTTCAACAAATACTCTCGGATCACTTCTACCTATCAATGCATCCCGCGCATTGATGAAGATATTCAAAAGCGCCATTTCCGCTTGAGTAGGATCGATTCGGCAGTTTTGCAGCGAATCCTCTAGATCGAACTCAACCCTGACTTCACTCCCGAACGTCCGCTCAATCAGCGGCTCAACCAAGCCAACCAGAGTGTTTAGATTCAGTACTCGACCTTGTAGCTTTTGCTTCCTGGAAAAAGCCAAAAGCTGCTTGGTCAGCGTACTCGCCTTCTCGACCGCGGATTTTGCATGGAACACGCTTTTTTTGATCCGATCTAGATTTGCCTCAGGTTTTTCGACGGCACTGCCAATGAGATCGACATAGCCACCTATCACCTGTAGGAGGTTGTTGAAGTCATGCGCAATTCCGCCAGTGAGCTGACCAAGCGCTTCCATTTTCTGGGCCTGCCTCAGTCCCTCCTCAGCATCTCGCCGTCGGCTTACGTCCAGCTGCGAGGCAAAAAAGTAAATCAAATCGCCCTTTTCATTGTGTATAGGAGATATGAAGAGCGCGTTCCAAAAACTGCTCCCATCCTTTCTGTAATTAAGAATCTCAGTGGAAAACTCTTGCCGCGCTTTTATTGCATTTCTGATCGAGGTTACGACGTTCCTATCGGTATCCACCCCTTGAAGAAAACGACAATTTTTGCCAAAAATTTCGTCGTGCTCATAACCAGTCATCTCCAAGAAAGCTTGATTAGCGAAGATTATGGGGTTGTCTGGCGAATTGGGGTCGGTAACGATCATCGGCATGCGAGTCGTTTCCACAGCAGCGAAAAAAATATCTTTAGGATGGTTAGAGATATCGGCGGAGACGTTGTCGTCTACCCGAAGGTCTTTATGCGGCATACCCGCCTCCACGAGAATTCGAATTCGTATGATTCAAAAATTCTACTCAAATTCCCTTTTTTTTTCGCTATATCGTCCAGTTAATGCGGGCTCGGTATCAGCCCAGCTGATGGTGAAATCAGAAAATAATGATGAGATGATTTCAGATATTGATCCGTTCCTTCGCATGGGTCGGCAAGATCCCAGATTTGAGCACCAGCATTCGCACGATTGAGCTAACTGCTGAAATTCGCGATCAGACGTAGCAGCAAAAAACCCGGCGCTTGGCCGGGTCTATGGTTTCCTGTGCGTTTCGCGTTACTTGTGCACTATGGGAAAAGTACGCGCAAAGCCCCGTCATGTCAACATGATTATGCCGCCTCTTGATCTTTTTCCGCGTGTATAACCTGCCAAATTGGCTGTTGAGCCTGAATATCCACTTCTTTTATCACTTCTTTCAGGGATTCCCACAGGTCTAGCCAATCACGCGTCCAGTTCTTCGGGTCGATGTTCACGCCGAAGAAGGCGTTCATCTCAGCGGCTACCCGCGCTGGCCCCCACTCCGCAGCCCCGTGCACCTCCCCCTTGTACGATTGAAGGGCCAGGGTGACCAGGTATTGCGCCTTCACGCGCTTGGCCGAAGTCAGGTCTGGCAGCGCGGCCTTGGCGGTGATCAGCAGCACCGCATTCAGCAGGTGCCGCATGTTCATCGCCGGGTGGTACAGGTAGTGCCCGAACTGCTGCACCTGGAACGGAAGTGTGTCGATGGCGCGTAGCACTTTCCCGATCGTAGCCAGGTGAGCGGCTCGGGCGGTTGACCGACCAGCAGGTGTGCGCCGGGTTTCGCTGATGCTTATCTTCTGCCGCACAACCTGGATGCGCTCCTCCTTGTCTTCCCCCAGCGCAGCGAACACAGCCTCGGCGCGGCGCATGCGCTGCCCCTTCTTGATCGGTGCCGACTGTGCCTTGTCGATGGCCACGGCGCTGATCGACGCGTTCGATTCGTGCTGCGCTTCGGTCCACACCTGCCTTGCGTTGATCAGTTTCATGCGGCTTCCCCTTTTTTCAGTTCTCTGGTCTTTGCCCGGTACTTGGCCTTGATGGCCCGCAACTGCTCGATGGTGTAGCGCTGGGGCTCATGAGGCCCTTCCAGCCAATCCACTTTGTCGGCTCCGATCCGTTTCACCAGCTCCAGCCGGTAATTCACGATGTCGCCCGACTTGTGGTTGTTGCACGGCGCACACTGGCGCCACACGTTCAGCGGCTCGAAGCGAAGCTCTGGGTTTCCACCGACGGTGCGATAATGCCCGGCGTGCCACTGGCCGTTGTGGTGCCGGCCACAGCTCACGCATGGAAGGCCGATGTCCCGCTCACGGACCCAGGCGTTGAATGCGGCCTGGGCCTCTTTCATGTGCTGGGCACGCGTCTTGATCTTCACCTTCGCTGCGCGCAGCTCCTTGCGGCCAATCTCGGCCAGAGCCTTGCGCGCCTTCGTCTCATGCCTTGGCGCGTCGACGATTGCGCACGCCTGGCTGCATACCGCCTGCCCCATGCGCGAAGGCACGAATGAGGCCCCGCACGTAGCAACGCGGCATTTCTTCGGCTTGGCCGGCTTACGTTCGATGCTCATACAGCCTCCTTGGCTTTCTGCTGCTCATGGGTGAAGTCGCCGCGCAGGGGCATCAGGTTCTTTTCGTGCTTTACCGCATGCATGCTTCTGAATTTGCACAGCCATCCACCAACACCGGCCGCCGGCCGGAATTCGTAAACCTTGCCCGTGGTGGGTGAGACGATCAGGTCACCAGGCATCACAAATCGCACCAGCTCCGCGGTCTCGCCCAGGTAGCCACCTGAAATAACCAATGCCAGATCGCCCGGCTTGAAGTTATGGCTCATGCGGCCTCCTGGCTCAGCAGATCAGAGAAGTACACGCCCTGCGGAGCAAAGCGCGCGACGATGCGGTCGGTGTAGGCGATGCCCTGGGCCCGATTGAACAGGCTGGTCACCGGGAAGCCGTCCGGACCGAAGAGCTTGCACTCCCCCATCATGGCCAGCTTCGTTTCGTACGGGAGGTGACGCATCACCCGGTACCACTCGGCCTGAAACCCCGCGTCCTCGTTCAGCAGGATCTGCACGCCAATGTGCAACTTGCAGTACTGGCGGGCGTCGGCGGCGTCACCGATCTGGGTCATCTCGGCGATGCGCTTGTACATCGCGAACCACAGGCGGTTCTGGTCCAGGGTGCGGTCCTTGCCCGGGCGCATGCTCACCACCACAAAGTGCTTGTCCTCGAACATCTTGGACATGCGGGTGATGGCCTCGGTGAGCATGGAGCGGCAGTTGACTGAGATTTTGTCTGTCATGTCTCGTCCTCCAGGCTTTGGACGTAGAACACCACCGCTCCACCAATCACGATGCCGATCAGGAACACGCCGAAAGTGATCATGACTGCTCTCCTTTTCCCATGGCGGTGTCCACGGCGACGTCAAGCTCAATACCAATCAAGGGGTACTCATGAGGCCCTACCCACTCACTGACGCAGATATTCGGGCCGGTGTTGGACTTTGTGTTCAACCAGCGATATCGATCCGCGTCCTTGCGTAGCTCCTCGTTCTCGGCGATCAGGGCCAGGACTGCGGCAGGGTTGGCGGCGGCGATGAAGTTCAACGCTGAGTAATACGCCTCGTCCTCCACGTCATGACCAGCATCGGCATCCATCAGGTGCCGGGTGTAGCCGTCATCCTTGAAGTACAGCGAGTCATTTTCGGCGACCCATGGGCCACCTGGTGAAGCCTCTGCCGCGCGCTTCAGTTCGGTGTAGTCGGTCATGTCAGATGCCCTCCTTGCCGCGCTGTGATTCCCATTCGAACGGGATCACGATCACGCCGCCCTCCCGAAGCCGATCAATGCACCTGTCGCCAATGGCATCCGGCAGTGCCTTGGCTTCCAGGTTGGAAACGATAACCGTGGGGCGCATCTGCTCGTAGCGGCCGTTGATGATTGCGAACAGGGTGGTCAGTTCGAAGTCGCTGGGCTTCTCCTTGCTGACGCCTATCTCGTCCAGGATGAGCAGCGAGGGGCTGATCAGGCTCGACAGGATCTGGCTTTCGCTCTGGTCGCTAGTGCGGTCGTAGGTCGCCCGGATCGCCTGCAGCACGGAACCTATGGTGCGGTACACCGCCGTTGCGCTGGACCTGGCCATGATCTCGTTGGCGATCGCTACGGACAGGTGCGTCTTGCCAGTACCTGGTTTGCCCAGCAGCAGCATGCAGCGGCCAGCCTCGGCGATCTGGTTAAACTCGGCTGCGTACCGGCGGCAGGTGTTCAATGCCTTCCGCTGTTCGGCGGTGGTGGCGATGTAGCCGTCCAGGGTCTTGCTGGCGAATCGCTTGGGGATCAGTGCAGCGCCAAGCTTGCGCTCCATCGCCATACGGATCTCCATCGCCTTGTTGGCCTGCTCGGCGGCCTCGGTCTTCTCACGGGTGATTCGGGAGCACTCAGGGCAGGCGCTCTTCAGCTCCTTGCCCAGCACCGGGAAGATCTTCTGCTCGAAGTCGCCGTGGGTCTCGCACGTTGCCGGCTGGGTTCGAGTACCTGGTGGGAACTCCGGCGACGGCACTTCAACTGGCTCAGATCGCATAGGAACCATCCTCACGCTGAATCAGGCCTGCGGTGTAGTCGCGGTCAGCGAAACCCGTGTGACGTGATTGCGGGGCGAGTACCGGTGCAGACTCAGCAAGGCGCTTAATCACCCAAGATGCCTTGAAACCCTGCCAGCCAGAATTCAGTGCTTCGGTGATTGCGTCATCCGCGGTGATCCCGGCCTCGGCGCACTTGACCAGTTCAGCGTTTACGGTTGACCAGACGGTGGCGGTAACGGCGGCACGCTTCGCCTTGCGTTGGGTCAACCAGTCGGCGAGAAGCTGCTCAGGGATGTTGTGCGGGTTATCGGCCAGTAATTGGGCCATTCCGAACGGAGATTTGCGATCAAGCTTCGGCGATTCGGTTTTTGGTTGGGGCGGATTAATCTCTTTCGAAGAAAGAGTTAATAGGGGTTCTTTCTTTGTATAAAGAAGGGAGTCGTCGGTTTTGGTCTGTTTCGCACCAGAGCCGATTCGGACCACTTGAGCCGAGTCAGACGATATGGTCTGTTTCGGCTCTACTACGAAGATCCACTCTTTTGGGTCGCAAACTCCGATGTCACCGCGCGCACCGCCTTCCCGGTACAGCACGCGACGGCGCAGCAGGCCGGAGATAGCCTTCGATACCGTGTCAGGGTGGATGTGGGTTGCTTTGGCGATATCGACCGCTGGGATTCGATGAGCGCCCGTGCTGAAGTTCAGGGTAGCCTTTGCCACGTATAGAACGATCTTCATTTCGCGCGCCGACAAATCGATGGCCATCAAGCCATCCATCATCTGGTTGTCCATTCGGGTGAACCCCCGAGGGTTGTGTATCGGAACAATGTTTGGCATGATTTCTCTCGCTTACAGCTGTAGAAGAAGCCGACCTCGACCGTCGGCTTTTTTGTGCCTGTGATTCAGGCTATGGATTTCAGTGCAGGCTTGCCGTTGAGCAGCGCCTCTGCCTTGCGACGCAGCTCCCCCGCCTTCGCCTCAACCTGACGGCATTGCTTGGCGAACGCCGGCAAATGCGGCATGTCCTGCTCGCACATAACCTGGTCGTCAAAGACTTCGCTGCCGGTGTCGATGACATCACCCAGCGCGCGGATCAGCGCACCGAAGCTTTTGTTCGCACATTGGTCGCTGGTCATCTGGCGGGCGCCGGTCAAACCGTGGCGGCTCGCCAGTTCGTTTACGCAGTGGTCACGGAATTCAGGCTCAAGGGCGTTGACCCAAGACTCTTCCAGCCATGAAGGCATTTCCTGATCGCCAGATAGCCAGCGCTGAACACGCTTAAGCCAGCGTCCGGTCGCCTTCACGAACTCATTCACGTCGCCGGTCAGGTCGGGCGAATTGAAATCAGGGACGACCTTCTCCTTGGCGCGATCAGGTATCGACAGGTGCAGCTCTCGGCTCAGCGCCTGGGCGAAATCGTCCTGGCTCAAGCTGGTGCGAGCGATCTGGTTTTGAGCATGGGCGACCAGCACCTGATCACGGGTTTGTACGGTGTGTCTGGAACTGGACGTTTGCATGGGGACTGCTCTCTTCTAATCTGGCTTCAATGGAACGGCGGACAGGGATGTCACTTAG
>Ga0157371_10002801_pt1 | contig 16341 bp, 15 predicted proteins | sample C45metaG_FD_113462 | JGI IMG/M metagenome (GOLD analysis project Ga0157371, IMG submission 113462) | Corn rhizosphere microbial communities from Kellogg Biological Station, Michigan, USA - C4-5 metaG | ecosystem: Host-associated > Plants > Roots > Rhizosphere > Soil | place: USA: Michigan...
ACCGTTTTTCCGTTTTTCACCCTTTGTTTTTCCCCTCACCAGCCTGCTTCTTTCTTGCCTCCCAAAGCATCGCAAATTTTGCCGCTTCTATCTCGTAAGACTTTTATAAAAGGCTACGGCATAATAAAGCATTCTGCTTTACCCTTGGGACTTAAGCGGCTGAAGCCGTCCCTGCGCCGACCAAAAAAGGGCCATGGCCTGGTTATTTTGCTGCGCTCAATTAGAAAAGATGCATAGCGCTGGTTGAACTGGTGAACACCGATGATTTATTTAAAGAGCTGAACGCTTAAGTAATAGTTCAATCCCAATTGAATTCAGAAGTTGCCGGAATCGAACACAAATCGTCCGTTTTCGTTACAACCTGTTTTTGCTACCTTATCATAAATAATTAATTTTCAATAATATTCACCCATGGAATGCGTATTGTTGCAAACTTTTTATTGGAAAACTTTACAATAAAGATCGGCATTACTGAGATAGTTTACCTGGGAGCGATCTATAGTAGCCTGGGTATGGCTGCACTTCTGGTTGTTGATAAAAGAAGCCCGAGGAAGGATTGCTGGCCATTAGCAGTGGCCCTGGTCTTGATGCAATTTTCCCTTGTGAGCATCGTGGCTATAAAAGGGCGGTTCCCTGTTGATCTGCCAGACAGCCTCATGGGTTTAGGCCCTCTGATTTACTTTCAGGTATTGAAGAAATGCCGGCCACTTGAAAAGCTTACATCAATGTACACATGGCATTTCCTTCCCTTGCTCATCACTTTAGGCATTCCGTTATGCTATCCCGCAAAAGCGACATGGCTAAACGCGTTCTCCCCGGTTTCAGTCCTGCTTTACCTGGTGGCGGCTCATCGGGAAATAGTGGCCATGTATCATAGCCGAACCTTTATCGAGGGTGACCGTAACAGGAACGAAATAGAATGGCTTCACCGGCCTTTGATAATGTTAGGCGCAGTCTGGCTGCTCTTGTTAATTTTAGGGACCGGACATTATTTAATGATCAAAAATCCGGTACTATCCGCGATTGAACACTTCTTGTACCTGCTGTCAGCCATGTTGTTGATCTGGCTCGCCTTCCGGACTTTTATTCGGACGCAAGGAAATTTGGATGTACCAGGAACCTCAGCTATAAAGCTTAACTTGAATGCTGATCTGAGACGTAAGGGTGGCCAATTGAAAGCAGCTTTGAAGCTGGAACACTACTACCGGGACCCGGAACTGGACCTCCGGTCGCTGGCTGAAAAAATGGATGTTCATCCTAATGAACTTTCCAGGATCATTAACGCGGTATTCAAAAAGAGTTTCAATGAGTTGATCAATGAATACCGGATCAATGACGTTATGCGAAAAATGCAGGACAGAAATTATGACCACCTGACCTTGCTCGGCATTGCTTATGAATCTGGTTTTAACTCCAAATCCACTTTCAACCGGACATTCAGGGAAATGACAGGACAAAGTCCCGCCGAATATAAAAACGAATTAAAAAATAAGCGCCCAACTTATAACCTGGGACGAACAGGACACTTCGCTGGCCGACCTTCGGGTCATAAAACAGCCACGATTCAGGCTAAACTGGAATTAAAGCGAAAACTCATGTTGAAAAATTATTTAAAAATCGCCTGGCGTAATTTAAAGCGAAACAAGATCTACACGACGATCAACATTACCGGATTATCCGTTGGTATTGCAGCCTGCCTGCTGATATTCCTGGTCATTAAATTTGAAACGAGCTTTGACGATTACCACCAAAAGCGTGATCGGATCTACCGGGTGGTCAGGATCAGCAACGGGCCTGACGGGGTGCATGCGGGCGTTGGCACACCGTTGCCGATAACCGAAGCTTTGAAACTTGACTTCCCGCAACTGGAGCAGGTGGCCAATATCATGCAAAATTCTAATTCGCACTACACCGTGGATGACCTGCAACATACAGGCGTTGCCCGAAAGTACAGGGAGCCGCTGGCTTATTACGCCGATCCGGAATTGTTCGGCGTGTTCGATTTCAAGTGGCTGGCGGGTGATCGAAATACCGCGCTTTCGGCACCAAATACCATTGTGCTGTCCCGCGAGGAGGCCAATAAATTTTTCGGCGATTGGCGGACCGCCGTGGGCAAAACGGTGAAGTTCGAAAATGCGCGCGACCTGCAAGTCACCGGGATATTTGATGATACACCGGTCAACACTGATATCCCGATGAAACTAGCCGTTTCATGGGCGACATTAACGGTGGCAGGCGGAGAACTTTATGATAGCCAGCAAGACTGGGTCAGTACCTTTGGGGCGAAGAACTGTTATGTGGTTTTGCCGCCCGGTTTAACGGCCGAACGGTTTAATAAGGACCTGCTTGCTTTTACAAAGCGCCACTTGCCCGCAACTCAGCAAAAAGGTGGAAGCTACCAATTGCAGCCATTAAGCGATATACACTACAATACCGACACGACCGTTTACAGCGGACATCCTTTCAGCAGGCAGCTGATCAATGTGATCGGCCTGATCGGATGCTTTCTGTTGCTGATCGGCTGTGTTAATTTTATCAATCTGGCTACAGCGCAGGCGGTCAACCGTTCAAAAGAAGTGGGGGTGCGAAAGGTAATGGGCAGCAGCCGGCTGCAACTCGTTCTGCAATATATGAGTGAGACTTTGATCATTACCACCCTGGCGGTATCGTTGGCCGTTGTGATGGCGGTATTGGCCGTGCCGATGCTCAATAACTTGCTGGATACTGAATTACGCCGTTCTTTTTTAAATGATCCTGTTATCATCATGTTTTTGTTGGGCGTCATTGCCGCCGTTACGCTGGTCGCCGGGCTTTATCCGGCCTTTGTACTTTCCGGTTTCAATCCCGTCGCAGCAATGCGTAACCAGGTGACCGCCGGCAGGGCCAGCGGCATGTCGCTCCGCAGGGTATTGGTACTGGCACAATTTTGCATCGCTCAGTTTTTGGTGATCGGAACACTGGTCCTGCTGCGTCAAATGGACTATTTTCAAAACAAACCGCTGGGATTCAATAAAGACGCAGTGATCACTGTCCCGGTTCCTGCAGACAGTTTGAGCCGATTGAAATTAAACAGCCTGAAGAATGAGCTGCTCACGCAATCCGGCATCAAAAATGTCAGCCTGAGTTTGTTCGGGCCATCTGATAAGAGCGGTTGGGCTACGGATATCAAGTACGACAACGCTGCCAAACCGGCAAATTTCGCGGTTAACTTAAAATGGGCAGACCGGGAGTATTTCAAATTATACGAAATGCAATTCGTTGCCGGCGGGCCATATCCGCAAGGCGATGTGGTAAAAGGCTATGTGGTCAATGAAGCGCTGGTTCGGCAACTCGGCATCTCCGATCCGAAACTGGTCATTGGCAAATATATTATGCTTTGGGACCGCAAGGATCTCTACGCCCCGATCACCGGCGTTGTTAAAGACTACCATATCAGATCTTTGCAAAACGCCATTCCACCGGTTTTGATGGGCGCTTCTTTGAATCAGTACGCAAAACTTAACATCAAGATCGATCTGCACCATGTTGATCAAACGCTTTCAGCAATTGAACGGCTATGGAACAAAACCTATCCTGCAGGAGTCTATGAGTATCAGTTCCTGGACCAGACCATCGCCAATTTTTATAAAAAGGAAAATGCGCTTGCGGTGCTGTATGAGATCTTCGCATCGGTTGCCATTTTTATATCTTGCCTTGGCCTCTATGGTTTGGTTTCGTTCATGGCGGTACAACGAATCAAGGAAGTCGGCATCCGTAAAACGCTGGGCGCGTCGGTGATCAATATCGTCTATTTGTTTTATAAAGAATTCACGGTGCTCATTCTAATTGCCTTTGCCGTCGCTGCGCCGATTGGCTATTACTGCATGGAAAAATGGCTGCTGGATTATACCTACCGCATTCAGATAGGACCCGGCGTATTTGTGATAGCCATCGCCAGCTCCGTTTTTATTGCCTGGGCTACTGTCAGCTCAAAGGCGATCAAGGCGGCGTTGACCAATCCGGTAAAGAGCCTAAAGAGCGAATAATTTTTTAATGTTACCCAGATCAACGGGATTGTAAGAGGCACTATATGGATATTCCGGTATGCTTGACCATGCTGTTACGTGCTTTTTAGAGCAACGAATTGTGTTAGTGGATCTTAAACTTGGCTATTTACTTCAAGAAGATAGCGTGGTCAAAGTGTAACGGAACACTGTGAACTCTTTTTCGGAATGCACTGGTCAACAGATCCGGATTATCCATGCTGGCTTTTGAGTAGGATTTTTTTGCGTTGAATTATGGCTGGGACAGAACATCTAAAAAAAGACCGGTAATTGATTCCTTTATTTTAAAAAATATATTTTCGGTCTGGACAACTTGCGATGCCTGCCAAACGCTGCTTTTCAAGTATATCCCTGCCACATATAATAACATTCAAGTTTCGTATTTAATCGTCCAATCGTAACGCTCTATTTCGTCAATCCAACCCGTTTATTGTCGAAATAAGGTCTATAACTTTACTATGAACACACGCTTAGTCTGAAAATCAATATTTTAAAAACTGGCATCGGTCTTGTCTCGCTCTCCCTATAATGATAGCTTAACACATCTGGTTTAACTACAATTCCAACAAACAAAATAATTAACCCTCAAAAAATTAAAAAGATGAATAGTGAACAATTAATTGAATTAACCCGGGAACTGATTTATCACGCAACGCATTTTGACGTGGAATACGTTAATAAAGCTTATGCTGATAAATTACTTATTGTAAAAGTTGACGAAGATGGTGTCGTTGACACTATGAATAAAGAACAACTCATGGCTTTCATAAAGCAAAACAAAGATTTAAACACCGAGCCATTATCTACTAAAACCGAATATCACTACGCTGTATGTGATGGGGATATGGGTATGGTTGTAATTACGCGTGAATTGGTTTTTGATGGAAAATTGAACAGAAAATATTTTACAGTGATTTGGGAATATCTATCAGGCAGATGGCAGGTTGTTAAAGAATCGGCAGTGGTTCGTAATTAATAAATCACAACCACATTCTACCTCATATTATCTTCCGTCTTCCGACCGCAATGGCCTGTACAGGTCTCCATTATCAAACAACCAACAGCGTACTGTCTTGCTGTTGGTTGTTTGAGTTTTAAAACATATTTCCGAAGCCTATCACTTTCCTGGCCGTGAAAAGCCCGCCGTTTTAATTTGCTTATCACGGGTGTAAAAAAGCTTTCGATTCCGCCTTGCTTCTCTCAAGGCCCTATCCTCTCCTTCAATACGCTGTATTTGGTGTAACATCAGCATGTTCGGCGAAATAAGGTGCAATTAAAACTCAACCAAATCAACAAACAACTCAAAACCAATCAATTACCAGATGGCACAAGGCTTGCAAAAAGTAAAAAGCCGTCTCGCTGATGATTCAGAACATCAATACAGACTGAGCAAGGCGATAAATAAGGCTGGCAACAATTTAAACATTAAAAAAACATCAACATGGGAAACTGGCTATTCGGATCGCACAGCGATCCTCACAAAAAGAACGATCAATCAGAAGAAATGGCATCAGAAGGTTACGATCCAAATGAAGAAAGCCTTGAGGAAGGAGGCGAATATATGGACGACTCATTAAGGATGATTGAACAGCCGCTTCAGGATGAATAAAGCGAGCTGAATATATATCCACATAAAATCTAATTAAAACATTGAAGGAATGAACAAAGATCATAGGGGAACCATTTTTATTGTAGATATCAGCGGCTATTCAAAATTTGTTACCGAGACGGAGAATGAAGCAGGAAGCCTGATTGTTTGCAGTCTGTTTGAGTCAATTATTGATGCCAACCGGCTTTCATTCAACATTTCAGAAATTGAAGGTGATGCTATACTTTTTTACAGGCATGGCCCGGTTTTCCCTGTTAAAGAAATCCTTTCACAATTTGAACTTATGCTCGAGGCATTTAAAAACAGGCTCAAAACCTTTAAAGAAAGTTTTCCGCAAACCAGCTTTCTTTCAATTAAACTGGTGGTGCATTACGGGGTGATCGGGAGATTTGCTGTTGGGAGTTATTCCAAACTATTCGGTCAGGCTGTTGTAGAAGCGCATAGGCTTTTAAAAAACGGCATTGATACGCATACCTACGCGCTGATCACTAAAGAATATTTCAACGAACAGCGACAAAACGATTTTATGCTACCAGACGAAGCCACCGAGGTTTGTGAACTATATGATGTTGGCCGGCTTTGCTACACCTATTTCCCGTTCAATACCGGTCCGCTCCCATTATACCCGCAGGATTTAAACCTCTGGCAAACAGGCACCTAAAACCATAAAACTTCATTCAAAACAATCATCTATCAATATGCACGCCGGAAAATCATATAAACTGCCAGAGTTCCTGGTTTGGACCAGACGAAAAATATACAAGCTTTTTGTGCTTGGCCTTATACCGGTCATCCTTTATGAGGTGCTGGGGTTTAAATGGCTTGATATTCCCTGGGCTATTATAGGATTGGTGGGTACAAGCGCCGCATTTATAGTTGGTTTTACTAACACGCAAACTTACCGGCGTACCGACGAAGGGCAACAAATGTGGACCAGCATATTCAGTCAAAGCCGGGCATGGGGACTTATCAGCCGCGATTTTTTTAATAATCCAGAGAAAAGCAAACTACTTATTTATCGCCACATTGCCTGGCTCACGGTTCTGCGTTATCAGCTAAGGGAAGAGCGCATTTGGGAAAGCGTTGGTAAAAAGCACAACGCCGAGTACCAACAATACTATACCGTACCCGAATGGAAAACGCCACTTGAGAGTGAACTCATAAATTATCTTCAGGACGATGATTTGAGGCACATCATCAATACCAATAATAAAGCCACCCAGATTATGGCCTTACAAAGCGGAACTATTAAACAATCGTATGAACAAGGCGAAATTGCCGTGCTACAATTTGTAGAAATGGAACGCTCCATCCGCGATTTTTATACGCAGCAGGCTAAGGCTGAGCAAATAAAAAACTCACCGTATCCCCGTCAATATGCCATTATCAATACCTTTTTTGTCTGGCTGTTTTGCATCATCCTCCCTTTTGGCATGCTTAAGGATTTTGATCAGCTCAATAACGAGGTGCAAGGTATAATGAAAGGATACATGGTTTGGTTAGTGGCACCGTTCAGCACGCTGATATCATGGATCTATACATCTCTTGAACAGGTTGGCGAAAGCACCGAAAACCCGTTTGAAGGCAGTGCTAATGACGTACCCATTTCGCAAATGAGCCGGAGCATTGAAATTGAATTAAGAGAGTTTTTGGGCGAAAAAGATCTGCCAATCGAATTAACGGCTCAAAATAACATTGTAATGTAAGCGATACCTGATTTAAAACTCCGAAACATAATTAATGAACCTAAAATAAATTAAAGATGGAAACATTAAACATGGAAATTAAAAACACGGCACCTGTTTTAACCAATCTTTTACAGATTGTAGAAAGCGGTTTGCTTTCAGAAAACATTTACCTCACACTTACAGACGAAGGTTCAGAACAATCTTTATCCGGCTTAAGGATAAACAAACTGGGTGTTACCGAAGCACCAATCCCTGAAATCCTAAAGCTTTTAGGTATCCGCAGTATCACCTTAAATGCAAGTCATGATTTTACCGAGCTGTCAAAACTAACGGTAACACTACCACCTGCGGAGGTTGAACAATACTTATGGACATTTTTCAGGGATGAAACTGTTATTGCCGAACTACGCTCATTATTTAGCAATTGCCGCACTATTGCTTTTGATGATTGGGCAGCCATCACAGGTGCCTCTAACCTTTGGAACGGTTTATTGGCTGAGGTTATAAGGCCACTGGGCAAGAAAGATCTTGAATTTATCTTTTACCTGGGAGATCCCGGGAATAAACTTTCCTTCCAGGTAGATGAGGCAATCGATCTTATCAGCGAGTTTTCGCACCATGGCCAGGTAACCTTTGCCCTTGATGCAAGCGAGGCGATGAAGCTATGGATGGTATTGAACGGTGTAAACCCCGATACTCCATTAGAAGGGCAAACCCCGTCCGATCTTAACAAAAAATACTTCTCCATTTATAGAACGATGGACGTTAGCCGCCTGTTGATATACTCAGCTGACAATGCAATATTATTCTCAAGCGATCAGCAATTTGTACTTAGTCGAAAAAAAGTTGAGCATCATATTGAAATAAGCGCAAACGCAAGGCAAGATTTTATTGCGGGCTTCAGCATTGGCTTGTTAAAGCACCTTGACATTGCTCATTGTATAGCACTCGGTCTTATTGTATTTGGCTGCTACGGCGAATTTAACTCAAAACCCGGTCAGCAAGATCTGTCGCTATATATCCAAAACTGGATCAAAGATCTCGAAAAACCCGATAGCATACACCTTTACGAATAAATAACAATCTTAATTTAATTATCAATGGAACAAAGAATCGATCTATTTGCCAAAGGGGCAAACACACTTAAATCGCTCTTTCAGGCTGGAGCTTACCTAAAACATTCTAAGATAGAAGCACCGCTTCAGGAACTGATTTTTTTCAGGGTATCCCAAATGAATGGCTGTGCTTATTGCCTGGATATGCACTCAAAAGATGCCCGCGCGCACGGTGAAACCGAGCAGCGTTTGTATGGAGTAAGCGCATGGCGCGAAACACCGTATTTCACAGATCGTGAGCGTGCAGCTTTAGGCTGGGCTGAGGCCGTAACTAAATGCGACGTATCCGACAGTGTTTACGAACGTGTAAAACCTCATTTCACCGATGAAGAGCTTATCGATCTTACACTCGCTGTTACAACCATTAACACATGGAACAGGTTTAACCTTTCCTTTCCACAGGTTGCAGGAACTTACCAGGTAGGTCAGTTTGGTTGATCAACCTTTTGCATGGGCCGGGCTTTACCAGCCCATGCAAATTTCAGCAAACAGCCAACACAACCATGACAACCACCCAGAATCTTGATATGGATAAGAACCCCGCTTTTAACGATGAAAAACAACCAGGGCAATTAATGTTAGATGAACTGCTGGCAAACGCTCCGCAGGGCGAAACATTTACCTGGCTTAAACCCGAGCTGATATGTGAGGTTAATTTTGCCGAGATCACTAAAGACGGGCTTTTAAGGCAGGCATCATTTAAAGGGATGCGCATTGATAAACAGGCCATTGATGTAATTTTAGAAACACCTAAAGATATCATTGAAACCATAGCCGGTGAAGAAAGTAAAGGGAGTACATCTCTATCATCTGATCAGCCCCCCAGCAACCACTTTTATTCCGCGGGGCAGCGATTCGGCAACAATTAATTTTAACGGATCCGAATTGCAGTTTACTCATCTTAATAAGATTTACTGGCAACAGGAAATGGTGACAAAACGGGACATGCTTAACTATTATATAGCTATTGCCGAGCATATGCTCCCCCATCTCTGCGGCAGGGCGATGTCATTAAATCGCTTTCCTGATGGTGTTGGCGGCCCGCATTTTTATCAGAAAGATGTTACAGGCAAGGCCCCTGCCTGGGCTACCACTTATGCACACGATACAGCCAAAGGTGAACATCATAATTATATAGTAGGTAGCGATATTTCGAGCCTGTTGTGGATGGCCAGACAGGGCTGTATTGAGATAAACCCATGGCTAAGCCGTGTTAACTCACCCGAAAATCCTGATCATTGTGTGATTGATCTTGATCCTGACGAACATAATACTTTCGATCAGGTAATTGAGGCGGCGCTTATGGTAAAGAGAATAGCTGATATGCTTGGCTTTCCTTCATTCCCAAAAACATCCGGATCAACCGGCATCCATATCTACATTCCACTGGGCGGGGGATATACTTATGAACAATCGCAGGTGCTTGCTAAACTCATCGTATCTGCCGTTAACAAGGAGTTACCTCATTTTACTACGCTTGAAAGAATGACAACTTCCAGGCACGGCAAAATGTACCTTGATTTTCTACAAAACCGGCCTGAGGCTACTATAGCCGGTGTGTATTCGCTCAGGCCTAAACCAGGTGCAACCGTTTCGATGCCGCTACATTGGGATGAAGTTAAACATGGACTAAAAATGCGTGATTTTACCATTTTCAATGCTATAGACCGGCTTAAAGAAACCGGCGACCTTTTTAAAGGGGTATTAAACAACGGCATTGACCTGCTCAACACAATTCAAAAAGCAGAGAGCCTGTTTGGTAACCATTGATTTATGACGACGTGCTAAATAAAATATATTAAAGGACAGCTTGCCACCCGCCGTAACGAAGATGACGGGTGCCAGCTTATCGAGGATGTTGTAATGGGTATGCACTTTCCACCCGTTCGTGCATAAAACAAACCTACGCCGGCATAGCATAGCTATGCAAACCGGTCAGCAACGCGATAAGTCGGCGGGCGGTAACACCTTTAACTATATCTGATTTATCAATCACTAATCCTTTTCATCAGCTCTGCAAATACCGTCACCGGCTGGGCACCGGTTATTGAATACTTTTCATTGAATAGAAAAAAGGGGATTTTGCCAATGCCTATACGTTGTGCCCGGTGTTCATCGGCCCTTACTTCGGCCGAATAGTTACCACTTTCCAAAAGTGGTTTCGCATCAATACCAATTTCAGAGGCCAGCGTGATCAATTGTTTTTTACTGCCGATATGTTTTCCCTCCTCAAAATAGGCTTTAAAAATCCTATTATTCATTTCCACTTCTTTACCCTCATCTACAGCAAAATGAATTAGCCTGTGTGCATCAAAAGTATTTGTTCGGATCACTTTATCAAAATCGATGATCAATCCTGCTGCCTGGCCAGCGGCTGCTATAGTATCTATTGTTTGCTTTGCTCTTAGTGGAGATAATTTATATTGACGCGTTAAGGTGATATACTGTGTTTCATTATTATCAACCGCTATTTCCGGATCAAGCTCAAAGCTACGGAGCACAACGTTTGGCTGCTCACCGGCATGTAGCTTAATAGAGTTTTCTAAATGCTTTAAACCGATATAGCAATAAGGACATGCCACATCAAACCAAATTTCAATTTTCAATACTTTATGTTTAATCTAACTAACAACCAATATGACCGGATTGGACAAGATTTATAATATTTTATTTCATACCTATAAATCCTATCTTCAATAATTGTCCATATTTAATTGTACTGACCTCATTTAAAACACCATATTTCGTGACTTCTACTACCCGTCGTCGAAATGAAGTATAAAGCCAACCCACAAAACAAGATAAAACACTAACCAACAACACGTTAATACGTGGCATCTACATTGCCAAATTCATGCTCAAATACAGCATTCTAAAGTGTCGTAAAGTGTTGTTTTATAAAATGAACCGATTACACCATGGAAAAAGATTTAAAAGGCAATATCTTTATTATTGATATCAGCTATTATATAAACTATATTGAAGATATCGATAACGAGATACGCGCATGCATTATTGATAAATTATTAAGATCTATAATCAGGGCTAATCATTTATCCTTTCTGATATCAGAGATAGAAGACGATACCATACTCTTTTTTCGCTATGGACCAGCCTTTCCGGTTCGGATAATTTGGGGACAACTGGAAGCAATTCTTGCCTCGTTTAGCTGCGAATTGGATTTGCTGAAATATTATGTACCTGCAGCCCATCAGCCATCTGTTAATATCGTTATACACTATGGTAACCCTGGTAACTTTTCAAAAAAAGAGCGCTCGGAGTTGCAGGGAACTATTATAGCCGGTCCTTATAGTTTGTTAAAAAATAAAACGGTACTGCATACGCATGCCTTAATTACAAATCAATACCTCGAAGCGCAAGTACAGGAAGCAATACCTACCGAAGGCCGGGTTTGTGAATTATACCATGCAAGTACGCCTCGCAATTTGTCGCTGCAAATTGGCAGCTTTTCAAAAACAGCATAAGCCAACCGCAATTATTAATGCTAAATATTAAAATGATGCAAGCGTTTGAGATGGAAATTGTGAATTCGGCCCCGGTATTATCAGCACTTGTTGAAACGATAAAACAGGCGGGCAAATCAAAAAACACATACCTGCTATGTGAAAAGCAAAGAAAAATGACGGACTCTAAACTTCACAAAACATCACCAAATTCATTAGGAATAAAGGAATTAACGTTACCAGTTTTTTTTAAAAAATTAGGTATCAAAAGCCTGATGATGTGCAATGGCTATGACCTGTCATCATTAACCAAATATGAGTTTATTGTTTTAAACGAAAATAAATGCGAAAACTCCTGGCATGACATAAGAAATGACCAGCTAATTGCCGACCTGCATCTCCTGTTCAAAAAATGCAGGGCAATAACTTTTAACGATTGGACAGATCTGGTAGGCGCGTCGGGCTTGTTGACAGGGCTATTTGACGATGTGATAAAACCGCTTAATAAATCAAACCTCGACTTTATTTTTTATTTAGACGATCCAGGCAAAACCCTTTTTTATCAGATTGATAACATCCTTCAAATAGTCAGCAAATTTGGTGTTAAAGGTAAAGTTACTTTTGTACTTGATGAGTTTGAGGCGGTTAATCTTTGGATGGTACTCAACGGTGAAATGCCCAATACAACATTCAATATCAATACGCCTTATGGTTTAAAAAAGAAGTGCTTTTCCATATTACGCACTATGAACATCAACCGCCTGCTCATCTATTCGGTAAATAGCGTGATCCTGTTTTCAGAAGACCAGCAATTTATATTTGCACGAAGAGATTTTGATCAGATAGCCGAAATTGCCGCTGATGCAAGGGATAAATTTATTGCCGGCTTTAGTTTCGGATTACTCAGCAAGCTTGATATTCAGCATTCTATAGCACTTGGCCTTATTATGCTTGGAGTGCAAACCGAAATGAATATCTCCGCCGACACTGCGCAACTTCTTTTGTACGTAGAAAAATGGCTTGCCGATCAGGATCAAAATAATGATAAATATTTGTACCAGTAAATACCGACTTTTGTTTAACCATCAAATCATAGATAAAAGATTATGAAAGAATTTCTATTTCTGTTTAGAAGGGATTACAAAACAGCCGAAAACCAACCCACTCCCGAAGAATTAAAAACGCATTTAGAACATTGGCAAACCTGGTTTGACGAGCTTGCAAAAAAAAATATACTTGCCAGGCCAACTCAGCGCTGGGATGGCGTAGGAAAAGTTATTGAGCGGGGTAAAAGTACTACCAATGGCCCATTTGCCGAAATTAAAGAATCAATAGGCGGAATGATCATCATCAAGGCGCTTGATTATGATGAAGCTGAAAAAATTGCACAAGGCTGTCCTATTTTTGAACTTAACGGTTCGGTAGAGATCAGGATGGGATTATAAACTAATGAGGCTGACGAAGATGATTGTATACAGGGCGAGGATTTTATGAATAAACCGGATTTAATTCCAAACCTTTTCCGCACCGAATATCAAAAAATAGTATCGGTGCTCATTTATCTATTTGGCATCGAATATATTGAAATAGCTGAGGATATTGTAAGCGACACCTTTCTTTCAGCAACCGAACTTTGGGCTACAAAAGGGATCCCCGAAAATCCAACAGGTTGGCTCTATACCGTAGCAAAAAACAAAACCCGCAATTATATTAAACGCCACAAGGTTTTTGAAGAGAAACTGGTTGCGGCGTTGAAAACAGAAGAAACTGTAAGTAAAGAAATCGAGGTCGATCTATCTGTTAAAAATATAATCGATAGTCAGTTGGCAATGATCTTTACTGTTTGCAATCCGGTTATATCAAGCGATTCGCAGGTGGCACTCGCTTTAAACCTGCTTTGCGGCTTTGGCATTCAGGAAATTTCGGCTGCTTTTTTAACCAATAAAGAAGTAGTATACAAACGGATAAACCGGGCCAAAGAAAAGCTCAAAGAAGCCAAAATAGCGATTGAACAGCCATCGCTTAGCCAGATCACCGCCCGGCTTGATAGCGTTTTAAAAACCCTTTATCTTTTATATTCTGAAGGATACTACTCTACCTCACAAAATATTCTGTTGCGCAAAGATCTTTGTGAAGAAGCCATGCGCCTCACTTTATTACTTGCCGGCAACAACACAACAAACACGCCTGAAGTTAACGCGCTACTGGCCCTGATGAGTTTCCACTCCTCCCGCTTTGATGCCCGGTTAAGCGATGCCGGCGACGCTATCCTATACCAGGATCAGGACGAAAATTTATGGAACCAGGAATTGATTGAAACGGGCTTATATTTTTTAGACCGATCGTCGCGCGGCGACCATTTAAGTAAATATCACTGCGAAGCCGGAATTGCCTATTGGCACACCCGCAAAGCCGATTCGCCTGAAAAGTGGGAGAATATCCTACGGCTGTATGACCAGCTATTGTTTATAGAATACTCCCCTACCGCCGCGCTTAACCGCGTTTTCGCACTATCAAAAGTAAAAGGAAAACAAAAAGCCATTGCAGAGGCAGAAAAACTAAACCTTACAGATAACGTTTTTTACTATTCGTTACTGGGAAACCTGTATACCAACGTTAATGATAGTAAAGCATTGAGCAATTACAAAACTGCTTTGAACCTTTCAGCCTCAAATACCGACAAAGCTACGATTCAAAAAAATATCGAACTTTTAAAAATAAAGATGGCTAATTAAGTCTACCGCCATTTTCGAAATGTCTTTTAGTTATTAAAGAAATTGGCAAACCAACCAGTACCATGTGCCAGATAACGCTGATGACAACAGCACTTAACTCTACCGGAGCCGGTTGAATTTTGCTAAACGGGATAATTACCAGGTTCATGAACAGCCAAATGGCAATCCCCAGTAAAAGCCCCGAAATAACAGGCCATTTTCTTAACGGGCTTATTACAGGGTACAGGTAAAAATAAACTGCGGCGATAACGAATGCTATCATTAAATGCAATAATGTACCGATAATAACCGTGGTGGTGCCTCCCGAAAATGCTTCAGCGCCATAAATCGCGCTCGCGATGTATTGCATAACCTGTGCCGGGCTCAGTCCCAGCTTGAAATAAAATACTACCGATGCTGCCATGCTATCCAAAATGCCGGCAATGATTCCCGCTGTTAATATTGTGCGGGCAGCACCTATTTTTTGTTCGGTGTCTGCCAGGATGTTTTGTCTCATATCCGTTTTAGTTGAATTGAAAACCTAACAACAACCGACATTTTATTTTTGGACAACCGCATTGTTTTTTTCACGACGAATTTCTGCCTGGGCTACTTATTTCAGATGCAGCAGAAGGAATATAGCTAAAAGGAGTTAGGCGTTATTTGGTGGCAGAAGTCACAGCCGGGCGGTATTTCGTTCGTGTGCTATACCCCTTATCCCATCAATACACTTACCATTAAGCGTTTATCATAACTGGCATAGTTTTATATAAATCCAAATTGGCTTTTAACCTTTCGGTAAAGTCATTTTAAATTATATGAAAGATACAAGTACCGAATATTTCACAGACGATATGATCACAGTGGCAGAAGACATGGAGGCTGCTGAACCTGTAACCGAACAAGAATGGGAAACCACACTCCTGCTTGATTTTGGTAACGCAATAGCTGCCGTAAGGAGTAAGGAAGATCTTTTTGATACCGTAAAGTTGTTTTTGCGAAGATTAAATATACTTCGGGGATATGCCATCAGAATGATTAACGATGATGGCAAAACCATGAGTACCTATGTACATGACCGTGCCGTTACCACTCCTGATGATCCTCTGATACTTGAGGTGGCCAAAGCGCGCTATCCTATTAAAGATGGGATACAGGATAGGGTGTTAAATAGCGACACACCCGTTTTTTTAATAGTTGATGAAGAGATTGCGCGAGGCCACGATGCAGGGTATCTGCATTTTTGGAAAAGTGTGGGCTTTGTAGAAGTAGCCGGAATGCCTTTGCAAACAGCCTCCCGAAAATGGGGTATTTTATGGCTGGCCATGGAAGAAATCAACATTCAGCTTGTTGAAAGCCTTTGTTCGCTGATATCAATTGCCATATCAAACATCAAAACCAACGAACAAATCCTCATTCTTAAAGAAAAACTGGAACAAGAAAACCAATACCTTAACGAGCAGCTTAGCAATAGCTATAGTGCCGAAATTGTGGGGCAACATCCTGCAATGCACAATGTATACAAACTCATATCTCGGGTTGCGGGTGCAAGCTCTTCGGTATTGATACTGGGCGAAACCGGTACAGGAAAAGAACTTATTGCAAGGGCCATACATCAGGCTTCTCCCCGAAACAACAAATTAATGATCAAGATCAATTGTGCGGCAATGCCGGCAAACCTCATAGAGAGCGAACTCTTCGGTCACGA
>Ga0157371_10002802_pt1 | contig 16341 bp, 13 predicted proteins | sample C45metaG_FD_113462 | JGI IMG/M metagenome (GOLD analysis project Ga0157371, IMG submission 113462) | Corn rhizosphere microbial communities from Kellogg Biological Station, Michigan, USA - C4-5 metaG | ecosystem: Host-associated > Plants > Roots > Rhizosphere > Soil | place: USA: Michigan...
ATTTCCACATCAGGAAATTCCTGCAACATTCTCTTAAGCTCGCTCCTGGCAAGACGTTCATCATCTATTAAAATTACTTTTAGCATACTTTACTTATTTCTCTTTACTGATAACTTATTTCTTTTTAGTAGTCAACAGGCATGACAATTTTCGATTGAACTTTAGTTCCTTCAATTTCTTCCACCTTAAAATACGCGTTTCCATTACAAAGAAATTTCAATCTGTCACGTGTACTTTTGAAACCAAAACCTTCGTTGGATTTCTTTTCAAGATTGCCGGAGTTCTGAACGATCAATTCAAAATTTTTGTCCGTAAACCGTGAAATTATTTTGATAGTTCCGCCATTAATTCTTTTACTGATGCCGTGTTTGATGGCATTTTCAACCAGGGTTTGCAACATCATTGGCGGCACTTGTTGTCCAAGGGTGTCTTCATCAATATCCATTTCTACTTTTAACCTTTCTTCAAAACGCATTTGTTCCAAAGCCAGGTAATCTTTTACAATATCCAATTCTTTATTCAATGGAACTGTTTCCATTTTTTCCACCTGCAAACTGCTACGCAAAATGTTGGAAAGTTCTGTGATTGCGGTTCTTGCGCGTTTTGGGTTTTCATCTACTAAGGCACGAATGCTATTGAGAGAATTAAAAATAAAATGCGGATTGATATGAGATTTAATTGTTTTTAATTCCAGTTCCTTAACTGTTTTTTCAAGATTCAATCTGTTCACTTCATCGTTCCTGTTTCTTTCAAGATAATGCCAGATCATATAAAGCAACAACCACAATGCGATTAGAATAAAAGTAAAAATGATGTCCCACCAAAAACGGCCTTTGTGTTGTTCTTCATATTTCCAAACGCCATTATTATTTCTATACCAGCCAGTGCTTCTTTTTATACTTCGGGTAGCGGCGAAATTCAATGAATCTTTTGAATTATTTTTTTGTGCTAAATAATAGGTGGTTCCTGCCAGTCCAAGCGCTTTTTCTTTGGAAATAGCATCTTTCAGGTTTTCGTTTTTTTCATATTGTAATAAAGAATTTCCTGTAATCCGTGCTGTTGATTTTGCACCATAATAAGCAAGCAATCCTGTAAGCATCACGCTGGAAATAAACAAAGCGATCACCTGGTCTGTGGTATATTTTATCCAGCCAATTTTTTTCAAAAAGAATCTCAGTAAATGTGTGGCAGCGATATACCAAATAAATTGGATGAAGAGAATTGCAAAGAGGAGATTTCTTCTTTCACCAGCTTTCCAGTAAACATCCTGGAGAAAGAAATAAAAGAAAGAAAGGTTAAGCAATGTCCATCCGCCCCAGCCCAAAATCTGGCAGCCCCAATATCTTAAAGTCGTTTTGTTCATCGTGCAAATTTAATCGCTAATAGCAGCTTTGTTATCAATGAATTGATTAGTGGTGAAAACCAGAGCTTGAAAGGAAGGTTGCCAACCTTCAATAGTTATTTTTACCTTATAAATTCTCCTTTGGCAGCCTTCACAACCTTTGCTTTAATAATTTTAACTTTAAAAACTTTAGCTTTACAAGGTAGAAAAAAAAATGAATGCAAAACCAAAATTTAAATAAAGAAAAAGAGACTTTAACTCCTGCTGATAAAGAATTTGAAAATAATATTCGTCCCGCTGCAATTGATGAATTCAGCGGTCAGGCCCAGATCATAGAAAACTTAAGAATTTTTATCAAAGCGGCCAAACAGCGTGACGAGGCGCTTGATCATATTTTATTTCATGGACCCCCGGGGCTTGGAAAAACAACTTTGAGCAGGATTGTTTCCAATGAATTAGGTGTAAATATCAAAGAAACCAGTGGGCCGGTAATTGAAAAACCGGGCGACCTCGCTGGTTTGCTGACAAATCTTGAGCCAAATGATGTTTTATTTATTGATGAAATTCATCGCTTAAGTAATGTGGTAGAAGAATATTTATATGCGGCGATGGAAGATTACCGTATTGACATCATGATCGATACCGGCCCAAATGCCAGGAGTGTTCAGATTAATTTGAATCCATTTACATTGATCGGTGCAACAACCAGAAGCGGTTTACTTACAGCACCTTTGCTTTCGCGATTTGGAATTAAATCGAGATTAGAATATTATGATACCGCTACTTTACAAAAAATAATTTTACGTTCATGTTTGATTTTAAAAACAAAGATAACTTCTGATGCCGCAACAGAAATTGCGGGAAGAAGCCGCGGGACTCCAAGAATTGCGAACGGTTTATTAAGAAGAGTTCGTGATTTTGCACAGGTACTTTCCAATGGTGTTATTGATTTAAAAATCACAGAACATGCGCTTCGGGCTTTGAATGTGGATGAATATGGCCTGGATGAAATGGACAACAGGATTCTGAGCACGATCATTGAAAAATTTAAAGGCGGCCCGGTTGGAATAACCACTATTGCCACTGCGGTTGGTGAAGAATCCGGAACGCTGGAAGAAGTCTATGAACCATTTTTAATCCAGGAAGGTTTTATCATGCGCACTTCACGCGGAAGGGAAGCTACCGAAAAAGCATACAAACATCTTGGAAAAATTCCTCACAGAAATTTGAAAGGTCCAGAGTTGTTTTCATGAAACTTTTTATTACCAACTTTCAATAATTAAATCTAATGATATCAGCAGCATGGCTTTTGATTTCACCCAATTAATTTAAATCAAAAGTAATGCAGATAAAAAGATTCCATAAGCATGGAAGATCAAAAAGAAAAACCACTGACAGAAGAAGAAAGAAAGTTGAGAAAAAATTGATGAAGAATTAAAACAAACTTTTCGGGCTAGTGCCCCGCCTTCTTATTCACAACGGGGTAATGATGATATTGAAGATTTTGCTAAAATGGAATCAAATTCCCATCGATATTGTCATTCAATTCGGCCCGAATGGTAAACCTTTATATCATTTCTATGTGAATAACCTAAAATAATAAATCGCGGCTTTTCATTTATCTTCGTTATCATGTCAACTTATAGAGAAATTTTATTAAAAAAGTACCAGGACGAATACCAAAAACTCAACGAAAAGCAGCAACTGGCGGTAGATACAATTGAAGGCCCTGTAATGGTAATTGCCGGTCCCGGAACAGGGAAAACGCAGATTTTAGCTGCGAGAATCGGAAAAATCTTGTTGGAAACTGATACACTTCCGCAAAATATTTTGTGCCTTACTTATACCGATGCCGGTGCGATCGCGATGAGAAAAAGATTGCTTCAATTTATCGGTCCGGATTCTTACAAAGTAAACATTTATACTTTTCATGGATTTTGCAATGAAGTCATTCAGCAGAATTTATCTCTTTTTGAAAAAACTGCATTGAACCCTGTTTCGGATCTTGAAAAAATTCAGCTTTATAAAACCCTTATTGATCATTTACCAAAAAATAATCTTTTAAAAAGATACCGCGGCGATGTTTATTATGAAATAAAAAATCTGCAGAATTTATTTTCTGCGATGAAAAGAGAAGGGTGGACGCCGGAATATATTGTCAAATGTATTGATGAATACATAGAAAAAATTAAAGACGATGAGAGTTTGAAATATAAAAGAGGATCTGCAAAATCAGGGGCCAGGGCGGGCGATTATAAACCTGAATATTTTACTAAAGTTGCACAAATGGGAAAATTATGCGCTGCAGTAAATGAGTTCAATAATTTTCAGGAATTAATGAAGCAGCACAGTCTCTATGATTTTGATGACATGATCAACTGGGTGATACAGGCTTTTAAAGAAAATAAAAATGTGCTTGCCAACTACCAGGAAAAATTTCAATACATTCTTGTTGATGAATACCAGGATACAAGCGGTACTCAGAATGAAATTGTAAAATTGCTGATAGACTTTTGGGATTCGCCGAATGTGTTTGTGGTTGGGGATGATGATCAAAGTATTTTCCGTTTCCAGGGTGCCAACATTGAGAACATGGAAAATTTCGCAAACAGTTATGAAGGACTTTTGAAAATTGTGCTTACCCATAATTACCGTTCTACAAAACCAATTTTGGATGTTTCAAAATCTTTAATTGATAAAAATACGGAAAGGCTTATTCATAAATTTTCCGGATTAACAAAGGATCTGGTTTGTTCAAAAGAAGAATTGAAAAAAATTGATGCGCTTCCGCTCATTATCGAATACAATACGATCAAAGATGAAATGGCCGATGTTACTAATAAGGTGAAAGCACTGATTGAGAAAGGGATACAACCCGGGAAGATCGCGATCATTTATAAAGAAAATATTTATGGAGAACAATTGATGAAATATTTCAGGGTAAAAAATATTCCTGTTTATTCTAAAAGAAATATCAATATTCTTGAGGAGTCTTTTGCAAAAAAAATAATTTCAATTCTTAGATATCTTGCCGCAGAACATGACATTCCTTACGGTGGTGATGAAATTCTTTTTGAAATTCTGCATTATGATTTTTATAAAATTCCCGCAATAGAAATTGCTAAATTGACTGTTGAAGTAAACAGTAAAAATTACAATGGACAACGTTGTTCTATCAGAAGTTTGTTATCTGAAAAAGCAAATGCTTTTGCAAAAGATCTTTTTGATACAGGCGTAAATCCGGCTTTAAAAAGCTTTAGCAAAATGATAGAAAAGCTGATCATGGAAGTATCCAATGTAACGCTGCAAACTCTTTTTGAAAAAATAATTTCTGAGGCAGGTATTCTATCCTACATCATCAATAGTGATGATAAAATCAGGCTGCTACAACTTCTTACTGCTTTGTTTGATTTTGTAAAAGATGCTACAGCAAGAAATCCTTCACTCGATTTACAAGGATTCATTGATGTGATCGACCTGATGAAGAAAGAAAAAATTGCTTTACCGTTGATGCAGTATTCGGGTAACAGTGCTGGTGTTAATTTTTTGACAGCCCATGGTTCCAAAGGCCTGGAATATGAATATGTTTTTATCACTGGCATGAATGCACATTTGTGGGAAAAGAAAGGTGAAATGAACAATGGATACACACTGCCTGATACATTATTTTCGTCACTTCCGACTGCCAATAAAAATGAAGAATTGCGGCGTTTATTTTATGTAGCACTTACCAGGGCTGAAAAAGAACTTGCGGTTTCATTTATAAAAATAAAAGCTGATGGCAAAGAAGTGGAGCATTCCATGTTTGTCGCAGAAATTATTGAAGCAAATAATTTAGAAATAAAAACAATTAATTTATCACAGGAAGAGTTGATGGAATTTGAAGTTCTAAATTTCATTCCCCAGGCTCCGGAACTGGAAAAAAGTGAAGAAGATTTTATCAACTCTGTTCTTGAAAAATACGTGATGAATGTTACGTCATTAAATAATTATCTTGACTGTCCGCTTGGATTTTATTATAAAAATCTGATTCGGATTCCTTCAGGAAAATCAGAAAATTTAGAATTTGGAAGTGCCGTCCATTATGCCCTGCAAAAGCTTTTTGAAGATATGCAAAAAGATCCGCAACAACAATTTCCATCTAAAGAAAAAACATTGGATTATTTTAAATGGTACTTGAAAAGGCATCGTGAGAACTTTACCCAAGAAGCGTTTAACAGAAGAATGGAACAGGGCGGAATTGTGTTGAGTGATTATTATGACCAATATGTTGGAAGCTGCAATAAAATCGTAGCTGTAGAAAGAAATATAAAGAATGTGGTTAATGGAATTCCTATAAAAGGAAAAATTGATAAGATGGAATTTAATGGGAAGGAGGTGAATGTGGTTGATTATAAAACCGGTGATGTTAACAGCGATTATACAAAGAAAAAATTAGTGGCACCGAATCCTGATAATCCAAATGGCGGGGATTACTGGAGGCAGGCAGTTTTTTACAAAATTCTAATTGACAATATGGATGGCAAAGATTGGAGAGTGGTGAGTTCAGAATTTGATTTTGTGGAACCCGATAAAACAAAAGGTTTTCAAAAAAGAAAAATATTCATCACTCCTGATGATATCAATGCCGTAAAGGAACAGTTGACCGATGTCTGGAATAAAATTCAGGCAAGAGATTTTTATACCGGATGCGGAAAAGAGGATTGTACGTGGTGCAATTTTGTAAAAGAAAATAAGTTACATATTGCGCTGCATGATATTATTGAAGAGGAACAGGAGATTTAATTTTTATTTAGGAGCAGGAAGAAATAAAATCCACACAAAGAATCTAAGTTTGCTTTTCTTAAATGAAAATATATCATTCAATAATTGTTTTAGCGGCAGTTGCATTATGTTATCTCGTTTTAGTAACGGGAAGCGGATGTGCGCAAATCGGAATGCCTACAGGCGGGCCCCGCGATACCATCGCACCGGTACTGTTAAATTCTACGCCTCCAAATAAAACAGTCCGTTTTCAAGGAAACAGGATCACGTTTACTTTTGATGAATATGTGCATTTACAGGATTTGCAAAAAACTCTATTGGTTGCTCCAACGCCAAAAATAATTCCCAATATTAATTCAAAACTGAAAACTGTTACGATAAAAATTCGTGACACTTTACAACCCAATACCACTTATAGTATTCAATTTGGAAATGCGATCCAGGACATCAATGAAAACAATCCGATCAAAGATTTCACCTATGTTTTTTCAACAGGCTCTTATATTGATTCACTTAAATTTAATGGCAATGTAATCCTTGCTGAGACGGGGAAGGCAGATAGTACACTCCTGGTTTTTTTATACAAAAATCTGGATGATTCAGCGGTTTATAAAGAGAAGCCAAGATATGTTGCGAGATTAGATTCTGCAGGGAAATTTCAATTCAAATATCTTGCTGAAGGAACTTATCATCTTTATGCTTTAAAAGATGAGAGCGGTCAAAAAATGTACAATAATCCTTCACAGGTTTTTGCTTTTGCCGATAGTGCAATAGATATTAAAACAAATGTAAAACCTGTAGAATTGTTTGCTTATTCTCAAGAAAAGAATGAAAAGCCAGTAACCAATCCGGGAGTAACCAGCAAGAAAAATGAAAAAATATTAAAATATACAACTTCAATTTCTAATGAAGTTCAGGATTTGATTACACCTCTGAAAATTAATTTTACGGTTCCATTAAAGAATTTTGATTCATCAAAAATTAAATTAACTGATACATTATTTAACCCCATTCAGTCTGCTGTAATATCGATAGACACTACTAAAAAAGAGATTGCTGTTACTAACAGATGGCTTGAGGATACGAAATATAAATTGTTGATTGGAAAAGATTTTGCGGTTGATACACTAGGTGATGAATTGAAAAGTTCAGACACGGTTAGCTTTAAAACAAAAAGAGAAAGAGACTATGGAAGTTTGAAATTGAATTTCCGCAATCTTGAAAAGATTGCTCATCCTGTTTTACAATTTGTTCAGAATGATAATGTAGTAGATTCTTTCAAAATTACCTCTCCAACTTTCAATGTAAAATTGTTTAACCCAGGCGAATATGAATTACGGATACTCAGTGATGAAAACGAAAATGGCAAATGGGATCCTGGAAATTTTCATTTGAAAAAGCAACCCGAAAAAGTGATCTCAATCCCCAAAAAGATCAGTATTCGTGCAGATTGGGATAATGAATCGGATGTTATTCTATAGATTTTTGTTGTGGATCTTTATTGATTAATTGGTTTATTTACTGCATTCACTTCCCCATTTTTTTTAATTCTCAATTCTTAATTTTGCTCTATGATTTTTTCCTCCTCTCTTTTAGAAAATGCGGTGAATGAATTTGCGAAATTGCCCGGCATTGGTAAAAAAACTGCTTTGCGATTGGTGCTTCATCTTTTAAAAAAAGACGTCAGCGATGTAAAGAATTTCAGTGATGTGATTTTAAAAATGAGACAGGAAATTCATTTCTGTAATCACTGTCATAATATCGCAGACAAAGAACTTTGCAATATTTGTGAAGATCGCGGCCGCAAAAAAGAAATCATTTGCGTGGTGGAAACGATTCGCGATGTGATCGCAATTGAAAGTACCCAACAATACAACGGACTCTTCCATGTTTTAGGCGGAATTATTTCTCCTCTCGACGGCGTCGGGCCTGGAGAATTGCAAATTGAATCATTAATAAAAAGAGTAAACGAGGAAAAAACGGAAGAATTAGTTTTCGCTTTAAGTCCAAATATCCAGGGGGATACAACCATTTATTATATCAGTAAAAAATTAAAAAACACTCCTGTAAAGATTACTACAATAGCACGTGGTATTGCATTTGGCGGCGAACTGGAATATGCTGATGAAATGACTTTGGCACGAAGTATCTCAAACCGGATGCCGATTGAAAGTTATGTTGGGAACAATAAATGGTAAAAATTAATAAATTTTATTTTCTAAAACCATTTATAAGTTATTGATTCAATCTATAATTTATTACCTTGCAATTCTATGTAAACTAATAAAATTTGAGTAACACAACCAATACAGAACGCAAGCCAATTATCGGATTTTCAATTGGCGACATCAATGGAATAGGCCCCGAATTAATTATTAAATCACTTTCAGATAACCGGATGTTAGAATTTTTTACTCCTGTTGTTTTTGCGAGTAATAAAGTCATTAACTTTTATAGAAAAAGCCTTACAGAATTTAATTTCAATTTTAGCAGTATAAAAGATTTTGATAAAATAAATCCAAAGCAGGTAAATATTTACAACTGTTGGGAAGAGGAAATCGTGATCACTCCCGGTGAATTAAATGAAACAGGTGGGAAGTATGCAGTGAAAAGCCTCAAGTTCGCTACCCAGGCGCTGAAAGATGGACGAATAAATGCTTTGGTAACTGCTCCGATTCATAAAAAAAATGTTTACGGCAGTGAATTTCCTTACACAGGCCACACCCCTTTTTTCAAAGAATTTTTTGGGCAAAAAGATGTAGTGATGCTGCTTACTGCCGGTGATTTCAAAGTTGGACTTGTAACAGAACATGTGGCTGTAAAAGATATTGCCTCTCACATTACCAAAGAAAATATCCTTAGTAAAATAAATATTTTGCATACATCCCTTAAAAGGGATTTTAATATCGACAGGCCAAAAATAGCAGTGCTTGCCTTAAATCCACACTCCGGTGATGAAGGTTTGATAGGATCAGAAGAGATTGAAATTATCCGACCAGCAGTTGTTGAAGCAAAGCATCATAATATGATTGTAACGGGGCCGTATAGCGCGGATGCTTTTTTTGCAAGAGGATATCAGGCTCGTTTTGATACGGTACTGGCGATGTACCATGACCAGGGATTAATCCCTTTAAAAGCATTAGCCTTTGGTGAAGGCATTAATTATACTGCAGGATTGCCAGTGGTTCGTGTCAGCCCTGATCATGGAACTGCTTTGGATATAGCGGGCAAAAATAAAGCTGATACTGCTTCATTTACTGCTGCTATATTTGCCGCTTTGGATATTTTAAAAAACCAGGAATTTTATGATGAAAACCGGAAAAATCCATTAAAAAAATTAAGTAATTCAGTAGTTTCCAGTGGATCGGATGAATAAACGCAACGATGTGGATAACAAAATAATTCTTATGAATTTGCGTTATTTAAATTGTAGATATTAATATTTAATTTGCACAAAAGTATACATTTGTAGAGTAATTATTTTTTAACCCGAATGCATGGATAATATCTTTTTGAGCAGCGGATTGGCATTTTTAATTACATTTTTTGCGATACCCGTAATTATTGAAGTGGCCAAAGACAAAAAACTGTTTGATGAACCTGGCGAAAGAAAGGTCCACAAAGCGGTTATTCCAACTTTAGGCGGGCTTGGGATTTTTGGCGGGTTTATAATTGCTACACTTATCGGCGTTCCTCCAGCCTCTGCTAACGTTTTACAATATTTTGTGGCAGCTATAATGATCATCTTTTTTATGGGAATAAAAGATGATGTTTTAATTCTGACCGCTACCAAAAAATTTGTGGGTCAATTGATCGCGGCAGGGATAATTATAAAATTTGGCGGTATTCAAATCACCAATATGTACGGGATTTTCGGGATACATACTTTGTCACCAACTGCCAGTTTTTTAATTACTTTATTTACAATAGTTGTTATTACCAATTCATTTAATCTGATTGATGGCGTTGATGGTCTTGCGGGAAGCCTTGGTTTGCTAACTTCGCTCATTTTTGGATTCTATTTTTATTTTTCAGGAGAGCCTTTGTATGCAGTTCTGGCATTGTCTCTTGCCGGAAGCCTTTTTGCTTTCTTAATTTATAATTTTTATCCGGCAAAAATATTTATGGGTGATACCGGTTCCCTGTTGATTGGAATCATCAACTCTGTTTTAGTCATTAAATTTATTAATATAGCCTCTGATCCATTTTCGGCTATTCCTTTAGGATCAGCTCCTGCTTTAGGTTTTGCAATTTTATTAGTTCCTCTTTTTGATACACTTAGAGTGGTAAGCTATCGTATTTTCAATCGTCGTTCTCCATTTTGTCCCGATAGAAATCACATTCACCACCTTTTGTTAGAGCTGGGTCTGAGTCACAGAAAGATCGCTTTGACCTGCGTTGCAACGAATATTTTATTTATCTGCCTGGCCTATTACATCCGATTTGCCAGCACTTCAATTGTAATGTTGACACTTGCCGTCGTTGCAATTGTCATTGTTGGAATTATTTATTACAACAAACCAAAAAGAAAACTTTTGGTTACCAATGGCCATCTTCACGAAGAAACAATTATCAAGTCTCACAAAATATTGACGCTCTCAGAAGAACCAATAGAACAGAATTAATCATTGTCCCTTTTATTTTTTTGTCATTTGGTTTTTCATAAATTTGTACACTTTTAACATGCCATAAAAGGTATAAAATAAGTATTTAAAATTTTGAGAAATGACAGAGCAGACAACGGAAATAATTGATGCCGCAAGGGTTTCAATGAACAAAGCGATGGAACATTTTGAAGCGGAAGTGGCAAAGATTCGTGCCGGTAAAGCAAATCCGACCATGCTTGACGGAATAACTGTTGACTATTATGGCAATCCAACTCCGATAAATCAGGTCGGTAATTTAAGCGCTATGGATGCCAGAACATTAACAATCCAGCCGTGGGAAAAAAATATGTTACAGCCAATTGAAAGAGCCATTATTGCTGCTAATATTGGGATTAATCCGCAAAATGATGGCAATATTATCCGGTTGTTTTTACCTCCACTAACAGAAGAAAGGAGAAAAGAATTAGTAAAAAGAAGTAATGGCGAAGGTGAGCAGGCAAAAATTGCAGTCCGTAATATTCGCCGTGATGCAATAGAACAAATTAAAAAAGCTCAAAAAGAAGGCTTGAGTGAAGACGGAGCGAAAGATGCGGAAAATGATATGCAGGAGATAACTAATAATTATATTTCAATGATTGAAAAACACCTTGCAGCAAAAGAGAAAGAAATCATGTCGGTTTAAATTTCTAATTCAATGTTAAAAGAACAATTACTTATATTAATAACCGCCCCGGTTTATCTGATAGTAATTGCGCTTGAAATTATTCTAAGCAATCTTCATTTAAAAAAATATTATACGCTGAAAGATACATTGATGAATATGTATCTCTGTATCTTGAATGCAGGAATAGACCTTTTGTTTCGGGCAGTTTATGTGTTGATCCTTCTTGTTTTTTATAATTTTCATTTTGTCAGCTTCTCGGCAAACCCTTTAGTGTATTGGTTTTTACTCTTTATTCTTGAAGATCTTGCGTTTTATTTTGAACACCGTATGGATCATTTTTGCAGAATATTTTGGGCGGTGCATGTTACGCATCATTCTTCGGAAGAGTTTAATCTGACTACCGGATTCCGATCCTCGGTTTTGCAACCACTTTACAGGTTTCTTTATTTTATTCCTATAGTACTACTTGGATTTAAACCACTTGATATTGTGTTCATCTATTCTCTAACCCAGATTTATGGTATTTTAGTTCATACACAGTTTATTGATAAAATGCCACGTTGGTTTGAATCTGTTTTTGTAAGTCCCGGTCACCACAGAGTTCATCATGCCAGCAATATTCGTTACCTCGATAAAAATCTGGGTATGGTGCTGATTATCTGGGACCGGCTTTTTGGTACTTTTCAGCAGGAAGAAAAGAATGATCCGGTAAAATTCGGTTTGACAAAACAGATAGATCAACCTTACCATCTTACCAATATTATTTTTCATGAATGGAAAAATATTGTCAAGGATATGCATAAAGAAATTCCTCTTTCTTCGAAATTTAAATACCTGCTGATGCCGCCAGGATGGAGCCATGATGGAAGTACAAAAACAGCCAGGCAATTGAGAAAAGAATTATTTCAATCTGAGAAACTTAATTCATAGTAACAATAACTCGGAAATATTACCGGTTAAGTATCAATTGTTTTATATTTATACAAGCATATTACTTTCATTCACCATTTAAATTTAAAAACCATGAGTTTTATTAAAGATTTTAAAGCCTTTGCGCTTAAAGGCAATGTAATGGATCTGGCCGTTGCAGTAATTATTGGTGCTGCTTTTGGAGCAATAGTTTCTTCACTTGTTGATGATATTATCACGCCATTGTTATTGACTCCGGCACTGCACGCAATGCATTTGGAAAATATAAGCCAGTTGCATTGGGGAGAAGTAAAATATGGGAATTTTTTATCCGCAGTGATTAAATTTATCGTATTTGCCTTGGTAATTTTCATGCTCATCCGCACTTTGAGCAAATTTCAAAAGAAAGAAGAAGTTGCACCGGCAGGCCCATCTTCAACTGATCAATTATTAATGGATATAAGAGATGAACTAAGGAAAAGGTAATTTTATTTTCAATAAATTTGCAATCCCGGTGATTTTTTTCACCGGGATTTTTTTACCTTGATGAAAAGAAAACGATGACGTTTTCAAAATTATATTTTCATGAATACAGAGAGCTACCAGATAAAATTACCACAGTTCGAAGGGCCGTTTGATCTGCTTTTATTTTTTATTGAAAGAGATGAACTGGATATTTACAATATTCCCATTTTTAAAATAACCAATGATTTTCTCAATTATATTCATTCAAACCAATCGTTGAATATCGAACTCAGCAGTGAATTCATTTTGTTCATCAGTACCTTAATGCGCATTAAAGCAAAAATGCTCATTCCAAGAAAAGAATTAGATCCGCAAGGAAATGAAATTGATCCCAGGCAGGAACTCGTTGATAAAATTCTCGAATACAAAAGATTCAAAGAAGCTTCTCAGAAAATGAGTGAGATGGAAGCGCTGAGAATGTTAATGGTAAAACGCGGGAATATTCAGGAAGAACTTGCACTCATTGGTGAAGAAGCGGGAGAGGGAACAGAAATTCAGACAGTCACTTTGTTTAAACTAATGAAGGCGTTTGAAAAAGTTGCACAGAGATTAATTGATAAAAAGAACCGGCCTGTTCATACCGTTATCAGTTATAATTATACAATGGAAGGAACGCGCAAATACATGCTGGACATGATAAAAGCTGAACAAACCATTTCTTTTGAAAAAATATTTGATGTTTGTGCCGACCGGATCCATGCCATCTTTTTGTTCTTAAATATTCTTGAGCTTGTACAATTAAATTACATGAAGATTATCATTGGAAATGGAACCAACAATTTTATCATTGAATACAATGAGGAAAGAGTTGAAGAAAATCGTATTGAAAATAATCCTGTCAATCTTCAAGAGAATGAGCCTGGTAAATTATTTTATTAAGAGAAATTTTTCTGCGATCTCACCATTTCTTACTGTCAATCGTTCCCAAAATATTCAGATAGCTAATATAACGTTCAGCAGAAATTTTATTTTTTTCGACAGCAGCTTTAATGGCGCAACCAGGCTCTTCGATGTGCATACAATTATTAAAACGGCAATTATTTAAGAGATTCTTCATCTCAGGAAAATAATGTGAAAGTTCGTGCGGTTCAATGTCCATCATCGCAAATTCACGCATTCCCGGAGTATCGATTATTTTTCCACCAAAGGGCAAATCAAACATTTCTGCAAATGTGGTTGTGTGTAACCCTTTTCCACTCCAATCACTTACTTCCTGTGTTTTTATGATGTTTTCAGGAAAAATGATATTGATAAAAGATGATTTTCCAACACCAGAATGGCCACTCAGTAAAGTGGTTTTACCGGCTAATAAATCTCTTACTTCCTTGATGCCTGCTTTTTCCAAAAGGCTCATTGAATAAACCGCATAACCAATTTTTTCATAGATGGATTTAAAGTGTTCAAACTTTTCTTTTTCTTTTGATTGATACAAATCGCTTTTATTAAAAACAATAATTGCAGGAACATGATATGCTTCTGATGCCACTAAAAAACGATCAATAAAACCATTGGAAGTTTTTGGATCTTTTAATGTTGCCAATAAAATGCTTTGATCCAGATTGGCTGCTACTATATGGTGTAAATATTTATTATGCGGCGATTGTCGCGTTATATAATTTTTGCGATCATAAATTTTAGTGATCACAATGGATTCTTCTCCTTCTTCTTTGTCAATATCAACAACATCTCCAACGGCTATCGGATTGGTTGAAGTGATATCATCAATTTTAAATTTTCCTTTTACACGTGCTTTAAATTCTTCTCCGTTTTCATTCTTAACCAAATACCAACTTCCTGTTGATTTGTAAACTAAAGCTTTCATTGAATTTAAATTATGGAAACTTCCTGAAGACTGTATATCTTAAAATAATTTCGATTAAAAGTAATCCCATTGCACCGAAAATAAATGGATAAAATTTTTCTGAATAATGATGAAATGTTGTTACTTCTACTTTTGATTTTTCCAGCTTGTCTATTTCATTATAAATATTTTCAAGGCTCGTATTATCCGTAGCTCTGAAATATTTTCCTCCGGTTTCTGAAGCAATATTTTGCAAAAGTTTTTCATCAATGGAAACTTTTTGATTTTGCATGACGATTCCCAGGGGAGTGCTCACTGGTGTTGGCGCGTAGCCTTCACTTCCAACGCCAATTGTATAAACTTTTATATGGAATGTCTTGGCAATTTCTTTCGCTGTTGATGGATCGATCAAACCGCCATTATTAATTCCATCAGTAAGCAAAATAATTACTTTACTTTTTGATTTGCTGTTTCTTAACCGATCAACACTTGTTGCTAACCCCGAACCGATAGCGGTTCCATCTTCCAGCAAGCCATTCCTGATCTGGCCTATTTGTGACTTCAAAACATAATGATCTGTAGTAAGCGGACATTGGGTAAAACTTTCGCCTGCAAAAATCACCACACCAATTCTGTCGGATGGACGATGATCAACAAAATCTTCCGCCACTTTTTTTGCCGCTTCCATCCTGTTTGGTTGAAAGTCTTGGGCAGTCATACTTCCACTGACATCAATGAACAGGATAATATCGATTCCTTCGCCCTCCGTTTGTGTTTCATCAAATTTTGTTTGTGGCCGTGCCAAAGCAATAATGATGCAAGTAAGCGCGAGCATTCTGAAAACGAAAGGAAATTGCTGAATCATATTTTTCCATGATCGTGAATTCGAAAGACCTTTTGTGGAAGAGATTCCAATCGCTGCTACTTGTTTTTTCCCTTTCGTAAATTTCCAATAAATCAAAAATGGTATGAAAAGAAAAAGTAGCAATAACCACGGCTGCCCAAAAGTAATATTGTTGAAGTAATCAAATATCATTCTCCCGTTTTTTATTGGCAATATTATGGATAGCCGTTATCATTTCTTTCGTTTGCGAAAATGCTTTTTCATTCTCATAGGCAGGTGGAATATATTTTGCAAATTTTACAACATTGCTCATTCTCAAAGAATTTGCAAAAGCTGAAATTTGTTCTTTGGGAATATCAAGGTCATTCAATTCCATCAATACTTCATCGGTAGTAAGATGCAACTTGTAAGTATTGGTTTTTCTTGATAAATACCGTTTGAAAATATCAGTGAGTGTTGTATAATATTCTTTAAATTTATTTTGTTCAATCAAGTTTTCTTTTTCAAGATCCTTTAGAGAATGCATCGCTTCGTCAAACGGAGAAAGATTGGATTCAAAAATTGCAGTATCGTTTTTCTTTTTGAAAAACTTTGTAAGAAAAAGAATCCAGATGATTAAGAAAATAACTCCTACGCCTACTAAAATCCACGCCCACCACGGAAATGATTTTTTTACTTCAATAATATTTTTGATATCGTGAAATGGCATGATGCTATCTGTAGGTGAATAAGTAACATCAATGGCAACAGAGTCTGTATAAAGATTAAAAGTAGAATCGCTGTCAAGTGTAGAAACAGTAAGAACTAGCGGAGGAATTACCTGCCTTCCTGAATCAAAACTGGTAATGATAATGTCCTGGCTAAAATTTAAATTTCCATTTGAAG
>Ga0157371_10002803_pt1 | contig 16340 bp, 16 predicted proteins | sample C45metaG_FD_113462 | JGI IMG/M metagenome (GOLD analysis project Ga0157371, IMG submission 113462) | Corn rhizosphere microbial communities from Kellogg Biological Station, Michigan, USA - C4-5 metaG | ecosystem: Host-associated > Plants > Roots > Rhizosphere > Soil | place: USA: Michigan...
ACTGTGTTTCTTACACAATTTTTAATTTGGACTGTAATAAATGGCAGTTTAAGTCGTCTAACTATATGTACCTGAGTACAACACGGTAAATTATCTTAAAGGAATAGAACAATGAACAAACTCAACTCAATCACATCAGTCGCAGCACTGCTAGCTTTATCTGTAGCTGGTGTAACTCAAGTATCAGCAGCGCCAACAACGCATGCGACAGAAACCCATGCGAAGAAAGCCAGTGATGCAAAATGTGGTGAAGCCAAGTGTGGATCGAACAAAATGACGAAATCACAAAAAGCGGCTGAAGCAAAATGTGGTGCTGATAAAAAAGCAGCAGATGGTAAATGTGGTGCAACGAAGAAAGCAACGGATGCGAAATGTGGTGCTGATAAAAAAGTTGCTGATGGCAAGTGTGGTAGTAAATAGTCAATCAGTTAAACAATGATGTCGCTGTGAATCACATAGACGGCATCATTTCCAAAGTTGGAGTATCACCATGGTTAATTTGGCTGGTGTAGGGCTTGGGCTAAGAAGAGATTTTATTGATGAATTTCTAAGTGCTAAAAAAGTGCCAGACTTTATTGAGATCGCGCCTGAAAATTGGATAGGTTTTGGTGGCCGGCATGCAAAGTTATTAGCTCGGTGTGTGGAAAAAGCTCCTTTAATCTGTCATGGGCTGTCTTTATCCATTGGAGGACCACATCCACTCAATTTAGAATTTATTCAAAAAATTAAAGGGTTTTTAGATGATTATCATATCCCGATTTATTCCGAGCATTTAAGTTATACCCATGATCGTGGTTACTTATACGACTTGATGCCAATTCCAATGACTGAGGCTGCAGTTAAATATGTAGCAGAACGTATTTTACGTGTCCAAGATATTTTAGGCAAAAGGCTGGTGATCGAAAATGTCTCAACCTATTTGATGCCAAATGCTGAAATGAGTGAGGCCGATTTTGTATCTGAAGTGCTTCAGCAGGCGGACTGCGAGTTATTACTCGATGTGAATAACGTCTATGTAAACAGTATAAACCACGGCAGTGATGGGTATGCCTTTATTCGAGCAATGCCAAAACAGCGGATTCGTTATATACATATTGCTGGGCATGAACAAGTTGAACCAGATCTATTGATTGATACACATGGTGCAGAAGTATGCGATTCTGTCTGGCAATTATTACAATATACTTATCAAGTGTGTGGCGTAAAACCAACATTACTTGAGCGTGATTTTAATATTCCAGCATGGCAAGAGTTACAAGATGAAATGACGAGAATTAAAACAATTCAGCAGCAGGAGAGTGGTGATGAAAACAGAGCAAATATCTTTCCAAGCTACACAGCAGCAGTTTTGTAATTGGATTCGCTTTCCTCAATCTGTGTTACCCAAAGCTCTTCCTGCGAAACGAATGCAGATTTATCGAGATTTACTTTTTAATAATGTTTGTTCTTTTATTGATTTGGTCTATCCCATTACCCGTGCAATATTGCCTAAGATACAGTGGGAAAAGCTATTAACTGAATTTTTTCAAAAAGCACAATGTGATTCACCATTTTATAATGATATTTCCTTACAATTTAGGGAGTATCTGACAGATTGCCAACATCCCAGTTTACAAGAATATCCTTGGTTAGCTGAGCTATTACAGTTTGAATGGCTTGAACTCTATTTAGATACAGTTGAAATTGAAAAAAACACCCTTACTCGGCGGAGTGAATGGCAGTTAAATACTCAAGTCTGGGTGCTCGTTTATCAATATCCAGTTTATCAATGGTCGTCAAGCATGATCATTGCTGAAGCTGAGCCTATGCCTAGTGTTATATTGGTTTGGCGAAATGATCAAGATAATATCTGCGTAGAAAGCTTATCTGTTTTATTCGCTGTGGTGATTGAACAACTCAATCAACAAGAGTTAGTTGAACAAGATATTAGAAATTTAATAAAAGCGACGTTTCCTGATTTTTCTAGCATTCAAATACAAACTCAGATCGATGAGTTAAAAGTACTATTAATTCGATTGAAATTGTTAGATCTACCCCATAAAAATGATGAGGAAAATGGATGAGCGTAGAGCCTGCAAATGCGAATCAAGAAATATTACAACAACTACAAAATCCAGCCTTTGTAATAGAATTACGACAACAAATGTTGAAGTTTGCAATTCTACAACTGTCATCATTACAGCAGGCTGAAGATGCTGTTCAAGAAGCATTAATGAGCGCATTTCAACATATTGATTCTTTTACTGGCCGAGCAGCTTTTAAAACGTGGGTTTTTGCGATTTTAAAAAATAAGATTTTCGATTTAATTCGGCAAAAATCTCGTTTAATGACGATGAGTGAATTGTTTAATGACGAGGACAGTGAACAAAGTATAGATGCATTATTTGATGCTTCTGGACATTGGAATAAATATGAAGCACCTCAAGCATGGCCCAGTCCAGAAGAAATATTGGAACAACAAGATTTTTGGCTTATTTTTGATGCCTGTTTGAATCATTTACCAGCCAAATATGCACAAGTTTTCATGCTCAGAGAAATGATTGAACTCAGTTCAGATGAAATTTGTGAAAAGCTAGGACTGACTGTGACTAATTTAAATGTGCTCATGTATAGAAGTCGAACAAGATTGCGTGAATGTTTAGAAAATAAATGGTTATTGAAGGATGATTGCTCATGTTAACCTGTCGCCAAGCCACCCAGTTATTATCTGAAAGATTAGACCGAACACTTCAATTTCGAGAGCAGGGCAATTTACAAATTCATTTATTGCTTTGCCGTTCATGCCGCCGCTATGGAAAACAAGTTAAAACACTAAGTCAGCTCTCTAAAGCATTTAAAAAGTTTGATGACGGTAAGTAGCTAGTAAAGACTCTTTCAATATAAAGTTGCTTGCGCTCAAGTTGCTGTGAATAAGGTAAGCAAGCCATTACTTCGAGTTATTGAATAGTGTCATAATTTGAATTATTTTTTTTATAACCAGCATCAGCCTAAAGATCTGTTTTATTTTTTGAATATAAAACCAATATAATCACTTTATAATATCAAGTTGATTGTTTTTGTTCCTTATATTCTGTTCACAGCCTGAATAGGGTATCGTATTAAAGTGAATATAAAAGGTCTAAAAATTGACATTGTTAGCTACATTCAGTTGTCAGTACCATTAAAAAAATTATTTACTTCACATAAATTTCATTTCGAATTGATTAAACTCTTTTATACAAAATCTGATGATTAGAAAATTAGGATCAGTCTATGTTGAATCGTGTTATGCAGTGGATAGACAGTTGGTCCAAACCGATTCAGGCACAGTCCATTTCATCTGAGAATAAGCAGATTCAATGGGTGCGTATTATTCCTTTTATCATTCTGCATATTGCATGTCTGGCGGTTTTTTATGTGGGGATATCTTGGTTTGCCCTTGCTTTTATGCTGATGTTTTATCTGATTCGGATGTTTTCTATTACTGCATTTTTCCATCGTTATTTATCTCATAAGACTTTTAAAACTTCTCGAGTCGTTCAATTTATTTTTGTATTGATTGGAACAATGAGTGCCCAGCGTGGACCATTGTGGTGGGCAGCGCATCACCGTTATCATCATCGATTTACGGATACAGCACAAGATCCACACTCGTCTACACATGGTTTTTGGTACAGCCATATAGGGTGGTTTTTAAATGATTATAATTTTGCCACACGTAAAGAGGTGATTAAAGATTGGCTCAAATATCCTGAACTAGTTTGGTTGGATCGTTTTAGTTTGATCATTGTGCTTCTTACCGCAGTAGCGATTTATGCTTTAGGTGAATGGCTGGCGGTCGTATATCCATCACTTGCAACATCAGGTTTACAGCTGTTGGTTTGGGGATTCGTTGTTTCAACAGTTTTATTAATTCACGCGACGTTATGTATTAACTCTCTGGCGCATTTATATGGAAGTCGAGATTTTGAAACAGAAGATCAAAGTCGAAACAACTTATTTTTATCTATTATTACTTTGGGGGAGGGATGGCATAACAACCACCATTATTATGCAGGAAGTGCAAGACAAGGTTTTTATTGGTGGCAAATTGATATCACCTACTATGTTCTAAAAATTATGTCTTGGGTCGGTTTGGTCTGGGGGTTGAAACCAATACCTGCACGAGTGTATGAGGTCAGTAAAATTGCTCAATCAGCAAGTAAAGTAAACATATTTATTAAAACAAAGACCAAGAAAAATTCAACTGGGGAATCTACATGAAAATTGCGATTATTGGTTCAGGTGTTTCTGGATTGTATGCCTCATGGAAACTTTCAAAGTATCATCAGGTAACTGTATTTGAAAAAAATAATTATTTTGGGGGACATACTGATACTCATGACTTGATGATTGATGAGCAAAAACTCGCTATCGATAGCGGATTTATCGTATTTAATAATTATAATTATCCATTGTTTAGCAATATGCTCACCGAGCTAGGAGTAAAAGCACAAAACAGTGATATGAGTTTTTCAGTCAATAATCAGGTCTCAGGATTACAATATAATCCGTCGAAAAAAATTTCTTTGCTGTGCAGGCCACAAAACTTTTTAAAATCTAATTTTAGAGCCATGCTCTCTGATCTTTTTAAATTTTATGCCGCAAATAAAGACGTCATTGTGGATGAGCATGATACGACATTGAGTATTGAAGCCTATTTAAATCAAAATGCTTATTCCGAGGCTTTTCGCCGAGAGCATTTATATCCAATGTGTGGGGCATTATGGTCATGTCCAATTGATCAAGTGGGACAAATTCCTTATAAATTCGTTGTGAGCTTTTTTCAACATCATCGCATGTTACAGCTTAAAGATCGTCCACAATGGCAAACCGTCAAAGGTGGTTCTGCATGTTATGTTCAAGCCATCCAGCAGCAGTCAGCAAATATTGAGTTTAAAAAACTGGCGGTAATCGGTGTGTCTCGCTTAGCTGATCAAGTGATTGTGCAAACAGAATGTGATACACAGCAATTTGACTGGGTGGTTTTTGCTAGTCATGCCGATGATAGCCTAAAGTTATTAAATGATCCTACCGCACAAGAGCAAGAGGTGTTGTCTAATTTTGCTTATCAAGATAACAAAATGGTGCTACATCGTGATTTGACTATTATGCCAAAGTGTAAATCTCAATGGGCGAGTTGGCATGTGCATGTTACTGCGGATCAAGCTAATTTTGATAGAAGAAGTTCGAAGTCTAAGGTTCATTACGCGTTTAGTTATTGGATGAACAAACTACAAAATTTATCCTGTCAAACACAAATATTTGCAACGCTAAATCCTAACTTTCAAATTGATCCAAAGCAAATTTTAGTCGAACGTGATTATCGCCATCCTGTATTTAATGCCCAAGCTATAGAAGCGCAACAACGTTGGTCAGATATTAATGGCCAAAATCGAACATCATTTTGCGGTGCTTATTGGGGCTGGGGTTTCCATGAGGATGGGGTACGCAGTGCTGCTCAAGTAGTAGAGCAATTAGAAAAACATATGGCTGATGTGATTTAGGAGTAGGCAATGTTGATGACTAAACTCGCTGTAGCCCCTGTAGTGATACGGCATCGACGCTATTTGCCTAAGTCACATAAATTTGAAGCTCAGTTGAATTATTTATGGTTTGATCCAGATCAAATCCTATCGATTACCCAGCAATCTTATTTATGGTCATCTAGCCGATGGAATCTGCTTAAACTTGATCCAAATGATTTTTTAATCGAAGAATACGGTTCAATTCGGCAAAAAATTCAAAAAATAATATTAAAACAAGCCAATAGTTTAGTGGCTTCAGATACACAGATCCGAGTTTTAGCGCTACCGCGGACTTTAGGTTTTCGTTTTAACTCAGTGGTTTTTTATTTTATTTTTGATGCCCATGAACAGCCACTGTTTATTCTGAGTGAAATAACCAACACGCCGTGGGATGAACGTAAAGTATATGTGCATGATTGTCGTAACAAAGTAGTACAACATTCGCAGTTTAGCAGCTATCAATTCAAGTTTAAAAAATCATTTCATGTCTCGCCTTTTATGCCAATGGACATGAGTTATCTGTGGAATTTTAGTTTTTCTAGCCAGCAAAATGTCATTCATATGCAGCTTTTTCAACAGGATATACTGCAATTTGACGCGACTATGCGATTTTTATTAGTGCCCATCACAGTTTCTTCACAGCAGCATCGATATGCTATTTACAGTGTCTTTGAACCTTTCAAAATGATGGCAGGAATTTATCTGAATGCTTTTCGCTTATGGAGGAAAAAAGTACCATTTTATCGACATCCTAAAAAAGACAAAGGAAAAATAATGCCATGAAAGCACTTATTTCCACTGAAGAAGACTCACTGCCTTTGGTTTTACAAAGTTTATTAAAGCTCCGTCATGGTCAAATTATATTTCAAGGGGTGTGGAATGGTTTTGTCGGCGACAATATGGAGTTAATTGCGGTTGTTCAGGTTCATGATAAAAAACTGGTGGACTTGATTTTTAAGCATGGCGTTTTAGGTGCAGCCGAAGGCTATATTCGAGGTTATTGGAGTACTGATCATTTGGTTGAGATGATTCAAATTTTGGCACGTAATCGTGATCTTTTGGATATGCTAAATCAAAATATTATTGCTCAGGCAAGTCAAATTTTTTTAAAAGCTTGGTATAAAAAACGCAACAACTCAATTGATGGCAGCCGTAAAAATATTGCAGATCATTATGACCTGAGCAATGATTTCTTTAAATTATTTCTTGATTCATCAATGATGTATTCCAGTGCTGTGTTTAAAGATGCTGAAATGACTTTAGAGCAAGCTTCTGACTATAAAAAAGATTTAATTTGCCAAAAATTACAACTAAAACCGATGGATCATTTGGTCGAAATTGGTAGTGGCTGGGGTGGTTTTGCCCTTTATGCTGCACAAAATTATGGTTGTAAAGTGACTACGATTACTATTTCACAAGCGCAATATGATGAAGCAGTAGCCCGGATTCAAGCAGCAGGTTTAGCACATCGGGTAGAAGTGCAATTAAAAGATTATCGCTTACTGGAAGGTAAATTCGACAAACTGGTTTCCATTGAAATGATTGAGGCAGTAGGTGAGCAATATTTATCAACCTATTTTAAACAATGTCGCAGTTTGTTGAAACCGCAAGGATTAGGACTGATTCAAGCGATTACCATTGAGGATGCACGTTATAAAAAAGCCTTAAAAACTGTGGATTATATTAAACGTTATATTTTCCCTGGCAGCTTTATTCCGTGCATCAGTGTATTAACTCAAACTGCATCTGAACAAAAATTGCGTTTAAAACATTTAGAAGATATTGGGCAAAGCTATGCACAAACATTACATCTTTGGCGGAAAAACTTTTTAGCTGCCCGTGAACAGGTTCTAGCACTTGGATTTGATGAAAAATTTATTCGGATGTGGGATTTTTATTTGTGCTATTGCGAGGGCGGTTTTAAAGAAGGAGTGATTAGTGATGTGCATATGTTGTTTGAAGCCAACGTTTATTAACTTTTAAACATCCATGGATATGCCAAGGGGTGAGCAAAATGTTACTCAAGTTGTTGTTACTAGATGTCGTGATTATGCTGATATGTTGGCTCATCGTGACCTATAACAGTCGTGCAGGTTTAGTCGATGTTGCATGGAGTTTCTGTATTACGCTGAATGTCATCATTGCAGCATTTTTGCTGAATACAGCACCTATCGCTGTACGTATATTTATTGGACTTGCAAGCAGCATTTGGTTCTTACGTTTGACTTGGCATTTAGTGCGCCGTTACTGGCATGAAACAGAAGAAGACCGTCGTTATGCCAATATGCGTCGTGCAATGGGGCAATTTAAACATCTGGGCTTTTTGAGTTTTTTTATGTTTCAAGCAGGACTGGCGCTTTAGTTTTCTTACCCTATGCTGTCCTTACTGAGTTCCCCAGCTACACAGTGGAATGAATGGACGAATTGGGCATTGATCGTTGCGATAATCATTATGTTGCTGGCTTTCATTGGTGAAAGCACGGCTGATCAACAACTGTATCATTTTAAACAGAACCCAGATCATCACGGCCAAACCATGGATCAAGGTTTATGGAAGTATTCACGGCATCCAAATTATTTTTTTGAATGGTTACATTGGTTTGCCTACCCCATTTTAGGTTTGGCCGCAGGGCTTTATCTGTTATGGATTTATCCATTACTGATGTGGGCATTTTTATATTACATCACAGGTATTCCGTTTAGCGAACAACAAGCATTACGTCATCGTGGTCAAAATTACCGAGATTATCAACAACGAACGTCAATGTTTATTCCGTGGCAACCTAAAGAGTAGATCACAACATGGATTTTATTATTCAGCAGTCTTTAAAACTGGTCGAAAGTGGCTTGGTTCCAGATCAGGCGATACGTGCAGCGATACGGAGCTTAAGTAAAAAGCGCTTAATTCAAGAAGGTCGTTATGATCCTGAACAGGGCAGCAAGCGTTATATGGATGTCCTGCGTATGCTAAAGTGCAGTGAAATTGCGATTGAAACTGATAAGGCCAACCAACAGCATTATGAGCTTCCCACTGAGTTTTTTCAGGCAGTACTGGGTAAACGCTTAAAATATAGTGCGAGTTTATTTCGCGATGCTCAAACGAGTTTGGATGAAGCCGAAGAATTGGCTTTAGCAGGTTATTGTGAACGGGCACAATTAAAAGATGGTCAACACATTTTGGAAGTTGGCTGTGGTTGGGGATCTTTAAGTTTATGGATGGCAGAGCATTATCCAAATGCAAAGATTACTGTTGTATCGAACTCCACAACCCAACGAGCCTATATTCAACAACAAGCTAAACTACGACAGTTCAATCATTTGACGGTCATCACCTGCGATGTCAATGTGCTAGAACTTGAAAGCGGTTCATTTGATCGTGTGGTGTCGGTGGAAATGTTTGAGCATGTGCGTAATTATCAAAAGTTATTTGAAAAAATAAATACTTGGCTTAGACCTGATGGATTATTGTGGTGTCATATTTTTTGCCATCGTTTTTTGCATTATCCATTTGAAATTAAAAATGAATATGATTGGATGTCGAAATACTTTTTTAGTGGTGGCCTGATGCCATCTGCATCAACTTTCTTACATTTTCAAGATCACTTGCAGTTAGAACAGCATTGGCAGTGGTCAGGTACGCAGTATGAAAGAACGGCGAATGCTTGGCTTGAAAATATGGATCGACAGCAACAACGTTTAAAACCATTATTTGAAAAAACCTATGGCAAAGATGCAGCAGCTTGGTGGCAACGTTGGCGAATCTTCTTCATGGCTTGTGCTGAACTGTTTGGTTTTGAACAAGGGCAAGAATGGGTGATTGGTCACTTTTTGTTTCATAAGAAAGCCGTATAATCTAAATTGAATGTGTTGTTCAGTGGGTCATACAAGGGATATATTTATGCTGAGGCTTTTTAAGGGCAACCGTACTCATCCCTTGGGTGAAGTTTTTAATCGTTATTACTGGTTGCAAATCGGATTGATTGCTTTGTCGATTGTGATTGGTATTGCATGTAGTGCATGGGTGATTAAAGGCACGTTATTGAAAACTGCGCTTGAACAGGAAATGGAACATTATTGGATGCGTGTGGAACGTAATCCAAATGCAGATTTGCCTGACACCAAAAATTTATATGGATATCGCTGGAGTAATGTCACCCCCACCAGCTTTCAAAACATGCATTTAAAAGCAGGAGTTGGTCGCCATTTTGTCGATGGTAAAGAACGTATGACCGTCTATGGTGAGCGTAATGGACAGCATGTTCTTTTGGTTTTTGGTGAAAGTAATGTCAATAAACTGATATGGTTGTTTGGTTTAGCACCGTTAATGCTGAGTTTGTTTGTACTTTATAGTGTGTTGTGGTGGTGGAATCGGCGTGCGCGTCGTTATTTTTCTCCGATCACTCGACTTGCCAATGCTTTAGAAAACATCGATTGGGAACATCAGAACAAAGAAGCATCACCTTTTAAAGACATCAGCACTGATGCAAATATGGAAGCAGAATATTTAAAACAAGCATTAGAGAAGTATCATCAGGTTTTGAGTGAATTTATTAATCGTGAACGTGAGTTTAGCAGTGATGTTAGTCATGAACTACGGACACCGTTAACAGTTCTAAAAGGCAATGTTCAGCTTTGCCAAGCCCGTTATGGCGATAACAAAGCTTTTATTCGTCTGGGTAATACCATTGAAGATATGCAGTTACTGGTTGATACCTTATTGGCAATTGCGCGCAATACCACCAATACGCTCACTCCAGAATACAGATCAATATTCAATATATTACATGAATTACAAGTTGATTTAGAAAGTGTGGGGCAGGTCAAGGGAATACAGATCAATCTTCAACAGGATCTGAATGAACAGACACGGCTATTGTATCCATCTATGACAAAAATGGTTTTTGGCAATATTTTACGTAATGCCTTAAATTATTCTCAAGGTTCAGAAATTGATATTATTGTGCAAAAAAATAAAGTCCTGATCGCCGATAATGGTATAGGCATCAATTTACCCAATGACGTTAAAGTACACGAGTTATCTTGCCCTCAATTAAAGTTACAAACCAAAGGGCATGGTATTGGACTACAATTAGTACAGAAATTGTCTAGGCAATTGGGTTGGCGTGTGGAGTTGTTTGATCGTCAATATTATTTAACTATTCACAATGATATTGCTTTAATGCCTTCCACGGGATTGGTCGTGGTGGTCTATCTTAACTAAGTGAGTCTAGTTCAAGCGAAATTTTTAAGCCAACGCCAGACACTGTATGAATCAATTTCTGATTAAAAGGCTTATCAACCATTTTACGTAAATTATAAATATGGCTGCGTAGAGCATCACTTTCAGGCTCTGTATCACCCCATAATTCTATTACAATTTCTTGTTTAGTAATGACTTTAGGTGAGTTTCTCATCAATAACTTCAAGAGCTTAAATTGAATTGGTGGAAGTTCAATATTTTGACCAGCACGGCTAATAGTTTGTCGTGCACTATCTAAAATTAGGTCGTGAATTTGTAATTGGCTATTAGAAACCTCACCCATTGATCTTTTAATCAAAGCCCGAACTCGCATAACCAATTCGTTAAAGTCGAATGGTTTGACCAAATAATCATCGGTACCTGAACTAAAACCTTTCATTTTGTCATCTAAGGTATCGCGTGCTGTGAGCATGAGTACGGGGATGTCTAAGCCTTGTTCTTTCCTTAACCAATTACAGAGATCGTAACCTGAGCCATCTGGTAAATTAATATCCAATAACAGAATGTGATAAGGATTGTGTTTTAATAAATTTCGAGCTGTGTCTAAATTACGGGCATGATCTATTACAAAACCATGTGCTTCTAAAAACTCACAGAGGGTAGATGCTAATTCGTAATGGTCTTCGACCATAAGGATAAAATGCTTTGTCATTACAATAACTTTATGTCGTTAATTTAAGAGCTGTTGTTTCAATTTAGCATTAAAAGGCTGTGAACCTAACCAAATTTTAAAATATTGATTGGCATGATCATTTTGGAGATGACCTAGTGTTTTCTGATTCAGTAAAAGGGTTAATGTGTGGGATGAATGGACGTAGCTTAAAGTGTATAAATCGCCATTTTTAACTGGTTTATAAAGCTGTGTAATTTGGTTCAGGGGAGATGTCTCTTTAAAATCAGGAATATTTTTCTTTAAAAAATGTGTGGCTGCACGTTTAAATGCCCATTCTGGAATATCTTGAGTATAAGAAAAATTCATTTGAATACTTTGCATATCCCAGGCTTTTTTACAAGACTCTGCAAAGTAGCTTACTTGACCGACTTGTTTTTTCCCGATTAAAAGGGCAGCTGTTGCACATTGTTGTATAGAGGCAGCATGAGTTGTTGACGTGCTGATGGATAAACCAGTCATACACACAATACTTAAGATGATTTTTTGAATGCTAATAACCATGAATAAGCACCTCCTACATAAGGCAATTGACGATATAGACCATTTGCAGGATCCCAAAAGTCTTGTTGAAAAATAATTTGGTTATCTTTATTTACCTTAATTTCACTAATGCCATATGACGCCATTTTTCTTTGCACACCAAAAATTTTGAACTCATAAGCCATATACCAATGTATATATGCAGAATCTTGCTGATAGGTAGTGTTCAATAATTTTACTTTGACATTGCTAACACGCTTATTCATACCTTTGAAATGTTCTAGTAAATTTTGTCTTGATGAGAACTGGGAAAGTGTGTCATTGATAAAAAGGTGCTCTGCATATAGAGAACTGGCTTTATTTATGAATTCTGGTGTACCTAAAGTATTGAAGGTAGATATGAAACGAGTGCCAATCTCTAATGCTTGGGTTTCTGTCAATGTCATACCCGTAATATTATTTCTGGCGGAACTATAATCTGAGGAATAACTTGGAATGCTTTTACATCCTGATAAACACATCAGTGCCAACATAGAGGCAAAGATTTTTTTTGGGTTTTTCACGATCATTATCCATTTTGAATCTTATTTAATACTGTAGATAAATCGGTGTGAACGAGATGTGAAGTTGGATAAAAAATTATCATTTTCGCTACATTAAAGCTGTCAGAGACATAGCTAAAAGTATGTCAGTACCACGAATCCAAGTGTTATAGGGATGCCGCTTCCGCCAAATATTTAAAAGACCCTTAAATTGTTAAGGGTCTTTTTTTTTGCTTTGATTTTATTTCACATCTCCTATATAAATTTTGGATTGAAATAGAATAGATCAGATTGATTTAGATGATCATCATGTTGAATCTCTTTTCACAGGCGAGGGCAACAACCCAAAAATTTACATTCATTTATAATTATTCCATTTAAATTCAGCATTGATAAAATAAGTACGTTCCAGACCATTTAAACCACTATACGCAGCTCTATAGGTGGTATTGCCGAGGTTGCGGATCCCCGCACTTAAATTGACATATTTATGATTAAAACCCGCATACAGGCTACCGATGGTATAAGAATCAAAGCCGCCTTTTTGTATGACTTGAGGTTCATTCAATACGGTCTGAATTTTGCCTTTCACCCATGGCTGTAACGGCAATTGGCTAAAGGTATATTTATAATGGCTATTGATATCAATCGGATGTGCCGCAGCTTGCACAAAAACATCTTCAGAATCAATTTTATTAAAACTACCTGAAATACCAAAGTCATGCACTTCATCCATATAATTGGCACTGAATTCCATCCCCCAATTATTGACTTGGTCGGCATTATAATATCGGGTGGTGTCTTGGAAAAAGTCAGATTCACGATCATTAAAATCGCCTGTCGCTATATTGCATTTACCGATGCGGATACAACTTTCCAAACCAGCCCGATCAATAACTCTACGATTGGTTTTCGTCCAAATATATTGGTCAAAGTCGCTATAAAACACACTGGTATTTAAGGCCCAATGATCATTGAGGTATTTCCAAGCCACTTCGGCATGGTAGCCTTCTTCAGGTTGTAAAGCTAAACCTCCACCCAAAAAGCCACCAAACGTATAGCGTTCATACAAATCAGGTGCGCGGAAAGTACGGCTGATGTTGGCCGAAATATTTTGAGTATCGGTGAGGTGATATTGTGCTCCAAGTGCCCATGTTGGTTCGAATATGGTTTTTTCAGGGGTAATTCCTGAAATACCGATGAGTTGTGAGGCAAGTTCAGCATTTGCACCTGGCAGTAATTTTTGTCGGGTTGCCCAATAATTGGCGCGTACTCCTGCAAAACCTGTCCATGTGCCGAAGTCATATTCTAAATTGGTAAAACCTGCATAATAATCTTGTTCAGAATACACCGCAGTGACGGCTTTATCTAAAACAGCTTCCAGACCAAAACTGGCTTGTAATTGATGCCAGTTTAAAAATAGATTGGCGTTAAAATTATCACTGTCTAAGGTTTCAGTATAACCGCCTTCTTGTTGGCGTTCTAATAAGGACTGTTTGTTATATTTAAATGAGAAGTTATTAAAAATACCCAGATTGTCTTTACGATAAGTGATGGATTTAGATTCACGCTCTTTACGTGCCAACAGCATCACCATTGCATCTTGCATGGTACTCCCATGTGCTGATGCAATATCTTTACCGATCCATTGGTCATAATCGAGATCAATTTGGCTATCTGTAGCAAATTTTCCTGATAATTTGGCACTCAGTGATTCGGCGTCATAACCCAAATCTTTGACGGTAACTGTGCTATTCACTGCATTTAATGCATTGGTTTTACTAATTGCATATTTTTTATCAGCATCACCACGGACCCGATAGTCATTGGACGATTCTTTGGTATAAGTCACCTTTGCACCAAAATTATCCATGCCTGCGTTTAGACTGGTGGTCGAACTGGTTTTGTCATAACCCTCATCATAAGCGAATTTTTGACTGACCCCGATGCCTTGACTCATTTGTACAGGTTTGGTCTTGACGATAATGACGCCCCCTGATGCACCCGGGTCGTAAATCACCGCAGGACTACCTTTTACCACTTCAATCATTTCAACGTTGTTAATATCCACCTGATTGATTTCACCAGAACCTGAATGGTCTAAACCTTGATTGGCGATTTTGATGCCATCAACAACACTGACCACGCGTTGCCCAGTCAGACCACGAATTTTTACATTTTTACCGAAAGCCCCAGTTTCGGTAATGGAAACACCAGGAATATCCCGAATCGCTTCTTTGACATCGGCTAAGCCTTCCTGCTGAATTTTTTCCTGACTGATGATCTGTTTGGAATAGGGTTTGTTAAACATTTCTTGTTGATTTTGTCGCTCTGCCTTGAGGACTTTTTCTGCTGTAACTTCAATGACAGGCAGTTTAGTGGGTTGTTCATCATTTATGTCGGTATCTTTATTATTTTCTGCTGCATAGAGATGATAGAAAGGAGAGTATCCACCAGCAATACACAGGGTCAATAATAGATATCGTGGGAGAAAGGGAGGTGTGTGCATGACAGAAATCCAGTCAAAATAAACGCAGGGTTGCTGCCCCATCTTAAGAATAGCAACAGCAACCGGATTGAATGAGCTATGTATAGATTAGTCAGTGATCCAAGAACCATTAATATGATTAACTTTTTTCAATGATTTTTCTTTTTCTGAGAAGCCACTAGTCAGTATAGGAACACCAGCATGACTACCTGTCATATGCAAGCCAAATAGACCACCAATCCCAGCCAAAGTGACATTACCTGAAGCGTCGGCAGTGACATTGGTAATTCCACCTCCACCCTCTAAATCCTTGATGTTACCCATGAGTTTGCCCGTGGTGGCATTGACAATACTACCGATTGTGTCAGTTGGATCTGTTGCCTGATTGGTGCGTTTATTCCATAACAATACATTACCTTCATAAATGCCATTGGCACGGAATGCAGTGCGTTCAAAGTACATGCGGCCAAACGTTGGGGTGACGCTGGTTTTGCTGGCTGTTGGCGCATTGAGTGGTAATTTATAAACGTTATAAACACGGGTTGCTGTGGCAGTTGGATTGGTCTCATTGACATAGACATAATCACCTACGGCCACCGCAGGTACCCGCATTGAAGTAAAGTATGGAATATCCTGATCAATGACAGCATTATCCAATGCTGTTTTTGTGGTTGTGGTTGCAGTATTTAACCAGCCTTGTTGATAGTTAAGGTTCATCTTGTCTTTAGATGGCTTGGCCGCTTCGACAAATAAATAGCCATTTTTGACCGCAGTCAGGTTCAGATTATATGACAAAGCCACATTGCCTGAATTATTGGCTAAATCCGTACCATTGCCATTATCATAAATTTTGCTTGCGCTGGTGCCTGTTAATTTAAGAATCTCGGCATTTTTATAGACATAGGCTTCACGAAATACTTGATGGGTGAACACGGCATTTTGTGTATCAAGGTTATAATTAATCAATAAATAACCAGTATTACCTTCTGCCAAATTATCGACTACATTTGGCATGTTAAAGAAATTACTAAAGATACCCGCGCCACCATGGCCACCACCAAATTTAAGTTGATGGTGTTCAGGATTATAATTTGCAGGATATTCTGCACCTGTTACATTCACTAAAGTTTTTGCAGTTTTATCATAAGCATAAAGTGTTTTTACCCCTTCTTTTGCCAAATAAATATGGGTGTCATTTTGTGCCAAGAAGTAGTATTGACCTGTCCCGCCACTAATATCAGTACAGGTGATCAAATCAACGGTGCAGCTTTGTAAACGCGCAGCTTCATTACTTGCGGTTGGGTAGCTTCCTTTGACATAGGCAGCACTATAGTTGACCAATACCGAATCA
>Ga0157371_10002807_pt1 | contig 16332 bp, 15 predicted proteins | sample C45metaG_FD_113462 | JGI IMG/M metagenome (GOLD analysis project Ga0157371, IMG submission 113462) | Corn rhizosphere microbial communities from Kellogg Biological Station, Michigan, USA - C4-5 metaG | ecosystem: Host-associated > Plants > Roots > Rhizosphere > Soil | place: USA: Michigan...
ACTTTTTTTCATCTCCCCCCTTTTACATCACGGTTTAATGGACATCTCCAATGCATTTAGACATCACGGTACAACGTGCAGACACATAACTTACACGTAACATCATGATAAATCGTGTGCATACAAAGTTTTTAAAAGTTGTATATGACAGCATTGGACCGTGATGTTTCTAACATTTGTACGTGTCCATACCCCACCCTCATGATACATCGTGAGTAAATTTGGAAAAAACACGTAAAACACATATTTTAGCACCATACCGTTATGTGTACAAACTTTTATGGACATCATGATACACCGTTAGCCAAAGATCACATGATCATGAAATTACGGAGTTATAGTGGGCGAAGCAGCGTGCGTGACTCTGTAGCCAGTGGTACGATTTTTAAAAACTCTACTTGCTCTTAATCCTCATACTTGTCTTGACCTTCTCGGCTGCGACATATCCTTTCATCTCGGCCTTGAGTCTGTTTAGTTCCTTGACTTCTTTCATCAGACCTTTCATCATCTCCCTTAGAGATTCCACCTCGTTCTCGAGATGTAGTTTCTTTAGACGCCGCACTTCCTTCCCGAGGGATATAACTTCATCTTCCATCTTGTCGGTCATGTCAGCCTGACTTTTTACCTTCTCGTCAAGTCCCTTGATCTTCATGTCATGTAGTCTTATGGTGAGTCCATACTCTTCCCTTGATCGCATCCATTCTTCTTTCGATCGTCGCTTCTCTTCCTTGATGTGTTGTTTACGACATATCTTGCACATCTCTCCTATACTCTTATAAAAGTCTGTCACCAACTTGCTCTCACCACACTCTCCACATAATTTGTAGGATCCAGAGTACAACATTCTGCATACTTACGAGTTAACAGGCATTTTAGAGAGAAAACTCAGTCCGATGAACGTCCCAAAGAGATGCATAATTTGTGGAGAGGGTATGGGTATCAGAGACTTTATGGCCCTCAAAGGAAGATGTAAATGGTGTAATGTAGATAGTTCCGAAGACGAGGCGGCATTGGAGACACGTATCAAGAAGCTAGAGAAGACTGTATCTCATCTATCCAATAGACTCCAAGTTCAGGAAAGAGAGATGTCCGAGATGAAGAGTATGATAAATAGCTTCATGTCTAGTATGGGGTTGAACAATGCAAACATCGTAGAGTTAGACTAGTTTTTAAAAAGGTTCTAGTTCTTGACATGTACCTTCATGACCATATTGGCGCACTTGCATAGATCAGCAAATACCTTCAGCGAGTATGGTGCCTCGACATCAGCGACGTCTTTGGAATGGCATACACCGCATTCCTTTTCTGTCGCTGGGAAGAGACCACATCTACTACATGCAGACAGATGGCACATATCGCTCTGACGTATGGTGTCGATGATTGCATTCGCTGCTCCATGAGATATCATAGCATCCATCTCCATCTCGCCGAACTTTAGTCCGCCTCCTTTCTTCTTTCCAGCTACTGGTTGACGAGAGAATAGTTCGTTTGGACCTACCCATCTTACGTATACTTTATCCTTGGACTGGTGTTTGAGAGGCATGTAGTATATGGTACCAAGATGATGTTCTCCCATATCCTCACCACTCATGCCAGAGTACAATGTAGTCGAGTTTCTTTGTTCCATATCCAGTATAGCATCCATGTCCAGATCCTGGTTGAACGATGTACCGTCAAAGAAGGATCCATCTACGGTACACTGTGTTCCAACAATCCCTTCCAGTAGTTGGCCCATAGTCATACGAGAAGGTATTCCATGTGGGTTAAAGATTATGTCGGGTCGTATACCATCGCCTGTAAATGGCATATCAGATGCGTCCATGATCTTTCCGACGACTCCTTTCTGTGCATGTCTGCTTGCAATCTTGTCGCCAATGGATAGTTCGCGGTACTCATCGTCCTTGACAAATAGTCTCCCTTCCTGTACAGACGGGGATGGTTGTTCTGTATGTGTTATAGTAGTTCCACCAAATACAGTCTGCTGTGTGGGTAATCTCATCTTGCTGATCTTCTTGCCATCATCTCCCTCCAGCAACAACATCTCATCATCGTCGTAGATGACATCGCCATCTGTGGTCCTATTGTAGACGTTGCGTACCAGAGATTGGAACAGTCCATTGTCGACAGATGTCTTGTTGACGATAATAGCGTCTTCCATGTTGTAGCCTGTGTATGCTAGCACACATACTATCAGGTTAATCCCATTTGGACTTGTGTTCATACCCAACATGTCGGCAGTAATGGTGTCAACTAGTGGTCTCTGTCCATACACCATATACTTTCCTTCATGATAGAGTGGTGGATTAGGCACCAACTGCATTGCCTGTTTCATCATGGACGACGCAAAGATATTCCTCGCAGACTGGTTATGGTTTGCAAATGGTATTAGAGATGCTGGGATACCAAAGAGGGTACATGGATGAATCTCCATATACTTGAACTTGGTAAAGTCGCCCCCATAGCCTAGATCTGCAATCTCGTCTTCTATGGCATTCGTCTCTGATGGGTCTAGGTATTCTACCAACTTGTTCTTGACCAACTCTTTCCATGACTTGCATCTACGGACTCTTCTCCAATCTACAGGTGATGTATCGGTTACAACAAGAAGTGGTCTCATAGGTCTGCCACTCCATGTACGTATCTCCACAGTGGACTTGCATGGGTTAGAGATGGAGGCATACTTGTTCTTCTTTACCACATCACGCAACTTCCTGTATATCTCATCATCCCCAACGTTGGAGAAGAAGTAGCCGATGACAATTCCGTCAAACACGATCCATGTGCGAACGTACTGGTTGCTGTCATAGCTAACATCTAATAGTCGTCTATCTATGTCAGCTAGATCTACAGCCACTGGTGTCGTCTCTTCATCAGGACTTGTGTCGAGACTCTTTCGTAGGGATTCTCTTCGTTGAGCAATGGATGACGAAACTATTGGAGATTTGTAAATGGCCTGTGAGATATTCTTTCGCTGATCCTTCATCCAATGCAGTACACGACGTAATATTCTTTTGGAGTCGAGCTTGGGACTTATCACACATGTCAACGCCAAACTTTTTATAAGGCCTGTTGTCTTTCCTTCAGGTGTTTCGTTGAGACACACAAAGCCATTCTGTGAGGGATGTAGCTGTCTCATACCAACGCCAGCAGAGTTTTCATCACAGGGGATTGCGATCTTACGGACACTGGACAGTACGTCAAACGTAGATCGCTTGCTTACTTGGACTACCATCTTTGGGTACACTCTCTTCCCAATCGTGATATTACCTGTGCGCATCATCGACATTAGCTTTGTATCCAATGCCCTCGCAAAGTTGGTACTCTTCCTGGACGTTACTTCTGCAACAATGGGTCCGATGATATCACCTGAAGTTCTCAACCACTTGTTGGCATAGTTGTCTCTATCGCTAGGTTCTTTGCCAAAGTACACGGACACACATTTGCTGAACATGTATAGTAGCGTGTTGATGATGATATCGTCGCCAAGTTCTGTATCATCTACCAAGGATGTGAGGTTAAAGATGTTCTCCAACAGCACCTGTTTACTGGGAATGCCTATGCTAAAAGACTGCATAGAGGACAACAGCATAGAGAGAGCAGCATCGCTTGCTTCCATCCCACCTAATGTGTCCATAAGGTCAACCCTAGATCCAAACATGTCGACCAACACAGAGAGAGGTGTCTTGGTAGGCGCCTTTGCGGGAGTATCGTCATCGTCATCCTCTGGTTCTTCCAATTGTCGAGAGATAGCAGAGACGTCAAGATAGATCTCTGTGGCTCTCAGAACGAGTCTGACAGGAAACTTGGCGTCGGGGAATCTTGTCGAAGCCGTGACGCAAAGTCCCTTATCATCAACCATGGAGGAGACATAGATGACATTGCGGGCCTTTACCTCTTGGATCAAGGGAACTCTCTCCACTCCGTTGACGATAAAAGTTCCACTAGGTGTCATCCACGGTACTGTAAAAGACTGGCCAGCCATAACAACATCTGCATTGTAGCTTGTCTTGTTGGCGATCATCTCATCGACAGACTGGTCAGGTAGAGATAGGGTTGCTTCCTTGAATATCTCATCCATGGCACCAAAGAATATTCTGTCTATGTTGGACAGATGCGAATGTTTCGCAAAGAACAGTTCCAAAAGATGTTTTCGTGACGACATCATGGTTATGGGGGCCGCCATCCGTTTTCTCGAATATGCAGTCAAAAATGAGCCATTTCTCGAGAATACAATCGCGCCGAAACCGCACAGGTCGACAATGGCAAAGAACAAACAGCGAAAGATCGAGAGCGATAGCGAGGATTCCATCGTCGAGGTAAAGCTTAATGGAAAGGCGAATGGAGTTGCCAAGTTGCCGGTCGTGAGAGATATCTCCGTGGTCAACTCTGCGAACTTCGACACAAAGAAACTCAAGCTGGATGACGAAGAAGAGAGTGGTGGAGTCTCTCGTGTTGCTATCATGTACAAGTACAAGAGCGGTGAGAAGAACCTATGCCTTACATGTCCCAACGACATTGGTGCATTCTTCAAGTGCAATGGTGTTGAGGAAGAGACATATGCAAAGAAAGGTGGACAACGTACTGCTACAGGAAAGAATGTCATGAAGTTCTATCTCGATGCGGGTAATGCGCAACATGAGAAGTTCTACGAATGCATCACCTCCATCTGTAATGTCGTAAAGAAGAAGATCGAGAAGGAAAAGGGAGAGAAGGTAGATGTCAAGATGCGTGGTGTCTATGATGTTCTTGATGATGACAGGAATGTTACAGGATACGCAGTGGTTGCGAGACTCATCGAAAGCAGCGAAGGAGTTGTGTACACTGCAGCTTACAACGATGATGAACAAGTGGCCGTCAAGTCTGTTACCCGTTGTGTCGCACGTCCTGGCATTACATTCTCGTATGCCATTCCCGAGGACGGAGACAACTACCGTATTAACATGTCGTTGGCACAGGTGTACTATGTACCAAAGTCCCTCTTCCCTTTGAGAGATCTGGAATAAATGGTCATGACCTTTTTAAAAACTGGGATATCATGTAGGTGGACCGAGCTGTACAAGTCTGGAGCATAAACACTGGGCATCATCTAGAGCATAAGTATCTGAACATCATCTGGAGCATCGTCTTGAGCATTGTAAATTGGTGTATCGTAAGTATCTGAGCAGTCTGGAGCATAAACACTGGGCATCATCTAGAGCATAAGTATCTGAACATCATCTGGAGCATCGTCTTGAGCATTGTCTGGAAAAGTCTAGAGAATTATCTAGAGCATCATATGGAGCATCATCTGTTAGTAAGCCTATCTGAGCATGACAGATCTATCTAGAGCACTGTCTGAGGCAACAATCTGGTTTTTAAAAGCTACGTACACCAATCCAATTCGTCACACTCCTCAAGCGAGAACATCTTACTACCAGATCCAATGTCAGGTAGTTGTCCTGTTATCACCTGAGAGTAGACAGACTGTGTATTATCCACAATCTTGTTGCGGACTACTCCCTTGATGTCGCTCTTGGGTCTCTCGAATGCGATGGATGAAAGGAATCCTCTAGCCTTTAGCATTGGGTTATCCTTCTTGAAAGACGATACATGCCCCTTACATGTCATGAAATCTGCAATTAGTGCTGCAGTATGGATGTTACCTGTCTTTGCTAATACCTCATCATACAACACCTCACGAGCAGCATCTATACCAAGATTCTTTTCTACATCGTACACGTTATTGGATACGGTCTGTAGATTGTCAACGCCATACATGTTAAGTACTTGACCAAGGTTAGAACCGGTAGTAACAAGTGTGGCCTCGTCTACCAGGTTACAGCTTGATACACCATACACTCCAATCTTCCTTTCCAACAACTCCATCATGCCAGATACTTGAGAGTCGTTCTCAAGATGTACATCAACTATGCACACAAAGTCTGGGGAACGAAACGCAGTGTACCCTCTGAACACAGTGTCAGCGAGATGCTTCAGGGTAATAAAGTCACCTACCAGTTTACGGTAGTTGAGATGGAAACGGAATATAGTCGACTTTCTCACATCTGGGATAACATTCAAGCGTCTCCCGATCGCATACCAAAAATCTTTGCCATTCAGGGATTGGTCTGCAATAGAGTTGGTGATGTTGTCTACGTAGTACCTAAGGGAACGGTAGGCAATAGCATCTTCTATCTTCCCATTCGTCTTGATGATCATGGATGTATTATGTTGGCTTACGGATCCGTCCATTGTCTGTTGTAACGACGGTGATGCTTTCGAGGCAACTCCATTACCCAATCCTGCGTTGTGGAATGCACTCAGACTGCTTTGGGTTGCTTCAGACAGAGCGTGATGTGCCAGACGTATACCAATCTGCTCGCCTGGCTGTGTATGTCGAGATAATTCTTTACGACACTCCATTATAGTAGGTGGCGGCAAGTTTTGTTTTTCCTCTGTATATTCGATAATGTGATTAACTACCATTTCTCGTAATCGGCCACCAACCTCCTATAGCGCTATGACGAAAAAAGGAAAGACGAAAGTGGATAGCAGTACTATACGTGATGTGTCCACAGACTTGTTCACGGATATCATCTACTCGTTCGCGACAGATCTCTTGAAGGAGCTGAATGCAGATGGTAACATCCAAGACGTAGATCGTGCCATCGAGACTGTTAACAATGTCACCAAAGGCATCTCCCTGAATGGTATCAAGTTACGCAAGGCCAACATCGAGAGAAGGACCAACGCGAGGAAGCAGAATGTAGATGATACGCCTGTGATAGACAAAGAAGATGTCAAGTGGAGAAAGTATCCTGGAGATAAAAAGCTAGAGTACACCACGGACATCAGCATCAACGGCAAGTACCTTCTCAAGAAACGCAAACAAGATGTTGTCGTGGGGTTGCTGACAGAGGACCAATTGGATGGCAGTCATGATGGCGAGTATAGGATGACCAGTAAGGAGAAGGAGAAGGTCTTTACCATGGGATTTGTTCTTGACGTGTGATGTGTTTTTAAAAAGGCTTGGAGCTATTGAGAAACACAGGAAATATGTCAAACGCAACATCAACGATAATGAGCTTATCAACCGAGGAAAAAATTCTCGCACTGTCAACATTCTTCCTTGTCAACGATATGTCAAAGTCTACCAAAAAGACAGCATCTACCAAAATGGCTGGCCTCACGAAGAAAAGCACTCCCATCAAGAAAGACATTGCGGTGAAGAAGGGAAAGAAGCCCGTATCATCGTCGGAGGAATCGTCCTCGTCTTCATCGGATTCTTCGTCGGAGGATGAGCCCCCGAAAAAGTCCAAGAAGGTTGTTACCAAGAAGGACAAGAAGAAGAAGCCCGTGTCATCGTCCGAGGAATCGTCGTCTGAGGAAGAAGAGGCTGTCGAGGTTGTCAAGGAGGTCCCACAGGATGGCCTCTTGAGAATTGGTGAGGGTCTGATTGCGATTGCTGAACAGTTGGCCAAGTCCGATGAGAGACAGACTAGTCTCATGGAGTTGTTGACAAATGTCATGGCCAAGTTGGATGCCCGTGATCAAGTCAAGGAAGTTACAGATGATCTTCTTGAGGTGATCGACGATGCTGTGGGACGTGGAGATACCATCGTCATCGGCAACACAGAGTCTGTTGAACCTTACCGCTTCGAGAGTGTGGGACATCTTAGAAGAGAATCTGGTAGACTTGCTTCCCAGACCAACTTTGTTAAGGAGCTGTCCATTACCGAACATGATGCCAGTGTGGAGGAGAACGTTACCACCGCCTAAGCGCACAGATATGGTTTTTAAAAACTTGCATTGAGAAACCATGGTATATTCCAATCCAGGGCGCTACTAACACAATGGAGATGGATTGGAAAACACAACGTATAAATACAGCCATAGACTTCCTGTTAGAGCAACGTGCTATCAGGTCAAGACTCATGGATATTCCACATGAACCAGATGAGGTAGTCGACCTTGAAGTGGCAGATGATATTTCCAACAAGAGCATCGTCATCAAGGTAAGTAATGCAATCCTAAGCGAGTCTGTTAGGGGATCTAACTTTATAGTGGTGTTACACATCAACCAGTACAGTCATGACAATCTCTTGCGCGAACTACTTGATGCTATCCGTCCACAAGAGTACTGTAAGGTATTCTTTGTCGATGAACTTGTCGCCAATCCTGTAGGTAACAAGATGGTACCCAAGCATGAACTCTGTACACACAAGATGGTAGAGGGACTGTTACGACGATACTCTATCACACTTGACATGCTCCCAAAGATTGCTCTGAGAGATCCCATTGTCAGATGGTATGGATGGAAGGTTGGTGACGTGATAAAGATAACAAGACCAAGTGGAGAGTTGTATTATCGTATGGTAGATTTTTAAAAACTAGTCTATGGCCTTACCTATTTCCATATCGTAGTTGATCTTTCCAACCAAGTCCATTAGTCCTGACATTAGTTCCTCCATACGACTTAGTCTGTGAGTTAGTTGGTCTACCTTTGTGTGGAGAGATTGTAAGTCATCTGGATCCTCATCGCTCTCATGCAGTGTAGCATCTGGACTACATGTGTTGCATATCTTGCCACCAGGGAACTCTGACACTCTTTTCTTTACACCACATACTCCACATACACGTAGTTTTATCTTGAGCTTCATGACCAGTACAGTGGTGGGTGCCGCATTTTAAGCTTGAGAACAACGTCAATTGCCCATAGATCTACGACAGAAAAACATACGTCCAACCATGTATGCATTCTCGCTCTCATGTACTCGTTGACATACATCACAGAAGGATGGAGCGATACGATCAAGTACAACAAGGTCATCCATCTTCTTACGCACCACAAACTCTTTTGGGATGGATGGTGTACTAACATTGTCCTTCTTGTGTACATGTTCTGTAGGTCTGTAAACTCCAATGTCCAACATGACATCAACCACATCATCAGAGTCTATGCAGAGACATTCATCCACATATGAGATGACACCTTTCTTAAAAGTCTCTAGCGCAGATAGTTCTCCGCCATTTAGACGCTTCCACCTACGTTGTCCATATTTGGTACTGCCCTCGATGCGGAACATCTGTACCTTCTTGTACACACATGTGTCTATAAGCGATGACACCATGGGATATTTCCTGGACAGCTTCTCAGATACCGCATTGGCCAACATCTCACAAGACCCAGATGAGAAGCAGAGACCATCCACAACAACATGATGGGATGTGGATATATCATACACCAACATCTCTGGACGTCTCTTGGTTAGTCTACGTAATATCTTTCGTATGGTCTTGAGCACGTACTGCATCTCGGTATCGCCAATCCTTCCGTCTATGTCCAGCTTGAATTTCTGTAGAGAGAAGTTGTCGTTGATGACTTCGTTGAACATCCTTGAGCATGGTCCTTTCCTAGAGTAGTATGCATAGAACTCATCTACAGTATCGCATACCAGATATCTTATGTCAAGAGACGATTGTTGGAATACGTACTTTGTCTTGATGTCATCTTCTTCATACGCCACGTCCCTCTTGTGGGCATTGTGGTTGTTGAGATATTTGTATTTGCGCATGGTACCGTGTTTGTCCACCACTTTGTCTTGATATAGCACATCAAAGTGCCAGTAGTTTTTAAAAACCAACGTACCTGACAAACTTCTTGTACCTCTCCATTAGTCTCTCAACGTTGTCATCTGTGAGGTCGTACTTGGATGCCACATATCTTGCTACAGTACCGTATTTGGTAATCGCATCCACAGACCGCTTTATTGCCATACCCTTGATACCGTAATTGTAGTCTGTGCCTATCATGAAAGCTACCTGAATAAAGTCTCCATGACTGGCAATCCCCTTGCTGGTGAAGTAGCTTTTACAGTCTACAAAGTCCAAATGTGTTTGCGTGCCGATGAATGGTCTCACGATGATGGTACGTTTGTTACCAAATAAGAAGATGTCTACATCCTCTGACATGATAACACGATGGTTTCTGCCACACCATTTGTCTGCTTCCGTCGAGTGGAGGAGATGCTTTCTCAACTCTGGGTCCGCGACAACAACGTCTCGTACTTCATCGCGAAAGAACAACATGTACTTCTTCAGCAGTCCCATTACATCCTCTGAGTTATGTATGGACCTCTTGATACCATCTCGTGTTCGCAGTCTCTCGTCTCGTAGTTCACGTTTCAGCTTGGGGTACCCTGTGCTATATACAGGATGTAATGTAAACCCAGACGACATTAGATACTTGAACAAGGACTTGAGATGATGTACAGAAAACTTTGCCATGTCGCGAACAAACCATCTGGTGGACCTGTCTGCATCATAGACGAACGATGCACATACCATTCTTTCGTCTTTGCGAGTGTTATATGGTATCTCTATATACTTGCGCATATAAAAAAATATCAACGAGTCCACATCTATGGCCATTTCGTTCCAAGGATGCTCTGTGATATACGTCTTTTTCCATCCGTTATTTCTTCTCGAAAGCTGCTTATATGTAGAGGATGTCAACGACGACTTTATCTCCATTTTAGGTGATAATCCAAAATGATGGCACTAGGTAAATGCATGCAATATTGGTCAATCTCAAACAAACCTTGAAAATGCCGAGTGTTAGCCAATTAACCAGAGAAAAGATATACAACTACGTGGAAAAGAACGCTACTAACGGGAAGAACTGGGAAGACAACGCTGACGCCATTTGCCACTTGATGGAGAATGGTAAGATCATCAGCGAGAAGGACATTGTGTACGCAGACGATGGAAGCATCATCAAGATCAAGGGTACAGAAATACAAGACGGTGTACTGCTCTTGAAGGAGAAGAAGAAACCTCTCAAGACAACCATCATCAAGAGCAACGAACCAGTTCCCTTCATCGAAGATCTTCGCAATAGACGCAAGATAACGGCCCCTTAAATTCCCTGCATAATCCGTAGATTGTACAATAGCATGTTTTTAAAAACGTTGTCCAGTACTTATCTGCGCTTGGACTTGTTCTTCTTTGGAGCTTCTTCTTCGCTCTCCTCCTCAGATGATATGTCTGTGACGTCAGCAAACTTCTTGGTCCTTCTCTTGGGTTCCTCTTCCTCGCTCTCCTCTTCCTCAGATGATTCTACCTTCTTGCCCCTTCTCTTGACTTCTGTGTCCGCCTTCTTGATACCACGGATCTCGCTACAGATTTGCCATATAAGGCTACCATTGTTGCGCTTAACGTGCTTAACACCAGAGAGAGTCTTTGGAGCAAGCTTCTTGAGCAACTTGTCGGGAGTAATATCTGGGTTATCATCCGAGACAAGACCCTTCTCACGGACATATGCATAGAACATGACACGTACATCTGTGGGGCAAGTCTCCTTGGATTGGTCGTAACGCAATCTGCCTTTGGTCCACTTCTTGGAAGCCTCATACAGTTCATGAACCTCTTTGGAGCATTTCTCGGGATCGGTGAAGTACATCTTGGTAGGAGCTGCTCTGGGAGGTTGCGAGTAAAACTTCTCCAATGTCTTTTCCTTTGCAGGTAGTCCCGCGACCAGTCCCAGAAACTTGTCGGACGTAACATCTTCATGGATACCTCCGATAACCTTGGTGAGCATCCTTTTCAAGTCTTTGTCTTCCTTGATCTTTCCAGCGACGTCAGCAATGTCGAGAAGCTTCAAGTAGTCACGGTAAGACAGACGAATGTTAACATGTTTGGGCACGCGTTCCTCCTCCTTCGCGATTTCCTTTTTGGGCTTTTTATCCTTACTTGGCATAATGAGATGAATTTGCACGATAATAAGCCCATTTTCCATAAACACTCACTACTATGCGTGCCTTTGTTTACGAATGGGAAATACCTCACAAATCCCCACGTTTCTTCATGCGTGCATTTGCTCTCAACGATGCAATGGAGAATATCATCCTTGAGATTTCTGGGTATAATCCGTATTGCTACCTATCATCCACCAACGATGAGGAGATAGAAAGAATAGCCCATCTGACAGGAGTGTATCCGTTGCGTATAGAGAGAAAGACAATGGCGTCGACTGTTAACATCTCTCTCAAGACCACATACGCGAGACTGGAGTTTGCTACCACAGAAGACATGCAGTTGTTCTGTGCAAAGACATGGAACAAACACATGGATGAAGTAGATCCCATTACTGCATTCTTGTCATACCACCAATTCCCATTTGTTGGATGGTTTAAGGTAGACAAGTGGAAAGAGATGGATGGATACTTTCGTGTATCTGTCAAGAGACTACAGGTATTACATGAGGATGTCGCAATCACACATCCAAAGATAGCATGCATCGACATCGAGACTGTATCTAACAGTGGTGCCGGTATGCCAAAGCCTTATAAAAGATGCGACCGTATCGAGATGATAAGTGTGGTTTGTAAAAAGTACCTTGACGACACTCTTGTCAAGTACATGGTATACATTGGAGAAGGCATCCAGCTTGATGATGTTGTATGTGTTGCGTGTGCTGACGAGGTAGAGCTGATAGAAGAGATGGCCAACGTTATCCGCAAAGAAGATCCTGATGTCATCACAGGGTACAACATCTTTGGATTCGACATGGGATACATCCTTGCGCGCATGAAGCTAAGACTGTTACCATTGCCCGATATGTCTAGAGGTAGGCATGGAAGGACAACTACAAAGAAGGTCAACTGGTCGAGTAGTGCGTATGGACAGAACGTGTATGATCGCATCGAGGTAAGTGGAAGAGTATTCATCGACCTCATGTTATTCTTTCGTCGTATGAAGTTGGACAAGTACTCTTTGGACTTTGTGTCTCGTACATACCTCAACGATGGGAAGAAGGACATGAACCCAGAGACCATGTTCAAGTACTTTCGCAACAGGGATCTAGATGGACTAAGATTGGTGGCAGAGTACTGTATTCATGACTCTGTGCTTACACTACAACTCTTCGACAAGTTCTTCATGTGGACAGAAGTATGTGAGATGGCACGGGCAATGCGATGTTCCATAGAAGACATCTACACTCGTGGGGAACAAGTCAAGGTGCTTAACCAGATTATCTTCAAGTGTGTCGAGAGAGATATAGTACTGGTCAAGAGACATAAGTCTGGTGGAGTATTCAAGTACGATGGTGCATACGTCATGGAACCAACCAAGGGAATCTTTGAGGGATGTACTGTAGTCGACTTCCAGTCTCTGTACCCTAGTGTACTTATCTCATACAACTTTTGTCCATCCACATATGTCCATTTCAAGCATGTAAACAAGAGCACGATGAGTGTAGTTGAGATTAATGGAAAGACACATATCTTCCGTAAACATCCCATTGGACTACTACCTGATCTAGCTCAAGGACTGCTGAACGAGAGATTTTCTGTCAAGGCTGAGTTAAAGAATGCTACAGACCATTTGACACGTATGGTGCTGGACAGGAGACAGAACGCGTTAAAGATCTGTGCCAACTCCATCTATGGTATTACTGGCTTTGCGTCTAACAAATATTTTGGACATGTACCCACTGCGGAAAGTATCACCTACATGGGACGACGCATGTTGGAAGGTACTGTGGAAAAGATTCGCAACAACTTTAACGTATCGGTCGTCTATGGAGATACAGACTCATGCATGATATGGCACAATGGCGAGACAGACTGCGACAAGAACATCATGATGGCCAACAAGATTGTCGAACACATCAACCGTGAACTACCAAAGCCATTAAAGCTGTTGGTTGAGAAGTACTATGACAAGATGGCATTCTTAACCAAGAAGCGGTATCTGATGTATGATGGCGCTGACGTAAAGACCAAGGGAGTAGCCAACTCGCGAAGAAACTACTGCACCTTTACACGTAGACTATATGCAGATACTATTAGACTTATGTTCGAGTGTGATGAGGAACAAGTATTTGCCCACGTCCTTGACCAGGTGATGATGCTTATCAACGGCAAGATACCATACGAAGATCTTGTCATGACAAAGTCCATCAAGCCATTGGAGAGTTACAAGAGTACCAGTGTCCCTCATGTCATCATGTACAGACGTCTGATTGCTGACGGTAATGTAGTCGAGTTGGGCAACAGATTGGAATACCTCTTTGTGGATCTTGGATATAGATGTAAGCTACAGGGAGAAAAGATGTTTACTCCACAAGAAGTCATCTCCAAGCATCTAACAGTGGACTATCTGTATTACATAGAGAAGCAGCTTGTTGTGGCGATGGATGAACTACTATCGCTACTCCATAGGGACAAGTTCATCTGTGATCTCTACAGACAGTTCAAGTCCAATCGTGGGTGGTGATGTTTTTAAAAACGCAGTCGTACGTGACATTTGCTAACAAAATCCTGTGGCAATACCAACGTTTGTAGTGAGATATCACAGAGAATGCTATATGGTGCAGAATTTTAAGCTTCTTGATATGCCTTTTATTACAGTGGATTTAGGAGGACTTGACTATCCAGACGAAGAATACAAAGAGTGTAAGAGATGGGTACACGAAATATCCTTGCTCAACCATGATGGAATTCCCGAACATGTACCCATCGACTCGCTCATGTCAAGTACGTTCAGGGGAAACATCGCTGATATCACAGAGATATTCAGGAAGAGTAGCCTCGGAAGATGTGTGAAGCCTGTTGGTGAGAACAAGTTTTGTGTCTTCTTCTCTGACCTCAAGTACGCTATAAGGTTGGCAAACCGCATTCTTTCCCCAGTTGGCGGGAGACATATGACGTTAACATGTTTTCTCTTCCTGTTGACAATAGCGTCATACGTTGTGGCGACAGATGAAAATAGCACCTATCTGGAGCTCTTAGGAAAGTTAGATGGTGGTCAGCTTGTAACAAATGTCTCCAAGGTTTACACCATGGGGGAACATGGTATAAAGCTGCATATTGGTATGCTATCTAAACTATTGGGTATACTGGAACCATACACCAGATTTGGAATGGACTGCCCAAGAGTTTTGGATCTAGATGCGGTTGATATTGTCGACAACCCCAATCTCAAACGTAAAAATTTCTTCCCTATAGTAGTCGTCACTCACAGATGGATAAATGGTGAGATTACTTATGCAGATATATTAGAGGAAAGACGGGCAAGTACTATCCTCCAAAGAATGGGTAAAGGGTCTACATCTGCCATTCCTGCTATAGCAGCTGCAAGGCCACATGGCGACCCTGGATTGGAAAAGTTGGTCAGATTAATGGACGAACTACGAGAGTTAGGTATCACCTACGTTTGGATGGATAGCCTTTGCATCGACAAGACCAGTTCAGCAGAGACAGATGAAGCTATTCGTAGTATGTACAGATGGTACTCTGAGGCCCATTATGTCTACCTGGAATCTGGAACAAGTCTGGAAGAATGGTCCACAAGAGGATGGACATTACAAGAAGGTGCCGCTGCTATGCGTTTGCGCGTTAGTTCCAGTCATGGAAACTCTTTCATGGAACTGTTATGCAAGGAGCACTTGGACGACAATCGTGTGCGTGAGTTAGGCTTGGAAGGGTCTTATATGCCAAATAGTCCTATGTACTGGATTAACCTCATGGACTCGCGAAAAACCACCAAGATGGAAGACAAAGCATACGCACTTGTAGGTCTACTTGGTCTCGACTTCCAATCTGCATATGGAGAAGGAAAGAGAGCTATAACCAGATTGTATGAAGAATTGGCAAGACAGAAGAGAGATATTACTTGGTTGATGGGACCCAAGTTCCGTAATGGCAATTGGACCAATCCTGCACAGACCCGTAGCGGAGACCAGTATAAGATATCCATGCGTGAGGTATGTTACAGAAAGAATTTGGTTGCGTCTTATGGAGAAATTCCAATAATCGGTCCTGCTCTTAAAGTGGAGGCCATAGAGGTATGTGGAGGATATTTGGACAGTCTGTTGGAGATTAAGATAAACACCAGCTCCAGTTACGAGGACACCTTTAGCATAAGTTCTGACTGTACATCTTCGCTGAAGAAAGTGGGGGCTGATCGCAAGTATTGGTGGGTTCCCTCTAACAACATACTTCTTCATCTATGCAAATACAACACAAAGGCCAATGCGAAAGAGTTCTGGAGAATCATCTCTGTTAGGGGAGCTTCTGACAAATGGACACCACCTCTGGATGGTTTATCAGAGAGAATAACGGTAGATTATAATACTGCTGTTTATAAGCCCGATCCTATGGACGACATCCGATCAGACGACATCGATGACGTGGTGAAGAATATGGGAAGAAATCTGGATTAACTACCATACCACCAGAACGTAAATCTTTAATGGCCTTGATACCCTCTATACCCAATGGCCAGCACAAAAAATTCCATGGACAGTACTCTTGAAGAGAATACAAGAAGTGGACTTGTCATCGAGAC
>Ga0157371_10002808_pt1 | contig 16328 bp, 9 predicted proteins | sample C45metaG_FD_113462 | JGI IMG/M metagenome (GOLD analysis project Ga0157371, IMG submission 113462) | Corn rhizosphere microbial communities from Kellogg Biological Station, Michigan, USA - C4-5 metaG | ecosystem: Host-associated > Plants > Roots > Rhizosphere > Soil | place: USA: Michigan...
CTCGAATAAACGCACATATGAAGTAGAAAGCTATTTATTGCTGCCTAAATGGATTTGAATCCCTACTGAAAAAGGATTCAAAAGAAATTCGGTTGTCCGGTCGTTATTGACTGTTCGGGTATTATTAATATCCTGTAAAATCGTTTTCTGCTTCTCGAAAGAGTACAAAAGATCCAGAGTGCCTTCAGCGAAAATAGAAATCTGAGGTATTGGGTTGATTTTAAACCCTACAACCGGGGAGACCATAATTCCATGCTTAATGGATTCGATCTCCTGGCCCACGGCATCTGCACTAACATCTCTCAATTGGTTTCTATTCTCCAGGCTACCTTTAAACCTGTTGTAACGATAGCCCAAATCAAATCCGACATAGGGTTGAATCCGTGAATAATTGAAGTTCTTTTCAAATCCTAATTTAAAGGAGTAGTCGAGAAGCTTGCCATCGGCTTCCTGACAGGTTTCACACTCATTGAAAAACTTTTTGGATTTATTATAATAGGTTCCGTTTAAACGATAGCTAAACTGGTTGTCGTTAAATTTAACCATTACTCCGTTAAAATAAGCGTCCGTAAACTTATCAGAGCTGGTTTCATTAAATACTTTCGGCATCTCTACCATACTATATCCTCTAATGGCAATACTATAATTATAGTCGCCATTCATTTGTGAAAATGCAGTAACAGTAGTTAGCAAGAATAGAACTAGTAGTAAAGGTTTTTTCATATACACAATTAAGAAGATTATCCTTTATCAAATGTAAAACAATAATATCATTTAGATTGAATAAATTTGTATTGGAAACAAGCTATGCTTCCACATCTATATTGTCTTTGTGTGGATTTATTGTGATAGTCTGTAACAACAAGAGGTAAGCATGTTAAATGATGCCCGATGCCTATCTCAAATATCAATAAATCTAACCGGTTGTTGTTTACATAAGCAGAAGGAGAAAACCTTCGATTCTTTTCTGCAAGAGACTCCATACCTGCTCCTGCTCACATTATTAACATACTTACCAAAAGTATTCTTGTTCATCTTTTTGCCTTCGACGCATTCCTAAAGGCATTGGATACTTTTCAAGTCATTAGATTGGATCTGAAAATGCGATTCTCGTTGCAACTGTCTATAGATTTGACAACGTGAAGAGAAACCGGTACGACTACGTCCACTAGCGTAACCATTCATAACAGAGAGAAAAAACAAAACACCGAATTTCATATCACTTTATCTTAGTTTTATTGCCTTAATATTTCCTGTATTAGTAGGAGAAAACTTGCCCAGCTCTTAGAACCATTTCGTTCATTAATATATCGTTGTAAAAACTCTTCGAACCGCTTGTTCCCTTTAACCATATTTCTTTAGGACTAGTTCTTACCACCCCACTTAAGCTGATACTGCCACCTGTATTTTAGTTGAACTTTTGCAGATGCTTAGTCATCTCCCACCTTTTAAGGGCTAGTTTATTGCTACATCAACTTTTTAAGTTCGTTAATAACGATTAATAACCCAAATAATGCTAAAACTGCAGATCCAAGAAAAACTCTCAGTTTAGTAACAAATAGCATATCACTAGTTTTATATTTATAAAACTTATGCTTTATCATCATTATCACACCTATAAATAAGGAAATGACTCCTATAAGGAAAAATGTAATATTCATAATCAATTTTGTTTTTTCTTTTTCATAAGATCCTGGGATAATTTTTCCGCTACTTTACCTCCTACTACAGTTGTCCCCTGAATAATTGATTCTGATACCACATTCGCTCCAGATGATACAGCTGCTTGTCCTGCGACCGTTCTTGTTGCGCTAACACCAACATCCCCCAGTTTTCCAAAGGCCACATTTACGCCTATCTTTACACCATTTTTTGTAATTGTCTCCTGGTTAAAACCCGAAGTTGCAAAACTGTTTACCACCTCTATCCCAAGGCCTATATTACTAAGTACAGAACCAATAGCAGCAATTTCAGGCTGTCCAGTTAATAGCCCAACTGCCGTTACTCCATCCCCCGCTGCTTGAAGCCCTGTTGCAGCCTGTTCATAACCATTTTTACTTTTATTGATCCGATTACCCCCCTTGGTAACAAAATCCCCATCACTTAAATCAATCGCATTTCCATTGCCATCTGCTACTTTGCCGCCCTCCTGGAACTCGAATTGCTCACCGGTGACTGTTGATGAACCCGTACCAGAAGTAAACACCTTATCAACATTTGTGTATCCCTTCGTCAGCGCCTGATCTGCTGTTTTTATGTCAGCATCATAAGTGATTTGCTTCGTTCCTGTCGGAGAACGCCACTCTATCCAATCCTTGTTCTCCATCCCATCAGGATCAATAAACCGTATCGGATTGCTATTGCCATACACATAAGGAGAAAAACGTCTAATCTTTTCAGATAGCGGGTCTATGACATTCCACCTGCCAATCACCGGATCATAGAACCTAGCCCCATAATCAAACATCTTCTCTTGGTCTTGCTTTTCTTTCCCATTGTATAGGTATTTATTCTCCGTTCCGCTCAAACTACGCTGCATGTCCAACCCAAAAGCATAATAGTCAACCTCCTGTATCTTTCTCGCTGCTGTCCCATTAATATCAAAGTACACCCTTCCATTACCAAGGTGATCTGCTAAGGTGTATTCGTAGCTGTAGCTTGTTGCGCCATTTCTAACTACCCTGCCTTCAGCTGTGCTTACAAACTTCAGCGTCCCACCTTCGTAATTTATACCACTAATATACTCATTATTTAAACTTGCCGAAGCAACCTGTTTCCTTAATTTACTACCGCTTGCGTCATAAGTATAAATTACCGCAGCTCCGCTTGCTGTCAGGGTAGATGGCAGGTTCAGGTAGTTATAGGTAATTGCCGAAATGTTGTTGGCTGTATTTGCCGTGTTACTCCGGGTCAGCATATTACCATTCGCGTTATAGGTATAAGTGGTAGTTCCGGGCAGCTGAAAGGGGATATCAACGGTGGCAGTAGTGTCTATTACGTTTGCCAGCCTGTTGCCAGTTGTGTAAGTATACCTTAACTGGTCTACCAGCACATTGTCTCTTTTACGCTGCAGTGTACTGATGTTACCCATCGGATCATAGCTGATCACCTCATTATTACCTTCATCACTGACCGCATGGGTTAACCTGTTCAGTTTGTCATAAGAATAGATATAATTATGTAACAGTGGTGTGGCTACAGGCCCCCATTGCTGCCTGCTGATGTTCCCATTGTACTGGGAGGTTAGCCCACTGACCACTTCTTCGTAGTTCAGGGTTTCATTAAACAGTGCTGATCCCTGGTTTTTTAACCAGCCTCTTGCATTATAGGTATAGTTTACTGTTTGGCCAAAAACCGGCGTGGCCACTCCAGGATTAGCGCTATGCAGTTGTTTACTTTTCAGTTGACCAACCTCATTGTAGTTCTTCCGGCTCAGCAAGATCTCTGCATTGGTTGTAGAAGCATTATCTCCTGTTCGCTGATAAGTGTCTGTTGCCCTGCCCATATGGTCGTACTTAAACCAATTGGACACGTAAAGTTGCGAGGCTCCATTCACATAATGTGTTCTGACGCTGGTCTTGAGCTCTCCAGGAAAATTATAGGTATTGACGATGTCATCGTAATTATCGGTTGTCACTGCGGCTCCTTTATAATGCTGCTGGATGGTACGCACTACCCTGCCTTCCTGATCATAATAATTTACATGCCATAACATATGAGTAGTACCCAGCACATTGGTTTTACTTACCGTAGGCAATGATTTCGCATTTTTATAGCTGCCGGATAGGTTATACGGCGAGGCTGCCGGCAAACCTGGTGCAGTATAATCATCATAATAATTCAATGCCAATGTAGTAGTGACATTGCTTGATGGCCAGCTTTGGTTATTGTATCCATTTCCTGCTGTTGTTCTGAGCTCCCAGAGTTTTGCCCTTGCATCTACTGTATCCTGCAGTATTTTCCGGTAACTGGTACCTGCTGTACTTGACGGGTAGGCGTAGATACCGCTTAATGCCACTCTTCCGAAAGCGTCATACTTCGTAACCAGCCATTCCTGGGGTGCTTTCGCACGCTGTATCACATCCTGACTGGCTACCAGCTGATCCAGTTTATTGTACACCATAAACTCCCAATCTTTTCCCGGAAGTTTCTTCTCGATCAAACGCTGTCTGCCATCATACCTGTACTGGTAACAAAAGTTATCCAATACCGCTTGTGTAGGAACAGTAATGCCATCCGGATTGGCTCCGGGAGGCAATACAAAACTAAGGTTCCCAAGGTCATCATATACATAGTAAGTAGAAAGGGTCTGAAGAACGGCGCCAACTTTATTAAAAGTACGCTTCAGTACAACCCTTCCCTCTTTATCTTTATATTCCTCTGTTGTTCCCATCTTTACATCGGCCGGTAACCAGTTCTCATCTTTGGTAATGGTCAGGTACAATTGATTTGCGAGGTAATAGCCGGTTCCCGATAAGGCACGTAAATGTTCACTCCCCGGGGTTGTATTGATTGTGGCAGTATAAAGCCTCACTGCAAATCCTGTAGCTGTAGTATAAGTAGCGGTAGTATTGTTTGATCCATAGCCAACAACTACGGTACGGCCGGCTGTAGCAGTTCTACTCGCTCCCGGTTGCCATGCCTCTCCCGGTGCACCTTGCTCGAACACGCGATTTAATGGACTAGGTTCAAACACCGTTTGACTAAAAGGTGAGACTGTCCTCACCATACCATTAGCCTGCTGAGTACCACTGCTGCCAGCCGGGTTATAAAAGGCCAGCACACCCGCACCTGCAGTTAATGCATTTGTCCTATAAGTACCATTGGCTGTGCCGGCATCAGCATAAGACAGATATTTGGTCGCCTCACGTCCAAAAGCATCGTAAGCTATAGGCTGAACTATGTCTTTTAGTAAAGGGCTTCCTTTTACCGTTACAGCTTGCAATGGCCTGCCCAATCCATCAAAATACTGGATCGTTTGGTTCAGCTCGCACACCGTTAAGCCAGCCAGCTGGCCCCCACTAATAATTCCTGGTTTTTTTATAATGCTGCTTACAACATAATTTTGGTCCTGACTTGGCAAAGGGCCTAAGGCCACGCAGTTGAGATTTACTGTACTTGTATTTGTTGGAGCACTGATCCCATTGCTCGTAACAAGTACGCGATAGGACGTACTTTGTGTTAAGTTCCCAGGGGCGTAACTTAATGATGTAGCTCCTGAAATAGAAGTCCAGCTAATCCCCCCGTTGATGGAGTTTTGCCATTGGTAACTGTAAACACCATTCCCGCCGCTACCTGCCGTTGAAGTAAGTATTCCAGGACTGGCTCCAACATTTATAGCTATAGATGATGGTGTGATAGTGCCGGCCACCAGTTTAGGATAAACTGTTATAGTTGACAAGTTGCTATAGGTGACGACGCCATTACTAGTCACCTGCCTGCGATACACAGTGTTTTGTGTTAGATTACCAGGAGTGTAATTTAACCCGGTTGCAGCTGAAATATTAACCCAGCTAGTTCCACCATTAATCGAATTCTGCCACTGGTAATTGTAAACACCATTCCCGCCAGTAGCTGCGGTTCCAGTTAATATACCAGGACTTGTGCCATAATTTATAGATTTTGATGCAGGGGTAACACTCCCTGCTGTAGCTGATGGATAAACAGTAATGGTTGAGGAATTGCTATATACAATTGCTGCATTACTTGTGGTTTGCAAACGATAAAGTATGCTTTGTGTCAGGTTGCCAGGAACATAGCTTAACGCAGTGGCTCCTGAAATGTTATTCCAATTAGTACCTCCATTAATTGAACTTTGCCATTGATAGGTATAAGTCCCGCTTCCACCTGTGCCGCCTGTTGCAGTTATGGAGCCGGGTGCCGTGTTGTAATTAATCGTTAAACTTGCAGGGCTAACTGTCCCCGACACCAACTGCGGATAAATGGTTATGGTTGACCGATTGCTATAAGCGGTTACTCCATTGCTTATTACTCTAACGCGATACACCGTGTTCTGCGTGAGATTACCGGGAGTATAACTGGTAGTAGTAGCTGCTGAAATGTCATTCCAGGTGCTGCCGCCATTAGTAGAGCTTTGCCACAGATAGCTGTAAGTGCTGTTGCCGCCGGTGACCCCCGTTAAAGTTAACACACCGGGACTTGTGCCAGAATTTATTGATTTTAATGAAGGAGTGGTACTGCCTGCAACTAGTGCCGCAAATACAGTTATGGTTGAAGAATTGCTATATGCAAGTGCACCGTTGCTATTAACTTGTCTTCGGTAAATCGTACTCTGTGTTAAGTTACCGGGAGTATAACCTATCCCAGTTCCTCCCGAAATATTACTCCAACTACTACCGCCGTTAATTGAACTTTGCCATTGATAACTATAAGTACCATTGCCGCCTGTGGAGGCCGTTCCAGTCAACGCACCCGGACTTGTGCCATAATTTATAGATTTTGAGGCAGGAGTAACACCCCCAGCAACCAGCTTGGGATAAACATTTACTACTGCTGAACTACTGAAAACAGTTAGGCCTGCATTTGTTGAAGCCAGCCGATAATAAGTTCTAAATGTCTGCGTACCGCCAGTATACGTGAGCCCTGAGGAAGAAGCAATAGGGGTATAGGTATTGTCATCGGTGGATATCCACCACTTATAACTGTAAGTACCACTAGCCCCCCCTGTGGCTGGTGTACCGACCAAATTACTATGTGGAGTATTGTAGTTAATGGTCTGGCTCATCGGGCTGATTGTTCCGGATGTCAACGGCGCCATATCTATAACTGCAGTATTACTAAAAACCGTTACGCCGTCACTGGTAGAAGCCAGACGGTAGAAGATTTTGAAGGTCTGGGTGCCTGGCTGATACGTTAAACTGGCAGTGTTAGCAATGGGTGTCCAATTAAGTTCATCAGTACACAATTGCCAATGGTAAGTATAAACACCATTTCCCCCTGTTGGCGGCGTGCCTGTTAGTGGCTGTCCTGCCATACCATAATTGACAAACTGATTTAACGGACCTATCACCCCTGAGACCAGGGGAGCCCTATTTTTTTTATTCTTTGAGGAATTAGCAGGCAAACCTTTCGAATTATTTGCGGCTACTTGAAATACCCCAAATAGCAACGTAAAGCAGATAGTAAAGAGAGAGATTAATTTAGAATATGTTTTCATAAAAGAGAGCGTTTAGGACTTAAGACAATAATTACCCATTGGGTCTATCCCACTAAGTATTAGTCATTGGTCTGCAGAGATTGATTTGAGAGCATAGCATTAAGCTTTATTAAGAATGAAATAAATCTAACAAGTAGAATTTAGATATCAAAATTATTTCATATATATCTTAGATATAAATCTCTTATTCTATCAAAAAATTATCTTTCATATAAAATGCAAAAAAAATACTACAATAATTATTTATTATTATATTTAACAATAAGATTCTTTGGCTCTTAACAGTTACATACCAAAGAATAACTAAAGAATTAATGCTCACTTAATTGATACCTTATGAAATTGACCTCTCTCTCCAATACTACCTCTTTTGACCAACGGCTGCTGAATTCAGTATCGATATTAGCGGAAACTCTGAACTCATAATTAAATAACATCAAATACTCTTAAAGAGATATTTTTTGTGTAGATAGTATTGCCACATCAACAAACATCCTATTCATTAGAAATTATTATTTATGAAACATATTTTTCACATTTCAATCGTGTCTCTTATACTTTGCTTTTTAATACAGAGTAACCTGTATGCTCAGCAAAATGACTACAAACCTGCTAAAGTGATTCCACCATCTCCGACCGCGGCATCTTTAGGCAAATATGGTGATATTTCCGTGGGATATTATACCGGCAGCCCTGATATCAACATCGCTCTCTATACCCTTAGCACATCTAATCATTCTGTACCGATAACTATGCGATACAATTATAATGGGTCCAAAGTAAATGAAATTGCCAGTTGGGTTGGCCTTGGCTGGTCGTTATCAGCAGGCGGTGTTATCACAAGATCTGTAATAGGCCTTGATGATTTTGGAAACAACGGGTATTACAATGGACCGGCGTTGCCCCCTAATACAAATCCACCTACAATGGCTAATTATAATTATTTTAAGGATATCTTATTAGGATATAAAGATGGAGAACCGGACATTTTCAATTATAATTTAGGAAAATATTCAGGAAAGTTCGTATTAGGGAAGAAAGCAGATGGTTCATTGGTATTTATGGATGACCGGAACAATCTAAAAGTTATTTATCAGGAATCTTCGCAGTCTTGGTTGGTTGTAGCCCCTGATGGGTACAAATATTATCTAGGTACCCGTGAATCTGCTGACGACTATAACTTTGACTCTCAAAATGTTGAGGTTTCAGAAGATGCGCCATTGAGTGCTTTTACCAGGAATATCAACTATTCACCGACTACCAGCTGGTATCTTGATTCTATCGTTTCTCCTAATACTGAGACAATAAAGTTCAATTATGCCATAAAAAGCAATAGCTTGAGCCTAATTAACAAGTCAGAATCTTATTTTCATCTACTGGAATTATATGGAGGATGCAGTAGCGCTCCTGTTGAAACACCGGGGGTAAGGAAAATTTATAATGCAAGTAGGCAAGTAATCTATGATACCTATTTAACTTCAATACAGTCAAAATTGGGAAGTATTGAATTTAATACCACGGACAGAAATGATGTGAGTTATACATCAATCGGTAAACCTCAGAAATTATCGGAAATTGTTGTAAAAAATTCAAAGGGGGTTATTTTAAGAAAGTTCAATTTTTCATATGATTATTTCTCCGGAATACACTTAAAACTTAATAGCATTACAGAATACGGGCAGACGGGCTTATCAAATCCGCCCCATATTTTCACATATAATACCGATCCTTTTCCTTCCAAAACCTTAACCAAAATGGTAGATCACTGGGGTTATTATAATGACAAACCTAACACTTCACTTTTGCCTTCTTTTTTGATTCCAACTACACCTGCTTTCTCATTTAACGCTGGAAACCGACAATCTACAACAGATGCAGAAGTAATAAAGAAGGGCGTTTTAACGTCGATAACCTATCCAACAGGAGGATCTTCAGTTTTCGAATATGAAATGAATGAATACAGAAATGTAAGAGGAGAGGATGCTTATGAGTACGTGGCTAAAAGTGTTGGGGTATATGATTTTCCCCCAACCATTCCAAACCCAGATAAGAACCTCGAAACATTTACCATAACACGAGACTCTACGCCTGTCGAGATAACATTTAACTGGGTGAAAGCGGATGAAAATGCCAATTCACTTGAAGGTCTTCAGTCTACCTATGGTAATTTACGAAAAACAGGGGTAGTGTCTCCGCTTCTTGATTTTAATGTCTGGAATTGTCCTTCTTATTCTTACCCCTCATGTACTTCTGGCGATCCAAGCCCAGAGTCTGTTACTCTGGTCTTAGATGCAGGCACATATACTTTATCCGTTTATGGCTTACAGGGATACATAACAACGGCTAATGCTTTTTGGAATGACCGAACACCCATAACTCAAAGAAAAGCGGCAGGATTAAGAATTAAGTCGATCAAAAATTACGTAAATAATGTCGTCGTTGGTACGCGGAAATTTGATTATACACAGGCGGGGAGCACTACCGGACTTTTGATTTATCAGCCAAAATATAATTTTAATACTATTCTTGGTCTTGACCCCTCGCAGGCAGGCTGTGGAGCAATTGCTCAGTACCTATCTCTGATGTCAAGTTCTGTATACAGTTATGGAATATCTCCTTCTACGATTATTGGCTATGATAAGGTGACTGAAATTTTTGGGGAGAATGGTGAAAACGGGAAAAACGAGTATTTCTATCTAAATTCGGAAGGTTCTCTTGGAAATTTCCCCTTCACGCCGGTAAGCGCAAATCCTTTAAACGGGAAATTGTATAGATCGGTAACATATGCATCGAACGGTGATATGTTAAAAAAAGTAGACTATTTATATGATGTAAAAGAAAGTGTTTCTCTAAGCGGAATCAAGCTACACCAACCAGCGTTTGTTAATGAAATCCCAAATGTGGCAGTAAATTTCAGCTTTTACTCTAACCTCTCAAGCTGGGTTGTCCTTTCAAAAGAAACGGAGATTGAGTATAATAATACCCTTCCAATTACTAAAGTAAAAAACAACTATTTTGAAAACAGTACCCACAAACAATTAACACGGGAAGAGTTAATTACAAGCTCATCGGTATCAAAAAACACTTACTACAAATATCCGCAGGATATCTCACCTTCAACCCCGGTTTCATTAAAGTTAATAGCTGACGGAAAGATTGGAACTATTTTAGAACAAAGTCAAACAAAAGGAACATCTACGACTAAATCCAATAATCAATTTTCTTTAAACTGGGCGCCTTTATCGTTATTAGAATCTGTGACAAGTACAAATACAATTGGAGGTGCCATCGAAACACGGTTACGCTACCAAGCCTACGATAATAAAGCCAACGTTCTAAGTGCATCTCAAGAATTTGGACCAAAAACATGTTATCTCTGGGGTTACGGAGGACAATATCCAATAGCAAAAGTAGAAAATGCCGATTACACTACGATATTATCGGTACTAGGGGGAAGTACTTTAGTGAATGCATTCAGAGATAAGCCTTCGCCAACAGATACCGAAGTAATAAGTTTCCTCAGTAAGCTAAGATCGGATCCGAGTTTCGGTAGTACTTTAGTAACTACATATACATATGAGCCGTTAATTGGTATTACCAGTGAGACCGATCCCAAAGGAATGACAACATATTATGAATATGATACCTTTCAGCGACTGATGCACATTAAGGATCAACAGAAAAACATTGTTAAGAGCTATGAGTACCACTATAAACTTTAGTTAGAAGTATCAATCAACTTTTAATTCTGAGCTCCTCTGAAACAGCCTCTGAAAATGAAATCAAAAAACATTACATGATTAACGACCTTCTTCAAGTATAGCAGCTGAATTTGATGTAAACTTGACAAACGAAAGCAGCCCCGGTATGCCAGGGCTGCTTTACGATTATTAACTATTAACACACAGAGCGTTATATTCGTTTTGTTTTAACTTTAAAATGGAAAGTCCCTGTTACCAATCTCTTGTTACTTTCGTTAAGGATTTCCCCCATACTCATGCTGTAACGACATTTTATCTGAAATTGAGCATAATTCCCTTTAACACCTATATACTTGATCTCTAAAACTTCGTTGTAAGAATCGGAGCTGGAGCCGGCCAGACTTACTAATTTTGTGGTTGAGTTTGCAATTATTGGAAGCGTTTGTGAAAATTCAAAGGGCTTTATATTGGCCCCAACTCTTACGATCCCATACTTTTTAATATTTGAAGACCTTACCATAGCCGAGCTATCACGGGGAAATGAAAAGTAAAATGTTTCATTTGTAGAGGCCGATGTTGCTGATACGTATGAGGTGGAATCGTTTAAGCCGATAGGATCCAGGTCAAGATGAGTACAGTCGATCTTTCGTTCCCAATCAGGTGTTTTGAAGGCCATGTGCAATGTATTATCCACTGCATCTCCATTACCGATTACAAGACCCTTACCTGGATCAGAATTTTCATTTGAGGGACCATCATTGCTTTTTTCACAAGCAATAAAACTTGTAGAAAATAAAATAAATAGGATTAATTTGCTGAGTGTTTTCATGAGCGTTAATTTTAAGAAAACTATTTCATTAGCTTAATTTCGACGACTTCTTTATGTACGATCCCTTCCTGGGTTTCAATATGCTCTTCATATACAGAAAGAGTGGAGCTGGTTAGTTCCTTTATATGATAAATAGTGATATCATCACCATCGATATATTTTAAGACCAGGTTTTCTTTGGTGGCGGTATAAGTAAAAGCATCAACATCGCCCTCGCCATCATATATACTTCCTTTTTCTCCTTCGTTAAATTCAAGATAAGCACCAGAGACCGCAAACATATCCGCTCTGAATACTTCGGCCCCATCAACATAGTCTATTTCGACCGCGTTTGCGACAACCCATTTGCCTACAAGTCGACTTTCCATAATAATCTAATTAAATCCAGGTATCTTAACTGAATCGAAAATTCAGAAGATTTACTCAAAGGAAAAGGAAAACGCTTAAGCAAGCAATACCCATAAATAGGTATTTTTAAGTGGTTGCTATTTAGCCTCAGCTTTATCGCCTACCCACACATATCGGTTTGTAGTGCATTTTGGGCACCAGTAAATTCGTATAGGAAGAAACCCCAGCAAATGTTTTAACACAAATCCGCGTGGAACTTGATAATGAAAATCTGTATTGCACCTCCTGCACTTATAATCCTGATAGCTCATGTATTAGAGAAATTAATTTAGCTTTTTTTATAAAATCCCGCAAAGGTATGCAAAATCAATTATTAAAAATTATTTCACAAACTTATTACAAATAAAAAGGCAAAAACCCGGCCATGGTTAAATCTGACCTTATTTCTAATCATTTAACGAAATTCAACCCGAATAACCGGGCAAATTTTTCTCGTTTATTCCCCGTTTTAGGACAATAAGCAGGCAACCGACAGGACATCCGGTTAATAATCTTTCTTGCAGACTTAGAATGGAGAGAGGATAATCACGGGATTTCTCCTATCGTCGGAGATGACAGCACGTGCTCTAGCAGTAGACTGTAGGCAAAGAGCGACCGCCATAGGGCGGCCGCTTTAAGAAGAACGCATGTTATTTTTTAAACCATTGCTTTATCTTTTTAGAATTTCTATCGGCGACTAAATACATACATGGAACCAATACCAGGGTTAAGAAAGTGGCAAAACTCAAACCGAAGATAATGGTCCATGATAGTGGGCCCCAGAACGCTACGTTATCACCTCCAAAATAAAGGTGTGGGTTAAACTCTGTAAATAAAGTCACGAAATCAAGGTTCAAACCTACTGCCAGCGGAATAAGGCCTAGCATAGTTGCGGTAGCGGTAAGCAATACCGGAGTCATCCGGGTACGGCCTGCTTCGATAACGGCCTCTCTTACTTCCATACCCTGACTAACCATCAGGTCGGCAAATTCGACCAGCAGGATTCCATTCCGGACTACAATTCCCGCCAGGGCGACAATTCCCAGTCCCGTCATTACAATAGACAACTCCATTCCGAAGATGGTAACACCCAGTAATACCCCGATGATACTAAACAGGATCTCACTCAAAATAACAATCGGCTTACTAATGGAATTAAACTGCAGTACCAGAATAATGAGGATAATAAACAAAGCGCTGACTAAGGCTGTGCCTAAAAACGCAGCTGTTTCCATTTGTTCTTCCTGTTCACCGGCCATTTTTATCTCAATTCCGGCAGGTGCTTTAAATTCATTTATCTCCCGCTGAATATTGGCCACAACCTCATTCGCATTATACTCTGAAAGCACATTTGAGGAAAGAATTATAATCCTTTTTTGCTGCTTGCGCTTGATACCACCATAAGTATTGATATAATCTATATTTGCAAAAGATGATATAGGTACTTGCCTGATAACGCCGTTCATTGCCATATCACGGTAGGTAACTTTCATGTTTCGTAAGGCTTCGAGATTGTTCCGTTGATCTTCCCGTGCCCGGACATTGATCTCATAGTCTTCATTAATATCCCTGTATTTTGAAACTTCCTTACCGTAAAGTGCGGTACGCAATGCCATACCAACCTGACCGGTTGAGATCCCTTCGCGATTAGCCCGTTCCCGATCGATATCAAAAATGATTTCGGGCTTGTTATTTTGAAAATCGGATTTAAGTTCTTCTACCCCGGCAATTTGCCTGCTATCCAGGTATTTTTTTAAGCGATCGGAAGTTACAGCAATGGAATCCAGGTCATCACCTGTAATTTCTATACTGATTGGTTTTGCCGTTGGTGGGCCTCCTTGTTCCTGAGCTACCGAGATTTGTGCACCCGGAATCCCTTTTACGGCCTCACGGATCTTGCCGAGGTAATTTATAGTGCGTTCTCCTGTTCTTTTACCATAGGCCACAAAGGCTACCGTAACTTTCCCTTTGTTGGTATACTCGCCCTGGTCTTCGCCTTGCGGATCGGTTACTCCTACGGTCACATTGGAGATTATTGAAGATACATCGGGATTCTTTTGGCCGACTACCTTTTCTACCCGCTGCTCAACCTTTTCGACTATTTTATTGGTATAAGCCTGATCTGTACCTACTGGCAACTCTATATAGACATATACAAAGTTCGGATCGGCAGTCGGGAAAAACACCACTCTTGGCGGCACAATATTTACCAGGATCATGGTAAAGAAAAACAATGCTACCGTACTCCAGATCATGGTCCGCGGGCGCTTAAGTGCCCAGGTCAATAAACTATGGTACTTATTTATTGCTTTTGGCCATACTACCGTCTGGAATTTCTTGATTACCCCCGTTAAGAAGAAGTGATTTAGCAGGTATAACAAGGCAAGCAGTATGATGAAGTTACCGAATCCGAAATTGATGAGGTAGCCCAGCAAGGCCATTCCGGCAAAAACAAGGAGCGTCCGTTTTACTTTTCTATCGAACCTTGGTTTCTGGTCTTCATGATCATCATGCGGTTTCATAAAGTCGACCGCAAAAACCGGATTAATAATGTAGGCCACTACCAATGAAGCAGAGAGCGTTACAATAAGCGTAACCGGGAGGAAATACATGAACTCGCCAATAATTCCAGGCCAGAACAGCAATGGAAAGAATGGCGCAAGGGTGGTTAAAGTTCCGGATAATACGGGCATAAAAACCTCGCCAGTGGCCGTTTTAGCTGCCTGCACAATGGGAACCCTTCCGTTATCAAAGATCCGGTGCGTATTCTCGACCACCACAATGGCATCATCTACCACAATACCCAATCCGAGCAGGAAGGAGAACAACACCATCATGTTCATGGTGAAATTAAAGTCGAACACTCCCCCCAGGACGGGCATAGAGAGAAAGGCAATAAACATGGACAACGGGACGGAAAGGGCCACAAACAGCGCATTTGTGACGCCCATAAAGAACATCAGGATCAGGGTAACCAGGATAAAACCGATGATGATGGTATTGATCAGGTCATGCAGGGTAATCCTGGTCTGATCTGATTGATCGCCGGTAATGGTAATATCCAGTTTAGAAGGCAATAAAGTGCCCTTCATTTCTTTTAGCATGGCATTGATCTTGTCGGATGCCTCGATCAGGTTTTCGCCACTGCGCTTGCGCACATTTAAAGTAATTACATTTTTTCCGTATAAGCGCGCATAACTATTTTGCTCTTTAAATGAGTCTTTTACTTCGGCAATATCCTTTAAGTAAACCGAACCTCCTGCCTGGGATTTGACAATCATATTGCCTAATTCCTCGGCATTTACAAATTCCTTTTTCACATTTAAGGTCCGCTGCATCCCGTCCATTTTTACTGAACCTCCTGATATGGTCAGGTTTTCGGCTTTTACTGAATTTCCGATATCGTCAAATGAGATTTGTGCTGATTCCATTTTACGGAGATCTACATTGATCTGGATCTCGGGCTCAAGGGCACCCACAATATCTACCCCGGCGATTTCTTTAAGTCCTTCTACCCTATCTTCAATATCATCGGCATACTCTTTTAGTTTTTTCAGGTCATAATCTCCGGAAATGTTGATGTACATGATCGGTAGGTCTGAGAGGTTGATGTCCATAATTACAGGATCATCTGGCAAATCTGACGGGAGGTCTGTTTTTGCTTTATCAACGGCATCCTTAACCCGCTGCTTTGCATCTTTGATATCCACCCCGGTATTAAATTCTGCGGTAATGAATGAGAAATCCTGAAAGGAATTGGAGGTGATCTTTTTTAACCCGAGCGTTCCTCTTATTTCCTTTTCGAGCTGTTTTGTAATCAGGTTCTCCATATTTGCAGGCGAGGTTCCCGGATATATGGTTTGCACGAATATTTTAGGAATTACAACTTCCGGAAAATTCTCTTTTGGCAAACTGTTGTAGGAAAAATACCCCGCCAGAATCAGGATACATGTAAACACATATATCGCTGTGCGGTTATCTATAGCCCAACTGGATGGGCCGAATTCTTTATTGACGTCTTTCATAGTTTATAGTTTTACGGAATCGCCATCGTTCAGATCCTGGAATCCTGTGGTGATCACTTTATCACCGGATTTTAATCCTGTTAGTACCTCGGCCTGGCTATTGGATATTTTCCCTGTTTTGATATCTGTTTTTTTGGCTTTGCCGTTTATAGCTACAAAAACATATTCACCAGCTTCGGACTTTTGGATGGCATTGACCGGTACCGTTA
>Ga0157371_10002815_pt1 | contig 16287 bp, 23 predicted proteins | sample C45metaG_FD_113462 | JGI IMG/M metagenome (GOLD analysis project Ga0157371, IMG submission 113462) | Corn rhizosphere microbial communities from Kellogg Biological Station, Michigan, USA - C4-5 metaG | ecosystem: Host-associated > Plants > Roots > Rhizosphere > Soil | place: USA: Michigan...
ACCCGGCATGGATGCCGGGTTAGCCGCCCCCGGCCATGGATGGCCGATGGCGGCGGGCCCACGGAGCAGGACCGGAGTGAGGGAATGCCGAGCCTAGGCGAGGCACCGTACGTCAGGGGCGCATGCGCTTGGTTACTTGGCGCTTTTCCAAGTAACCCGCCGTCAGGGCGGAACCAATATCCGCCATGACCGCAGAAACGGATATGTCCCCACCCCCAAAACGTTCCCAAGCGAACCGCATTACAGTCCAAGGATAGTCCGCTGGCGGTGAAATCAGGTAACCCTGACCATGACAAGCTAGGCGCCATGCTGATCGAAGAAGCGTACAGTCAGCCTGTCCTCGATTCGCCTGACCTCAAGAGCACCGCCATCAATACATTCGCGGATAAATGGCGGAACACATGTAATCACCCCGTTCCCAGTTAATCGGCAAACGCAGCGAGCCGTTCAGTAACCCCCACCGCCCGTACTGTGCGAGGGCTCCCTGGCTCTTTGTTGTGCGTTACTCCATTCAGCACAGGTCATGAAGCTTTTGTGGTCAACCTTGCCCAGGTCATCGAAGCTAATGTTGTACGCCTGCTGTCGCCCGGCCTGCTTGAGCTTGTAGTCAAAGCAGGTGCCAGGCACCACGGTGCGTTCGCTTATCGCTGAAGGCTGGCCGCCAATCTGCTCGACCTGATCCTTGCTCATGCCGGACTCGACTTTGGCGACCAGCGGCTGATCACGATAGACGTGTGACTCACTGCTGCAACCACCCACCGCCGCCAACACGACAACCAGCGCCAATAGAGGCGTGTTCATGGCAACGCTCCCGTCAGTGAGCTTTCGTTCGTCTGATTACCTTTGCCTTCACTTCTTCGGCATAACCCGCCAGTCGCTCTTCATCACCTTGAAACAGTTCGCACAGCTTCTGCGTTGCCTGTGCATCCACATCATTACCGGCCAGGCGTAGCTGCTCTGCTATGCGCAAGAGTTCCACTGCCGACCACCTCAAGTCCGACGCAACGCCTTGCAGGTCACGCCGAAGTTGGTTCTCATCTTCGCTAAGCCACATGATGATCTCCTGCAATACTCCGCTAAGAAAAGCGTAGTCCCATTTGGCTGCGGCGAATGTGTGTTCGTCTGATCCACGGGAGAAGGAAGGGCTTCCATTGGTCGGGAAGTTGAGTGGGTTCGAACCTGCGTGATGTCGTAGTGAAAGAGTGAATTTTCGCTAGGGCGAGGCCATATCAAATGACGAATACCGACGATTTCAGATTTCATGCGCATGAGTTGATTGTTGATCTGGACGCTGCAACCACTGAAATGATGAAGCTGATTTCCGCCCATCAATTAAGCGGCCCGGAGTGGGAACGGGTCACTCAATGGCAACATGAAGCGTATGAACGATGGATGACGTATTTGAATAAAAGGTCATACCCCGACCCCGGTGAGAACAACATCAACTCCTGACGTTATTCCGATGGATGTCTGGACCGCTACGCGCTACATTTCCCGTTTTTCGGGATAAGGAAGCGTCATGCGGATGTGGATTGGGGGAATTGCGGTGGCGATGCTGGCAGGTTGTTCGTTGCCGGCATCCCTGGTGCCAGGCGAGCCTAACCTCAGCAAATACAGTAACAAGATACCCAAGGACTATGCCGCCTGCGTTCTACCGCTGTGGCAGCAGCAAATCTCCAAAACGACTCAGACTCCAATTTCCAATGGTTACCGGATCAAGGCGCCCAGCGTTATCACGGCTGACGAGATTCTGGACATTGTGAAATACAAGGACGGCAGTCACATTTCGCTGTACCAGGGACCGCCGTGGGCCAAGTCGGACGCGATGCGTAAGGCGGTTCGCAGCTGCTTGTAGAGATCGCTCAATGGCGACTTCATTTATCAGTGCCGTATGTCGGAGCTGAGGAACACTGACTGATCTGGCACTTTCCAAGAGAAGACTGTCCTTGGAAGTGTGGCGATGAATGACGATTTGAAAAAAGATGGCCTGGATACCTGGTACAAACTCTTGAACGAGCCGCAACTTCGTATGGATTGTGAAGAACAGTACGACGAGTTGCTCAAGGCTGCTGACGAGATGGAGCGTACCGGGCTGATCAACAGTGCGGAATGGCGCGAGTTGGTGCGGCAAGCGAGCACGGCCTTTTCAAAAGCAATAGAAGGCGTGGGCGGCGGCACGTAGCTTGTCCATGCCTGTCTTTATGGCAACTCCTCCCAACTGACTTGCATCAATCCGCCCGCCTGGGCGTGGACTCGAAGCGCTTCCTCGTTTAGCTGATCGTGGTTTTCTCCATACGAAAGCCCGATCCCCGAGTGCAGGCAGGCGTAATACCATGCGTCGGCGTCGGTCATGTGTGAGTCGGGTTGAACAAAAATATGACGACTCTTTTTTAGGCTGTAAGTGATTTGAAAATGTCGACGGCGGATCATCCGATTCTCCTGGTGCTGCCACTACGACATTAGTGGCGTAGTGCCAGTTCCCTCGGTTTTCGGACTTTTATCAGCTTCCTCAAAACGCGAAGTTTTTTATCCCGTCATGTTCGATATTTTGGCAAGTTGACTCCGGAGCTCTCAGCCCGTATGCATTGAAGGCACTCACCGTTGAGGTGCAAGCATTCCCGGTCGGCGTCTTCCCTGGTTGCATAGTGAGTGGGTAGTCGCCGCTTTTCTTCATTGTCATAAAGGTTGAATCCGACGGACGCAGTTTTGCAGTAGAAGCGCGATCCGTTGCGCGTCGATCCCGTTTCCGTGGGGATTGCAGGAACAACAGCGAATCTTGGAATCATCTTCACATACTCCTTTTCGAATTCCCCTTAACGTGTAGCGGCTAGTGGCCACTACCGCAAGGGTGCGCCTGAAGTATCCGATGAACAGGCCCTCCGCAGAAGATGGCGGGTCGATGGCGGCTGTGTAGAGCCGTCAGGAGGTTGTATGGCGCCTATCCGGGCCAGAAGGATTGGCGGTGTTTATCAGCCGTCTCTCGACCAGGATATTTTGCAGTGCCTGCCGCGCGACAGGCTCTAGCTGATGCTCTCGCTTCTTGAGTTCAAGGAGTATCGGGCTGGACCAGGTGCGATAGGTTTTTTCAGCTTGAGGAATGGATGTCATCTATCTCTCCTTGATCAGGCGACCGCCAATGAATCAGGCAGTTTGGGTTCGGTAAATACCCTAGTTGAGGAAACGGATTTTCGCCAAGAATTTGCACTGCAATGGTGCGTAGGGTTGCAATCACCTTCAGCGCTTCCACCACAGCCGCGAAGCCACGCGTAGATCGGGCCGGCTGCATACCTTGCTGTCATTGGCAGGTATGATCGTCCTTTCGAAATCAGCGGGCGTCCCCCCAGTCGGCGGTGCCGCGAACCTTCACCAAAGGCGCCAGCGTTTCTGCCAATGAGCACGATGGCCGCCAACATCTGCGTTAATCCAATGAGTGAAGCTCCGCCAACCCGGTCCACGGCGAGCTTGCTGCATGATCGTTTCATTTAGGGAAGAGTTGAATGGTACTCAGGGTGATGGTAATCGGCGGGTACGGAAACTTTGGCAGCATCGTCTGCCGGCATTTGGCTGTGATGCCAGGCGTAGCGCTTGTGATCTCGGGCCGAGATCCACGCAAGTTGCAGCGCAAAGTCGATGAGTTGAAAACCCGATCGGGCATCGTCTGCGAAGGTTGGTGCGGCGATGCCATGGGCACGGAGTTCAAGTCCGTTCTGAGCGATATGAATATCCAACTGGTCATCCACACGGGCGGCCCGTTTCAAGGGCAATCCTATGCAGTCGCCGACAGCTGCATCGACGCCGGTGTGAACTACTGCGACCTGGCTGACTGCCGGACCTTCGTCAGTGGCATCGGTGTACTCGATGCTAGGGCAAAACAGGCGGGCGTGGCGATCCTCAGTGGTTGCAGTTCGGTGCCGACGCTATCGGCAGCCATCATCGATCAACAGCGATTTCGCTTTACACGCATCGACTCGATCGAACATGGCATTTCCTCTTCGGCCAAGATGCCGGGACTGTCTACCGTCGAAGGCGTTCTTGCGTATGCGGGCAAACCGATTAAGCAACTCAAGCATGGTCAGGTGCATGAGGTGTTGGGCTGGCAGGACCTCACGCTTCGCAAGATGCAACATTTGGGCACACGGATGCTGGCCAACGTCGATGTGCCAGACATTGATATCTTCGCCAGCCGCTACGGTGCCCAGACCCTGAGCTTCAAAGCGGGGGCGGGCCTGAAACTCGGCGGCGTCGCCAATTACCTGCTTGCCCAGGCAATGCGCAAAGGGATGGTTCGTGACCATGCGCCTTGGGCCGCAAGGCTGCATCGCTGGGGACTCTGGTTCGAACGATTTGGCGATGGCAAAAGCGCGATGTACATCGACGTCCAGGGTCTCGGTGTTGAAGGCAAACCGCTGTCCATGACGGCACAGCTCACGGCGTTGAATGACAAAGGCCCGGAAATTCCGAGCTGTGCGGCCGTGGCTCTGGCCACGAAAATCGCCCAGGGATACTCGCCAGCACCCGGTGCCCGGGCTTGCGTGGGCGAAATCAACGTCGATGAATACATGGCCGCTATCAACGACCCGGACAATTTAAGCCTGTCCGTGCACTTTTCTGACGAGCAGAGCTGACCGTGCTCTATCTGGCCCTGAAGTACATTCACATCATTGCCGCTGTGTTCCTGTTCGGATTTGGCATGGGGTCCTACCTTTACCTGATCGCGGCCAGCCGCACGGCCAACCCTCAGGTGATCGCGCATGTGGCAAGGATGGTCGTTCGGTTCGACACCTGGATTACCACACCGGCGGGCTTTATCCAGATCGCGACGGGTTACCTGCTGATGAAGGTTGCAGGACTGCCGTTGAGCACTGAGTGGATAGTGACGTCGCTGATCATTTTCCTTTGCGTAGGCTCGCTTTGGCTGCCGGTCCTGGTGCTTCAGAAGCGGCTGTGCGTGATGGCTTCGAGCGCAGTCGAGACCGGGAAGGCGCTCGATGATGACTACCGATCCGTGTACAAAAAATGGTTGTGGATGGGCATTTTCGGATTTGCGGGGATGTTTGTAATCGTGATGATGATGGTGACGAAAATGACGCCGGGGCAGCTGATTCAGCTATTGGTCTAGAAGGGGAGGCAGGGGCACTGGGCCCGGATTCACCTTTGCTCAAGCCTGGTGTTCCAGGCCACCGCACACAGGGCCAATCCTGCCACGTTCAGGGTGACGGGATTGAAGGCCTCGCTGAGCATGGCAGGATTGAAAATGGCGACATCCAGCAGCAGGCCGGCTAGCGCCGTCGCCGCAATGATCAGCGGCAATGCACTGCGCCGTGCCAGCAATAACCACAACGCCAGGCCAATCTCCGCAGCGCCAGCAACATTGGCAAACATCTCCACCTGCGGGATGCCGTGCGCCTGGATCATGGTCCGCTCGCCTTGACTCAGCCATAGCAGCTTGGGCACCAAACCGTGGTACGCAAACATGAAAACCAGGCTGCCTCGGGCGATCCAGTGAAGGCGTTTGAGGGCACTCATTTGGGTGCCTTCAAGAAGCGCTGTTCATGGTCGGGACTGGGTAAAAGGCACGTGTCGTATTTTCCAAAGAGCCAATACCGATTCAACGCAATACGATCGTAGGCCCAGTCGCGCAACCATCGTGGGCAGCCGCGCAAAAGCATCACTGCCCGCCAATGGCCGGGCAATAGGGCCGCGACTTCGAAGAAGGCATCGGAACGTGTCCAGTAATCCCTGTCGCGGATGACCGCCATGGTATCGAATTGATCCAGGGGTAAATCCGCCCACGCCAGCAATGCCTGACCTTCGGGTGACTGCACTGAGGCCAGCCGCACGCGTCGGTGGAGGTCGTGGCGGATCAGGAACCTTGCCCAGCCAGTGCACAACTTGCATACGCCGTCGAACAGGACAACGGTCTCACCCTGTTTGAGTAACGGAGCGGGTGAGGGGCGAGTTTGACGCGTTGGCATAGGGAGGTCCGTTGGGAGCTGATTGATCAATTTTCATAGCGATAGGGGTCCAGCGTTTCAACCATACATTCCTGACAGGAATGCAGCACATAAAATTAATGAATTTTTATTATCTGAACGCGTGGCGTAGCTTGATTTCAGGACATGGAGAACCACCTTGAAAACATCCTCTCTCAACGCCGCCGAAAAATTTGATACCTCCCGGGCCAATGAGTACGGCCGGCAGAGCCGTATTGCGCTCGCCGGATACGACGCCTGCCAGGACTTGGCGGCCTGCATGCTGGCGGCAAGCCTTGGCCCTGCAGACTGGGCAAAAATACTGGTGGTGGGCGCTGGTGGTACAGCGCAGGAAATTATCGCCATGGCCAAGCTTGAACCCGCTTGGCGCTTCACCGCCGTTGATCCGTCCGAGCCGATGCTGGAGGCCGCGAAGCAGCAGTTGGATGCCAACAACTTACTTGAAAGAACGGCCCTGCATCTTGGGCATGTTGAAGATCTGGCCGCAGACGAATCATACGATGCAGCCACGCTGATCGGCGTGCTGCATCATCTGGAAGGGGAGGACGCCAAGCGACAAATTCTACGATCCATTCGGGCTCATCTAAAGCCGGATGCGCCACTGATTGTCGCTGGCAATCAGTACGCTTATGCAAGCCAGCCTTTACTGCTGGCCGCCTGGGGTCAGCGTTGGCGGCAGCATGGCGCCAGTCCGGACGAGGTGAAAGCCAAGCTTGGGAAGATTCTTCAAGGCGCCGATCCTCCGCACTCCGAAGCAGCGGTCCAAAAGCTGTTGCGTGACACCGGATTTGGCGACGCTACCCGATTCTTCAGCAGTCTTTTCTGGGGGGCGTGGCTGACGTGCAAAGTGGCTTGAGCAACGCAGTCGGCCGATGTCTGCCTATCGATCCAGTAGCGGTGCCAGCAGTGCACACATGCCGCGCCAGTGCGAGCCCTCCCAGTAAATTCGCTGGCAAGCGTCGCAGCGCACGAAGTGCGAATAGAGGGCGCCAACGCGGGGCGGGACTCGCGCCCGGGCCAGTTCCGGGCTGATTTCGTGCAGCGGCAAATTGCAATGCAGGCACAAGCTGAAGGGCCGCGCGCTTCGCGCCAGGTCGAGGCGCTCGTAAATTTCGCGCAGTTGCAGGGACGGTTTCAGGGCATGTACGTAGCAGCCGTGGCTGATGATGCGCCGCTTGAGCAGATCGCGGTCGCGGGTCAGCACGATGCGTCCTTGCCGGGCAGCGATCTCGGCGATCTGGCCATCCTCGAAGTCGTTGTCGTAGAGAGTGTCGAAGCCGCTCATGCGCAGCAGGCTGGCCAGTCCGCCCAGATGTGCATCGGCGATGAAGCGCAGCACCCGCAGCGGTTGCGCGCGAACCTTTAGCAACGGGCTGATATCCAGCGCTTCGAATTTGGGATACACCGCCAGCCGGTCACCGTCGATGATCAACCGTTCGAAGCCCACCGACTCGCCGTTGAGCAACACCAGTTCGACCTCCGTGTGCGGTATCCCGAGCGCCTCGATCATGTGCTTGACCGTCGCCCCTTGCGCGCACTCGCAGGTGAATGACTGCCGCCGCCGTTCGGCCGGCAGGAAATCGTTGAGCTCCTCGTAGAAGCGGAAGGTTGCACGGGTCATGCTCAACAGTATGGCAGGGCAGCTGAAAAGCCGCCCCGCCTACTGCCATTATTGGCTGGAGCGAATGGCCCCACCATCGATCAGCAAGTTCTGCCCGGTCAGGTAGCTTGCATGACGGCTGCAAACGAAGGCGCACAGCGCCCCAAATTCCTCGGGTGTGCCGAAGCGTTTGGCAGGGATTTCACTGCGGCATTCGTTGAGGAATGCCTCACTGTCTTGCCCCATCTCCTGGGCTGCGGCGACCAGGTTGTCACGCAGTCGATCGGTGTCGAAGGAGCCCGGTTGCAGGTTGTTGATCGTCACGTTGCGACTGGCAATGTTTTCTTGTCGGGCCAGCCCCGCGATGAACCCCGTCAGGCCACTGCGCGCGCCATTGGACAGGCCCAGGCTTTCGATAGGGGACTTCACGGCACTCGACGTGATGTTGATGATTCGGCCAAATCCGCGAGCCGCCATACCATCCACGGTGGCCTTGATCAATTCGATGGGCGTGAGCATGTTGGCATCCAGCGCCTTGAGCCAGGCATCGCGGTTCCATTCGCGAAAATCCCCGGGAGGAGGGCCGCCAGCGTTGTTGATCAAGATATCGAAATGCTCATGGGCGTTGAGCGCTGCGGCCCGGCCTTCAGGCGTCGAAATGTCTCCGGCGACGGCGATGACGGTCACCTCAGGATTGATCGCTCTGAGCTGACGGGCTGTTTCATTCAACGTCTGTTCGCCCCGCGCAGTGATCACCACGTTCACGCCTTCGTGGACGAGTGCCTCTGCGCAAGCTTTACCCAGACCTTTGCTGGCCGCGCACACCAGCGCCCAGCGTCCTGCGATTCCAAGATTCATGCGTGTTTTCCTGAAAGAACCAAGCTCATAAAAGAAGTTGCCTGCTCATGCATGATCCGCTGCGACCGGCGTGTTTGGCGCTCGAACACCGATGCCCATGAAGCGCCGCACGCGTTCTCCTACGGCATCGCAGCGTATGGTTTCAGGTGCGGCATCGAGTTGAATATTGCCGTTTTCCATGAAAATCACCCGATCGGAAATCGACATCGCAAAGTCCATTTCGTGGGTCACGATCACCATGGTCATGCCTTCTTTGGCCAGGTCGCGGATCACGTTGAGCACGTCGTTGACCAGTTCGGGGTCGAGGGCCGAGGTTGGCTCGTCGAACAGCATGATCTGCGGCTCCATGGCCAGGGCCCGGGCGATCGCCACGCGCTGTTGCTGTCCGCCGGAGAGCTGGTGCGGGTATTTGTGGGCATGGGCCAGCAGGCCGACCTTGTCCAGTAGCGCATAAGCACGATGTTCGCTCAGCTCGCCCGGCTGGCCGTGGTAACGCGGGGCCAGCGTGACGTTGTCGAGAATGGTGCGGTGCGGGAACAGGTTGAAGTTCTGGAACACCATGCCGATGTGTCGCACGCCTTTGCGCAGGCGGGAGCTGTTGGGTTTGTCCGACGCTTCGATGAATTTTTCGCCGAACAACAGAATGTCACCGGTATCGATGCTTTCCAGGCCGTTGACCGTGCGGATCAGCGACGTTTTGCCGGAGCCGGATGGCCCGATGATCGAGACCACTTCGCCGTATTGGACATTCAGGTCGATACCCAGCAGCACTTTGTGCGTGCCATAGCTTTTCTGGATGTTCTTGAGTTGCAGGATGGGCGTCGCGTTGTTGCCGACGGCTTTGGGCGCGTTGTCGGGCAATGCTTCGGCACAGGCCTTGAGCTTGGCGATGGCGGCCGCGTCGAGTGTGTGCGGCTTGCGGAAATTCAGGTCCAGGTAGCGCTCCAGACGCTGCAGGAAGAAGCCGAACACGGTGACGATCAACACGTAGTACACGCCGACCGCCGCCAGGGTTTCCATGACCAGGAAGTTAGTGGCATAGAGGCGTTGCCCGACGGTGAGGATTTCGGTCAGGGAGATGACCGAGACCAGCGATGTCAGCTTGACCACCGTGATGTATTCATTGATCAAGGTGGGCAGCGAAATACGGAATGCCTGGGGGATCACGATCAGACGTTGCATGCCAAGCAGGCCGACGCCCAATGCGCGCCCGGCTTCTTTCTGGCCCTTGGCCACGGAAATCAGACCGCCACGATGGATTTCCGCCATGTACGCCGCTTCGGTGACTACCAGGGCCAGTAAACCGGAGTAGAAGGGATTGGACAGAATCGGTCCGCTACCGGGAAACAATTGCGGCAGGTTGTAGACGAACACCACCAGCACCAGCAACGGGATGCTGCGAAAGAACCAGATGTAGACCGCTGCGGGAATGCGCAGCAAGGGTGAATGGGACAGCTTGGCCGTGGCCAGGACGAAACCCAGCAGCATGCCGATGAACCAGGCCAGGGCACTGAGTTGGATGACTGTTATGCAGGCATGCCAGAAGTCCGGAAGGGAGAACAGGGAGAGAAAATACGACCAATCGAATTGCATGGGACACCTCGATCTGCCGCCCCGATGCAGGGGCGGCAGATGACCAATCTATAAGGACAGATACTTAGTTGGCAGTCGGTTCTTCCAGGCCATATTTTTTAAGAATGGCGGCATATTCACCGCTCTTTTTGGTCTCCTCGAAGGCCTTTTGCACGGCCTTGAAGGTTTCGTCGTTACCTTTCTTGACGAAGATGCCCAGGGTTTGCTGATAAATCGGGTGCTCGGTGGTAATCACCACGCGCCCGTTGGTTTTGTCCGCGATCATTTTTGCGGCGCCGGCGATTTCAACCTGGGCCTGAATGTTCTTGGACAACAGGGCCTGGGTCACTTCAGGCGCCGAAGGGTATTCGCTGACGGTGATGGCGCCTTTGTTGTTCGGCACGCAGTAGTCATCGGACAGCTTCCTGAATTCCTTGACCCAGGTAGTGCCCTGTTCCAAGCCCAGTTTCAAGCCACACAGGTCTTCAGGTTTTTTCGCATTGATCTCGCTGCCCTTGGGCACCATGACGGAGGCACCGGTATTGGCATAGGCGATGGTCTGGGCCTGAGTCTGGCGCTCAGGCGTGATGTACATGCCGGAAATGACCGCGTCGTACTTGCCGGAATTCAAGCCCAGGATCAGGCTCGGGAACTTGGTGTCGACGAACTCCACTTTGGCGTTCATGTGTTTGGCCAATGCCGCTGCCAACTCAGGGTCCGAGCCCACCACATTCTTGTCTTTGTCATAGGACTCGAAAGGAGGGTAAGTGATTTCCATGCCGACCTTGAACGTGTCTGTCGCGGCCATGCTCACGGAGGCACCGAGCATACCGGCTGCCAATACAGCCAAGCTCAACAGTGTTTTGTTGTTTTTCATTTTTTACTGACTCCGGCGTAGGTAAGGGATGTCGCTGAAAACTTCAATCAGGACGGTTGAGCCTGATTTTTCAAATGTCCGAAACTGGCGGGCTTGCGTGCCTTGCCTGGCAGTTGAACTTCCCCATTGGCCACCCTTTGACGCAGATACTGATAGGTCTGCAGTGCCTGGCCATACATGTGTTCGCCGATCGTGATCTCTTCGTAGTCATTGCCTTCCTGGGCGAACCCGGGCAGTGGTTTGATCTGGGTGTGATAGTCGCAGGCATAAAACAGCGGGAAGGAGTAACGCTCCTCCTTGACGCTGCGTACCCGGTGCGCGGTGGCAACGAATGCGCCTGCGGTCATCACTTCCAGCATGTCGCCGATGTTGACCACAAAGGCATCGGCAATCGGTGGTGCATCGATCCATTGTCCGAGGTTGTTCATCACCTCAAGGCCGGGTTTGTCGGCCAGAAGAATGGTGAAACACTCGTAATCAGTATGGGCGCCAAGTCCCGGTGCGTCATGGGCTGCACCGTCGAAGGGGTAGTGGATCAAGCGCAGCTTGGACGGCGGTCGGGTGACCAGGCTGTCGAAGTAGTTTTCTTCCAGGCCCAGGGTCAGGGCGAAGCCGCTGAACAAGCGTCGGCCCAGGGCAAAGATCGCTTCGTAATACGCCTGCACCGCCGCTTTGAAACCTGGCAGCTGTGGCCAGTCGTTGGGCCCCAGCAACGGAGTGTTGGCCCGCACCAGCGGGTCATTGGCCGGGACTTCGAAGCCGACGTCGAAGGCTTCCTTGTGGTCTGGCTTGCCTTTGGAATAGACCTCTTCGCCTTCGGGCACAAAGCCCTTGTGGGTTTGCGAGGTGCCGATGTAGTGCCGCATCTTGACGTCCAGGGGCTGGTCGAAATAGTCCTTGGCTGCCTGGCGCAGGTCGGCGATCAGTTGCGGGTCGATACCGTGGTCGGTGATATAGAGGAACCCGACTTCGCTGGCGGCGCGCCCCAATTGTTCGGCCACGGCAAGACGGTGTTCAAGTTCCACGCTGAACAGACCGGCGATGTTGACCACCGGAATGCTATTGAAGTTGGCTTTTTGTGGGTCAGTGCTGGCGCTGTTGTTCTTGTTGTCAGGCATGAGGCATCGACTCCCTAAGGATGGCTTGAGTGGTGGAAACGCTCGAAGTGTTTGCGCTCGGTCTGGCCCATCCACACGTTCAACGACCACAGGTCGGCGACCGGGACATTGGTGAAGGGCAAATGGTGCAGGTAGCCGTCGGCGCCGAATTCCGGGGTCAGGGTGCTGACCTGGTAACCACGGGCTTGCTGTGATCGCCAGATGCTTTCCCAATGCTGTTGATGGAACGCCAGTTCTTTTGCGTATTCGGGCGCCGCCGGGTGCGGCACTTGCGGCCCCTGGTCGTAACCGACCCGAGCCTGAATATGGTGAACCCGCTCGACAAAAGCGCTCAGGTCATCGGCCGGGTCATTCAACAGGCGCTCGCAGGTCACGACCCAATGGCTGATGTCACTGGTGAACAGCAGATCGGGCAGTTGCCGGATCAACTCCAGGGTCACCCAAGGGTTGAACAGCGAACGCGAGCGGTGCGTTTCGAAACTGCAGACCTGTCCGTGCTTGCGCGCCAGCTCCAGCGCCTGGCCAAAAAACTCCACTTGCTGTGGCAAGGCCCAGCGGTCGTTGCCCGCCAGCACGTTGACGAAACGCGGGCCGAGTTCAGCAGCCCAGGCGAGTTTCTGATCCAGGTCGTTGAGGTGCACGGCAGGCGTTGCCGACTGGTCCGGCAACACGTCGTACGCGGTGAAGACGGTGCTGATATAGCCCAGGCGATTGGCCTGGAGAAAGGCGCCAAACTCAGCCCGCTCTCGGGCGTCCAGTGGCAGGCGTGCTTCCATGCCGTCAAAGCCCGCTTGCAGCAACTCCTCAAGCGCCTGAGCCTTGCTGGCGGTGTAACCCCACAGCGTGCGGAAAATTTCCAGCTTCATCGGTGATCCTCAAAAATCCAGGGCCTACTGCAAAAGCACTTCTACGGCGCCAAGCCACCAAGCGATCAATGGTCAGCGGGCAGAGGACTTCAGGTCTGGATCTCTGCGTAAATCTGATCCACTGAGCGACACCGGGCGGGTTCGCTGTGGAGCCGATGTTAGGCACAGGCCGGGCGATGAAAGAATCTGAAAGTTCAAATGAATACTTCAGACTTTCATCAACAAATAGCTAGCTACTTATCTGGATTGAGAGGAGGGATTTACCGAGCGCGTATGTGTCTATGTTGGCTATCAGCGCGAGGTGCCACTGTTACGGCATTATTTTGAAGAGTCCCAAGCGACGGAGGGCCGTTGAGAGTGACCCATCGCGCCGACTTTAGCGGTCATCCACTCACGGCTGTGCGCATGCACGCTGCCTGCAACAGCGGTCGGGAAGTGAGCAATTTACCCGCACCGCCGATTTGACTGGCGCGCAGCAGCGCCTGCTTCGAAATTCGTCATCCGCGATTCTTGAACAAGATGGAGAAATTCAACGCCGCCGCTACACACAACCACGCCAGGTAAGGAAACAGGATCAAGCCCGTGATCACATCAAGCTGCAACGCCATCACCACCATTGCCGCGACCACCAGCCAAAGCACCATCATGATCACCATGCCGGCGAAAATGTGGTGCGCGCCGAAGAACACCGGTGTCCACAGCGTGTTCAGCGCAATCTGCGCGGCCCATAACGCCAGCACCACCTGGCTTCCAGGTATCAGGGTCAACCGATATCCAGCCCAGGCAAGCAACAGATAGATCACAGTCCAGGCGACCGGAAACATCCAGTTGGGTGGTGTGAAGCTCGGTTTGGCGAGCGATTCGTACCATGGGCCCGGTTTGAACAGGAAGCCGGTGCTCGCCGCCGCAGCGCAGGCCAGAAGTAAAATAAAAAAGGTCATCGCTTGTCCTTGGCTGATGTCAGCTGTCTGGGGTTACTAAGCCGTGTTGGCAGTATTAAGAAGGACGCTTGGGAACGCGAAAAGTTTGGTTGAGGAATGAGACGCCTGCTTGATATTTGCCTCGGATGTCGTCATCGCCGTTGCTGCCGGTCGTCATTGCTCTGGTTTGGCGCTGACTCACACAGAGTCGGGGGGCTACGAGGACCGTTTATCTCCTTGCGCACGTGTCTGAGTGTTTTCTGATGTGGATCAGATTCCCGCGTACGGCTGCACCTAATCTCGAAGCAACTCCACGGTGTCGAGGTGAGCCGAGATGAGTAAATCAAGCCTGATCAGCCAATGCCTGTTACTGGCGGCCAGCGTCGCGCTGTGGCCCTCCACCAGCGTCTTCGCTTATCCAGCCATGTCGCCGCACGAAGGCAGATTTCATCATTTTCAGGATTTCGACTGGCTCAAATACACACAGCAGACCCTGGATGATCTCAAGGGCAAGCTCAATTTGAAGCCTGAACAAACGGCCGCCTGGGACACCTGGGCCGCCGGTGTCTCGGCTGACGCCAAACAGCAGCTGGAAGAGAGCACCGCCGCCCGTGACGATGGGGCTTGCACGAGGAAGGCGCCGATTGACGGAACAACGCCTGAACGAATGGCGAAAGGCATTGAGCGACTTCGCGCGCAAACCAAGTGGATGGAGGCGCATCTGGAGCGCCTGGATGCTGCCCAGGTGCGCACGAAAACCTTCTACGACGCGCTGGACACCGAACAGAAAACCATTTTTGACCTGTTCTGGACGGTGATGCATCAGCGTAACGCCGGCTATGGCAGCTGGCAGATGCCGATGCACAGGCACTGTTCGCCGATGGACAGCGATAAGGACGTAACACACCCGCAGTAAGCAGTATTCACTGTTCGATGGGGTAAACACCATGAACGTTGGCTCGGTGAAACGTTACGCGTTATTAGGGTTGCTCCTGATTGCCACGAGCTTTGCACTTCCGGCCGATGCCGCGCCTCATGGTGGCGGACACGGCGGGGAGGGGCACGGTGGCGGGGCCGGATGGTGGGGGTTCGGCCTGGGATTGGGCTTGGGCTGGGAGGCAGCGCATATCATTACCCCGTATTACTACCCCGCGTATCCGGTTTATTACTATGGTCCCCCCGTTTATTACTACCCGGCCAGCCCGCCTGCGGTGGTGATCAGCTCCCCAGGTGGAGGCGTGGCGACAGCCCCGCCATCTGCCCCGTCCGTACCCAACTGGTATTACTGCGATTCCGCCAAAGGCTATTACCCCTATGTCCGCCAGTGTCCTGAAGCGTGGCGTATGGTTCCGGCGACGCCCCCTGGGCCGACTCGTTAGTGCTGCACATCAGCGTACCGGTCTACCTGGCTGAAACAGTCGCGGATCAGCGTCGCCCGGTCCGGGTGCTCACATCCACCCACACGGCCAACACCAGAATGCTGCCTTTGACGATCATCTGCCAGTAACTGTCGACGTCGAGCATGGACATGCCGTTGTCCAGGCTGGTGATGACCAGTGCGCCGAGGAGGGCGCCGTAGACAGTACCGGAGCCGCCGCGCATGGAGGTGCCGCCGATGAAACAGGCGGCGATGGCGTCGAGTTCTCCCATGCTGCCGGCCGAGGGCGAACCGGCGGCCAGGCGCGCGGTGTTGACCACCCCAGCGAGGGCGCACATGACGCCCATGATCCCGAAAATCCACAGCTTCACGGCCTGCACATTGATACCGGACAGGCGCGTGGCTTCCATGTTGCTGCCCACGGAATAGACGCGTCGACCGAAGACGGTCTGGCTGGTCACGTAGCTGAACCCGCCCAGCAAAATCAGCAGAAGCAGGACCGGCACAGGGATGCCGTCATAGCTGTTAAGGGTCTGGACGAAGCCAGCCAACACCGTGCCGATCAACAGCACGCGCAACACGTCACGCACCAGCGACTGTGCCGCCAGGCCGTGAAGGGCGCGATTGCGCCGTTGTTTCCAGGTCAGGAACAACGTCAGTGCGAACAGCAGAACGCCCAGACCCGTGCCGAGCGTGTGTGGCAAATAGCCCTGGCCAATGTAGACAAGCTCCGGCGACACCGGGGCGATGGTCGTGCCGCCGGTAATTCCCAGCAAAATGCCCCGGAAAGCCAGCATGCCCCCCAGCCCCACGATGAAAGAAGGGATGCGCAGGTAGGCGGCCATGTAGCCATTGGCGAGGCCAATCAGCAGTCCGCACAGGGCGACCAGGCTCAGGTTCGCCAGCAGCGGTATGTGGTAGATCACGTCGAGAATGGCCGCGACGCCACCGAGCAGGCCCAGTAATGAGCCGACCGACAAATCGATCTCGCCGCTGATGATGACCAGCACCATGCCGCAGGCGAGAATCCCGGTAATGGACATCTGGCGCAGCAGATTGGAGAGGTTGCGCGGTGTCAGGAATCCGCCCTCGGTCTGCCAGCTGA
>Ga0157371_10002817_pt1 | contig 16281 bp, 8 predicted proteins | sample C45metaG_FD_113462 | JGI IMG/M metagenome (GOLD analysis project Ga0157371, IMG submission 113462) | Corn rhizosphere microbial communities from Kellogg Biological Station, Michigan, USA - C4-5 metaG | ecosystem: Host-associated > Plants > Roots > Rhizosphere > Soil | place: USA: Michigan...
GTGCGCACTGATGGCCATTCAACGCAATCAACGTACCGTGAATCAGGACGATATTATTGCCAGCATTCGCCAGGAATTCCGCAAAGATAATAAACTTTTCTTTGAGTGAATGCCGTGTCACATCGCTGGCGCGCGAGAAGTGAGAAAGTATTGTTTTCTGACTAAAACTGCAGAATTGAGCAAGAGGACGGTTTGTTATGTTTTCAAAACAGAAGGCCCGACATCATTCAGCCCGACAGATGGTTTCCCAGGCGGCAATATCGCAGCGCAAAGAGAATCATGCGGCGGCTTTGGCGGATAATCGCCCTCAAACCGTGCAACGTCAGGCCAATAAAACCGGTCTGCCTGATAACTTAAAAAGTGGGATGGAAAATCTCAGCGGTATAAGTCTGGATCACGTCCGGGTGCACTACAACTCCGCCAAACCCGCCACCGTGCAGGCGCATGCCTATGCACAGGGCAGCGATATCCACCTTGCCTCCGGGCAGGAAAAACATCTGCCGCACGAACTGGGGCACGTGGTGCAACAGGCGCAAGGACGGGTCTCTGCGACAACCTCCGTTGCCGGAATGGCGGTCAATGATAACCCTGCTTTAGAACATGAGGCGGATGTGATGGGGGCTACGGCTTTACGTGGGGGGTAGGTTTGGGCGTGCGGGACGTTGCAGAGAGTAATGGAAACTGAATATATCCTATACATCTGATTAGAAGGTTTGAGATATGTTTAAACAAGCAGAGAAATCAGAGCAGAGCTCAGCACCTGCTCATTCCAGACAAACTAAAGTTGTTTCTTATCCTGTTGGGCAAAGAAAAAATATTGGTTTTGAAGATAACCGTTCTGAAAGTACTGTTCAAAGGAAGTTGCGTGATGCTGTGAATTATACCTTGCAGGATATCATACAAAAAAAATCTTATGCTGTTATACAAAGAGCTGAACCAGAAGATACAAGTAACATCATCCGACTTTATTTCCCTGATACCTATAATCATTATGGAAAACTACTCATTGAGCAGGTATGTACAGCGCAGAACTTAAGGGTACATGCGCATGGTAGTGGAAGTTCAGGTGACGGTATCAACGCCGCGACGCAAAATGAAATGGATATACTCTTACCTCATCTTCAGGCCGCTAAGCGCGCTCAGGTCAAGGTATCAGCCCCAGAGAAGAAGAAAGTAGTTGATAAATCGAAGAAACATAATTCAGTGGAAATGGCAGCGGCGGCTGCAAAAAAATCACAAGATAAAGAAGCTAAAAAATCTGCAAAGCATGCCAAATGGTTAATTTCACAGCAAAATCAGTAATATCCGAAAGGCATAAATATGCATAAACAAGTTGAAAAGCGAAAAAAAAATAAAACAGGCGCCAGTGTTGTTGCGCAAAAAAAAGAGAAAGTTAAACGGGGGTTTGGATTTATGGATAACAGGCCAAACGTTATTTTGCAAAAAAAAATGAAGGAAGCAGAAAAAGCTTTTTTCAGTGAGAAAAACGAAAGTCTGTTATCGACAGTAGCGAGCCACAATACTGATCAGCAAAAAATAATACCGACCGGGCATGTTGTTCAGCGCACTGTATGGGAATGGGACAGCCACAGTAATCAATGGCAACCGATTTCAGAAATTACCAGTTCCCCCCCTTCATTCAGAGGTATGTGGCATAAGCAACAGTATAATGATCGAGTGCAACCACCAAGCAGGATAGAATATGGAGGGGGTAATTTTAGTTTCGCGGATTCTTATGTTAAAAAACACCCTACGTTTGCGCCATCATTTACGTCAACATCTTATGAATCTAAGCAAGTTTTGGACCTAACTTATCCAGATCAAAAAGATGACATCGATACCAGAATACAACATCTTGAACAAGAAGGAGGAACCGTAAGGCACGGTGTAAATGCTACTCAGCATAATCAGCAAACTGATGTAACACATTTTAATTTTCCCCATACGGGTGATATCCATACTTCTAAAACGTCAACTATGTTGAAAGACTTCTTACAAAACATGGCGCAGACCCAACAGGATGGACATATTATAAGGATGGGGGTGGAAGGTGCAGGTAAAACTTTTGACAGCAGATATGGTCTGCGTGGCGCATTAAGTAAAAGCACATATCACCCTATAAAAAAAATGGCTTTTAATGAAAAGCGTTTTCCCGGCTATAGCCATGTAAAAACTACCGGGAAGGGAAAGTTTAATTTTGAAGAAGATTCACGTAGTGAATTATGGTTTCAAAAAACCGGGCTTGAAGGAAATTCAATGGATGCTATTCCTAATCTTCCAGTAGATACAAGTGAAGATAGTGATGATGAACGAGCTTTAGTATATAAGAAAAGATATGGGCAAGAGGATTACTCTCAACAAAACCCTTACGACTATCATATGCGTAAATTACTGGAAGGGCGACCGGCAATTGATATGAGACCATTAACATTAACCGATAATATTCATACAGGTGCATATTACACCTTCGATGGAGCCAAAATCAAACCGACAGGACGATTTGAACGGGAGCACATTGAAGTGGAAGTATTGGACTCTTATGATCGGAGATTAGCACCGGGAACAACCGTGTTTGTGAAACGTAAGCATATTATCAAAGTTGGACGGTACTAATTAACATTAGTTACTAATCAAACTTCGAAATTCAAAAAAAAAGGTAGTGGGTAGTTTTGTTAATTTCATAGTAATTAATATTAAAGGTTTAAACGTATGGAAGAGTACATAGAGAAAAAATCGAAGAAAAAAAGAAGACAGATGCTCATTTTGTTACTCAGAATAAAAATAATGGGAGGCAATATCTGGTAGATAATCGGGCTGAAACAATTGTACAACGAAAAGCAATCAAGTTATTTTACAATTGAGTTCCAGAAAAAACTATGCAGTTGGGGGAAAAAGAGCGAAAGGAACGAAAAGTAGCAGCAGTTTCAGTTTCTGTTGCTGAGGTATCCAATATGAGGGAAGAAGGTAATGCAGATATTAATACTGCGTCAGTGCCTGAGGAGTATGGGCACGAGAATATGCTTCAGGATGCACCATCAAGTGAGCAAAAATCCAGCGTAGAATTATTGGAAACCACATTGAAAACATTAGCTAAATTGGATAAAAAACACCTTTGTGATTTCTATAACCTTGCGGACCTTTCTGATTCAGAATTAGCAGAAAGTCTGGCAGATTTTGGCGTTACATCGGATGATATAGTTGACTTCATCTCGGAATTAGATTTCAGACCCGGATTTCAGCTACCTAGAGTTAGTGGAGGAAGCCGATGGCAAAATGCAACAACGAGGCGATTAAAAAAAGACTGACCAAGAGGATAATGCAAATATTGGCACTACTGCACTTCATCATAAGATTTCCAGAGATACTATAAAAGGCTGGGGGGGGGAACTATAAATTTTTAGTCAATCATCCTGCTAATTATACGATAGGGCCCTTGCCTGAAAATCGGGGGGATGATCCGAAAACAGATTTTGATCCTAATTATTCCAGAGATGAGAATGATGAAGGTGTGATGACTCCCCGCTCTCTTTTTTTAAGTGGCTTAAAAGGTGCCGAGCATCCCGACACTATCAAAAGCGAACTTGACAGATTACATGAAGAATCAGGAAATAGCATAAAGACCCTATGGGAATTAAGTTCGCACGGTAAATATATTAAGAAACAATAATATAACACTTAGAGGTAATAGTTATGTCTACGACACATATTCAATCAAGCATGCGTTCGGAGTTGTTCTGAGCCTATGGCCTCGAACAACTCCAACCGTGACCTCATGGCTAAGAACCCCCTAAGGCTTATCCCCCTCCTTCCTAACCATCCGCACCGCAAACAGTATCCAGCCAATCGCCACCATAAAGACCAGCAAGATAGGCCCCTGATAGTCTTTAAATAACGGGTCGGCGACAAAGACCAGCATCAGGCCGCAGATGGAGAGCGACGCCAGGGCCACGAACGGGACGCGGCTCAGATATTTTCTGAGCGGGAATGACCAGATGCAGACAGCCAGGAAAACGAAGATAAAGATAAACGAGACAAATAATCCTGTTCTTATCTCCCAGCGATAAATACAGATCCAGTTTAACAGGCTGGTGGCGCCATTGATCACCCGATTGAGCGGTGGCGGATATTGAGTGGCTTCCGGGAAGAACGTTTTATCAATCAGCGTCTCATTGGTCTCGCTTAACGGTAGAGGCCAGTAGGCCGCGCCCAAAAAGCTCCAGCTTGAAAGATTTACCAGCTGCGGCAGGGTGGATGCCTCGCGGTTATCCTCCGTAATCAGCACCGGTACCAGCCGTTTATACACCTGCTGCACGGCCAGCTGGTTTTCCTGATTGCTAAGCCACTGCTGTAATTGCTTAATTTGAGCCAGCTCGTCGTCTGCTTTATCATTCACCACCGGTGAACCAGGCTGAGCAATCAGCAGGTTAGTACTCTGTGAAAGCGTATTGAGATTGTTGAAACTGTAAAAATTATCTTTCGAGTTCACCACATCTTTAATGGGAATCACCACATTCAGATAATATTTATCGCTGCTGCTGATGGGATAATCTAAATCACTGGCGACCGCCTGCCGTTTATAGCTCTGGCGCAGCGCAATTTTCAGCTTATCGAGGAATGTGAATAGCGCCTGCTGGCTTTCCTGGGTATTCAGGATAGAAAGATCGATATCAAAAGTAATACCGTCAGCCATTGAGGGCACATCTTCAAATCCGAAGCTTATTACTGGTTTTAGACTGTTAATCAGGTAGTTATCCATAGGTGCTGTGACAGCGTCGACCAGATTTTTCACCATGTCGTCGGTAAACAGCGCGGTCAACTGGTCCCTGGACAGATCCCCTGGCGTGGTGACAACCAGGTCGAGTTTGGTGCGGTAACGGTGAGTCGTCTGAATAAACTGACTAAATTTTTGCCCGGCTAACCAATTTTGCGGCAGCGCTAACGTATTGCCGCTCCCTTCCGGTTTCATTACCGCGGCAATATAGCCGACGCGGTCTAAGCGACTAAAATCGATAGTCTGACCTTTAGCGAGGTGCTGCCAGTAAGGGTAGAAACCATAAAAGCTCCCCACATTAAAGACCGACTTAGTGCTGTCCTGGCACCCGCAGTCCGGGGGGGCATCCCACTGCATAGGGACTGCGTGGCGGGGGCTCAGGCCATCTTTTCGGGCCAATGCAAAGATGCCTTTGTCCTGCATTTCCTCAGGTGGAATACCCGACTCATTCACCGCCATTTTTAATAAATACAAGCTCGGGAAAACTTCATTCTGCAGCGGTGCCAGTGCTTTTAACTCTTTTTTGGACAGAGCAGTAATCCCCATCTGCTTAAGCATGTCGTGCAGGGCTTCCGCGTTTAGCTGCCAGACTATCTGCGGCGCCGTCATCTGCGTGTCGCTTTGCGTACTTGTCTCAATGACCTGCGTTGAGGTATCCGGGATGGCGGGGGTTTTATCATCAGGACTTTGATTAGCGGTACTGGTATCTGTCCCTGCGCTATTCGCGCTTTGACTGGTGCTCGTACTCGTACTCGTACTCGTACTGGTGCTGGTCGTTGCACTGCTGCTGGAGTGGGAATCCTCAATAGAATAAGAGTCAATCAGGCTATCGATGTTCGGCAGCGGCGCATCCGGCTTTTGCAACTGGGTAAATAAATCGCTGAGCTGATTATACAGCTGGCTGCGCTGATCAAACTGCTGCTTTTCTAATTTTGTCAGCGTATCCAGAAGGCTCTGGCGCTGCGTCAGGCTGGCGATATTCTCCTCGGTTAACTGATAGTAATAAGGTGCGGTACTGCTGTCGGGAATTTGTGGCGCTGGCGTGGGGGCCGCAGTTCCTCTGTTGCCGTTAGCGGCACCTGATGCGAGTTTTTGCACTATCGCAGGCGAGGTTAAGTGCAGGAGCTCTGCGGGTTTAATCGCTGTACGCCACGTCGGAAATAGTGCATTAAGCTGGGCGGCGCGACTTAGCTCAATCAGTAAAGACTCGATAAAAACCTGGTGCTGGGTGGTGGACGTTTGGGGCGTGGTGAAGGCAAATTCACCGCAAAAATAATCCAGCCAGTAGCGTGTTGCCGGTCCAACGATGCCATCATTCAGCAGGCGGCCGTTTTTCAACTGAGCCTGAAAATCGCTGTTGTTCTGATAAAGAGAGGCCAGTTGAGTTTGAATGACTCTTCCCAGATAGCGATTATCGCTGGGTGTTAACTGCAGACTGCAGGTTTTAAGCGCCGCCGCCTGTTCCGTGGTGTTGCTCTGGCTGGTGTAACCTGACGTTGGGATACTGCCAATCAGACCACCGCATATGACCCAGCCGATAACATGCAGGGCGGAGCGCAGAGGTGGCTTACGCATCAGTGATAACAAACTGAAACCAGGATTGATCATTGTTTTCGTCCTTAGCGCCATGAAACAAAAAGGGGTTTATCCATCCATGGATATTTAAGGGTCTGAAAACTCCAGGGCAGATGGTCAAGTAACATGTCAAACGAGCCGGGAACGATATTCAGCTGCCAGTGTTTGGGGGTTTCCATGAGCAGACCTTCACGTTGAATAAAGGTGGATTGCAGTGCGCTGATACTGGTGTTTCCCAGCACTTTCCAGTGCGCAATCAACGCCGTAAGTAAGCCATCAATAAGGGTTTCGGCGCCATCCGGTAATAAGGCCAGTTGCGGGATCGGGGTGGTTGCCGCTACCCCACACAACACTTTATTCAGCAGGAGCTGGTACTCCGGGGCGTTGTTGGTACAGTTTGTCATCCACTGCAGGCAAAACAGAGCCTGATGCTGCGCCTGAATATCAACAAAGGCCGATCCGTTGGTCAGCCCTAATCGTTGAAATAACATTGGGATATAGGGCGAAGCGATAACCAATCCCGCATTATGAATGGTCACGGGGTCGCTGCTGATGTCAGCGTCATCCTGCGGGTTTTTCCAGAGAATACCTGCGCTTTTTTTTACGTCCTTGTGCTGCATTTCAATGGCCTCAATAAGCTGTTTGATCTCGGGTCGTTGGTCATGTAAACGGTCGGCCCATTTCGGGCCGTCAGGCTGGCGAGCTTCTGCCTGACTGGCAATGTCCGCTAACGTCTTTCGCAGTGATGGCGAGGATACCAGGGGGAGTAGTTGCGCAATCAAACCTGCCACCGACGTGTCCGGCGATGTTTGGCCCTGAGGCATGGAGTCCAGCCAGAGTCGGTTTAACTCTGTAAGCAATTCCCGCATTAGCGCGTTGCCGGTCAGGGCTATACCTTTGATCCAGTGCAGGTGATAAAGCGTTTGCCAGAACAGCGGTTCACCCTGATGCCAGGAACCAAAGAGCGGGCAAACGGCACGGCGGATTGCCAGCAGGGCGATGGCGCTACGGGTTAACGTTGGGAGCAAAATCATCCGATGTATCTCGGGAGACAACATCTGGCACCAGCGCTTTAGATAGCGTGGATTTACCAGGGCTTGCTGTAACCATTGCAGCAATACATTCTGCCGTGAGTGGCGTAACACTCCGAGCAGCAAGGCTTGCTCAGGCGCGGGGGCCTTACCTTCAAGCCAGCGTTGTACTGTTTCCGACAGTTCTTCTTCCGGGATTATGCTGTACAGCCACCGTTTCCGCTCATCCTGGCGTTGATGTATTGCCTGACTGCTGAGCACTAGCTGTCGCAATTGCTGATAGTGTGACCGTGCTGCCGATGGGGCATGGCGATTAATTTGACGCAACATGTGCTGTAACCATTGCTCGGCTGTTGAAGGGCAATCCCGACCCATCAGCAGCGGGTAAAACCAGTGGGGAGCGAGGTGAAAGCGGCGGACAATATCCAGCAATAAAGGCAGCAGCAGGGTGACTCGCTCACTCGCAAGTGGCTGCATAATCCGTAGCAGGCGAGCTAACTCAGGGGCATTCCAGGTTTGCAGCTGCGTTGCCATCACAGCTGCGTTGCTCGCGGCATAGTGATGCAGAAGAGCGCTTTGCTGTTGGCCCAGCATCGACGTATCGCTGGCGAACTGAAGCGTGGCGAGTAATTCGGGGGCAGTAACGGGAGACCGTTCCTGGTAATCGATAAGATCAAGCAGCTGTTGTCGCCATAAAAAGCCACTTTCGCTGAGATTTAACCACTCCTCAATTAAGACTTCAGTTTTAATCTGGTAGCGTGCTGACAGTTGCTCCGTGATGCTCAGTAAATATTGGTATTGATTGAATTCACTGCCCCGGCGGCTAATCAGGTAGTGCAACGTCAATTCCCAGAGCGCATTTCTGGTGTTGGTGGTGGTCTGGTTGATGGCCGCGCCCAGAGGCTGCCTTTGGTTAATAAGAGTGCGCACGCTCTCTGCCGCGTGTGGATTGATAATAGCGGTTAATGTAGAGAGCGCTGAGTCATCGAAATGCGTCACCCAGCCTGTTATCACGGAGGCTGGACATCCGGTATCGCGAATAATCAGCGGCAGCTGTCGGCCATATTCATGCTGCCACCGCTTAATGTGCCTATCCCACTTTTGCTGGTCGGCACTTTTTAGCGTAGTGAGGATCTCTTCAATGTCGGTCAGCTGGCTGACTGAAAATGCACTTACCAACGATGAAGAGAGTGAAGACTGAAGCAGAGCAGGGTGTGACTCATTGCGCTCGACGCGTTGCATCTGGCGGGTAAGGTCTTCCAGCAGGCTATTCATCGATATGCCAGACACAGAAAAATCGCCGTGACGGAGGACGCTGTGATGCATTCTTTCCAACAGATCCGAATAAGAGCCACGGTGCCAGGCAGCCAGCTGCTGGATCACATAGTGGAGATAGTTTTGTGGATGAAATGTCTCCTTGCCTTTTTCCACAATCAGGAATGTGACGGTCTGTTTCCACAGATAAGCGGCCATCGTGCGTTCCATGTTCGCGGCCAGCAGGCGTATCAGCGGCGTTGCTGCAGGATCCAGCACGTCGATCAGCGCCAGTAAGGTCTTGTCTGAATATGTTTCTGCCCAGTGGCGGCGCACGTAGTCCAGCTGACCGCACCAGCGTAACAGGGCGGCAAAGGGCTGTCGTTCGCGTGGCCAGTACTGGATAAGCTGATTTTCCGGGCCTGAACAGAGAGCCAGAACCAGTTCATTAATATCACGTAGCTGAGCTTCCCCGACGGGCAGGGTTGAGCCCTCAGGAACGATCGGCTGAGCAGCAACTTTTGGCTGCAATGGATCCGCGGAAGCGATCGCGGGTTGAATGGTATACAGTAGATCCAGCAATTGTCCTCGTAGCGTGCTGTCGAGATTGCTGCTATTGAGGGCTGAAATCAGTGACGCCAGCAGGATCTCTGCCGTCTGGTTTTGCGCGTGCGCCATCCGGACAATCAGGCCCTTCATGTAACTCTGGCGATTGAAGATACTCCCCCGGTCAACCAGCAGATACTGGAAGGTAAAAAGCCACAAATGCTGCTGGATCTGCTCTTGTGGCAACAGCGTGGTGGGCCGCGTGATGCGGAGTGCCTGAGGAGGGCGGACCCTACGTGGGGGAAGGCTTTCCATTTGCCACCATGCCGGTGCACGCAGGATCGTGGCCAGGAAGGGATAGTCTTGCGGCGTTAACACGCTAAGCAGTAACAGGCGCTCGTCCTCAGTTAAATCCCGCACCAGATATCCGGGGAGTTGGCTGTCACTATGACGCAAATAGAGCGCTTTAATCAGCTGCGGTGCGAACTGCTTAATGAGCTTTTTCCAGTGCAGGCGAAGCGGGGCTAAATTGTGCTGCGCGAAAAACTGCGTGATATGGGCGAACCAGGCTTCTGTCAGATGGCCTGCTAATTCATCGGTGTGGCTTTTAGGATGTGCTAAAAGCAGTAACATCATTTGCCACTGCTGTTCTGATGTTAACAACGGAAATAAGCCTGCAATTTGGCTGACAGGGAATTGCTCAACTACCCGACGTAATGTGTGTTCAGGCTGAGCGGTTTGATTGAGCATGCTGGTAAATTGAGCGGCATGTTCAGTCAACATATCAGAGAAACCGAGAGCGTCCAGCGGCTGAAGGCCTGAAACCGACCACGGGAGAATACCGGTGCTGAGAAACTGCCAGAGTATGTTCCAGCGCTGCTGTTTCTGGCTCAATATTGTCATGTCTGGCGACTCAGCATCGCCCGGTCTGGCGGCACCCATATTCTGAAGCGCCTGCGTAGCTGCGCGTAACGCTACGTTGAGCTTCTCTCGCAGAACCTGCCTGAGCTTTTCCGGAGCCTGCGTGTAAAACGTTTTTGCATCGAGGCTACCGAGATCGAGAGTCAGGCTATCAATAACCAGGGTTTGATGTTCCGGACATACTTCGTCAAATACCGCCTCAACCACCGGCAGAACGTGCTGACTTACCCACGCTGCGGCCTGAGTTTCGAAGATTTCTGCATCCGCAAACCCGGTAAAGTCAAATTCCAGGTGAGCTTGCTTGATGAGGTGCACGTACGTCATCGTTGTGACTCTTCAGTTTCATTCAGATGAGACTGAATCAACTGGTATAACCGCAGAGCAAGATCGTCACATTCCTGCTGGTACTCTTTATGTTGCAGAGCACTGGATTTTGCCTGCCGCCACTGGCTATACAGGGATTCAAAGTGGCCAAAAGCGGAGAAATTGAGCCACAGACATTCCGTCAGCAGATGCGCCGGGCTATTTTCAACGATCAGTTGTTCGGCCTGTTCCCGGAATCTGCGGTTATTAAAACGCGCAGTGTAGCCAGGCAATACAACCGTGACACGGTGTGCATAGTCACTTAACTGCTCGTTATTGTTTGTTGGTCGGAGCAAAATGGGTTCAACAACATAAAGCCCTTCACTGTTCTGGTTCAGCTGAATGAGCCAGCGTTGCAATTGATGACAAAGCTGCGTCAGTTTCTGCTGGCTCTTGTGGCTGGCAATACAGAACCAGTGCTGGCTGTTTTCTCTGTTGGCTTTAAAAAACAGCTGATAGTCACCCTGCTTCACACGCTGAAGCACCCGATATCGGCTGCTATCAATACCAAGCTGCAACAACACTTCGGGTAACGTCTGCTGATTGAACAGGGGGAGAGATAACAGGTTGTGCCGAATTTTATTTTCGTGCAGATTTTCCGCAGAATGGATCTCGTCCACGGGTTGCAAACTCGCAACGATATCAGGATCCAGCAGCCATAAAGCTTTTCTGCCCGCATTGCTGAGCACGAAGGTGTGGTCCGATACCAGCTTCAGTGACTGATCGGTGATGGCTCGCAAATAACTGCTCGTGGAAACGGTTTTTGGCGCCAGTCCAAGAAGAAGCGCAAGGCGTTGACTGTAGCCTCCCCGATGAGCTGGCTGGAGTAAATTATCCCCGATCCCCCGGCCGTTGGTCATCGTAACAATATTCAGAATAAAAATTTGCTTATATTTGAGAAGCTGTTTTTCTAGCTTTTTTGCAGAAAAATAAGGGTTAAACTGGCGGTGCAGTGACTCAGGGAAACGTTCGCTATAAAGGGCAAGTAAATAATTGAAGATACGGTTTTTCCTCTCCGGGTAATCATCAAACTGACTGCGCAATTGATCCAGTGTGTTGCTCGCATTGTCGGGATAGTGCTTACCAATGTTATAAAACTCATCATCCCGTAACAGATGGGCGCGGTAGGTTGCCTCAGGGCTCAGGGATAACGAGTACAGCTTATTCAACCCGGCAATGTCGTCACAGAAATTGGCCATCAGCTGGTCAAACAGCAGTAAATAACTGCGTAACTGGTGCCGCTGCGCTTGCTGCTGTGCAAGATACTGGTTCGGCAATCCCGGCGCTAAGTGATAGTTTCGGGGAAAAAGAGTCTGAATCGATTCATAACGGCTAAAGTCAAAATATCGCCCGACTGGGGGGGTAGGGGCGTTAACGGTTTTGAGCTGAGTGGTGCGCCGCTGGTATTGGATCTGCCCTATCTGAATGGTCAGGTCGGCATGGTCGAGGCTGACTGGATGCTGAAACTGGATGATCTCAAGGCCTGAACTGACTGGAAATTCTGGCAGTGTTAAATATGAGAAAGGTGCTATTTCATTGATGGGGGCAGGGTTGAAATCGTCGGTATTATCAGGGTAGCGGCAAAATTGCAGACGGTCGATTTGTAGGATACCGTCTTCAGCAAGCAGCATTTCCCGAATAACATCAGCAGACGTGTTTTGCGTATTAGCGCCCAGCCAGAGACCGATTCGGTAATAAATGTTGGCTGCAAGCAAGGTGACATCGGCGACATCATCGCTGATGTGAATAGTCGCGGTGAGCGTCAGAGGATGCTGGCCGGTTAATTCAATGGCGGCCAAATCTTCTCCTACCGCCCGGATGCAATGAAACTCATGGCGAATACGGCTAATGGCGGCATGCTGCTGAGTGTAAATCCAGCGATTGCCAGGATCGGTGCGCTGCTGGCTTAGCGCGTAAAAGTGGTTGAGCTGCGCATTCAGGGTGTAAATACCCGGTGCCGGGTTATTTTCACACGAGCGTAACCACACTTTATCGAGTTCAGGGAGCCGGGTTAATAACCATGTTTCATACTCTACGGGCTGCTGAGGAAAAGCCGGAATAATGTCCGGCGCTAATGCCAGCCCGTGAGCTTTGTAATCGATATGGCCGGTACTTTCAGTAAGGTAGTCCGCTACCTCAAACTCGCAGCGGTAAATGAGATCGGTCAGGGTATAACAAACCTGCTCCAGGATTGTCACGCCCGGATCATGGGTGTTGTAGTCAGTCCAGATGCGACCACTCAGCTGCTGGATCCAGGTCAGACCCAACTGGTAAAGATGTTCAAAACTATTCGGGTTATCATTATGCAGCTTTTTCGAAATTGTCTTGGACATAATTGAGTTACTCTCTGATTACCGCTGGCTGGCATTGCTGCATAAAAGGGTCATTCCATAGTTGCGTAATGTGGTATTGGATCGTGTGCTCTGCTTCAAAGGGGGTATTGGTACGGATTTGCAAAGCGTAGGGACGCACAGTGCCTTTGTGGTGGTTTTGCCGCCAGCGAAGTTGAATTTTGTCTGCTGAAGAGTGGAACCAGGACTGAGTTATTCGGATGGGATTTTTGTCCCTCCAGTGCCACCACTGCCTGTTAGGGGCGCAGGTATTAATAGCAATAGCGTGAACGAGCGCATAACGACCGCTATATCGGATGCCGACGCCTGCAACCACTTCGAACATATGGCAGCCTTCCAGATCCGGGGTGATATCGTGCCACTCACCATCTGCGGGGATCGAGGTTGTGATCAGTACCCCTCCCATTCTTCCCTTCGACGCGATGGTGCCGTTGACATCCAGTGTCTGAGTGGGGGTCGCCGTGTTAACGCCCACATTTCCCGTCGGCGTCATCGAGAGATTTATCGCTTTTATTGCCCCGTTAGTGCCCACATTGTCTTCGGTGATATCCGCATCCGGATTGGCAAAAACCTGCAAGTTAATACTTTGTGGTGCAAATCCAACATGCCAGAGTGGGGTATCCGGGCTGTTTTGTTGATAGAAGCTCAGTAAATGTTCCTGATCTAACGCTCTGAGCTGAAGACCTGTCTCCGGAGGCTTGATAAAGCCTTCATCATTCTGATTCACGCAGGAGTCAATCAGATCCGAGAAATGTTCGGCAGACGGCATGGTCCCATGACGGAAATAATTTTTGAGCGTACTGCGGTTGCGTTTAGCCATTATTTTTTTCGCCTTCAGAATTCGACGCTGTTGAGGTGCTGACGATAAACTGCTCGCCGATCACTAACTCACCGATACCCACCGTCATGGGCTTGTGAGTGAGATTATCCGGTGAAATTTGAATGTACTGATGTTCTTCGGGGATTAAAAAATACCAGGGATAGGCCGCGCGAATCGCCTGACAGGACGCCGCACTGTCCTGGAGTGTGTAAACAGTATTTTCATCAACGCTGATCTTCAGTGCGGATAATGAGCTGACCTTAATGACGTTTTTCTGTCTGAGGATAAAGGCACTGAGCTTTTCTAGCGATAAGCTAAACCCCGGTCCCGTATTGAGGGTATTCGCTTCCCAGGGGCATAATTGCGATTTTATCGCCTTTTCCAGTCTTCGCAGCGCGGGGCCATGGCTTACGCCCTCTTTTAACGTCACTTTGCAGCGTATCTGTATTGTTTCGTAGCCGGGATTACGAACGTCGATTTGCACATGTGAGCGAGACACAGCCATCAAAAAGCGGCGAATAGCGATCAGACAAGAGGAATCCAGCTGTTTGGGGGCACAAAGGGAATGATCGCAATCGGTGTTCACCGGCGTCACAATGATTAAGACGTTACCGGGTACTTTGCGGTGTGAGTAATATGTTCGTGTCGGGAAACAATATACCGCGCCGACTTCAGGGAAATTCTCCAGAATAAGATGTTCGTAATCCCAGGGGGTTAAGGCCTTGCCTTTATGGCGCAGGCTTTCACTCACTCGCATCTGAAAATGCTGATCGCTTTCGGCTTCTGGGATTTTTATCATTGCGTTTAACTGTGCAATGTTTGCCAGATTGGGTTTTCGCGGCGTGCTTCGCCATGCAGAATAAAGCTGCGGGGTGACCCCATCGCTGGCGAGCGGGATGCCTTTTCCTGTGACTTTTACTACGTGCGTGGCAACATGCAGGCAGTCAGGGTAGTGGTCAATTCCTTTATTGGTACTCACCCGCAACCAAAACAAACCTGACGGCATAACGGTATGTTCTGTGTTGATTTCATCTGGTAAATCCAGAGTGACGATACCGGTCGTCAGAAAGTTGAGCGTCGTATCATGAATAATCTGGTGGGGATTGAGCTCATGCCAGTCATTATCCACAAGGTAATACCAGCGGTATGACGTAGACGGAAAGGGCATCAGGAGTTTTGAACTGCCGCCAAAAACGAAGAAAATATTTAAATACCCCGATAATTCGCTGGCGGTGATGCCGATAAAGCAGTGGCTGTCTTCCTGATAATCCGGGAAGAAGCGTGGCCGACTTAGCTGGCGAGTTTGCTTCGGTGGGTAAATGGCGTTTGTGCCAAAAGGGTGCAGGTGAATAATCTCACTCTGGACGTGATCGTCAATCCGCATTAAATCAATTGTCGACTCCGCCGAATAGTCGATTGAAATGTGGGTCACTAATGGTGTGTAAGGAGGATTAGGCAGCGTTTTTTTATGTTTTTTGCTTACATTATAAGTCAGGGTATCACTCAACAAGGACGCATATTCTTTGTGGCCAAAGGCCTGCTCAGGTGCCGTGAGTTTTAACTTGAAGAGTCCGTTACGTAAGCCAGACTGGTTGCTGTAAGGTGTTTTAGGCCATGGCTGAGTAATAGGCGTGTAGCTGTTTTTGATATTCGGGAATGACAGGTGCCGGTCGTGCTGAAGAAAACTACTGGCCGGGGTAAATAAAGTCAAGTCAGCGGGACCAAATGCAACCCATTGTCCATTATCCAGAACTTCCATGCTCATCCGGAAACTGGCGTTGCTGTATTGATAAGAGTATTGAGCATAGTGCTGTTTAAAGCCGTCAGACCCGCGAGGCAGGTTACCCCAGCTAAGATACAGTGATAAATACTTAACGCTTTTCCTGGCGATTTCTTCACTGGCAATGACCATATAAGCATCGGGATAAGGCTGAGACCCAAATAAGTAAAAGGGTTGGGATGGGTCCACTTGGCCCTCAGGGTTAAATAACTGCAGTTGAGTTACTCCGCTCACATGAGTCGTCATGGCGAGTTTTGATAATTCGAAATCACGGAAAATGGCGTAGGGGAAACAATGGCTTTGCCGTTTCAACGTGATCTTTAATGATGCACTGTGCGGAAGATGCGCATGAACAGGAATGACCGGCGCGAAGCCAGCATCAATATGGCATTTCATCCTAAAACCCATCTGACATTCATGAGAGGCACAGGGATAAATTTCCACATTTTCAACTGGCTGCCAGCCGGTTTCGGTTGAGACTTCAACATGGAAAATGTCCTGGAAAAGCTGATAAAAAGCCGCCGTCGAGGAGTGGCTCAGTAATTCTTTGATGGTGGTAAAAGCGCCAGGATCTGTAGCAAGAAGTGGAGTGAGGCTTGTAAGGATCCCCTCAATGTCGGCGGCGGTTAACCATGGTACCGTGTAAAGACAGCGTCGGCTTATCTTCTGTCCTAATACCCGAAACAGCAGATCTGTGCGGGATAAACCATATTGTTCCCCCTGATCCGGCGTTGAGCTAATAAACTGCAATATTTGCAGATAAAATAATTTATAAGTCGCCCAGACCCGTTGTGAATGTTTAAAGTGCCGGAGCTGACTGAGCTGTTCAGGTATGATTTGTTTGGCTAAGTGGCTGGCGGTGATCCTGA
>Ga0157371_10002818_pt1 | contig 16277 bp, 12 predicted proteins | sample C45metaG_FD_113462 | JGI IMG/M metagenome (GOLD analysis project Ga0157371, IMG submission 113462) | Corn rhizosphere microbial communities from Kellogg Biological Station, Michigan, USA - C4-5 metaG | ecosystem: Host-associated > Plants > Roots > Rhizosphere > Soil | place: USA: Michigan...
GCGAATGGGTCGGCAAGACGGTCGCGTTGCTTCTTCGGAAGCACCGAGGAACGTCCGGGCTCCGCAGAGCAGGACGGTGGGTAACACCCACCCGGGGTAACCCGCGAGAAAGTGCAACAGAAAGCAAACCGCCGCTGGCCTCGTGCCAGGGGTAAGGGTGAAACGGTGGTGTAAGAGACCACCAGCGGCTCGTGTGAGCGAGCCGGCTAGGTAAACCTCGTCCGGAGCAAGGTCAACAGGAGGCGTCACGGGCTGCTCGCCCAGTCTCCGGGTAGACCGCTAGAGGTGTGCGGCAACGCACATCGTAGATAGATGGCCGTCCAGCACCGCAAGGTGGGGACAGAACCCGGCGTAGCAGCCGGCCCATTCACACCCGGGCGCTGCCCCGGCATCGGAGGCTGCCGCGGCGACGTCAGTGGGCGACAGCGAGCGTTGCGGCGCCCAGGATGCCCGCATTGTTGCGGAGCGTCGCGGGCACGATGGGGGTGTTCAGGCGCAGCAACGGGAGGAAGTCCTCGTACTCCTTCGACACCCCGCCGCCGACCACGAACAGCTTCGGCGAGAGATAGGCCTCGAGCCTCGAGTAGAACTTCTGCAGGCGGGCGGCCCACTGTTCCCAGCTCAGCTCATCGCGGAGCTTCGCCGAGAAGGACGCCTGGGACTCGTAGTCGACACCGTCGATCTCGATGTGTCCGAGCTCGGCGTTCGGAACGAGCGTCCCGTTGTAGATCAGCGCGGTTCCGATCCCGGTCCCGAGCGTCGTCATGATCGTGAGGCCCTTCGCGCCCTTGGCCGCACCGAAGCGATTCTCGGCGAAACCGGCGGCATCCGCATCATTGACGAAGTGGATGTCACGGCTGAGTCCCTTCTCGAACAGCTTCTCCGCTTCGAGTCCTATCCACTTCTTCGACACGTTGGCGGCGGAGAGGGTCTTGCCGTCGATGACGATGGCCGGGAAACACACGCCGACCGGCTCCCTCTTGCCGAGATGACCGAGTTGCTTGATGATCTGCTGCACCGTATCGACGATGGCGTCCGGCTCACCGCCGTCCGGGGTGGGGATCTTTATCCGCTCGCTCAGCAGCTTGCCGGTCGAGGTGTCGACAACGGCCCCTTTGATGCCGGTGCCGCCGATGTCGATGCCAACCGCCTTGCTGCTCATGCTGTCCATTCTGGCGTCAGGGAAGGGTGAGTATCTCCGCGCCACGCTCCGTGACCACGAGCGTGTGCTCGAATTGGGCGCTCAGGCTGCGGTCCTTGGTGACGACGGTCCAACCGTCGTCCCACATCTCCCAATCGGGGCTTCCCAGGGTGAGCATCGGCTCGATCGTGAACACCATCCCGGGGAGGAGCTCGGTGTCGAAGGCGGGGGAGTCGTAGTGCGGGATGATCAGGCCGGAGTGGAACGCCTCGCCGACGCCGTGCCCGGTGAAGTCGCGCACCACGCCGTAGTCGAAGCGCTTCGCGTACGACTCGATGGCCCGGCCGATGACGTTCACCCGACGCCCCGGAGCCACGGCCTTGATCCCGCGGGACAGCGCCTCGCGGGTTCTCTCCACGAGCGCCGTCGCCTCCTCGCTCCCCTCTCCCACGATGAAGGTGCGGTTGCTGTCGCCGTGCACCCCGTTCTTGTATGCGGTGATGTCGATGTTGACGATGTCGCCGTGCAGAAGCACGGTGTCGTCGGGGATGCCGTGGCAGATGACCTCGTTGACCGAGCTGCACAGGGACTTGGGGAAGCCGCGGTAGCCGAGCGTCGAGGGGTAGGCCCCGGCGTCGATGATGAAGTCGTGTCCGATCCCGTCCAGCTCATCCGTGGTGATCCCCGGCCGGATGCTGGCGCCGACCAGCTCGATGGCCTGCGCGGCGATCCTGCCGGACTGCCTGATCCGTTCGACCGCCTCCGCGGGGTACACGTCGGACCCGGTGAACTCGGCCGGTGCCGTCCTGCCGACATACTCCGGCCGCGCGATGTCCCTCGGGACGCTGCGGCTTGCAGAGAGTCGGCCGGGAAGAAGGTGTCCTGCAGGATCCCGGGGCATAAGATCGATTTTAGTTCTCAGGAGGCATGCACATGACCGAGTGGTACTACAACATCCGCACCGGAGAGGTAGAAGAGGGCAGGCAGTCCCATCCCGCCGATCTCGACGGTCCTTTCGCGAGCAGGGAAGACGCGGCGCGCGCACCCGAGATCATCGCCGAGCGCGCGCGCAAGTGGGCGGCGGAGGATGCGCAGGAGCGTTAGATGAGCCCCTGGGCGACCATCGCATCCGCGACCCGCACGAAGCCGGCGGCGTTCGCGCCGACGACGTAGTCGCCCGGGTGGTCGTACATCTCCGCGGCCTCATAGGCCGAGCGGTGTACGTCGCACATGATCCCGCGAAGTTTTTCCTCGCTGGATTCGAAGTCCCAACGCTGTCTAGCGGCGTTCTGGCTCATCTCGAGGGCTGACGTGGCCACGCCTCCCGCGTTGGCCGCCTTGCCGGGGCCGAACAGCACTCCGGCCTCGTGGAACACCTCGACGGCGGTCGGCGTGCAGGGCATGTTGGCGCCCTCAGCGACGGCGATCGCACCGTTCTTCACGAGGGTGCGCGCGTCCTCGACGGTCAGCTCGTTCTGGGTGGCGCTCGGCAGCACGATCTGCCCGGGAACATCCCAGACGCTCCCGGAGTTGATGAAGCGCGCCCCGGCCCGGCGGGCGGCATATTCGGAGATGCGGGCGCGCTCGACCTCCTTGATCTGCTTCAGGAGTTCGACGTCGATTCCCGCCTCGTCGACGATGTAACCGGAGGAGTCGGATGCCGTGATGGCCTTCCCGCCCAGTTGCTGCACCTTCTCGATCGCATAGATCGCCACGTTGCCGGAGCCGGAGACGACGGCGGTCTTGCCGTCGACACTGTTGTTCTTGGTCGCAAGCATCTCTTCCGTGAAGAAGACGGCCCCGTAGCCGGTGGCCTCCGTGCGAACCTCGGCCCCGCCCCAGAGCACTCCCTTGCCCGTGAACATGCCCGACTCGTGGCGGTTGGTGAGGCGGCGGTACTGGCCGAACAGGTAGCCGATCTCCCTTCCGCCGACGCCGATGTCACCGGCCGGGACGTCGGTGTGCTCGCCGAGATGCCGGTAGAGCTCGCTCATGAAGCTCTGGCAGAACCGCATGATCTCGAAGTCGGACTTTCCGTGCGGGTCGAAGTCCGATCCGCCCTTGGCGCCGCCGATGCCCTGCCCGGTGAGGGCGTTCTTGAGGATCTGCTCGAAGCCGAGGAACTTGATGATGCCGAGGTTGACGCTCGGGTGGAATCTCAGGCCGCCCTTGTACGGCCCGAGGGCCGAGTTGAACTGCACCCGGAATCCGCGGTTCACGTGGATTGTGCCCGCATCATCGACCCAGGGGACCCGGAATATGATCTGGCGCTCCGGCTCGACCAGACGTTCGAGCACGCCTCGCTCGACATACTCGGGATGCTTTGCGACGACCGGGGCGATCGACTCGAGCACTTCGAGCAGGGCCTGATGGAACTCGGATTCTCCTGCGTTCCTGGCGAGAGTCCTCTCGTAGACGGCACGGACTTCTGGCGGGAGTGCAGGATGCATGGAAAACTTTCATTTTCAAGGAAAGGGGAAGATGCAACTCGCGACAGTGGGAGGCGTTTCGAGACTACTCGTACTCGTGTTCCGGCGCGGGGTATGCGCCCGCCTCGACGTCTGCGCGGTAGGCCTTGACGGCATCCGTCAGCACGCCGCTGAGGTTCGCGTAGCGCTTGACGAACTTGGGGATCCGGCCTGTGGTGAAGCCTGCCCAGTCAGTCCAGACTAGTAGCTGGCCGTCGACGTGCGGTCCGGCACCCACACCGATCGTGGGAATCGTGAGCTCTGCGGTGACCCTGGCGGCCACGTCGGAGGGCACCATCTCCAGCACCACGGCGAAGGCACCGGCATCCTCGACGGCGTGGGCGTCCGCGAGAAGCTGCTCCGCGGCATCCCCACGGCCCTGGATGATGTGCCCGCCCAGACCGTGTTCGCTCTGCGGGGTGAAGCCGATGTGCGCCATCACGGGGACGCCCGCGGAGACGATGCGGCGGATCTGCTCCGCACTGCGGACGCCGCCCTCGAGTTTGACCGCGTGGGCGTGCGCCTCCTTCATGAACCGGAACGCGGTGTGCAACGCCTCTTCGGGACTCGACTCGTAGGACCCGAATGGCATGTCCGCGATCACGAAGGCGCGGCTCACGGCACCGGCGACGGCGCGGGCGAGCGGGATCAGCTCGTCGACGGTGACCGGCAGAGTCGTGTCGTGGCCGAACACGTTGTTGCCCGCAGAGTCGCCGACGAGCAGGAAGTCGATGCCCGCCTGATCGAAGATGGCGGCGCTCAGCTGGTCGTAGCTGGTGAGACCGACGATCTTGATGCCGCTGCCCTTGGCGCTCTGGAAGTGCCTGGTGCGAACACGCTTGAGGCCTGCTTGTGCCGCTGCTGCGGTCGGGTCGGTCATGAAGACACTTTAACCTAGCCGAGGGCGGATGGGCGGTAGGTGATCGGAAGGCGGCGATCGCGGCCGAAGGCCATTCCGCTGATCTTGGGCCCGATGGCGCCCTGTCTGCGCTTCCACTCCGAGCGATCGACCAGTCGGGTGACGGCATTCACCGTCTCGGGGTCGAAGCCGAGCGCGACGATCGCCTCGTGCCCGAGGGAGCGACTCACATAGGCGTCGAGGATCCCGTCGAGGATGTCGTAGGGCGGCAGCGAGTCCTGATCGGTCTGGTCGGGGCGCAGCTCGGCGCTCGGAGGCTTGGTGATCGAGTTCTCCGGGATCGGGGGAGTCTCGCCCCGGCTCGTCGCGAGCTGGTTGCGCCAGCGTGCCAGCTCCCAGACCAGCGTTTTCGGCACGTCCTTGATGGGCGCGAACCCGCCGGCGGAATCCCCGTAGATGGTCGAGTAGCCCACGCTCAGCTCGGTCTTGTTGCCCGTGGTGAGCACGAGGTGGCCGTGCTGGTTGGACAGCCCCATGAGGATCACGGCGCGCACGCGGGCCTGCAGGTTCTCCGCTGCCAGCCCGTCCAGGTGCAGTTGCTCCTCGAAGGGCAGCACGAGGCTTGCGATGGGCTCGACGCTGTAGTTGATGCCCACCCGCTCGGCCAGCTCGTCGGCGTCCGACCGGGAGTGATCCGAGGAGTACCTGCTCGGCAGGGACACGCAGTAGACGGACGACGCCCCGAGCGCATCCGCCGCCAGGACGGCGCAGACGGCCGAGTCGATCCCGCCGGAGAGCCCGAAGATCACGGAGCGGAAGCCGTTCTTGCGCACGTAGTCGCGCAACCCGAGGACGAGCGCGTTCCAGATCTGTTCCCGATCGTCGGGCAGGATCGCGATGTCCGCGTCCGGAGCCGGTCCGCCGCCACCGGCCGAGCCGAGCTCGACCCGGGAGACCCCGTCGGGAAGCGGCGCATCGCGTGCCGCCTCGGGATCGAGATCGACCACGAGCAGGTGTTCCTCGAACTGGGGTGCACGGGCGAGGATCGAACCGTGCCCGTCGACGACCACGCTATCGCCGTCGAAGACCAGGTCGTCCTGTCCGCCCACGATGTTGACGTAGGCGACGATGGTGTCGGCCTCGACCGCGCGCCGGGTGACGAGGGGGAGTCGCACCTCGTCCTTGTCGCGCTCGAACGGCGAGGCGTTGATCACGACCAGGAGCCCGGCATCCGCCTGGAGCACGCGGGCGACGGGGCCGCCGTCGCGCCAGAGGTCCTCGCAGACGATGAGGGCGACATCCACGCCCTTGATCCTGAGGACGAGCAACTCGTCGCCGGGGATGAAGATGCGATATTCGTCGAACACCGAGTAGTTGGGCAGGTGGTGCTTGGCGTACCTGGCCTTCACCCGGCCGTGCTGCAGGACGCTCGCGCAATTCTGGGCGATCGCGGTCGGCGCGTTGCTGGTGCCGATCAGTCGGGGGGTGAACGGCCCGTCCGCATGCCCGACGATCACCGGGAGGTCGCCGTAACCGGCATCCTGCAGCCGTTTGGCGAGGGTGAGCACGGCGGTGTGGCTTTCGGCGAGGAAGCCCGGCCGCCCGGCCAGGTCCTCGATCGGGTAACCGGTCAGCGCCATCTCACCGAGGGCGAGCAGGTCTGCGCCGGCCTCGTGGGCGCGGCGGGCGGCATCGATCACCTGTGCGGCGTTGCCTGCGAGGTCCCCCACAATCGGGTTGGTCTACGCGAGCGCCAAGCGAAGTCGGGGCATAGCCACTAGCCTAATAGCGGGGTTCGACCCCGGATGTTGTGGCGGATGACGGGCAAGAATGAGGGGCCAATGGACAAGCAGCGCGACTTCGTTCTTCGCACCATCGAGGAGCGCGGGATCAAGTTCGTTCGCCTCTGGTTCACGGATGTCATCGGCACGCTGAAGTCGGTGGCGATCGCCCCCGCAGAGGTCGAGGGGGCCTTCTCCGAGGGTCTCGGATTCGACGGTTCCGCGATCGAGGGACTCACCCGCTCCTTCGAGGCCGACGTGTTGGCGCACCCGGACCCGACCACGTTCCAGATCCTGCCGTGGCGCAACGAGGTCGATCCGACCGCGAGGATGTTTTGCGACATCATGACTCCGGACGGCCAGCCCGCCGTCGCCGACCCGCGCAACGTGCTCAAGCGCACCCTCGCGAAGGCGGCGGAGCGCGGCTTCACCTTCTACACCCACCCCGAGGTCGAGTTCTACCTGCTGAAGAGCTCGCAATACGGCGCAGAGGGGCCGCAGCCGGTCGACTCGGCCGGATACTTCGACAACGTGCCCGGCGGCACGGCGCACGACTTCCGGCGTCGCTCCGTCCGGATGCTGGAAGACCTCGGGATCTCGGTCGAGTTCAGCCACCACGAGGCGGGCCCCGGCCAGAACGAGATCGACCTCCGCTACGCGGACGCGCTGACCACCGCGGACAACATCATGACCTTCCGCATCGTGGTCAAGGAGGTGGCGATCGAGCAGGGCGTCTACGCGACGTTCATGCCGAAGCCGCTGTTCAGCGAACCCGGTTCGGGCATGCACACCCACATGTCCCTCTTCGAGGGCGACACGAACGCCTTCTACGACGCCGCCGGCCAGTACCAGCTGTCGAAGATCGGGCGCCAGTTCATCGCCGGACTGCTCCGTCACGCACCGGAGATCACGGCCGTCACCAACCAGTTCGTCAACTCGTACAAGCGGCTCTGGGGCGGCTCGTCGCAGAACAAGCTCGGGGAGGCTCCGAGCTTCGTCACCTGGGGGCACAACAACCGCTCCGCCCTCGTGCGGGTGCCGCTGTACAAGCCCAACAAGGGGCAGAGCGCCCGCGTCGAATATCGTGCGATCGACTCCGCCGCCAACCCCTATCTCGCGTTCTCGCTGCTTCTCGCCGCAGGCCTCAAGGGCATCGAGGAGGGCTACGAACTGCCCGCCGAGGCCGAGGACAATGTCTGGGAGCTCTCCGACGCGGAACGCCGCGCCCTCGGCTACAGCCCCCTGCCGTCCAGCCTCGACCACGCCATCTCGCTCATGGAGGAATCCGAGCTCGTCGCCTCGACGCTGGGGGAGCAGGTCTTCAACTACGTCCTGCTGAACAAGCGTCAGGAGTGGAAGGAGTATCGGGCTCAGGTCACCCCGTACGAGCTCAAGAGCAATCTGGAGATGCTGTAACACCAGGGCGGGCGGCAACGTGGCACGGAATCGGACGACTCTCACCGAGTTGGCGAAGCTGGGTTTCGCCGGTCTGAGCTCCATCTCCGCACTCCTGGCCGAGGCGGACGAGCATGTCAGCATCGAACCGATGCTGCCGTACTTCGCGGCCAGCGCGAACCCGGATCAGGCACTGCGCTTGCTGGTCGGCCTCCTCAGGCAGTCTCCCCGGGAGACCATCGCCGTGCTCGGCAGCGAGGAGAACGCACGGCGGCTGATCCGGGTGCTCGGAGCGTCCTCGGGGCTCGGCGAGTTCTTTCTCCGCCACCCCGAGGAGCTCGAGGCGCTGCGAACCGCCCTGACGAAGCCGCTCACCGCGGCGCAGTACCGATCCGAGCTGCTCGCCGCGGTCGCCGCTGCTTCCGACGGAACGGATGAGGCGGCCTGGGACGTGCTGCGGGTGCGCTATCGCAGGCACCTGGCCCGGCTCACCGCCTTCGACCTGGAGTTGGAGGATCCGCTGGCCGGGGTCGACACCGTCGCGGCCGCTCTCGCCGACCTCGCGGCGGCCGCGTTGGACGCCTCCCTCGCGCTCGCCCGCGGGCTCGTGCCGTTTCCTCCCGGGGAGGTTGCGGCCACCAAGCTGGCGATCATCGGCATGGGCAAGGCCGGTGCGGCCGAGCTGAACTACGTGAGCGATGTCGACGTGATCTTCGTGACCGAGGCCGCGGAAGGGGTCGACAGCGACAGGGCCGTGGAGATCGCGACGAGGCTGGCCGTGGCGACGATGCGCGGCATCCATGACTTCTCCACGGAGCCTCCGCTGTGGGAGGTGGACGCCAACCTGCGGCCGGAGGGCAAGGACGGCGCCCTCGTGCGCACGCTCGAATCCCATCTCGCGTACTACGACCGATGGGCCAAGAGCTGGGAGTTCCAGGCCCTGTTGAAAGCCAGGCCGCTCGCCGGCGACATCGAGCTCGGCGAACGCTATTGCGCTGCGATCGCGCCCGGGGTGTGGAGCAGCGCCTCGCGGGAGAACTTCGTCGAGGGGGTGCAGCGGATGCGGGAGAGGGTGACCGCGAACATCCCGCGGGAGGAGCTCGACTTCCAACTCAAACTCGGGCCGGGCGGCCTGCGCGACGTGGAGTTCACCATCCAACTGCTGCAGCTCGTGCACGGGCAGACCGATCCGGACATCCGTCAGGCCGGCACCTTGCCCGCTCTGCGCTCCCTCGCAGAGCACGGGTACATCGGGCGGGTCGAGTCGGCGGAGTTCGCCCACGACTACCGTTTCCTGCGGCTGCTGGAACATCGCCTGCAACTGTCGCAACTGCGTCGTACGCACCTGATGCCGAGCGACGAGGACGAGCTGCGCGTGCTCGCGCGCTCGACCGGTCTGGCGTCGAGCGCGGCAGAGCTCACCGAGCAGTGGGCGCGCATCAAACTCGCCGTGCGAAGCCTGCACGAGCGGCTGTTCTACCGCCCGCTGCTGTCCGCTGTCGCCGCGCTGCCGGAGGAGGGTTTCGCCCTGAGCAGCGAACAGGCAGCAGCCCGGCTCTCGGCGATCGGCTTCCGGGACGCGAGGAGCGCTCTCGGGCACATTGCCGCGCTCACCTCCGGGGTGTCCCGCCGGGCGGAGATCCAACGGCATCTCCTGCCGATCATGCTGCAGTGGTTCGCCGACGGAGCCGACCCCGATTACGGGCTGCTGGCGTTCCGCCGGCTCAGCGACGACCTCGGCGAGTCGTACTGGTTCCTGCGGATGTTGCGGGACTCATCCGGGGCGGCCAAGCGCCTGACCAGCGTGCTGGCGGCCTCGCGGTTCGTGGGGACGCTGCTCGAGCGCATCCCCGAAGCTGCGGCCTGGTTCGAGGACGAGGAGGAACTGCGCCCCCGCCCCTTCGCGGCACTGCGCGACGAAGCCCTCGCCACGGTGGCGAGGCACAGCACGGCGGATGCCGCGGCTCCCGCACTGCGCACAGCCCGCCGCCGCGAGGTGCTCCGCCTCGCCATCGCGAGCGTGCTCGGCCTCATCGACGTTCAAACGCTCGGGCAGTCGCTGTCTGACGTGACCACGGCCCTCCTGACCGGGACTCTCGCGGCCGTGCACGGGGGCGAGGGCGGGCTCGAGTTCGCGATCATCGCGATGGGGCGCTATGGCGGGCAGGAGCTGGGCTTCGGCTCCGATGCGGACGTCATGTACGTCTACCGGGCGACGACTCTCGGGGGCGAAGAAGCCCAGACTCGGGCACAGGCGATCGTGTCCGAGCTGTTGCGGCTCACCGAGGACCTGCGCCTTCCCCTCGATCTCGACATCGGCCTGCGGCCGGAGGGAAAGAACGGCGCGGTGGTGCGCTCGCTCGACTCCTACCGCGCGTACTACAAACGGTGGTCGCTGACCTGGGAGGCCCAGGCGCTGCTGAGGGCGAGGGCGGCGGCCGGCGACCCGCAGCTCATGTCCGACTTCGAGCTGTTGGCCGACGAGGTCCGTTTCCCCTCGGGCATCGCAGAGAAGGACGTGCGCGAGGTCAAGCGCATCAAGGCCAGGGTCGAGTCCGAGCGGCTCCCGCAGGGTGCCGATCCGGCCAGGCATCTGAAGCTCGGCCGGGGCTCGCTCAGCGATGTCGAGTGGTTCGTGCAGCTCATCCAGCTGCAGCACGGACGTGTCATCCCCGCTCTCCGCACCACGTCGACCCTCGATGCCCTCGCTGTCGCGGCCCGGGAGGGCTTCATTCCGGATGGCGAGGCGGAACGCCTGCGCGAGGCGTGGGTGTTCGCGTCCCGGGCCCGCTCCGCGGTGACCCTGTGGACCGCGAAGACCCTCGACGTCCTGCCCACGGACCGGCAACAGCTCGACGGCATCGCGCGGATCATGGGATACGACCCCGGCTCGGCATCCGCGCTCGACGACGACTACCTGCGGATCACCCGGCTGGCCAGGGCCGTGTTCGAGAAGCGCTTCTACGGCTCCACCAGAACCAGGCGGTGAAACGGCGAAGGCCGCATCCGTTCCCGGATGCGGCCTTCCTGCGCGACGCGCCCGTGCTGATCAGACGCTGAAGTACAGCTCGTATTCGAACGGGTGCGGACGCTGGGCGGCCGGGATGATCTCCTTCTCGCGCTTGTACGCGATCCAGGTCTGGATCAGGTCGGGCGTGAACACGTTGCCCGCGGTGAGGAAGTCGTGGTCGGCTTCGAGCGCCTCGAGTGCGGCCTCGAGGGAGGCGGGAACCTGCGGGATGTTCTTCGCCTCCTCCGGCGGCAGCTCGTACAGGTCCTTGTCGACCGGCTCGTGCGGCTCGATGCGGTTCTTGATCCCGTCGATGCCGGCCATCAGCTGGGCGGCGAACGCGAGGTACGGGTTGCCCGAGGCATCCGGGGCCCGGAACTCGATGCGCTTGGCTTTCGGGTTGGTTCCCGTGATCGGGATGCGGATCGAGGCCGAGCGGTTGCCCGCCGAATAGACCAGGTTCACCGGAGCCTCGAAGCCGGGGATGAGGCGGCGGTAGGAGTTGAGGGTCGGGTTGGTGAAGGCGAGCACGGCGGGGGCGTGCTTGAGCAGCCCGCCGATGTACCAGCGGGCGATGTCGCTCAGTCCGCCGTAGCCGGACTCGTCGTAGAACAGCGGCTTGCCGTCGTTCCACAACGACTGGTGGGTGTGCATCCCCGAGCCGTTGTCCCCGAACAGGGGCTTCGGCATGAAGGTGGCGGTCTTGCCCCACTCGGTCGCCGTGTTCTTGACGATGTACTTGAACTTCAACAGGTCGTCCGCAGCGTGCACCATGGTGTCGAAGCGGTAGTTGATCTCGGCCTGGCCACCCGTGCCGACCTCGTGATGCGCGCGCTCGAGGACGAGGCCGGCGTCGATGAGTTTGAGGCTCATGTCGTCGCGCAGGTCGGCTTGCTTGTCGACCGGGCTGACCGGGAAGTATCCGCCCTTGAACGGCGTCTTGTTGGCGAGGTTGCCGCCCTCCTCCTTGCGGCCGGAGTTCCAGGCGCCCTCGTCGGAGTCGATGGCGTAGAAGCTCTCGTTCTGGCGGACGTCGTAACGCACATCGTCGAAGATGTAGAACTCGGCCTCCGGTGCGAAGAACGCGGTGTCGGCGATGCCCGTCGAGGCGAGGTACTTCTCGGCCTTCCTGGCGACCTGGCGCGGGTCGCGGGCGTAGATCTCGCCGTTGCGGGGGTTGTAGATGTCGAAGATCATGATCAGCGTGCGCTCGATGCGGAACGGGTCGACATAGGCGGTGGAGACATCCGGGATCAACTGCATGTCCGACTCGTGGATCGACGCGAAGCCGCGGATGGACGACCCGTCGAACATCTGGCCGACGGAGAAGAACTCCTCGTCGACGGTCGCAGCGGGGATGTTGAAGTGCTGCTGGACACCGGGAAGGTCGGTGAACCGGATATCAAGGAACTTGACGTCGGTGTCCTTGATGAACTTGAGCACTTCTGAGGAATCACTGAACATGGAACGAACTCCAATGAGTTTTGTACTGGGACGACTGCAGGCTGCAACCACTGGCGATGTTAGGCGCAGGGAGTTTCGCTACCGTGTCGCCGTTGTTTCCAGGATGTTACGGCGGATCCCGTGCGGCGGCGCCGTGCGGGCGGCTCGTAGGATGGGGGCATGGCAGTCTCCTCGTCCAGCACCGCGACCGATGACTGGCCGGGGCGCCGCCTGGGGCTTCCGCAGTCCGGGCCGCGGTCGGTCGCGCGTTTCGGGCGCAGGCTCGCCGCCCTGGCGATCGACTGGCTGCCCGTCTACCTGGTTTCGTACGCGTTCTTCGACGGCAACCCCTGGGTCACCCTCGGCCTGTTCGCCTTGCTGCAACTGCTGTTCATCTGCCTGGTGAACGGCAGCATCGGGCACCTCGTGCTCGGGATGCGCGTGGTTCCGGTGACCGGCGGCCTGATCGGATTCCTGCGGCCCCTGTCCAGGACGCTGTTGCTCTGCATCGTGGTTCCGGCGGTCATCTGGGACAAGGACCAGCGGGGGATGCACGACCGGCTCAGCGGGACCGTGCTCGTCCGGCGGTAGGGAATCCGGCGGTAGGGATCAGACCCTGCGCTGCGCGCGAGCCTTCATGGGGTCGACGCCCTTGGGGATGGGGAGCTTGGTGGTGCCCATCGAGCTCAGGCGGTTGTTGATCGTGAAGATCTCCGCCTTGCTGAGCTTGCGCTTGAACCGCGACATGCGGCCGGCGAGCTTGTGCAGCGGGATGGAATCCGCATCCGGGCCGACCTGGAGGAAGTTGATGGGGACGTTGGGGACCAGCCGGGCCACCGTGCGGCGCTGGTCGTCCAGCATCTTCTGGGTGCGCGATCTCGGGCCCTCGCCGATCAGGACGATACCTCCGGTGCCGACGGCCCGGTAGACGGCATCCTGGGTCTTCGGGCTCACGGCGACCGGCATCTCGCTCGCGGTCCATCCCCGGCGCAGGGAACTTTTGAGCACGGCGCCGACGGCACCGGGCTGGCCTTCGATCTGGGAGTACGCGGCCTTCTCGGCGCGGCGCCCGAGCACGATCAGGAACACCAGGATTCCGCCGAGGACACCGGTGACGACCCACAGCCCGAAGCTCAACGGAGAGTCGCTGGAGAGGATGAAGCCGGCGATGAGGGCGACGGCGACCGGGCCGAGGAAGCCGAGGAGCATCCACCAGATCGCAGTGGAGTCGTTGCGCCGGGTCATTTGGAAGACGCGGTACATCTGCTTCAGACGGCCGGGCTCTTTCGCAGACTTCGCTGCCGTGGTTTTCGTGCGTGCCATGCTACCTAGGATACGGCCTGCGCAAAGGCCGGAGAGGACACCGTCGCCGCCGGGGCAGCCGAATGCTACTTCCTCTCCTCCCCACCGGTGGTGCGCTCCTTTTCTGCACAGATCGGCAGGGCCGTCCTCGCCCGCCGTGCGCGGGCGGGGAGGATCGGCTGGTGGACATGGTTGGCGGGTACCGGCTCGTGCGAAAACTCGGCGACGGTGAGCGGGGAGAGGTGTATCTGGGGCATGCAGGCCCCGCGGAGGATGCGACGGAGACGTCGACCGTGGCCGTCAAGATCTTCCGGGACGGCGCGAGCGGTCAGAGCATCGCCGACGAGATCGGGGTGCTGGCCAGAACGTCGTCGCCGCATCTGCTCCGTCTCTTGGATGTCGCAACCGCGGCAGACGGCCGGCCGTGCGCGATTCTGCCCCGGCTGAGCTCGGTGAGCCTGGCCCGCCTGCTGGCCGAACGTCCGACCATCGCGGTGGGGGAGACGATCACGATCCTCGCGCCGCTGTGCGCGGCGGTCGCGGAGCTCCACGTCACCCGCGCCTGCCATGGCGCCATTCGCCCCGGTGCGGTCCTCTTCGACCGGAGGGGTGCTCCCGTGCTCGCCTGTTTCGGCCGGGCGGACAGGTTCGGGGATGTCGAGAGCGCCCTGCCTGCAACCGTTGCCGAACGCGCGGCCGAGCCCCGCGTTGCCGCGGATCTCGCGGCGCTGGCCGCTCTCGCCGAACTGGTGCTCGGCAGGGTCTCCGCGGGCGAGCCCGCTCGACGGGTTGCGGGCATCCTGGACTGGGTGCGGGGTTCCGATCCCCGCAGCAGTATCTCCAGCGACAGGATCGGTCGCTTCGCGGAGGAGCTTGCAGACCGTCTCTTCGACCTGGAGGCAGCGGTTCCGATCGACTTCGCCTACCCCATCGTCGCGGACCGGGGAGCGGTGCCCGCTCGGGTGATCACGTCCGCGCCGGCCGCTCGGCCTCGCCCGGTGGCGCCGGCGGCGGTGCGCAGCTCCGGAGCGAGCCACGCGAGGGAGCTGCTCTCGAGGCTGCTCCCCGCCGCGGTGGTCGCCCGGATTCCCCCATCGATCGTCGCCGAAAGGCTCACCCGGGCGAGGATGGCGATCGCTTCGGTGCGCAGGCCGTTCTGGATCGCCGGAGCCGCAGGCGTCGTGGCGGTCGCCCTGGCGCTGTCGCTCACACCGCTGTCCGGAGGCGCGGATGCCGCTTCGGACCGCGTCGCAACCCTGCCTGTCGCCGGCGAAGTTCCCTCGCAGGCCCGCCGGGCAGCTCCCTCGCAGGCCGCAACGCCGACGGTGCCGCCGGGCAAGGAGTCGAGCGGCGGGGGCTCCGACAAGAGTGCCATCCTGGCGGATGACCCGGTGCTGGCGGCGGAGGCACTGCTTCGCGCCCGCGAACAGTGCATCCTGAAGCGCTCCGTGCTCTGCCTGGACCGTGTCGACCAGGCGAATTCCTCCGCGCTGGAGGACGACGGCTATCTCATCCGTTCGCTCCAGGGTGGTCGGGCCGCGGATGCGTCGTCGACGTTCTCCGGCGCCGAAGCCGTGCTGTCGGAGCGGCTCGGAGACTCTGCTCTATTGACCGTCCAGGGCGGGGAGCCCCCGGTGGCCGAGGGTACGGCGCTGTTGATCGTCAAGGGCCAGTCTGGCTGGCGGATCCGGGACTTCCTGACGAGCTAGCGGATGACCGGCCAGGCCGTGAAGGAAGAGGCCGGTGTGCGACGAGAACGTCGCGACACCGGCCTCTCACCAGGCGTGAGGCCTCAGATGCCGAGGTTCCCGGCGAAGTCGCCGCCCTCGAGGCGGTTCTTGACCGCGACGAGGAACCGCGCGGCATCTGCTCCGTCGACGATGCGGTGATCGTAGGACAGGGCCAGGTACACGGTCGATCGGATCGCGATCGAGTCCAGGCCGTCATTGGTGACGACGACGGGCTTCTTGACGACGACGCCGGTACCCAGGATGGCCGACTGCGGCAGGAACACGAGCGGGGTGTCGAACAGAGCGCCGCGCGAGCCGGTGTTGGTGACCGTGAACGTTCCGCCGGCGAGCTCGTCGGGCTTCAGCTTGTTGTCTCTCGTGCGCTCGGCCAGATCGGCGATCTCCCGCGCGATGCCCGCGATGTCCAGTGAGGCGGCATCGCGGATGACCGGGGTCAGCAGTCCGCGCTCGGTGTCCACGGCGATGCTGATGTTCTCCTGTGCGGGGTACACGATGCTGTCCCCGTCGACCGTCGCGTTGATGATCGGGTACGCCTTGAGCGCCTCCGCCGCGGCCAGGGTGAAGAACGGCAGGAAGCTGAGCTTGACACCCGTCTTGGCGAGGAACTCGGCCTTGACCCGGTCGCGGTAGTTTGCGACGAGCGTGACATCGGCCGCGACGACGGTGGTCAACTGCGCCGAGCTTTGCATCGAGATGACGGCACGCTCGGCCACCACCTTGCGAAGACGTGACATCGGTACCGTCGTGCCGCGTAGCGGAGAGGTCTCCAGCGGCGCGGCTGCGGCGGCGGGCGAGGTTGCGGGCAGGCTCGCGTCCTGAATGCTGGAGGACACCAGATCCTGCTTGCGGATGCGGCCGCCGACGCCCGTTCCGGAGATCGAGGCGAGGTCGATCCCCTTCTCGTTGGCGAGCTTGCGGACCAGGGGAGTCACATAGCCGGCGAGCGGAGCGGAACCCGGTGGCGTGGCCGCCGGCGGCGCCGCGACGGGTGTCGGAGTGGCGGGAGCAGCAATGACGGGAGCCGGCGGGGCAACGGTCGGGGCGGGCGCCGCCTCGGGGGCTGGCGGTGCTGCGGGAGCGACTGGTTCCTGCGCGACGGGTGCTGCTGCGGGGGCCTCTGCCGCAGC